>WPCK01044999.1_pt1 | contig 10767 bp, 9 predicted proteins | sample 5399851 | NCBI WGS metagenome assembly WPCK01 (sample SAMN12869471, study PRJNA574797) | sludge metagenome | isolation source: wastewater treatment of pH11 | place: China:Beijing | collected 2019-05-20
CAAATCACATTATGAATATTTACTCAACAATTTAGAAATAGCGCATCTTGTAAAAAAATATCCAGATGAAATCTCAGGTGGAGAAAGACAAAGGGTTGCGATTGCGTTGAGTTTGGTTTTAAAACCCAATATTATTTTAGCTGATGAACCGACCGCCAGCTTGGATACTGAAAAGTCATATAAAGTGGTTCAGATGCTTAAAGAGATTACAGAAACCATGAACACTACGGTAGTTATGGTGACCCATGATACAAGAATGCTTGATAGCTGTGATCGTATTTTTGAAATTGTGGATGGTAAACTTGAAGAAAAGAAGCAACTTATTAATTAAAAAAAGACAGTGATGCATCACTGCCTTTTTTTTCTAAAACAATTCTAGATGGCTTTCAACAAGGGTAATCATGTCATTTGCGAATGCACCATCTTGTGATTCATCAAATACACGTAAAAGGGGTTCAGTTCCTGAGAAACGGGCTGAAATCCAACTGTCATCCTCAAAAACTATTTTCAATCCATCGTAGGTAAGCACTTCTGAAATAACACGACTGAATTGGGGATAAGAAGCAACATCCAATAACTTTTGGTTGAGTGCTTTTTTTTGATTCATATCAAAGGTGTAGTCTTTTTCTAGAAGATAGTAAGTGCCATAGCGGTCGTTAATTTCTTGAACCAGTTTCCCAATTGATTTTGGGTAACAGCAATAATCTCAACCAATATGGCAGCCGCAAAGATACCATCTTTACCAGAAATATGTCCCCTAATGGTGAGTCCACCACTGGATTCTCCGCCAATTAAAGCATTATGTTTATCCATGCCTTCCGTAATGTTTTTAAATCCGACGGGGGTTTCAATTGATTTTTGATTGAAGCTTTCAGCAATCCGATCGACGAGGTGTGTCGTTGATAAGTTTCTGAAAGTTATTTAAACCGTTTGTTTCGTCAAGAAACCAGTTTTAGCATTCATGAGTATTTGACAATATACCGTATGAAACAGGCGTGTGAATTATTGAATGATCCAACAATGAAAATCTTTGAGGTTGCCCATGCGGTTGGGTATAATGATCAGCGATATTTTAGCAGTGTATTTAAAAAGTACTTGGGTGTTTCTCCCAATCATTATAAAGAGAAATTGTAGTGAATCACACTGAATACTTTAACTGCTTAAAGTGTTTTTGTGAAATGTGCCAAATCTTTTGACAATGAGCCACTTATTGAGTACGATATCATGGGTTTAAGAGGAGGCAAAAAACCATGAAAATATTTGATTATGAAGACATTCAATTGATCCCAAATAAATGTATTGTGAAGAGTCGCTCAGAATGTGACACATCCGTTAAATTGGGTAACTATACTTTTAAAATGCCAGTCGTCCCTGCCAACATGCAGACGATTGTAGATGAGGATTTATCTTATTGGCTTGCTGAAAATGGATATTTTTATGTGATGCACCGCTTTGAAGAAGGCCGTCGTATTGCCTTTATTAATAGAATGCATGAAGCAGGTTTATTTGCTTCCATTTCAGTTGGGGTTAAAACAACTGAATATGATTTTGTGAAGCAACTCAGTGAAGATGCATTGAATCCTGAGTTTATTACCATTGATATTGCGCATGGTCATTCTCAACAAGTCATTGACATGATTAAACATATTAAAGCATATTTACCAGAAACCTTTGTGATTGCAGGTAATGTGGGAACACCTGAAGCCGTTAGAGAGTTAGAAAATGCGGGAGCAGATGCTACTAAGGTGGGAATTGGTCCTGGTAAAGTATGTATTACAAAATTAAAGACGGGTTTTGGTACTGGAGGTTGGCAATTGTCAGCTTTGGGTTGGTGTGCTAAAGCCGCGCGTAAACCATTAATCGCCGATGGTGGTATTAGAGATCATGGTGATATCGCGAAGTCCATTCGCTTTGGCGCAACCATGTGTATGGTGGGTTCCTTATTTGCGGGACATGAAGAGTCTCCTGGTGAAACCATTGAAATGAATGGTGAGCGCTATAAAGAATACTATGGTTCAGCTTCTGAATACCAAAAGGGCGAAAAGAGAAATGTTGAAGGCAAAAAGATCCTCATTAAACATAAGGGTAATATTGCCGATACGTTAATTGAAATGCAACAAGATCTTCAATCCGCCATTTCTTATGCAGGTGGTAAAGATATTGAATCGATTCGTAAAGTAGATTACGTCATTGTGAAGAACTCTATTTTTAATGGAGATCGTTAAGATTGATAAAGAAATCCTTAAGAAAGGTTTAAGACCCTTTTCTTAAGGTTTTTTATGTTTAGAATGAATAGTAGGTGAAATATTACACATATAACCCCATTTTTTGATAAAATGTATTATAGAGTATATCGGTTATTCATAATAATGTTTGACGAAATAAACACGTTGTGATACTGTGTTATTTAAACAGCACAAAAGGATAGTGAGTATGAAGTTAAAAGAAAGATTATTCAGTGATTTGGGTGTCATCGTCTTTGGGACGCTTTTAGTGTTGCCCATTTGGGTTAACCAGAATTTCGGACATCTGGATTTTGAACAAATCCTATTCCTATTATTGAGTGATGGCCAAGGTTCAACCGTTGATTGGTCGACCATTGGTAAATTTTTCTTGTTCTTTATTCCTGTTTGGTCGGTAATGGGTCTTATATTATTCATTATCAAGCGCAAACAAATTAAAATTAATTATCGTTCTAATCGATTGAAATGGGCAGTTGTGATTGTGTCCGTTGCCATGATTATTGCGTATGATCAACAATTTAAAGTATCATCCTTCTTTATTAATGGTAGTGATGACAGTGATATGTATGAGAAGTACTATGTAAATCCAAATGATGTAGATTTGACGTTCCCTGAAGAAAAAAGAAATTTAATTTATATTGTATTGGAATCCGTTGAAACAAACTTTTCTGATATGACTTTGAAGAGTGGTGAATCCGTGAATTTAATTCCCAACCTAAAAAGATTGGCAAATGATCATATTTCATTCTCCAATACGGATGGTTTTGGGGGATCAAAGATGATTCGCGGGGCCAGTTGGACCGCCGCCAGCTTGGTTGGGCAAAGTAGTGGTATCCCCATTCAAATCACAAAAATGGATGTGAGCTTTGGTGAGGAAAAAGGATTTTTACCCGGGGTGGTTTCTTTGGGTGATGTCTTAGAGGATGCAGGCTATAACAATTTCTTCTTAGCAGGCAGTGATGCAAACTTTGGGGGAAGAGAAACTTACTATAGAACCCATGGTAACTATGAAATTTTAGATATCAAACACTATAAGGAACAAGGCATTTTAGAATCGGATTATTCAGTATTTTGGGGCTTTGAAGATGCGAAGTTATTTGAGTATGCGAAACAAGAAATCTTAACTATTTCTGAAGAAGAAGAACCGTTTAACTTTACCATGTTGACAGTGGATACCCACTTTACAGATGGGTATACAGATTTAAGTTGTGACTTTTACTACGAAGAAGCGTATGCGAATGCGATTCATTGTTCAGACAGCAAGGTCTATGAGTTTGTGAAGTGGATTCAAGCCCAAGATTTCTATGAGAACACAACCATTGTTATTTCTGGAGATCACCAAACCATGAATCAGGATTTTGCCTTGGGTATGAATGACCAAGAAACGCGCACAATCTATAACGCTTTTATCAATGCTGATTTTGAATCCTATGATTTATCTCGTTTAATTTATCGTGAGTTTTCTGTACTGGATTTATTTCCAACAACCTTATCAGCCATGGGTGTTGATATTGAAGGCGATCGTTTGGGATTGGGTGTAAACTTGGTTTCTAATGAACTAACCTTGATTGAGCGGTTGACGATGGATGGATTGGATGAGGAAATTGCTAAGAACTCTGATTTCTATAATTCAAATTTCTTACAATTGGAACCTTCTGAATAGGTTATAAACTATGATTCTTGGAAATGAAAAAAGGATCTTGAAATGAAACTCAAGATCCTTTTTTATCGTCTGTTTTTGCTTGTAGTCTAAACTCGCGTGGAGACATGTTCGTTGCTTTTTTAAAGTATTGTGAAAAGTATGATGATGACCCAAAACCGACAATACCAGAGATCTGTGTAATGGAGAGGTCTGTTGATCCCAGTAATTTCTTTGCTTCTTTAAGGCGTTTATTAATTAAATAATCAATGGGAGAATAACCGGTATGTTTTTTAAATTCATGGGATAGATAATACTTGTTCATAAAGGTTAATTCTGCAAGTATATCCAATGTGATATGTTCTTTGAAGTGAACATTAATATAGTTTTCAATAAAGACGCAGTCTTTATTAACGTCACGATTTCCTTCGTGGACTCTTAAATCAAAGATTGTTCTTCGAATAACGTTCATAATCAATATATTAAGTAGATGATCAATCATGATTTGGTTAAACATTTCTTTATTTTCGGTTTCTTGTAATATGGATTTTAAGTAAAACAAAATCTCGTGTTTATAGTTAAGGTAGTTATGAACTGAATAACCAAGATTCTCTTCAGGTATAATGAACTCAATCCCATCAACACCCACGACAATATATTCAAGGAAGTCATTTTTATCACTGATTTCAGTATGCATAATATTGGGGTTGATAATAATCATATCATCCTGTTTAACATCGATATAGGTATTTTCTCCGAATCGAAATTTTCCATACCCGCGCACGACATAAAAAAGTTCAGTGAATGCGTGTGAATGAAGTGTTGAGTGCCAATCCGCATCGTATCTTGAACTATAGATATATCTAAATTTTGCTTTTGATAAAAGGTTTATCATGGTCCACCTCAACTAAAGTATAGCAAATTTGGGTGGGAAATTTTCATTAATGTTGTATATTTTAACGACGGATTAAATAAAAGTCATAATAAGGATACTTTCAAATAATTATATACGGAAGTACCTTACATCTTTCAAATGATAAGAACATCTGTTTTTAAGGCCCGAAGCATTGATGGATAATGATGTAAATGTTACAATTTTATTATGAGAGAAGATTATAGAAAAATCGTCAAACGTTAACTGTTGTTTCCGCAAAAGCTAAGGTCTAGGATACAATTAATGCTTGTTTCTGATGTGAATGAAATGCAAGGAATTGTTGAAAAGTATAAATAATTTACACTTTTTAGGGTTTTTCTTTTAAAAACAAGATATTTAAAGTTTATGCAAATAAGTTGCATGTTTAACGCTTACATTTATCCTATAATAGGAATACCTAAGGAGGAAATGGTATGAAGAAATTATTAGTGAGCTTCCTAGTATTGTTGTTAGTACTTGTTGGTTGTGGTTCAAATAATGAAGAACCTGAATCAAAGAAATTAACAGTATATGGATTACTTGGAGGATATGAAGACGAAGGCTGGAAAGCTGTGGTCGCAGCATTTGAAGAAATGTATGATATTGAAGTTGAATTGGTATTAGAGCCAAACATTGGTGAGGTATTACGACCAAAACTTCAAGCAGATGACGCTCCAGATGTTATTTACTTGGCAGTTGGATCAACAGATGGATTGACAGATACTTTGATTGCAGAGAATGCTATTGAAAATATCTCAGATTTATTGAATATGCAAGTTGCAGATGAAGGTGTAACAGTTGGAGATAAAGTATTACCTGGATTCTTTGACAGTAACCGTGTAAGTCCATATGGCGATGGTGAAACATATTTAACACCGTTATTCTATTCACCACTCGGACTATTCTACAATAAAGGACTATTCGAGGATAAAGGTTGGACTTTACCACAAACATGGGACGAAATGTTTGCATTGGGTGATACAGCTGCAGCAGAAGGTATTTCATTATTTACTTACCCAACAACGGGTTACTTTGATGGATTCTTCTCATCATTATTGAATGCAGTCGTTGGACCTGAAACATATAATAAATTGATGAACTATGATTTAGATGCATGGAATGATGCAAAAACTAAAGAAGCATTTGAAATTGTTGGAAAATTGGCAGAATATGTACATCCAAATACAGTTGCACAAGCAAACGCTGAAGGATTTACAAGAAATCAACAATTAGTAATGGAAAATGAAGCGTTGTTTATTCCAAATGGTACATGGTTACCAGGTGAGATGAAAGATGCACCTCGAGTTGATAATTTTGCTTGGGGATTGGCTCCAATTCCAGCATATACAGCAGGCGGAGACTTGTATTCATCAACATTTACTGAAGAAGCATTTATTCCAGCGGGTGCTAAGAATGTCGAGAATGCTAAGTTGTTCTTATCATTCCTATACTCTGATGTAGCAGCAGAACTATTCTATAACAATGGTGGTGCAGTACAACCGATTGTTGGTAGTGAAGGGCTAATGGGCGAAGGCGACGATAACATTATTTATTACGGTATTTATGCAAATGGTGTCAAGAGTAATACAGTTGGATTTGTAGCTGTTGAGACTGTAGAAGGTGTAAATATTTCTGAGGTACTTTATGATACAGTTAACTCAGTTGTGAATGGCGATAAGTCAGTTGATGACTGGTACAATGAAGTAATTGATGCCATCGGCAGATTTAATTAAATGAGTTCATAGCGATGAGCGAACGTTCATCGCTATTTTATGAGTATTGCTTATGACCTTTTAACCGCAAGGGATTCAAGAATGGAGGGATCGTATGAACAGAAAGAAACAACAAAAACGATTTATATTAGCATCACTGGCTCCGGCCATACTTTTGATTCTGGTCTTTGTGGTGTACCCAACACTCAACATATTCTTTATGTCTATGTTTAAGTGGGGAGGTTTAACCGCTAAAAAAACTTTTGTGGGCTTTAACAATTTTAAAATCTTGATGCAGGACAAGAACTTTATTCAATCTTTTCAAAACACGATATTTTTGATTGTGATTGTGACATTATTTACATTCTTTTTTGCAATCTTCTTTGCGAATGTTTTGGTTCGAGACAATATAAAGGGGAAGCATTTCTTTAGAGTTATATTCTATATTCCAAATATTCTGTCAGTAGCGGTTATTTCGGCAGTATTTGCACAAATTTATGCAGTAGATCAAGGTGGGCTTATCAATTCGATAATTCGAATTTTTAAACCAGATACCTGGAAGAGCATTCAATTTTTGGGGAATTCAAGTATTGTGCTATATTCCATAGCCGGTGCCATGGTATGGCAAGCGATTGGATATTATATGGTTATGTATATGGCAAGTATTGGTTCCATTTCAGAGCATCTCTATGAAGCAGCTGAAATTGAAGGGGCCTCAAAAACCCAACAGTTTTTCCAAATAACCCTACCCTTGATTTGGTCAAACATAAGAACAACACTGACATTCTTTGTGATCAGTACGATTAATATGGCATTCTTATTTGTCAACATTTTAACCAGTGGTGGACCCGGTGGATCCAGTGAAGTGTTCTTAAGTTATTTATATCGTCAGGCTTATAATAATGCATCCTATGGTTATGGTATGGCCATTGGTGTGGTTGTATTTTTGTTCTCGTTTGGACTCAGTGCTATCTTAAATAAGATTACTGATCGCGAACCAATTCAAATGTGAGGTAAATGATGGAAAAGAAAAAACAAACAAATCTGTATAAGATTTTTATATACGTTGCCTTAATTACTTTAGCGATTTCCATAATTATTCCGTTGGGTTGGGTCTTACTGGCATCCATTAAAACCAACCAAGAATTCTATTTGAATCCATGGAAATTACCAGATGGATTTCATTTCCAAAACTTTATAGATGCGTTTCAACGCGCAAAAATGGGTCAGTATTTTTTGAATTCAGTGATTGTCACTGCCATGGGTATTGTTATTTTACTCGTAGTCGCATTACCCGCGGCGTATGTATTGGCAAGATTTGAATTTAAATTTAAGAAACTCATCAATGCGATGGTTATGGGCGGACTTTTCATTAATGTTAACTATATTGTGATTCCGATTTTCTTGATGTTATTGGATTGGAATCGATTGGCGAAAAAATATTTTGGATTATCGAGTTTATTCATCAACAATCGCTTTGTATTGGCAGTGGTATATGCTGCAACAGCATTACCATTTACCATTTATCTATTAAGAAGCTATTTCAGAACGTTACCGAAAGCATTTGAAGAAGCAGCTTGGATTGATGGTGCGAGTCATTTTCAAACGATGTTCAAAGTCATGATACCCATGGCGAAACCAAGTATTATCACAGTTATATTATTTAATTTTCTGGCATTTTGGAATGAGTATATCATTGCCTTAACTTTAATGCCAGGCGAAATGAAGACCTTGCCAGTTGGTTTGGTAAACTTGCAACAAGCGGCGCGCGGTGCCGCAAATCCAGGACCACTTTACGCAGGTCTGGTGATTGTCATGCTACCTACTCTAATTCTCTATATGTTTGTTCAAAGAGAATTAACCCAAGGTATGACTTTAGGAGGAATTAAAGAATAATGAAAAAAGACATTAAACACGGGCGATTAACGCTACCAACAGAGTTAGATTTCTTAGAAGAAACGCAAGAACTACTCGAGAAATGGGGGGCAGATGCAATTCGTAACAGTGATGGAACTGAATTGGACGAGACATTATTAAATCTGGACGCAAAGGTGTATTCAACATATTTTGTAGCACGTGGTGATAATGAATTTGCACTTCAGCATCTAGACGAAACACAACAAATATTTGTAAGAACGGATTACCACACTGCGACATCAACAACACTGGAAATCAATGTTCAAGATGGGTTTTTAGAAGAACAGATTGCTCCAGATACAACCCACGATCCAAAAAAATGGTGGCAAGTACACAACCGTACAACGGATGAATTGGTCGATGTTTCTGATTGGAGTGTTGACACTGAAACCAATATTGTTACGATTAAAAATACAGAACCCTTCCATGAGTATACAGTAAATGTCTTGGTATATATGCGATGGGATCCAACCCAAATGTACAACCATATTACAAATAATTGGGGTGACAAAGCCAAAGAAATTCCATTTGATGTCCGTCAACCCAATTCGCAAGAGCATATGAAAAAAGCCTTGCGTGCATGGTGTGAAGCCAATCCCAAAGTGGATGTTGTGCGTTTTACCACGTTCTTCTATCACTTTACACTATTCTTCAACGATAAACGTAAAGAGAAGTTTGTAGATTGGTTTGGATATGGTTCATCCGTATCACCAAGGGCACTCGAAGCCTTTGAAGCAGAATATGGATATAGACTCTATGCTGAAGATTTCGTTCAGAATGGTGCCTATAATACTACCTTTGTCCCACCAAGCAAAAAATATTTAGACTATATTGACTTTCAACAGCGCTTTGTTGCTGAACAAGCAAAAGCATTGGTTGAAATTGTGCATGAATATGGCAAAGAAGCCATCATGTTCCTGGGCGATAATTGGATTGGTACAGAACCTTATGGACCCTACTTTAAAGATATTGGTTTGGATGCAGTTGTTGGTAGTGTTGGTGGTGGACAAACCCTACGTCTTATCTCCGATATTCCCCACGTAAAGTATACAGAAGGAAGATTCCTACCCTATTTCTTCCCAGACACCTTTTTTGAAGGGAACGATCCAACGATCGAGGGCATCGATAACTGGATTACAGCACGACGTGCAATTATGCGTAAACCAGTTAGCAGAATAGGCTATGGCGGTTATCCGAGTTTGGCATATAAATTTCCAAAATTTGTAGATTTTGTGGCGAATACTGCAGATGAATTTAGAACAATTCTAACCAATATTGAAGGAAAGAAGCCACATTCAAAGAAAACAGTGGCTGTCCTAAATGCATGGGGAAAACTCAGAAGTTGGCAAGCATTTATGGTTGCACATGCGCTTCACTATAAACAAATCTATTCATATATGGGAATTCTAGAATCACTCAGTGGTTTGGATGTAGATGTTGAATTTATCTCATTCGAAGATATTAAAGCTGGTATTCCAGAACATATCGATGTCATTATCAATGCTGGAGATGCACATACTGCATTCTCAGGTGGCGCGGTATGGGATGATCCAACATTCGTTTCAAATCTAAGAAAATGGGTTTACGAAGGCCATGGATTCATTGGTGTCGGAGAACCAAGCGCTTATGAAAAAGGCGGACGCTTTTTCCAACTAGCAGATATTCTAGGCATTGACAAAGAGTTGGGTTATACATTGTCAGTCGATAAATACTTCGATAAAACTTTGGCATCACATTTTATCACTGAAGATTTAAAAGGTGATTTCAATTATGGTGAACAAATAAACAATACGTATGCATTAACTGAAAATGTTGAAGTCATAAAAATGGATAATGAAAATGTAACACTCAGTGCGAATACTTATGGTAAAGGCCGCGGTATTTACATGATGGGGATACCCTATAGCCATGAAAATACGCGTATTCTCAACCGTGCGATCTTCTATTCTTTGCAAGAAGAAGATAAATTCAAACAATTTCTGTCACTAAACATTCATACAGAATTAAACGTTTATAAAGAAGGTCATAAGGTGGCACTTCTTAATAATACAAATGAAGTTCAGTTGACAACCGTTTATGATGGACACGGTAATGCACAGGATATTACATTACAACCAGCAGAAATCAAATGGGGTGAACTCAATGAACAAACGCTTGAGATTACTTTCTAATCTACTTATATTTGGATTGGGAATTTGGTTGATTGTTTCAAATAAAAGCAGTATCGGCATTTATAGTTTGTTGAAAATGTTCTTAGGATTGGCGCTTCTATTCTTTCTATTATGGCGTTATAATCGAAAATATATTTGATATAGGTACTGGACTTAGTTCCAGTGCCTTTTT
>WPCK01179049.1_pt1 | contig 10767 bp, 11 predicted proteins | sample 5399851 | NCBI WGS metagenome assembly WPCK01 (sample SAMN12869471, study PRJNA574797) | sludge metagenome | isolation source: wastewater treatment of pH11 | place: China:Beijing | collected 2019-05-20
GCCCTGGTGTGGGGACCAGGTAACTCGCCGGCCGCTTCGGTGTCACCGGTTCATTGAATCGCAGGACACCGGCAGGTTTGCCCTCGGCCGGCCGACTTCCGCCGTTTTTATAGGCATTCTCGATGACATCGTTTTCCGGAACGAGTTGTATGACCGACGGATCGGCACGATGCGGGCTTTCGTCGGGAGCCGTTCCGTCGAAATCGCTCTCCCAATCCCGGCCCTGAACTTCCGGCGAAACGAGCCGTGGAATATTGGAATCGGACCAGGAACTATAGAAAGGGTTGTTCGGCCCGGGATTGCGGAAGTGATATCCCTGCCCCCATCCGATGCCGGCCGATCGGCCGAGATTGCGGAACGGCGTGAATCGCTGCGCTTCGGCGCGGTCTGCGGTTGCCCCAACCATTGAAATCAACACAGTCAGTACAACAGAAACACGCAGCATCGATCTCGCCTCTGAAAACCCGATTACAGGACAAGGCCCGGCAGCAGCCTTGTTCTCTTCATCGCGAAAACGACCGCCCTGCATTGGTGCGATGCAAGAATTGCCTCGGGTGTCGATGCGGAAACTTGTTGCGCGCGTGGGGAATGTTCCGGGTTTCCGGATAAACGCGGCAATGCCAGGCTACTCGGCCTTAACGGAGTCCGCGCTCTCGGCGGAACTCGCGCCAGTCAGGACTTCTTCAACCGGCCCGTCCCCGGGAAGACCTTCCACACGACAGGTCACATCGTCGCGGGTTCGAAACTTGCCATCCGGGCCGGCGCTGCGAACCACGCACCCTTCCTTGACCGGTTCGTAATAAAGTTCCCGCTCCCAGGCATCCCGCCAGGCAACGGTCATGTCCATGCCGAGTGCCAGGTCGGGCACATGGTTGGCATGCTGATCCCGCCAGTCGGCGATAGAAGCCCTGGCCTGTTCCAGAATGACCCGGGTTTCGTTGATTTGCTTGTGGTTTCTCGCGACGTGCCGAACATGATGGTGATGTCGAACGGATCCGAGAACAAAAAGCGTCAGAACTCCGGTGCCGGCGAGAGACAGAACGGTCGCTACTGTCGCCATTTTGCGCGGAGCACGCCGCAAGCCAAACAGGCTGAACAACAGCGCGAGCGGCGCCGCAAGAAACAGGGTCAGCGGACTGATCAGGGCAAGCAAAAATCCCACAAATGCCGCCCAGTTGAAGCGGCCCTTCCGTTTCTGAATCGAAACAGGTTGATCGAAGCCAATATAGATGGGTCCGGGGAGAACCTGACGATTTCGCTGTGAAAACGGGATGTGGTACGGCATGGCTCCCAACTCCTCGGAATTGCCCGGAAATGGCCCTGATAAGGGGTGTTCGCCGGAGGTGGAACGATATTTGGGAAACCGGCATTTTTTTTGGCAAAAGGCCAGTGCCGTCCCGGCCGTGACTAGCCGGCAATCAGCCATTCGTGGTCGGATTTCCTGAAGACAACCCGGTTTCGCGGCACCCTTTCGGGGGAAAATCGATCCAGAAATCCCCCCGGATCGATCTCTTTGCGGCACCCGAAACCACACCAGTCCCCGATCAGTCCCAATAGTCGTTCCGCGGCAACTCCAGCCTTGCGATAACTGGCAATCGTGGTGTCGCCGTGTCTCTTGGCGAGCCTCTGCCCATCCTCTCCGACCACGATCGGCAAGTGCCAATAATTGACCGGGGGAATTCCAAGCATGCGCGAGAGGAGGATCTGCCTTGGCGTCGAGTCGAGCAGATCGTCGCCGCGTACGACATCCGTTACACCGGCAAGCTGGTCGTCGACGACGCAGGCCAGTTGGTAGGCGGCGACGCTTTCCTTGTTTGTCACGAGAAAATCACCGACCTGGCGATTCACATTGATTTCCACCGGACCGGCGAATTTGTCTGTGAAAGAAATCGCTTCATCGGGAACCCGCAAACGCCAGGCGACTTTTCCGGGAGGAAACGAACTAACCAAAACGGGCGTCGGCTGACGAGGGCGGCAGGTGCCGGGATAGCGAACTTCATGTTGCCCGGCATGAGGGGCACTCAGACTGGCCGAGGCAATCTGCTTCCGGGTGCAGGAACAGGGATAGATCAATCCAGAATCGGCCAGCTTCTGCAAGTACTCGCTGTAGACGGCAAGGGACTCCGTCTCGTAGACGGGGCCTTCATCCCAGTCCATTCCAAGCCAGCGCAGCGTCTCGATCGATTCGTCTGCGGAGCCTTTTTTTACGCGCGGGCTGTCGAGATCGTCGATGCGAAGGACAATCCGCCATCCGTTTTGTCGCGCCATCGCCCACGTGGCCAGGAATGTCCTCGCATTTCCAAGATGCAGGGCTCCGGTAGGGCTGGGCGCCAGTCGCGTTCGGCGAGTCATTGTCAAGCCAGCCGCGGGGGACCCTTCCTCCCGGAATTATTCATCCTCGGCCTCTTCGCCGGGATCCGTGGGCAGCGAAAGGATCCGGCCGTAGCACCAGAACGTCAGTCCGAAAACAAATGTCAGCGATACGATCATGAAGATCCAGCCCAAAGGTTGCATGTCGGCTACTCCTGTTTCCGCAAACTGCTAAATCTCGTCAGGCACCTTGTCGTCGATGTCGAGTCCCTGGCTGCGCCAGCGCCTTTCACCCACCCAGACACAAAACACCAGCAAAAGGGTCACAGCGCCAACCAGAGCCAGCGCACCCTGTTGATATTGGCTGCCCATCACATTGCTGATCCAACCCGGAAGGTTATTGATGCAGAATGCCACAAATACAACCAACAGGTAAACCGGGGCAACATACTGCATCACAAACTTGAAAATGACTGGAATCCTGATACTGGCCCCCATATGCAACTCTCGCCAGCCCCGATCGATGCCAAATATCCAGCTGAAGCAAATGATCTGCACGCCAGCCAGAACGAAAATCAGAAACGTGCCTACCCAATCGTCGATCGCCGACATGAATTCCCCGCCCTTGCTGTAATACATGACGAGGAACGAACCCAACGCACAGATCGATACCAGCATTGTGGTGGCCTTGCGACGGCTGATGCCCAGCGACTCTTCAAAAAACGCCAGCGACGGCTGATACATCGAGATCGAACTGGTTATCGCGGCGAGGAACAACATGAAGAACCATACGGCACCGATGAAATTCCCGGCCGGACCCATATGGGCAAATACGACCGGAAGTGTCGTGAAGCCCAGCCCGAAAGTTCCCCCCTGTACCGCGGCGATCGTGCCGGAAAGACCCAGGAACACAATCGAAGCCGTCAGCGTGATCATCCCGCCAAAGCCGACTTCAAACATCTCGTTGGTCGACATTGCCGTCAATCCGGACAGGGCGACATCGTCTTTCTTTTTCAGATAGGACGCGTAGTTCAGGATGACCCCGAAACCCACGGACAGACTGAAAAATATCTGGCCGGCCGCGGCGAGCCAAGTCTGGGGATTTGCCAGCGCGGAAAAATCAGGGTTCCACATGTACCCCAATCCACTCACAACGCTCTGCTCCGGAACGGCCGGATCCGGTGTGCCGAGGGTCAACACGCGAATCAGCACGATGATGGCACAAACCGCCATGGTGGGCATGGCTATGGAACAGAACTTCTCGATCCCTTTGGAAATCCCCCGGTAAACAAGGAAAATGTTTACCGAAAAGGTGAGAATCCAGAACAGAAGTGTTTCAATGGAATTGCCATACAAAACGCCATCTTCTTTTCTGCCAACAAAATTTTCATAAAAGTCTCCGGCAACCGCTGTTTGCTCAGCTATGGGCGCTGCGACATCCACTCCCACTCCCGCCGTGGTCCCGACAAGGGCATTGAAATAATGCCAGGCGTACCCAAGGCACCACGCTTCAACGTAGGTGTAGTAAAACGAAACGGCCAGCGGGATCAGCACCGCCAGCACACCCAGATACCGGGCGATCGAGCCCTTACCGGCAACTCCCATGATCGCCGGCCCGGAATGCAGACCCTTCCGCCCCCCATAACGGGCCATGGTCCATTCCGCCCACCCGATCGGAATGCCAAGAAATATCAGGGCGCAAAAGTAGGGGATTAAAAATGCGCCACCACCGTTCTGCGCCGCCTGCCCAGGAAAGCGAAGAAAATTCCCCAGGCCCACCGCTGAACCAGAAACCGCAAGAATGATCCCCAGCCTCGTGCCCCAACCTTCCATCTTGGTCATAAATCAGAGCCCCCGCCAAATTCCGGGTTTCGTTGTTGGTGTGAACCGGTTAAACGAATGCGCGACAGCACTCCGTTTCCCGCAAAGAGCGTGAGTATAGCAGCCACAAGATGCTGGCAATACCTTCGAGTTCCCCTTCGCCTCGGATTTTCCTCGATTTGCACCATTCGTGAGCCGTGGGCCCGAAAATCCATATCGGTTCATCGAAAGCGACGATTACCCGCGGTCGCAGGATTGAAGTGCGCAGCGCTGAGTGGTCACGGAACTTCAGAAGATGCGGGTTGGACCGACCGTACGATGGACGTCCATCATACGCCAACATCACACGGTCCATTTAGCTGAATTGCAAGCTTCAGGTGTTTTGCTTGCCCGTCTGGACCGTGGTTTCCGGGGTGCCAGAGCTGTCACCCCTCAAAGTGGAGGCGGCGTAGGACATGGCCCCAACGCCAATCACGACTGCCAAAGCCAACAGCGCGATCACTTTCCCGATTGGAATTTGGTGCGAAGAATCGACCATCTGCCCTCCAAATTTTGCTCATCTGGCGACGATTGCTGGCAAGAGTTTTAGCCCTTGCGAACCCAGGTGTCAACCACGTCCCCCTTGACCTTGCCAATAAGACATTTTTGACACCGATAGTTGTCAAAAATGGTTTTCTTTCGTAAAATCCACCGAGATCAGGGAAAGGACCTGGAAAAATGACCCATCCAAATCCAAACGAAAACGATGCCGCGGTCCTCGAGCAACTGCGCCTGCACGGACCTATGTCCGTTGCCGGACTTTGTGAAAACCTGGGAGTGACGGCGACGGCGATCCGCCAGCGACTGGGTCGGCTGGCGGCCGGCGGAATGATCGAACGCGAGGCCGACCGGAGAGATCGGGGGCGACCTGTTTTCACGTATCGGCTGACGGCGGAAGGACGATCGGCGGTGGGCGAAAATCTTGCCGACCTGGCGGAATCTCTCTGGCTGGAAGTGCTTGCGATCGAGGACGCATCGGTTCGCGGCCGAGTGATCGAGGGAGTGATTCAACGGTTAACGGACAAGTACCGGAACCAGATTCATGGCAGGACGCTCGCCGAACGACTGGGTTCGATTGCAACACTATTCCGCCAGCGGAAGATTCCCTTTGTCGTTGAATCGGAGAACAGCTTGCCTGTCCTGAGAATCATCGGGTGCCCTTATCCCCGGCTCAACGATCATGGAACCGAGATATGCGAACTCGAACAACAGTTGTTTGCGCGGTTGCTCGATATTCCGATCGCCTTGCAGCATTGCCAGTGCGGTTCGAGCGGCGGAGTTTGCTGCACTTTTTCGGCAGCGAATCTTTCCGCAAACACCGTGGTCTCCGGTCGGGAGGCTGATGAAGACGTCAAGCGATCGAAGGAACCCGCAGAAATGGCAGAGTTCGAAACCGGACCGTCACTAGTCTGAGCCGGCAGCACCGGAACCTTTTTTGCTTTTTCAATACTGAATAATTAATCCAAAAAAAACATGCAGGAACAATCAATGCCCGAGATACTGGAAATAAGGAACTTGCACGTCTCGATCGGAGACAAGCCGATACTACGCGGCGTCAACCTCAAGCTGAACCGGGGCGAAACCCATGCGCTGATGGGACCAAACGGCTCGGGAAAAAGCACGCTGGGACTTGTGATCATGGGCCACCCCGGCTACGTGGTGACCGATGGCGATATCCTGATGGACGGCGAGAGCATACTCGAGCTGGAGCCGGATGAGCGGGCAAGGCGCGGCCTGTTCCTGGCTTTTCAGCGGCCGGTGGCGATTCCCGGAGTCCGCATGGCCGATTTCCTCCGCCACGCAACCACCAACGTACGCCGTCCCGACCGGAAGGAAGGTGAAGACCTGATTCCGATGCGCGAATTTCGCAAGGAGATTCGCGAAAAGATGGAGCAATTGCAGATGGACCCGGAATTCGCGCGTCGCTACGTCAATGACGGCTTCTCCGGCGGGGAGATGAAGCGAGCCGAGATCCTGCAACTGGCCATGCTCCAGCCCGGCTTCGCCATTCTCGATGAAACCGATTCCGGCCTGGATGCCGACGCCGTCCGTCTGGCAAGCCAATCCATCGCCGAAATCGGCCACGGCAAGATGGGACTGTTGATCATCACGCATCACGACAAGCTGCTGGCCCACAACGTTCCCGACTTCACCCATGTCATTCTCGGCGGGCGGATCGTCGAAACCGGCGGGAAGGAACTCGCCGACGAACTGCACGAATCCGGATACGAGCGAATTCGCCATCAGTACCCGGATGCGGCAGCCGCCAACGACAGGAACCTGACGCGAACTGAAGAGAGTCTGGTCTAGCCCGGACCCCAAACCTGAATCCACTTTCAATTGAAAACGACAGAAACGAACCATGGCCACTGACCTGAACCACGTGACTCTCTCGGAAGAAGACCAGCTTCGTTCGACAGAGATCAACAAATACAATTTCCGCACGGAATCGACAGCGGTTTTCAAGGCCCGCAAGGGGATCGACGCGGAAATCGTCAACCAGATTTCCGATATGAAAAACGAACCGGACTGGATGCGGGAGTTCCGCCTGCACGCCTTGCAGGTCTTCGAATCGAAACCGATGCCCAACTGGGGTGGCAATATTTCCCTCGATTTTCAGGATATCTTCTATTACCTGAAACCCACCAATCATCAGGGCAAGAGCTGGGACGACGTCCCCCAGGAAATCAAGGACACCTTCGAGAAACTCGGTATCCCCGAGGCGGAACGCAAGTACCTCTCCGGGGTCAAGGCGCAGTTTGAAAGCGAAGTCGTCTACGGCTCCTTGAAAGAAGACCTCGCCAACAAGGGAGTGATCTTCACTGATACCGATACTGCAGTGCGCGAGCATCCGGAGCTGCTCCGCGAGTACTTTGGCAAGATCATCCCCACCCATGACAACAAGTTTGCCGCGCTGAACTCGGCCGTCTGGTCCGGCGGTTCATTCATCTATGTCCCCAAAGGGGTGAAAATCGAATTCCCGCTTCAGGCCTACTTCCGTATCAACGAAGAAAGCATGGGGCAATTCGAGCGAACGCTGATCATCGTCGACGAAGGGGCCCAGGTTCACTATGTCGAGGGCTGTACGGCTCCCATGTACACCAGCGAATCGCTGCACAGTGCCGTGGTCGAAGTGGTCGTCAAGCGAAATGCCCGCTGCCGGTACACGACGATCCAGAACTGGGCCAACAACATTTACAACCTGGTGACCAAGCGAGCCTACGCCTATCAGGACGCCGTCATGGAATGGGTCGACGGCAACCTTGGAAGCCATCTCACCATGAAGTATCCGGCAGTATTCATGATGGAACCCGGAGCGCGGGGCGAGATCCTTTCGATCGCTTTCGCCAGCGCCGGCCAACACCAGGATGCGGGGGCCAAGCTGGTTCATGCCGCCCCCAATACAACCGGCCAGATCATTTCCAAGTCGATCTCCAAGAACGGCGGCCGCGCCAGCTATCGCGGTCTTGCCCGGGTCGAAAAGGGGGCCACCGGTTCCCGCTGCAATGTGGTCTGCGATGCATTGATTCTCGACCCGAAGAGCCGCAGCGACACCTACCCCTACATCGAGATTCTCGAACAGGACGTCTCGGTCGGACACGAGGCCAGCGTCTCGCGGATCGGCGAAGAACAGCTTTTTTATCTGATGAGCCGGGGACTCAGTGAAGCCGAGGCGAGCACGATGATCGTCAATGGATTCATCGAACCTCTTGTGAAGGAGCTCCCCATGGAATACGCCGTTGAACTTAATCGCCTGATCCAGTTGCAAATGGAAGGCTCGGTAGGGTAGATGAACATGACGACACAAACGGAGATGCGAACGGCGTTCACCAATGAGGGCATGGAAGGCTTTTTGCGGTCGCGAAGCGAACCGGAATGGCTTTCCGCACTGCGCCGTTCTGCCTGGCAGACGTTTAACTCGCTTTCGTGGCCCACGATTCGCGACGAGGAATGGCGGAGGACCGATATCCGCCTGTTCAAGCTTGAACAATTCGGCCATCCGGGAGAAGCCGGTACTTCAATGCCGGACGCTGCCTTGTCGGCGGGTGTCGATCTCGCCGGGCGATGCGCTTCGATGGACGGGCATGCCGGCATTGCAGAGCTCGATCCGCACTACGCAAAAAAAGGTGTGCTCTTCGGCAGCCTTGCCGAAATGGCAAACTCCCACCCCGACCTGGTCCGCAAGTACCTGATGACCCGTGTGCTGGACCCCGGGTATGACCGTTTCTCGGCCCTGCATGCCGCTTTCTGGTCCTCCGGCCTGCTGCTGTACGTCCCCCGCGGCGTCACGATTGACCGGCCCTTGCATTACTTCGCCGCCATGAGCGATGGCGGTACCGACTTCAGTCACACGCTGGTGGTACTCGAGGATGGAGCGGAAGCGACGCTGCTGTCCGAAAACGCCAGTCCCTCCGGCGAGTCTGGAGGCCTGAGTTGCCCCGGGGTAGAAATCCTGCTCGGCAGCGGGGCCCACTTCCGCTACGTCAACCTCCAGGACTGGGGGCAGGGGGTGTGGCAGTTTGGACATCAGAAAGCGATCCTGGGAAAAGACGCATCGATCCAGTGGACGGTAGGTGCGCTGGGGGCCAGGCTCTCAAAAGTCAACCAGCATGTCGAACTGGCCGGTGAAGGTGCCAGTTCGCAAGTCAACGGTGTGATGTTTACCGAGAACCGGCAACACATCTCGCTGCACACACTCCAGCATCATCAGGCCCCCCATTGCACCAGCGACTTTCTGTACAAGGCGGCCCTGCAGGACACTTCGCGAACGGTCTGGAGGGGAATGATCAAGGTCGACAAGGGCGCCGCAAAGACCGACGGTTACCAGCGAAATGACAACCTGCTTCTCTCCTCCAGGGCCAGGGCCGATTCGATTCCGGGACTGGAGATCGAGGCAGACGATGTCCGCTGCACACACGGCAGTACCAGCGGGCGGGTCGATGAAGAGCTGATTTTCTACGCCCGAAGCCGTGGTTTCACGCGAAAAGAGGCTATCCAGCTGATCGTGACCGGTTTCTTTCAGCAGGTTTTTGACCGGATCAGTATTGAAAGTGTTCGCGAGGCGCTCGGACGAGCCATCGCCCGCCGGGTTCGCGAATTCGAATAAAAAAGAGATTTGCTTTTCGTTCCATGAGCGAGGACAATTTCTTTCTATGGGCTCACGGCCGGCCGTTGGCTTGCCACTCCATGCCTCGCCATTCCAGATACCGACAAACTGTCTTCTGCTAAAAGGGAACATCTCCCATGACTGAATCCACCGTCGAAAACACCTGTGTCATGCCCGGTCCCGTGAGCCAGCATGAGTTGCTGAAACCCTTCGAAGGAAAATTCCGCGCCGAGGTGAAACTGTGGATGGGGCCGGGAGACCCGGTTGTCTCGACGGGAACCATGACCAGTTCCTGGCACCTTGGCGGCCTTTACCTGCACCAGGACTATGTCGGCGATCCCACTGACGGGCCGTTCCCCGCCTTTGAAGGAAAGGGCTATTGGGGGTTCAACACGACTTCCGGAAAATACGAAGGCTTCTGGATCGACAATGCATCGACAACCATGCAAATGGAGAGCGGTGATGTCGATGCCGGCGGCAAGGTGTGGACGATGACTTCGGAGGTGACTTGCCCGCAGAGCCGTCAGTTGCTGAAGAAACGCAATGTCATCCGTCTGATCGACTCAAACCGCAATGCCATGGAGACTTACTTCACGGGCGGCGATGGCAATGAAATGAAGTGCATGGAAATCAGCTACACCCGCTGCTGATCGCCAGAATGGATAATGGACAACGATTCCCCGAGTGAACTGATCCTTTCGACCGAATCATGGCCGTAACAGAAGAAGCCGTCAGGCAACAGCTAAAAAAAGTCATCGATCCCGAATTGTTTGTGAACATAGAGGATCTGGGACTGGTTTATGTGGTGAACATCGGCGAGCCGGACGAACAGCAGAAGCAGGCTGTCAATATCGACATGACCCTGACCAGTCCGATGTGCCCGGCCGGCCCGCAACTTGTCGCCGAAAGCCGGCAGTTCGTCGGGCAATTGGACGGGGTTGGCAACGTGGAAGTCCGGGTGGTCATGGACCCGCCCTGGTCTCCCGAACGGATGACGGACGACGCCCGCGACCAGTTGGGGATTTTTTAACTCTTGCCCCTCCCGGGTCTGGACTCGATAATCGGCGGAATGCTGCGGGATTGGGAATTCCCGAACTTCTTGCTGGACCCTCGACAGAGTGGCTTTCCCCAAGCGGCAGAATTCGCCTGTTCGTTCTGTCATATACCGGGAACGGCTGGTCAATCGACTGCCTCCCGACAATTCCGGCCAATAAACACACCTGAAACCGAAACCAAAACCATTTGGAGAAAACAATGAGAGCCTTTACTGCCCTGCTTTTGGTCGCCGTCCTGATAGGCGGCGTTTACATGCTTTCCACCGGCGGCTGCACGCAGGCACAGGTTGCCAGCGACAAGGTCATGGACAGGATCAACAAGTGGCTGGGTGAACTGGATGTCAAGCGCAAGGACATCAGCAACCAGATTGGCAAGCTGGAAACCGATCTGGAGAACGTTCGAACGAAAAAAGTCTCCGCCGAAGTCCAGCTCAA
>WPCK01351716.1_pt1 | contig 10756 bp, 10 predicted proteins | sample 5399851 | NCBI WGS metagenome assembly WPCK01 (sample SAMN12869471, study PRJNA574797) | sludge metagenome | isolation source: wastewater treatment of pH11 | place: China:Beijing | collected 2019-05-20
GGCACCGTCGACCTGGGCCGCACCGGTGATCATGTTCTTGATGTAGTCCGCGTGGCCGGGCATGTCGACGTGCGCGTAGTGCCGGGCGTCGGTCTCGTACTCCACGTGCGCGATGTTGATGGTGATGCCGCGCTGGCGCTCCTCGGGCGCCTTGTCGATGTCCTCGAACGCCGTGAACGTCGACGTGTCCGAACCCTCCGACAGGACCTTGGTGATCGCCGCGGTCAGCGTCGTCTTGCCGTGGTCGATGTGACCCATCGTGCCGATGTTGGCGTGCGGCTTGTTCCGCTCGAACTTGGCCTTGGACATCCGAGTTGCTCCTTGAACCTGTCTGCTGTGGGTGCTGGGTGTGGTGGCGGCGGTCGGACTCGAACCGACGACCCCTCGATTATGAGCCGAGTGCTCTTACCGACTGAGCTACGCCGCCCCGGGTGGGGCGCTGCGCGGCCCGGCGAACCGGGCCACGTCCTGCGAGCCCCCTGCCAGAATCGAACTGGCGACACCAGCCTTACCATGGCTGTGCTCTACCGACTGAGCTAAGGGGGCGTCGCCCCCAGCCGGGGCCGGAGGACAGCGAGCCAGCGTACCGGGGCCCGGCGCCTTCCCCCAAACGTGATCGCGAGGGCTCGTCCGTGGGTCGAGCCCCCACCCGGTGGAGCGGGCGCCCGGTGAGCGGGCCCGGGACCGACCGAAAGGGTCGTCCGGCATGGGCCATATGACCCAGAATCGGTCCTAACGTCCGGACCTCGGCCTGCCGATGCGGGAATGTGCACTTCGAGCGACTGGTGATCGAGGCCGGCGACAACACCTTCACGCTCGACCTCCACCCCCGGCTCACCGTGATCGCCGGGGTCGGCCGCCTGGAGCGCGAGGGACTCGTGAGCGAGCTTGTCGGCGCCCTGAGCAGCAGCCGGCCCGGCGTCCACCTCGAGCTCGAGGAGGACTCGGGGCGCCACCTCGCCGTCTTCCGTCCCCACGGCGCCCGCCACCGGGTCGTCGACGTCGAGCAGGGCCTCGACATCTCGAGCCACTTCGCCACCGCCGACGGATCGATCGACCTGCTGGCCCGGGCCGGCCTCGAACCCCGGACGGCCAAGCGATACCTGCGCATGAACGCGTCGGACCTCACCACGAGCAGCCAGAGCGACCAGCTCATCCGCGACCTCGCCTCCGTCGACCAGGCGGCCCTCTGGTCGGCCGCCGACCACGTCACCATCTGCGACGACCAGCTCCAGGCCGAGGCCGCGGCCACGGGGTCCACCCCCGAGGACGCCGCCGTCGTCGAGGAGATCGAGGCCCGCCATGCCGCCTTCCTGCGGGCACAGGAGGACCACGACCGGGTTCGGCGCCTGTCCTTCTTCACCGCTGCGTTCGCCACCCTCGGCGCCATCCCCCTGTCGATCCTCGAGGGCCCGACCACGGCGCTGCCCTTCGTGCTCTTCGCCGCCGTGGCCACCGGTATCTCGATGCTCTATTGGCGCCGCATGGAGAACGCCCGGGCCAAGGAGAACCACGTGCTCGAGCAGGCCGGCGCCAGTTCGTACCTGGGCTTCCACCTCCAGCGCGTCAACGGCCTGCTCGCGACGGACCAGAACCGCCGGCGGCTCATGGATGCGGCCGAAGCCTACCGGGAGGCCCTTGCCGGCTGGGAGTTGGTGGCCGGGCCGGTGCAGGTCCAGTTCGCCATCGACCACCACGAGGAGATCATGGCGGCAGCGCGCATGCGTCGCGAGGTGGGGTCGCAGGCGCTCGCTGCTCCCGCCATCGACAACGACCTCACCTCGGGCATGGCCCACGCCCTCATCGGCCGCCTCGCGCAGCTTCGCTCCGTGGGACCCCGCCACGAGAGCTTCCCCCTGGTCCTCGACGATCCGTTCATCGAATTGGACGCGTCGGTGAAGCCGTCGCTGCTCGAGCTGCTCGGTCGGGCCGCGAACCACCAACAGATCGTGTTCCTCACCGAGGACGAGGACGTCGCCTCGTGGGCCAAGATCGAGGCGCTGACAGGAGACCTCGCCGTCCTCGAGCCCTCGGCACCCGAGCCGCCTCCACTACCCAGCCGACGCTCCCGGGCCATGCACTGACTCCCCGGACACGGGTACCCACGCGGACACACGACCGGTAGCGTCGCCGCCGTGGGCTTCGTGGTGCGGTCGGCGACAGTGACAGATGCCGAGGCCATCCGCGCCATCTACAACGTCGAGGTCTCCACTTCGACCGTCACCTTCGACCTCGTGCCCCGCACCCTCGAGGAGCAGCAGGCCTGGCTGGTCGACCGCAACGGCGCCCACGCCGTGCTGGTGGCGGAGGGCGACGATGGCCACGTGTGGGGCTTCGCCTCCCTCTCGCCGTTCCGTGAGCGCCCCGCGTACAGCACCACGGTCGAGGACTCGGTGTACGTGCACCGCGACCACCAGGGCGCCGGCGTGGGCAAGGCCTTGCTGGCCGCGCTCGTGGAGACCGCCACGAGCCATGGCTTCCACACCGTGATCGCCCGGATCGTCGGCGGGCACGACGCGTCCATCGCCCTGCACGGCTCCGTCGGCTTCGAGCACGTCGGCGTCGAGCGCGAGGTCGGGCGCAAGCACCGCAAGTGGCTCGACGTCGTCATCATGCAGCGGATGCTCGACACTGGTTCCTCCTTCGTCGGAACGCCTTCGGCATCCGGTTCGTAGGAGCCGCTGCTCCGCTCCGCTGCGCAGCCTCACGGTCGCACTAGGCGCAGTCGCGACAGCGCCCCACGAGGTCCAGGCGGTGGTGCTCGGCCCGGAAGCCCGTCGCTCCGGACACGCTTTCGATGGCCGCAGCGAGGGTGGCCTCGACCTCGGCCGACACCGTGAAGTCGGCCACGGCCCCGCACGAGGAGCAGATCAGGTGGTGGTGGTGCCCGGCGAGGTCCTCGGCGAGCTCGTAGCGGGCGAAGTCGTCCGAGCTGTGCACCCGGTGCACGACCCCCGTCTCTTCGAGGACGGCGAGGTTGCGGTACACCGAGCTCTGGGCGAGGCCCGGACGGTGCTCGAGGATCTCGGGGATGGTGAGGGGTCGATCGGTGCCCTCCAGGACCTCGACGACCGCTCGGCGGTTGGAGGTGTAGCGCTGGTCGCCGCCGGCGAGGCGCTCGGCCACCGTCGTGTGCAGGTCCACGCCCGGGAGCGTACCCGTGGAAGTGGGAATCAGTGAGAATGGCGTCTCACCCCGCAGGCGGTCACCCCGCCGGGCGGCGGCGCTGCTCGTCGGCCCGGTGCTCGTGACGACCGTGGTCCGCCTCGTCGTGGGGACCGGCCTCGGGGTGGTGGTGGGCCCCGTCGTCGACCATGAGCGCGCCGTCTGCGAGGAGCAGCACGGCGCCCCGGTAGGCGGCGGCCAGGTGGTCGGCGGTCAGCACCTCGTCGGGGGTGCCGGCAGCCACCAGGCGGCCGGCCAGGAGCACGAGATGGTCGGCCCGCGCGGCCTCGGACAGGTCGTGCGTGCTCGTCACGACGGTGCGCCCGAGATCGCGCTCCTCCGCGATGACGGCGCGGATCTGCTGCTGGGAGGCGAGGTCGAGGCCTGCGAGCGGTTCGTCGAGCAACAGCACGTCGGCGTGCTGCACGAGGCCCTGGGCCACGAAGACCCGCTGACGCTGGCCGCCCGACAGCTCGTTGAGGTGGCGCCTTGCCAAAGGGAGCAGGTCGAGGCGGGCGAGGGCCTCGTCCACGAGACGGCGGTCCTCCTCGGTGAAGCGGCGAAGGGCCCCGAGGTGGGCGTAGCGCCCCATGGCCACCGCCTCGCGGGCGGTGACGGGCAGGTGGGCGCCGGTCGTCGTGTCTTGGAGCACGTAGGCGATGCGGGCGCGCACGGCGTCGGGGCGCTCGCCGAGGACCGTGACGGAGCCTGACGTGGGGCGATGGAGGCCGGCGATGGCGTTGAGCAGGGTCGACTTCCCCGACCCGTTGGGACCGATGAGGCTGGTCGACTCTCCACCACGCAGCGTGAACGACACGTCTGACAGAGCGAGGCGGGTGCCGTAGGCCATCGACACGTCATCGATGCGCACGGTCTCGACCGGGGGGTTGCGGGGTGGCGTCGTCATCTCTAGGGTGCCTTCGCAGTAAGAGTAGTTCTCATTCTAGTGGCAGAGCCGAGAAGGGACACCATGGACCGCGCCCACCGCCGCATCGCCATCGCCATCGCCTTCGTGGCCCTCGGCGTGCTCGCCCTGGCGGCGACGGCGTGCTCGTCCGACGGATCGACCTCGTCCTCCTCCACCACGCCGACCGTGATCGTCACGACCAGCATCCTGGGCGACGTCGTGGAGAACATCGTGGGCGACGCGGCCGAGGTGGAGGTGTTGATGCCCGCCGGGGTCGACCCCCACGAGTTCGAGCTGTCCGCCGCCCAGGCCGCGGCGATGCAGGAGGCAGACGTCATCGTGGCCAACGGCCTCGGCCTCGAGGCGGGCATGGTCGACGCCCTCGACGCCGCGGAGGGCGCCGGCGTCCCGGTGTACGAGGTGGCACCGCCGCTCGACCCCCTTCCCCTCGACGACGCCGCCGCCGAGGACCAGGGCGGATCCGGCCTGGACCCTCACGTGTTCACCGACCCCCGGCGCATGGCCGACGGGGTCGAGGACATCACCGCCGCCCTCGGCGAGGAGGTCCCCGCCCTCGCCACCGAAACCGTCCGCGCGCGGGCCGACGCCTACGCGGCCGAGGTGCGCGGCGTCGACGCGGGCGTCGAGGAGGAGCTGGCGGCCATCCCCGAGGACCAGCGTGTGCTGATCACCAACCACGAGGTGTTCTCCTATTTCGCCGCCCGGTACGGGTTCGAGGTGGTCGGCACGGTCATTCCGAGCGGCACCACCCTGGCCGAGCCGAGCTCGCAGGAGCTGAGCGATCTCGCCGACACCATCCGCGAGTACGACGTGCCGGCCATCTTCGCCGACGCCTCGTCGCCCACCGAGCTCGCAGAGGCCCTCGCCGACGAGAGCGGCGTGGAGGTCGAGGTCGTCCCCCTGTTCAGCGAGTCCCTCGGCGAACCCGGTTCAGGGGCCGACACCTACCTGGGGATGGTCCAGACCAATGCCGATGCCATCACCGCGGCGCTCAGCGGGGGGTCCTCGTGATCGACTGGTTCCTCGACCCGTTCCAGTACGCGTTCATGCAACGGGCGCTCCTCGGCGGTGCCCTCGCCGCGGCCATCTGCGCGGTCGTAGGCACTTGGGTGGTGCTGCGCGGCCTGGCCTTCATGGGCGACGCCCTCGCCCACGGTGTGCTGCCCGGCATCGCCCTCGCCTTCCTCTGGGGCTTCGACCTCACCCTCGGTGCCCTGGCCAGCGCCGCGGTCATGGTGGCGGGCATCAACCTCGTCAACCGCCGCGGCAACCTCCGCGAGGACACCGGCATCGGCCTGCTCTTCGTGGGGATGCTCGCGCTCGGCGTGATCATCATCTCCAGGGCCAGCACGTTCTCGACCGAGCTGACCGGCTTCTTGTTCGGCAACGTGCTCGGCGTCACCACCACCGACCTGCGCACCCAGGCCGTCGCCGCCGTGCTCACCATCGTCGCCTGCACCCTGCTGTACCGGCCCTTCCTCGCACTCGCCTTCAACCAGGACAAGGCCGCCCTGCTCGGCCTGCGGCCCCGGCTGGCCAACGTGGTGCTCCTCGGCCTCATCGCCATCGCCGTGGTGTCGTCGTTCCGGGCCGTGGGCACCCTCTTGGTCTTCGGGCTCCTCATCGCGCCGCCGGCCACGGCCTCGCTGCTCGTACGTCGGGTCCCGACGATGATGGTGACCGCCGCCGCCATCGGGGTCGCCAGCGTGGCCCTCGGCCTGGTGCTCAGCTTCCACTACGACACCGCTGCCGGCGCCACCATGGCGGGTACCGCGGTCCTCGTCTTCTTCGTCGTGCTCGCCGGCACCGAGCTCACCCGCACCCTGCGCCGTCCGGCCGCGCTGGCGTGACCCGACGCCGGACGTAGCCTGTCCGAGTGCTGGAGACGCCCGGCGTCGGGGCTGAGGTCGACGTCGATGAAGCGGACGAGCGCCGAGCCACCCGGCTCGGCCTCGCCGGGCTCGTGTGGGCCTACATCCCGGTGGTGCTCATCGCCCGGGGCTCGTTCGGCTACTTGTTCGAGGGCCAGGCCCTGCGCAACTGGTCGACCATCTTCGTGTCCCTCACCCTCCAGGCCATCCCCTTCCTGGTGCTCGGCACGGTCATCAGCGCCGCCATCTCGGCCCTCGTGCCCTCCAGCTGGATCGCCAACGCCGTGCCGAAGCGCACCCTCCTGGCCGTGCCCGCGGCCGGCGCCGCCGGCGCCCTGTTGCCAGGCTGCGAGTGCAGCTCGGTCCCGGTGGCAGGCCGTCTGGTCGCCCGGGGCATCCCCGAGGGCGCCGCCCTCACCTTCCTGCTGGCGGCGCCCGCCATCAACCCCATCGTGATGGTGTCGACCGCGGTGGCCTTCCCGGGCCGCCCCGAGATGGTGGTGGCCCGCTTCTGCGCGTCGCTCGTCACCGCGGTGATCGTCGGATTCTTCTGGTCCGGCTTCGCGAGCCCTGAGTGGCTGACCTCGAAGATGAAGGTCCACGACCACGGCGACCGCCTCGACAACTTCGTGTCGACCGCGGCGTCGGACTTCTTGCAGGCCGGCGGCTTCCTCGTGGCCGGTGCCGGCCTGGTGGCGGCCATGCAGACCCTCGTGCCCCCGAGCGTGTTCGACCGCATCGGCGGCTCCGGCCCCCTCGCGGTGCTGGTGATGGCGGGCCTGGCCATCACCTTGTCGGTGTGCTCGGAAGCCGACGCCTTCGTGGCCGCAGGCATGACCCAGTTCTCCCTCACGTCGCGCCTGGTGTTCCTCACGGTCGGCCCCATGGTCGACCTGAAGCTCATCGCGCTGCAGGCCGGCGCCTTCGGGAAGGGTTTCTCGATGCGGTTCACCCCCCTGGTCCTGACCGTGGCCATCGTCACGGCGTCGGTCGTCGGGTCGGTCCTGCTGTGAGGCGCACGGACGCCGGCGCCATGGTCACCCTCATCGGGGGCTTCGCGCTCTGGATGGGGCTCACCCCCACCCACCTCCTCTACATCAAGCCGTCGATGACGCGGTGGCTGGTGCTCTCCGGGGCCATCCTCGTCGCCATCGGCATCGCGGTGTTGGTCCTGGGTCGACGCGACGCCCGCGCCGAACGGGCGGCCGAGCACGAGAGCGCCGGCGGTACGGCGGCGCACGCCGGTCACCATCACCACCACGCCACCCGCGTGGGCTGGCTCCTCGCCCTTCCCCTGTGCGTGGCCGTCGTCGTCGGATCGAACCCCCTCGGCTCCTACGCCGCCGGACGCCAGAACTCCCAGCGGGTGCTCCCCCCGGGCCAGTTCGACCTCGAGCAGTACCTGAACGCGAATTCCTTCGGCGGCCAGGCCCCGGCACTGCGCAACATCGACTTCGTGCGGGCGAGCCAGGACGGCGACCAGCGCCGGCTGCTGTCCGAGCACCCGGTCACGCTCACCGGCTTCGTCGTGGCCGACCCCGACGGCCAGGGTCGCGACTTCCTCCTCACCCGCTTCATGATCGGCTGCTGCGCCGCCGACGCCCTCGCCGTGCAGGTGAAGGTGCCGGTCAAGCGGGGCGAGGCGCCCGAGGAGGAATCGTGGGTGCAAGTCGAGGGCACCCTGGACCTCGACCGCTCCCCGCCGCCCGACGAGTCCCTCGACCCCCCGGTGTTGGCGGCCACTGCCGTTCGCGCCACCGACGAGCCCGACGAGATCTACGAGTACCCCTGAGCTCCGCGGCAGGGAACTGTGGCACACGCCCAGACGACCACCAGACTGAGACCACCCATGAGCACGGACGCCGTCACCCTCCTCCTTGCGCTGTTGACCGTCGCCAGCTGGATCGCGTCCGCGTCGCTGATCGCCGCCCACCTCTCCCCGTCGCTCCGGGCGCGCGCCCACGAGCACCTCGAAGGGCAGATCCTCCCCCTGGCCCTCCTCGTGGCCGCGGTGTCGATGGTGGGCAGCCTCTACTTCTCCGAGGTGGCCAACTTCATCCCGTGCAACCTCTGCTGGTACCAACGCATCGCCATGTACCCGCAGGTGGTGCTCCTCGGCATCGCCTGGTTCCGGCGGGACGAGGCCATCCGCACCTACGTCCTGGCCCTCGCCGTCATCGGGGCGTGCATCAGCTCGTTCCACATCCTCGTCGAGCGCTTCCCCTGGATCGAGGGGTCCGGCGGCGTGTGCGACCCGGCCAACCCCTGCACCATCCGTTGGGTGGAGGAACTGGGCTTCATCACCATCCCCACCATGGCACTCAGCGCCTTCGTGTTGATCGCGCTCTTGATGAGCCACCTGCCCTCGGGCGGACACCTCGGCGACGGGGCCAACGCGTCCGACGAACCTTCCACCCCCGAGCCAATTCCGAGCGAGGCACCGTGAGCAACCGACCCAACCCCAAGACCAAGGCCCCCGCACGCGCCGTGCAGAAGGCCAAGGGCCAGACCCGCCGACCGTCCCTCGCCCTGTGGGTGCTCGTCGCCATCATCGGCATCGGCATCGTCGCCGTGGTGGTGGCCGCGCTCTCGAAGGACGACGCCGTCGCCGGTCAGGAGAAGCCTGTCACCGTCGAGGGCACCGCCCTCACCGAACTACCCGACTCCGGCGAGGACCCCGCTGTCGGCGCCACCGCTCCCACCCTCATCGGGTCGACCTTCACGGACGAGCCCATCACGATCGGTGGCGCCGGCGACCAGCCCACCATCGTGGTGTTCGTGGCCCACTGGTGCCCACACTGCCAGGCCGAGGTGCCCCGCCTCGTCGAGTGGCAGGCCGACGGCACCATCCCCGAGGACATCCGCCTCGTGGCCGTGGCCACCAGCACCGACGACGTGCAGCCCAACTACCCGCCGCAGGAGTGGCTCGAGCGCGAGGAGTGGCCCGGCGACGTGCTGGCCGACTCCGAGGACAACACGGCGGCCGGCGCCTACGGCGTGAACGGCTTCCCCTTCTTCGTGGCCCTGAACGCCGACGGCACCGTGGCCCAGCGCGGCTCGGGAGAGCTCGACCAGCAGGGAATCGAGGACCTCGTGGCCAGCCTGGAGCAACCCTCGTAGTCGCTACCGACCACGGATGCGGACGGTGTCTCGCGCCGTCGCTTCCGTGAAATCGTCCACGAGGGCCCGCACCTCGATGGTCCAATCACCCGGCAGCGGCACCTCGACGTCATAGGCCGAGAAGTGGCCCGGCCCGGCGCGCTCCAGCGGCACCTCGAGGGGGCCGAGGTCGCGCTCGGGCAGGCTCAGCTCCAGGGCCAGTTCCTCGACCTGGGCCACGGCGCCCGTCGCGGTCAGCGTGTACACGTGGATGTCGGTCGGGCCGGCCTTGGCGGGGTCGATGGTGACGTCGATGAGCAGGTCGTCGGCCACGAGCTCGGCGGAGTAGGGCTGCGACAGGGCGGACCGGGCAGGCTGCGCGTTCACCAGGAGGGCGGTCACGGCGAGGATGGCGATGCCGAGCGCGGTCTCGACCCGGATCGAACGGCGATAGCCGGCCACGACCTCGGCATCATCGGCGCCGACGTCGACGGATTCGCCGCGGTAGCCGCGCTGGACCCAGCGCCGGCCGAGGTAGCCGAAGCCCACCATCACCGCGAACAGGGCCAACTTCGCGAGCAAGAGGTGGCCGTAGGTGGTCTGGGTGAGGGCGTCGAGACCACCCACCTGACGCCACGACTGGAACACACCGGTGACCACGAGGGCGGCCACCGCCGCGAAGGCGATGCTCGAGAAGCGCGGCACCACCCGGCGCAGCTCGTCGGGCTGCGCCCGGGGCAACGCCACCGCGAGCACCACCAGCAGCCCGCCGAGCCACAGCCCGACGGCACCGACGTGCACGAGGTCGGCGACGAGCGCCACCGGCACCAGATCGCCGGTGGCGGCGTGCCCGCTCAGGCCGAGGGAGAGCAGCAGCGCGACACCGAGCACGCCGAGGGCCACCCGAGCGACGACCGACGGCTCGACGCCGTCCTTGCCGCGTCCGTCGGTGCCCTCGTCGGGCGCCCGTTGCCGCGCGGCGGCCACCAGTGCCACGCCCGCCACGACCAGCAGGACCACTCGACCGAGGGCGACACGTCCGTAACGGGTATCGAACACGGAGGACACGACGTCGAGGTCGACGACGTCGCGCAGGGCAAGCGCACCGACGTACGCTCCCTGCGCCCCGACGCTCACGACGGTGGCGCCCACCGCGACGCCCCAGGCCCACCACAGCAGACGCCGGACCCCGGTCAGGCCGAGGCCCTCGGGCCAGGCGAGAAGGCAGAAGGCGGCGGCGCCCACCAGCAGCACAAGTGATGCGAAGACGAGGAAGCGCACGACCGCGAAGACCACACCCACGGCCTCGCTGCCGCCGTCGGCGGCCAGGAGGCGCCGGGCGAGGGCGTCCGTGTCGCCGGTCGCCACGTCGCCCACCTGGAAGGTGAAGGCACCGTGGATGGGGTGGCCGTCGGCGGAGACGACCCGCCACGTGACCACGTAGGAGCCGTTGGCGAGGTCGCCCAGCGGCTGCACCACGGAGTCACCCCCGTCGTGGCGGACCTCACCCTCTTCGACGCGTTCGGCGTTCGAGTCGTACACGCGCACCGCACCCAACGACACCTCGACCGGCTCACTGAAGGTCAGCTCGACCTGACCCGGAGGGGCGGCCAGCACCTGGCCGGCGTCGGGGCTGGTCGATTCGAGCGAGGCGGGCGCCGCGGCCGGCCCCGCGCCGGCCACCAGCGCGACC
>WPCK01270114.1_pt1 | contig 10742 bp, 12 predicted proteins | sample 5399851 | NCBI WGS metagenome assembly WPCK01 (sample SAMN12869471, study PRJNA574797) | sludge metagenome | isolation source: wastewater treatment of pH11 | place: China:Beijing | collected 2019-05-20
TATGTAACCTGGAACAAAAAGAAGCCAATGATTTGTTGAATGCATTAGGTGTATTCAATGGAAAATTTAAACAAGGAATCCAGGTTATGGTATATGATTATTTATTTAAAATAGAGACTCAAGACGGATTGTTCTTGTTTACTATCTCCGAACTGTAGATGAAAATTTTGAGGGTACCCCCGGTCGATTTCTGAGAGGGGTCACCCTCTTAACAGGAGCGGGTGTGGTTAGGTGACTGTCCAACTTTTTTCGAAATAATCTCGCGTGAAAGGGGTGTGTGCAAATGGATCATGAAAAAGTAGCAGTTGTTATAAAAAATATACTGGAAAACGACGAAAAATTATCGCAGGCCAAAATGGCGAAAAAGTGCGGTGTTAGTCGAGCAACTGTTAGTAAGTGGCTTAGCGGAAAATTAAAAATAAGTGACAAATACATTCCCTTAATTGAGAGTTACCTTCAAAAAGGTAATTTGAAGTCAATTGTTAACCAATCAATTGAAACAAACAATAAAGAATCAAAATACGAAAAAATTCAAAAAGATATAACAGATCAGTTAGAAATTCGAAACAAGTATGGTGCGCATTATGATTTTTTAGTTGAACATGTTATTTATCTTTTTAGAACAGTTGACAATCTTCAAGACGATATTAAGAAGAATGGATTGAGAGTAAGCATGACTAGCGGAAATGGTCATATGCGTGAAGTTGATAATGCTTCATTAAAAAATTTAAACACAGTTAGTTCTCAAATCATGAGGGTTTTAAAAGAATTGGGAATAACCGGATATGACTCTGAAGTAGCAGAATCCATTGATTTAGATGCATTATAACGTTGATTTCTATATCGAATATGTAAAATCCAATCCAGAAAAAATTAATAAACGTAGACATTTATTAATTAAAAATATTGTTTTGCCTTTGATTGATCAAATTAAAAAAGGTGAAGTTTTCTTTGATAAAGAGACATATGAAAAGTGTATCGCTTATTGTGAGAAAAACTATCACAAATTCTTTCCGTATCAAAAATTTATAACGGCTTTTATTTTCGTTTATGAAACAGAAGCAATGGAAGTTCCATACTTTAGAAAAATCTTAGCATTGATGGGTCGTGGAAATGGTAAAGATGGCATGTTTGGCCCAATTACCAATTTTCTAACAACGCATTATTATGGAATACCAAACTATGACGTTGAAATAGTCGCAAACGCGGAGGATCAAGCCGAAGATACATTTCTTGTTGTTTACAACATGCTTGAAGATAACAAGAAAAAAATGAACCCTTTCTTCTATTGGAATAAAGAGCAAATCATCAACAAGCAAACGAAATCAAGATACAGATTCAACACCTCGAACGCTAAGACGAAGGATGGAAAAAAACCAGGTGTTCTTCTATTCAATGAATATCATTCATATGAAGATTATGAACAGATAAAAGTATTTACTTCTGGATTAGGCAAAGTTAGACATCCTCGAATTATCATTATGTCAACAAGAGGGTACGTTCAAAATGGACCGCTTGATGATGAACTTGATAGATGTGATTTAATATTGAATGGTGAACCGAATGTTTTAAGAATATTTCCTTTTATCTGTGAAATTGATGATGATGAACAAGCGCACGATAAAGACTCATGGGTTTTGGCCAATCCATCATTAGACTTTATGCCAACTTTAAAAACTGAAATTGAAGCTGCTTATCATGAAGCTCAAAACAATATTCAACTTTGGATTGAGTTCATGACCAAGAGAATGAATCGTCCGATGCAAGACGAAGAAAAAACTATTACTTCCATAGAAAATATAATGAGAGCATCTTATGAGTCGGTAGAAGAAGATTGGAAAATTAAAAAGATTCCAAGAAAAACTCCAAATCTTGTGGGCAAAAATGCAATCGCAGGAATCGACTATGCTCAATTAAATGACTTTGCAAGTGCTGGGTTTTTATTTGAAGAAAATGGTGAATATATATGGCGCGGAAGAACATGGATTTGTAAACAATCTCAACATTATCCTAGTATAAAATTTCCATTTGATAACTATGGAAATCCAGGATATGAAGATTATGTTGTTGTTGACGAACCATTTATTAGACAGGAATTGATTGTAGATTGGATGGTTGGTCAAATGGTTAAATATAACACATTAAAAATTATTACCGATAGCCATAGATTTGGACTTTTAAGACAAGAATTCGAAAAACATGGAATCTTGGTTGAAGATAGAGAACATAAAAATGAATTAGTTAGAAAAATAAGACTTCCTGGAAGCATCTATAATATCGTAATTCCCCAAATGAATATTGAATTTATAAGTGGAAATATTAATATTGGCGATAGCGCCATCACAAGATGGGCCATCAACAATACTTTTGTTAAAACTACGGGGAACAATTTAGTTTACGAAAAAGTGGAACCAAAACTTAGGAAAAATGATCCATTCATGGCATTAGTTCATGCTTACAGCGGAAAAGAGTTGTTAGAAGAAGAAGTCATAACGCTATTTATGTAAAGGAGATAAAGATGGGATTTATTAACGATTTTTTTAATAAAGAATCATCATCGTTGATATTTGATGATAAAATGTTTGAAATAAATATGAATTTATCAATTCAAAAAATGATGATAGATAGAGCAATTGATTTGGTGGCAAAAACATGTGCCAAAAGTACGATTGATGTTTATCGGTATGATAGTAAAACAAAAAAAGTATCTAAAACAAAAGATGATATTTATTACACTTTGAACATTCGGCCAAACGAAAATGAAACTGGATCTTCATTTTGGTACAGTGTATTTTACAAATTATTAGAAGAAGGTAAAGCATTAGTCGTGTCTAGCGGAAACGACACGTTATACCTTGCGGATAGTTTTGAAACGACTAAGGACGTAATGAAAGGAAAAAAATATCGAAATATAATCGTTACAGATTCAAAAAATAATAGTGTTAAAATCAATAAGACATTTTCAAGTGAAGATGTCTTTTTGTTTGACCTAGGAACTCTTAATAAATCAACGCAATTTGTAAATAAATTTTATAAAGAATACGACGAAGTCATAGAATCAAGTATTGTTGGTTTTATAAAAAATAACAGTAATAAATGGCTCGTAAAATCTCCAACAAAACTTCCTGTTTTAAAAGATAAAGACGGGACAGAAGTAGCTGTAGAAGCATACGCTGAAAAATTAACAGGAAAACTGATGAGTAACAATGATGAGATTATTCAAATCGTACAAGGTTTTGAAGTTGAAAACCTGTCTATAAACAACAAAAACGACAAAGACCCATCTTTTCTAAAATTTATAAAAGAATGGGGAAACTTGGTTGCTTCAAAATTTGATATTCCTTTAGATGTTTTTTGGGGAACAAAAACAGAAAAATCACAATCAACAGATGACTTAATTACTTTCGCATGTCTATATCCAATGCAGGTTGTAGAGGATGCGATTAATGCTAAGTCAATCGAAAAAGAAGATTATTTAAATGGCGACATGGTGAAATTCAACAAAAATACGATTAAGTATCGTTCGGCCCTTGATATTTCACAAAGCATCGACAAATTAAGGGCTGTAGGTTATTCATTCAACGATATCAATGAAATGCTCGACGAGCCGATTATTGATGAAGAATGGGCAAACAAACGATATGTAACTAAGAATTACATGGATGTCGCAGAAATTGGGAAGGAGGTGAATGAATGAATAATGTTGAATCATTAAAAAGTGTTATGCAATTCGCAAAGAAAAATGATGACATCACAGAAGTTTTGATTTATGGAGAAATCCGAAAGCAAAGTTTTTGGGAAATAATCTTTGATGAAGATGATCCTACGCGCGTTGGAGCTTACGATTTTGCAGAAGCACTATCCAAAGTTGAAACTCCAAAACTCAATGTTCGAATTAATTCAATGGGTGGAAGCGTTTCAGAAGGATTATCTATTTACAATCTTTTGAAAGGATTTGATGGAGAAGTAACGACTGTTGTAGATGGTTTTGCATGTAGTGCTGCTAGTGTTATTTTTATGGCAGGGAAAAAACGTGTGGTTCCAGAATCGGGTTTATTGATGATCCACAACGCATGGAGTTCTGCTCAAGGCGATCATAACGCGATGCGAAAAGCAGCGGATGATTTAGAAAAAATCACGCAACCAAGCGTTAACATCTACGTTTCAAATACTGGTCTTGAAGAAAGTAAAGTAAAAGAAATGATGGATAATGAAGAATGGATAACTTCATCTGAAGCGTATAACATGGGTTTTGCAACTACTTTGGAAAAAGTAGAGCCTCAACAAAGCTTATCTGACCTTTATTTAAAGAAGATTATTACTGAAAATAAAGAGCTAAAAATGCAACTATTGAAAACAAACAATAGTGATAAAAGTGAAACATTAACAGGAAAATCATCAAAATGGGATGGTTTTTTTTAATTTCAAAAAAAGGAGAAAAAAATGAAATTTAAAAATGTAACAATTGATTCAATCACTCAAATGATTGAGGATGCTCCAACAGAGCAAAAAAGTGCAGTAATTGCGGAAGCAATTCAAAAGTTTGTTGATGAAAAATATAATTCAATCACTGAACAATACCAACGTGAATTCTTAGATTTTCAATCACAAGCTGATGAATCTTCAAAATTTGGTTTGCGTTCATTAGATAATGAGGAAATGAGTTTCTATGATGGCCTCATTAACCAGACTTTAACAGGTAAAGATGCAGTATTACTTCCAGTTAAGACAGTTAATTATGTCTTTGAAGATTTAAAACTCACACATCCATTGTTTCAATATTTAGATTTTGCACCTGCTGGTCTAGAAAAATGGATTCTATCTGAATACACTGGAAAATCGGTATGGGGAAAAATCACAGCAGCTATCACAGCTGAAGTTGAAGCAGAAATTAAAGAGTTAGATCTTGGGACCAATATGATTTCAGCTTTCATGTATATTCCAAAAGGGATTCTTGATCTTGGCCATAAATGGGTTGATAAGTTTGTTCGTGAAGTTTTAAATGAAGTTTTATCAGATGGAATTGAAGAAGGATTTGTAGTTGGAAATGGAAAAGATGCGCCTATTGGAATGAACAGAGATCTTGCTAAACCCGTAACCGAAGGTGTTTATCAAGAAAGAGACGCAGTTGCAATCAATGATTTTGGACCTGACTCATTTAATGTACTGGCTTTACCCACCTTAAATCGTAGTGGTAAACGAAATGTAGATCTAATTATTGTTGTCGCAAATCAAAACGAAATCGATACAACTATTTTTAAAGCAACGCATGTAAAAGGTGGAGAAGGTTATGTCAAAGCAGCATTACCAAAGAAATTTGTGTTTGTTCCATCTCGTCATATGCCTGCCGGTAAAGCGTTAGCATTTCTACCCAAACGATACCGTTGTGGATTAACTCGACTTGGTATTGATACTTCTAAGGATTATAAATTCTTGGAAAGATTAGTGACTTATGCAATCGTCGGTTATGGGAATGGTCGTTTTGTCGCAAATGATGATGCAGTGCTTTTGGATATTACAGGTTTAGAACCTTTAGTTCCAACGGTCTATGCAATCGGAAAAACTGACACTGAAGAAGATTTAGGAGCTTAATAGCTCCTTTCTACTTAGTGAAGAAAGGTAATATTTATGAAATATGAAGTAATCGTTAAATTCCAAGATTTGGAAGATCAAAAATATGAATACAATGTCGGCGATTTATACCCACGCGAAGGTGTGGAAGCTTCGGATATACGACTCAAAGAATTATCAACAAAGGCAAATCGAAGGAAAAAACCATTGATTAAGCTGGTTGAGGTTAAGGATAAGAAGTCAAAGAAATCCAAAGCCAAAAATGAAGAGAAAGATCAAGGTGAAGCCAATGGCACTGAAGAATCTTCCGGCGGAGAAAATTGAAGAAATTCTTGAAGAAATAATTGTTGAACAACAAATTTCGCCATTTATTAATCCTGACGGTTTGAAAAACTACATTAAAGAGGGCGTTCATTTTTTAAACAATGCTGCTCACACAAATGTGGATTATGACGAAGATCTAAATGCACGTAGTTTGTTAAAAACTTATGTGTTGTATGCCAATCATAAAAGATTGGCAGAGTGGAAGGAGTTGTATCAAAGTGAGTACATTCGGCTTCAAGAATTCTATTACATCAATTCCGACATATCTTGATGGAAGTGCAGCGGTCTATATAATTACACAAACTGAGGACGTGTATCCGGTTGAAATAATCGTTCCCGTCCTTTTTTATGGGAAAGAGATTAGAATTCCATTCGAAGAAATTTCTTTGACGGATAGGACTAAGTATGAATTTGAATCAAGATCAAAAAAAATCACAATGAAGATTAGGATATCTCAAACAAAAGAAATGTCGAGCAAGCACGCATTGAAAATTGGTGATAAGTTTCATCGAGTTTTTAATGCTTTTCATTTTAAGAATAAAGATGGATATGCTCAGACTGATTTAACCCTTGAAGAATACCCTAATCCTACTTTAAGGAGTGATAGTAATGACCAAGGATAGTTTAATTTTGTTGCTTAAAAGTTTAGAAATACCCGTCAATGAAGGAATTCAAAATGATCGTGACATTCATACATTCCCACGAATTGTATTTGATGAGATTGTTATTGAACCTTTAACTGCTTCTTCTGAAGGCTATAAAGATTTGGTGACCTATCAGGTTTCACTATTCTCCAAAGTTCCAAGACCCAATGAATTATTGGAATTAAGAAGATTGTTAAAAGCGGAACGTTTAAATCCTGTCATAATGTCGGAATTTGTTGAACAAAATGGTGGATTCAAACATTACACATTTACTTTGGATGTGTTAGAAAATGTCGGATGAGTTATACAAGGGATTTGATGACCTTTCCAATTTACTTGGAGATATCTTAAAAAATATTGATGACCCTCAAGATGCTTTGGTTGAGGGCGCTAAGCTTTATGTTAATGATGTAAGCAAATTGCCCCGTCCTTACTCGGATTTAAAACGTGTTAATTCTAAGCACATGTTAGATACGATTCATTATCGACGGGCAAAAAATTCAGAAGTGGAAGTTGGAGCAGGAGTCTATTGGCTCAATTTCGTTAACCTTGGAACATCAAGAAGTTCTAAAAGAAAATGGTCAACTCCTGCAAATCCTTTTTTGAATCGAACCTGGGATGCAAATAAAAACAAATATTACAGTGCGATTATAAAAAAAATCGGACTATAGAAAGAGGAGATTTTAATTATGTCTATTAATTCAAAACGACCATTCATTAAGAAAACTGTTGGTAGTCAGTTTGTTAATTTTAACATACCTGAACTTCCAAACGATTTTGATATGACAAAATGGTCAGCAGAAACATCAAAACATGACACAGTCAAAAATATTGGTATTTCTGAAAATCAAGAGTCTACTGCCGTTACAGGGAGTGGAAAAGTTTATACAACAGTCAATCAAAGGTCATTAACACAGATTGCAGTTGAAGTTTTAGCCTTTGATAAAACTACTGTTTCAAAGATGCGTGCAGAAAAAGAAGTTAATGGATTGAACATGTCTGGACGTCCAGGAACTCGACCATATTTTGCTTATGGTTACATTGAACATTTTGATGGCGACAACATCCGATATGTTTGGTATCCAAAATGTCAGTTAGCTGCGAACACTAAAGACATTGCTGATCAAGGTGATTCATTTAGTGAACAAAACGATACACTAACGCTTAATGCGTATGCTTTCAATAATGAAGGTGATGACCATTTCTATCTTGATAGTGAGATGGAGAATTGGCCAGAAGGATTAACTGAAGAAATGTTCTTCGCGAAACCTTTCGTGGACATTGAAGATTTAAATATTGAGGGAGCGTAGGCTCCCTTTTTACTAGAGTAAGGAGAATATAAATGTTACTTACCTTAAAAAATGGTGAAAATATTAAACTCGAGTGGAACTATCTTGTTCTAGAGTATCTTGAAGAAAGAGAAGGGTCCATCGAATCTTTAGAGGACAGAATCAAGGATTTCAAATCAACTGAACAAATGCGGATTACAAATAGCTTTGTTTATGCAGTCATTCAAGCAAATTATGATGACTTGCTTACTTACAAACAAGCAATACGGTTGATTAAAATGGATGATTATCCAAAAGTGTTTAGATTTATTCAAAAACAACTAGAGATTCAAAGTTCCTACAAAAAAAAAGGAACCTCAAAGAAGAATGGAAATCACCATCCCAAAGAAATGAAAAAATCGACTGGGCAAAAATAAAATATATTGCCCTCAAAGTAGGGCTGAGTGAATCTGAATTGATGAAAATGAATCCAATAGAATTTAATGAAATCATTAGATATCACGTAGAAGATGAAAGGAGTCGACAAGGCCGATGAACAACGATATGAAAAAAGTTGGTTTAATCTTTAAAGCAGACGGAAATGTTGATTTCATCAAATCCCTTCAAACCGTCAATGCTGAATTGCGTGAAAACTATCAAAATTTTAAGTTGACTCAAGCCCAATGGGACAGTTCCACTAAAACAAGCGAAAAATTGAATGCGAAACTTGTTAACTTGAATGAAAGCTATGAAATTCAATCTAGGAAAGTTCGACAACTTCAATTAAATGTTGAAGAGTTGGAGAATGCCGAAGTTCGTGACGAAAAAGCGATTCAACAAAAGAAGGCTTCGTTAGCACAAGCACAGGCTCAGCTTCAAAGATATGAAAATCAAATAAAAGACACGAGCGATCAAATTAAACGTGGAACAGCGGATTTAGAAGATTTTGCAAAAAAACTTGATAAAACAGGTGAGGGACTTACCAAAGTCGGAAAGAAAATGTCTGTTTTTTCTGTTGCGTATGGCGCAGCTCTTACACTCGCTTCAAAAAGTGCGATTGAGTTTGAAAGCGCCTTTGCGGGTGTTTTAAAAACTGTTGATGGAACTCCTGAAGAATTGGAAAGTATTCGAAAGGGAATCCGCGATTTAGCGCTTGAAATTCCTTCCACGACGACTGAAATTAGTGCAGTTGCTGAAGCTGCAGGTCAATTAGGTATTTCTACAGATAACATCCTATCATTTACTGAGACTATGCTTGATTTGGGTCAAGCTACAAATTTAACTTCCGAAGAAGCAGCAACTACATTGGCCAGGTTTGCAAACGTAACAAAAATGAGTCAAAAAGACTTTGATAAATTAGGGTCAAGTATTGTTGCGTTAGGAAACAATTTTGCAACAACTGAAGCGGAAATCGCTTCTATGGCCATGAATTTGGGTTCTGCTGGATCACAAGTTGGAATGTCTCAATCTGAAATCTTAGCATTGGCCACAGCTTTGTCATCGGTTGGGTTAGAAGCTCAAGCTGGTGGTACAGCGTTCAGTAAAGCTTTAATTGAAATGCAATTGGCCGTTGAAACTGGTAGTGATAAGTTGAAAGACTTCGCTGGAGTAGCGGGAGTTACTGCAGATGAATTCGCAAACAAATTCAAGGAAGATGCAACCGGAGCATTGATGATGTTCATTGAAGGGCTATCAAAGACCGGAGATCAAGGTGAATCTGCAATCAAAGTTCTTGATGAAATGGGAATCACCGAAACAAGGTTAAGAGATGCCCTTTTAAGATCTGCAAATGCCAGTGATATATTCAGTGAAGCTATTGGTTTGAGTAGCACTGCATGGGACGAAAACATTGCTTTGACAGATGAAGCAGCACAACGTTATGCTACGACCGAAAGTCAATTGGCCATAATGAAAAATACATTGAATGAAATTGCGATTTCCTTTGGTGAAATACTACTTCCGCATATTAATAATTTATTAGATGGGCTTAAAGACCTGTTAACTTGGTTTTCCAATTTGGATCCATCAATAAAATCAACAATCCTTGTTATTGGGGGAATTGTAGCGGCCATCGGTCCTCTTTTAATATTTGTCGGGAAAATAGCTACAGGAATTAGCTCGTTGATTACCCTTGGAATTAAATTGGCTCCTGTATTTACAGCAATTAAAGCAGCTATTGTTGCATTCTCGGCTGCTTTAGGATTGCCGGTTGCTGCAGTAATTGCTATCGCTGCGGCAGTAGTTGGTCTTGTTACTCTAATTGTTAAATATTGGGATGAAATCGTTGATTTTACAAAATTAATGGCGGAAGGAATCAAACAATGGTTCTCAAATACTATTGAATCAATCAAACAATCTTTTACCAACCTTTTGGATGGAGTCAAAGAAACTTTTAACAATATTAAAACTTCGGTATCAGAAACATTTGAAAACATTAAATCTGTTGTAATGGGTGTAATTGATTCTATAAAAGCATTTTTTGCTGAAGGGTTTGAGAATATCAAAACAACTTTGTCAGAATTTGTTACAAATGTAATTGATTCGATTAATAACATGGGTACTAAGCTGTTAGAAATCCTTGCAGGTCCTATAGATTTCATGAAAAACTTAGGACTATTGATTGTAGCTTTAGTCGCAATTGCTTTGGAAAATATGTATAACCTCATTAAACCATTTATTGATAACGTTGTTGATTTTTTTGTTTCTTTAGGAGAATCGATATCAGAAATAATTGGTACAGTAGTCGAGTTCATAAGTGAAAAAATTAATGACTTAAAAGAATGGATTAAGACCACAGTTGAGTCAATTCAAGAATTTATATCTGGAGTTGTCGAAGCCATTCAAGAAAAATGGGGTCAGTTTTTAAATTTCATGAGAGAGAAAATATTTGATCCTGTTAGAAACTTTGCTGTATCTACATTTGAGAATATTAAGC
>WPCK01357754.1_pt1 | contig 10736 bp, 10 predicted proteins | sample 5399851 | NCBI WGS metagenome assembly WPCK01 (sample SAMN12869471, study PRJNA574797) | sludge metagenome | isolation source: wastewater treatment of pH11 | place: China:Beijing | collected 2019-05-20
ATCGGCCAGCGCCGCGTGGTCAGGATGCCGAAAGCCTGCGTTGGCGTCCAGGCTGACCTTGCCGTCGGCTGCGATGAAGCGTCCATCACCGGTCTTGACCAGCGGGTTCACCTCGACCAAGGTGGCGTCCTCGGCGACGAACACCTCCCCCAACCTGACCAGCACATCGGCGACCTTCGCACGGTCCTCGGTGCGGAAGCCAGCTGCAGCGACCACCTCGGCGGCCTTCGCGGCGTCCAACCCGGTCCGCGGATCGACCGGCACGCGGGCCAGTGCGTCAGGATGTTCGGCGGCCAGTGTCTCGATGTCCATGCCGCCCTGCACCGAGCACATCGCGAGCCAGGTCCGCTCGGCCCGGTCGACCAGCAGCGAGAAGTAGTATTCTTCGGCGATGTCGATACCTTCGGCGACCATGACCGCTCGGACGGTGTGACCCTTGATGTCCATACCGAGGATCTTCTCCGCGGCCTCACGGGCCGCTTCGGGCGACTTCACGACCTTTACCCCGCCCGCCTTGCCGCGGCCACCAGTCTTGACCTGCGCCTTGACCACCGTCACTGGTGAACCCAGCCGCTTCGCCGCGTCGGCCGCCTCATCAGGGGTCGTGGCCACGATACCTCCCGGCACTGGGACGCCATGGGCCTCGAACAGATCTCGCGCCTGATACTCGAAAAGATCCACCTGTTCAGCCTACCGGCGCCCGGCTCAGAGCTTCTCCATCGGCGCGTATTTCACGGCGAGTCGCTTCACCCCTGCCGAGCCGAAGTCGACGTCCACCTTCGCCTGTTCACCGACCCCGCTACTGGCAACCACCTCACCCAATCCGAAGGTGGCATGCAGCACGCGATCGCCTGACTTGAGCATGGGAAGTTCCTTGCTGGCCGGTCCGCGTCCGGAACCGAAGACGGTACCTGCCCCGACCACCGCCCGCGCCGAGGCGCTGCGTTCGGCGGAACTGGACGCCCAATTGGCCACCTCGGAACCGACCCGGCGCCAATCGATCAATTCCGCGGGGACCTCCGCCAGGAAGCGGCTGGCCGGGTTGTAGGCGGGTTTGCCGAACAGGGTGCGGACCGCAGAACGACTCAGGTAGAGACGCTTGCGTGCCCGGGTGATACCGACGTAGGCCAATCGGCGCTCCTCCTGCAGTTCGGCCGGATCGGTCATCGCCCGCATGTGCGGGAAGATGCCGTCCTCAAGTCCGGTCAGGAAGACGGTGTCGAACTCCAGGCCCTTGGCGGTGTGCAGCGTCATCAGCGTGACAACCCCAGAGCCGTCGTCGGGGATCTGGTCGGAATCTGCCACCAACGCGATTCGCTCCAGGAATGCCGGCAGCGTGGCGTCCGGCTCGGGCATCCCGCCCACCAACTCGGACGCCAACTCGAACTCCTCACCGGCCCCACCGAGATCCTGCACGGTCGCCTGGGCGACGAACTCCTGGGCGACCTTCACCAATTCGACGAGGTTCTCCACCCGGGTTTCGTCCTGCGGGTCGGTGGACGCCTTGAGTTCACTCAGCATCCCGGACTTGTTCAGTACGGCCTCCAGGATCTCGCTGGCCGGCCGCTCCTCGGTGACCATGGCCCGCAAGTGGGACATCAGCTGAGCGAACTGTCTGACCTGGTTCAGTGAGCGGCTGGCCAATCCGGGGGCCTGCTCGGCACGGTCGATCGCTTCGGTGAAGGTGATCTGCTCGCTGGCAGCCAGCATGCCCAAGCAGGCCTCGGCGCGTTCGCCGATACCCCGCTTCGGGACATTGAGGATGCGGCGCAGCGAGACGTCGTCAGCGGGGTTGGCGATGGCACGCAGGTAGGCGATGGCGTCGCGGATCTCCCGGCGCTCGTAGAATCGCACCCCGCCAACCACCCGATACGGCAGGCCGACCCGGATGAAGACCTCTTCGAACGCCCGGGACTGGGCGTTGGTGCGGTAGAAGACTGCCATCTCGCCGTAGCGACCGTGCCCCTTGTCGACCAGTTCGTCGATCTCGGAGGCCACGAACCTGGCCTCGTCGTGCTCGGTGTCTGCGACATATCCGACGATCTTCTCGCCGTCACCGGAATCGCTCCACAGCCGCTTCGCCGGCCGGTTGGAGTTTTGTTTGATCACCGCGTTGGCCGCCGACAGGACCGTCTGTGTGGAGCGGTAGTTCTGCTCCAGCAGGATCGTGCGTGCACCCGGGAAGTCGTCGCCGAAGTCGAGGATGTTGCGGATGGTGGCACCGCGGAACGCGTAGATCGACTGGTCGGAATCGCCGACCACCATCAGCTCACCGGGGGGGATGCGTGGCACGTCATCGGGCAGTCCGTCGTCCGGCCCCAGGTTGCCGCAGAGTTGCTTGATCAGCAGGTATTGGGCGTGGTTGGTGTCCTGGTATTCGTCAACCAGTACCTGCCGGAATCGGCGTCGGTAGGCCTCGCGCACCTGCGGGTGCTGCTGGAACAACTCGACGGTCTTCATGATCAGATCGTCGAAATCGAGCGCGTTCGCGGCCCGAAGCCGCTTGTCGTACTCGGCGTAGGCGGCGGCATGTACTTCGTCGAGCCCGGACGCCTTGGCGCCGGCCTTGGCGGGGTCGACCAGTTCGTTCTTGCAGTTGCTGACCCAGTTGAGCAGTGAGCGGGGCGGGAACTTCTTCGGGTCGAGGTTCTGGTCTCGGGCCACCAGCGTCATCAGCCGTTTCGCGTCGGTGTCGTCGTAGATCGAGAAGGTCCTGCGGTAGCCCAGCGCGTCGATCTCGGACCGCAGGATGCGCACACAGGCGGAATGGAACGTGGAGACCCACATCAAACGTGCCCGATTGCCCACCAGGTCGACGACCCGGGAACGCATCTCGGCGGCGGCCTTGTTGGTGAACGTGATGGCCAGAATCGAGCCGGGATGCACATCGCGTTCGGCCACCAGGTAGGCGATCCGGCGGGTCAGCACCCGGGTCTTGCCGGAGCCCGCGCCGGCCACGACCAGCACCGGGCTGCCGGCGTGCACCACCGCTTCTCGCTGCGGCACGTTGAGGCCGTCCAGCAACACCGCATCCGCGACCGCGATCGCGGATGATTTCGGTTCGGACGCGGCGGCAAAAGCGGCGAACAGATCTGGCTGACTCATGGCGCTCCCACGATAGCCCGCCCCGGCCAATGGGCCCACCCGCGACCCTGACCAGTCCCCCATCTGAGCTGCTGGCCCTCGTTCTGGCAGCCAGGCCGCGGCAAGATTGACGCCATGATGTTCATCTCATGGCTTGTCCTGGGCCTCATCGCAGGAATGATCGCCAAGGCGGTCGTCGGGGGTGGCGGCGGTTGGCTCATCACGATCTTGCTCGGTGTCCTCGGCGCCGTCGTCGGAGGCTGGCTCTCGTCGCTGCTGTTCCACGTCAGTCTGGGCGGCTTCTGGAACCCCATGACCTGGATAATCGCCATCCTGGGCGGCTTCCTGGTGACCTTCGTCTACAACAAAATGACAAAAAAGTCCTGACTCCCAAGAAGCCAACTCAAGCCAAGGCGCCCGGTCCGTCCGGGCGCCTATTTGTTTGCCCGCGGCAGCATCGGCGTCCAGTCATGATCAGATGACTCCGCACCGGCGCCGGCACCGGATCAAACGAGTCTGCGGTCGGTCGCCCACTTGGTGAGCTGGTACCGGTTGCTGAGCTGCAATTTGCGCAAAACGTTCGAGACGTGGGTTTCCACCGTCTTGATCGAGATGAACAACTCGCGGGCGATCTCCTTGTAAGAGTAGCCGCGGGCGATCAACTTGAGCACCTCGCGCTCGCGTTGGCTGAGGCGGTCGAGGTCCTCGTCGATGGACGCGACATCGATCGACCCTGAGAACGCGTCCAGCACGAAGCCGGCCAGCCGGGGCGAGAAGACCGCATCACCGGTCGCGACTCGTCCGATCGCCTCGATGAGTTCGGGGGTCGCGATCGACTTGGTTACATAGCCACGGGCACCGGCCCGGATCACCCCGATCACGTCCTCGGCGGCATCGCTCACCGACAGCGCCAGGAACTTCACCTCGGGATGGCTGACGTGCACCTGCTTGACCACTTCGGCACCACCGCCGCCCGGCAAGTGAACGTCGAGCAGCACCACGTCAGGCAGGGTGGCGGTGATGACGGCGACCGAAGTTGCCACGTCCTCGCCCTCCCCGACGACCGTGACCCGACCGGACGCCTTGCCCAGTTCGTGGCGCACCCCCGCCCGGAAGATGGCGTGGTCGTCCACCAGGACGACGCGCCAGGGGCCGCTGTGTTGCGGAGTTGCCTCGGTTTCGTTGGCGGTCATGCCTTCATCTCCAATCGGATCTCGGTGCCCTCGCCGGGTGCTGATCGAACCGTGGCGGCACCGCCGTGGCGCTCCATGCGTCCGATGATCGACCCGCGCACCCCCATCCTGTCATCTGCTATCTCGGATAGCTCGAAACCCTTGCCCCGGTCACGGATGAAGACCTGCACCAGGGGAACTTCGTCGTCGCGATCGACCTCGGCATAGACGTCGATCAGGTCGGCACCGGAATGCTTGGCCGCGTTCACCATGGCTTCGCGAGCCGCCTGCACCATGGCGCGCAGGTCGGCGTCCAGGTCGATGTCACCGACGCAAACCACCTCGACGGCAATGCCCAGTTCGTCTTCGACCTCGCCGCTGGCAGCGGTCAGCGCCGCCTGCAGGGTTTCTGGTCCGGGCGCGTCGGCATAGAGCCAAGTCCGCAGTTCGCGTTCCTGCCTGCGGGCCAAGGACGCCACCTGGCGCGGGTCTTCGGCCTGCCGCTGGATCAGCGCCAATGTCTGGAGTACCGAGTCGTGCAGATGCGCCGCCATGTCGGCGCGCGTGTCTGCGATGAGCTTCTCTTCCCTGGCGGCCTCAAGCCTGCGCCGGTTACGCAGCACCCAAGGTGCGGCCACCACCCCGACCCCGGCCAGCGTGAGACCGGCCACCCACAGCACCACCGGCAACTGGCCGACGCCGATCTGGGACGCCGCCATCATCGACAATGCGGCACCGACCAGGCCCATGCCCAGCACGATGCGCAGGGTCGCCGCCCATTTCTTGGTGCCGAGCAGCGGTGCGATCCATTGTGGGACGCCGGACGGGGCGGTGCCGTCCTCGACTGGGGCATCGGCCTGCAACCAGACCAGCGCCACACCGCCAGCAGCCAGCACGGCCGGCCAGAAGACGGCGCTGGCCACCCCCAAGCCCAGCGACTGCGCAAGCATGACCAACCCGAAAGCGACCATCAGCACCGCGGTGACCCGCCCGATGTCGGAATGTCGACGCGGCTGGGTGGCCTCCTCGCGCAGGCCCTGATGGCTGGCTGCCTGCAGCCCTGGCGGCTGGGAGACTGACTGGGCGTCCGGCATTGCCATCCACAGCACGCCGTAGACGGCGATGGTGAGCACATTGCTCAGAGTCAACCCGATGAAGCAGAGCCGGACGAGCCAGACCGGCCAGCCGAGGTGGCCGGCGATACCGCTGGCCACACCGCCGAGCCACGCCTCCCTTCGGTCACGAACCAGTGGTCTGCGGGGGCTGGGCGGGATCGGTGGTTGCTGGTTGGCCAACGAAACCTGCCTGTGCGGGGGCGGAGGTGGCGCGTAGGGCGAAGTGACGGGCGCCGTCATCGGGGCTATCCCTGGTTGAGAACCAGCGATGCCCCGTTGGTGCGGATTGCTCGTCACTCCACCAGCCTCACATACACCGTCGCCCCGTCACCACCAGTGACAGCCCGGAACCTTCCCTGAGAACCTCGGGGATCGGGGGGGGATCCGGGTCGAACCCCATACCCTGCCTCCAGAATACCGGCGACACTGGAACCGTGCCCACCAGCGTTCCGCCGCCGCAGCCCCAGTGGCCGCTGCGCCCGGACGCCCGGATGCCTCGCCGCGACCTGAGCGAGGAGTTCCTCGCCCTCGAACGCGTGCCCGCCAAGGGCAAGCTCACCGGCCTGAGCGTGGCGATTGCGGACTGGTTGTCGGTCGACGTCTTGGTGGTGCGCGCGCTCTTCCTGGTCACCGCGCTCAGTTCCGGCCTGGGGCTGATGCTGTATCTGGCTGGCGTCCTGCTCACCACTGACGTCCGCACCGGCACCGCACCCTTGGACCGGGTCGGAACGAACTGGCACCGCTTCCCCGGCCGGGTCGTGGTCGGATGGGCCTTGGGCCTCAGCGCTTTGATGGCGCTCACATTCGGCAGTGAGCTTGGCACCAACTGGGGTTCGGTGGGCGTCCTGGCCGTGACCGGCTGGCTCGGCTGGCGGATGGGCTCCCGGACACGGCCAACCGGCCGCAGTCGCCATCTCGGCTCTGCGTCGGCCAGACAGCCGCTGCCGCCAGGCGCGCACTCCGCAGCCCGACCGACTCGCAACACCGTTCCTCTGGCCATCCTCACGCTCTGTGTTGCCGCCTTGGCCTTCGGAGTCACCCTTGAGGAACGCCCGGACGACTTGTCGCTCGCCTTGGCGGTCGGACTGGCAGTGATCGGGGTCGGGCTGGGCGTCATCGCCTGGCAGGGCAAGTCATTGCTTCTGGTCTTCTCCGGGCTGCTGATGGCAGCCGCGCTGGGTGCCAGCATCTTCCTGCGGCCGATGGCCATGACAGAACCGCGCATGATCGTCGACCAGGCCGAGTTGCATGACCTGGCCATCACAGACTCCGGCTATTCGGCCGACCTGAGCGCGGTCCAGCCCACCACCGACATCGACTGGACGCTGAAACTGGATTCGTCCACCGCTGCTCTGGTGCTGCCGGACGGTCCGAACGTGGATGTCACGGTGAACTATGTCGACTCGTTGGTGGCGCTGCCCGGCGATCAGTTCGATGTCGGCACCGGGGTGGCCACCTACCGCCGGATAGATCAACCCGGCGAGCCGGTCCTCACCATCATCATCGAAGCGGATTCCTCCGGAGTCTGGGTCGTGCCATGAGGCACAGACCCAACTTCGTCACGCTCGTCTGGGGCCTGGCGTTCACCGGATTAGCCGTTCTCGTCATCCTTCGCACCGAAGGCTACGCAAGCAGTCTCCCGAGCAGCGGGATCGTGCTGAGCTTGATAGTGATCGCAATCGGTGCGGTTGGTCTCGTCCTGACCAAGAAGAACTGACAACCCAGCAACTGAACAAACCGTCACGACAAGGAGCAAAGACCATGGCACAACGTCAACTGGTTCGCAGCCGCGAACACCGCGTCATCGCAGGAGTCTGCGGTGGAATTGCCGACTACTTCGAGATTGATGCGAACATCGTCCGTCTGATCGCGATCGTCACCTCGTTCTTCAGCGCCGGCCTGGTTGTCGGCGCCTACTTGGTGGCCTGGCTGATCATCCCCGATGCTGGTTCCGGCGAGACCGGCGCCGACCAGATCTACGACCGCTACGGCGACTACAAGCGCCGTCGCGACGCACGCAAGCCGGACGCCGACCCAACCGATACCTTCCGCGCCGATCAGTGATCGCCCCGGCACAGCCCCTGCGCCCCGCGCGGGGGCTGTGCTATTCCCACTCGATGGTGGCCGGCGGCTTGCTGGTCACGTCAAGGACCACTCGGTTGATCTGACGGCACTGGTTGGTTATCCGAGTGCTGATCTGTTCGATCACGTCGTAGGGCAGCCTGGACCAATCGGCCGTCATCGCGTCCTCGCTGCTCACCGGCCGAAGCACCACCGGGTGGCCGTAGCTGCGTCCGTCGCCTTGCACCCCCACCGATTTGACGTCTGCCAGCAGCACCACCGGCATCTGCCAAACCTCACGATCCAGTCCGGCCGCGGTCAGCTCGGCCCTGGCGATGGCATCCGCCTCGCGTAGCAGGTCGAGGCGATCGGCGGTCACCTCACCGATGATCCGAATCGACAAACCGGGCCCCGGGAACGGCTGTCGCCAGACGATCTCCTCCGGTAGACCGAGTTCCAGGCCAGCGGAGCGGACCTCGTCCTTGAACAGGTCACGCAACGGCTCGATCAGGGTGAAGGAGAGGTCGTCGGGCAATCCCCCGACGTTGTGGTGACTCTTGATGTTGGCCGCGCCCTCGCCGCCGCCGGACTCCACCACGTCCGGGTAGAGGGTGCCCTGGACGAGGAAGTCGACACCTTGGTCCCCCGCCACCTGGCGCGCCGCCGCCTCGAAACTGCGGATGAATTCGCGCCCGACAATCTTGCGCTTGGTCTCCGGGTCGCTCACCCCCGCCAGCGCGCCAAGGAAACGCTGCTTCTCGTCGGCCACCACCAGCCGGACCCCGGTGGCCGCCACGAAGTCGGTCTCCACCTGCTCGGCCTCCCCCTTGCGTAGCAGGCCGTGGTCGACGAAGACGCAGGTCAACTGGTCGCCGATGGCCCGCTGGACAAGTGCGGCCGCCACCGCAGAATCGACACCGCCCGACAACCCGCACAAGACCTTCCGGTCCCCCACCAGTTCCCGGATCGCGCTGACCTGTGCGGAGACGAAGTTCGCACTCGTCCAGTCCGCCGTACAGCCAGCGACCTCGAACAGGAAGTTGGTCAGCAACTGCTGGCCCTGCTCGGTGTGCAGAACCTCCGGATGCCACTGCACGCCGGCCAGCCGCCGCACCGGATCCGCGAACGCCGCCACCGGCGCGCCGGTACTGCGGGCGAGGGCTACGAAACCCGCGGGTGCGGCCGTGACCGCGTCCCCGTGGCTCATCCACACGTTCAACACGCTGGGCAGCCCGTCGGTCAACCCGTAGCCCTGCACCACCTGCACGGTGGTTCGTCCGAACTCGGAGGTGGTGGTGCGCTCCACCGTGCCACCCAGACTCTGCGCCATAGCCTGGAAGCCGTAGCAGACGCCGAGCACCGGCACCCCACCGGCGAACAGGTCCGCGGCGACCTGCGGGGCTCCCGGTTCGTAGACCGATTGTGGACCGCCGGACAAGATGATCGCCTGGGGGTCACGCGCCAGCACGTCTGCGACGGACGCGGTGTGCGGCATGATCTCGGAGTAGACGTGTGCCTCCCGGACGCGACGGGCGATGAGTTGGGCGTATTGCGCACCGAAGTCGATGACGATGACTGGACGAGATGCCATGCGCGAAAGCATAGAACTGCCACTACCCCGGGGGGCATGGAATGAAACCGACTTACCGGACGCTTTGCCCCTCATGACAATCTTCAATGACGTCTCCGCCCTCGTCGGTCGGACCCCGTTGGTCAGGATCAACCGGCTGACCGAGGGGTCGGACGCCACTGTGGCGGCCAAGCTTGAGTTCTACAACCCCGCCAACTCGGTCAAGGACCGGATCGGCGTGTCCATGATCGACGCCGCTGAGGCCTCCGGTCAGCTCACCCCGGGCGGCACCATCGTCGAGGCGACCAGCGGGAACACAGGTATTTCGCTGGCCATGGTGGGCGCAGCCCGCGGCTATCGAGTGGTTCTGACGATGCCCGACACCATGAGCAAGGAACGCCGTGCGGTACTGCGTGCCTTCGGCGCCGAACTCGTGCTCACACCAGGCGCAGAGGGCATGAAGGGCGCGGTGGCCAAGGCCGAGGAGATCGGGGCCACCGAGGGTGCAGTCCTGGTCCGCCAGTTCGAGAACCAGGCCAACCCGCAGATCCACCACGACACCACCGGGCCGGAGATCTGGGACGACACCGAGGGCAAGGTGGACATCTTGGTGGCCGGCGTCGGCACAGGCGGCACCGTGAGCGGGGCCGGCAGGTATCTCAAGGAGAAGAACCCCGCGATCAAGGTGATCGCCGTCGAGCCGGCCGAATCGCCGATGCTCAGCCAGGGCACCGCCGGCCCGCACAAGATCCAGGGGTTGGGGGCCAACTTCGTCCCGAACACCCTTGACCGCGGCGTGCTGGACGAGATCGTGACGGTGCCATCGCAGGTGGCCATCGACACCGCGCGTGAGCTCGCGACCAAGGAAGGCATCCTGGCCGGCATCTCTGCCGGCGCCAACGTTGCGGCGGCGCTCGAGGTTGCCAGACGCCCGGAGAACGCCGGCAAGACCATCGTCACCGTGGTGCCGGATTTCGGCGAACGCTACCTGTCGTCGGTGCTGTGGGCCGATCTCGTCGACTGAACACACCTCCGGGTGCTTGGATTGCCTCGTGAGCATCTACTCGAGGATTCGGTTCGTCGCCTCTCGCGTGAACGAGGACCTGGCCGCCGCACAACGTGAAGACCCGGCGGCCCGGTCGAAATTGGAGATCGCCATCCTCTATTCGGGGCTGCACGCCATCTGGATGTACCGGATTGCGCACGCCATGTGGCGGCGTCCGGCGCTGCGATTCCCGTCCCGCTTCGTCAGCCAGTTCGCGCGGTTCGCGACCGGAATCGAGATCCACCCCGGCGCGACCATCGGCCGACGCTTCTTCATCGACCACGGCATGGGTGTGGTCATCGGCGAGACGGCCATCATCGGGGACGATGTGCTGATGTATCACCAAGTCACACTGGGTGGCCGGGCCCGTGGCCGCTTCAAGCGGCACCCAACCATCGGGAACCGGGTGCTGATCGGCGCCGGCGCCAAGGTGATCGGCGACATCACCGTCGGTGACGATGCGAAGATCGGTGCCAACGCCTTGGTCGTCAAGGACGTCGCGGCCGGTGCCGTGGTCGTCGGCATCCCGAGCAGCGTGCATCGGGGCGACGTCATCGCCTAATCGTCGCCTTCGCAGTTTGAGCCGCAATGGTCGTCGGCGATCTGGAGATGATGCCGGACCACCTCGCTGACGATGAAGTTCAGTAACTTCTCGGCAAACTCCGGGTCGAGGTCGGCGTCGTGCGCCA
>WPCK01131217.1_pt1 | contig 10723 bp, 9 predicted proteins | sample 5399851 | NCBI WGS metagenome assembly WPCK01 (sample SAMN12869471, study PRJNA574797) | sludge metagenome | isolation source: wastewater treatment of pH11 | place: China:Beijing | collected 2019-05-20
CCACGCCCGATCACCTGCTGCCGCCATCCGCGCCGCTCGTAGCCGATCGGCTCGGACTGACCGGAGCAGGCGGCATCGATATGGCGGGCGCGTGTGGAGGATTCGTTTATGCCCTCACCCTGGCCGACGGCTTTGTACGCACACACCAGCTTCCGGTGTTGGTGATAGCCGCCAACGTGCTTTCGCGGCGCATCAACGTCAAAGACCGCGCGAGCAGCGTCCTGTTCGCGGATGCAGCCGGCGCTGCGCTTCTTGCGCCGTCCCAGCGCAGCGGCACAGGCATAATCGGCGCGCATCTGGCGAGCAAAGGCCGTGGCTATGGGCTCATTCAGATCCCCGGCGGCGGCAGCCGCAAGCCCTTCTCCTCCCTCGCAAGCGTGGAGGAGACGCTCATGGTGATTAGCGACGGCCAAGCCGTCTTTGCAGAAGCCATCGACATGATGACGTCTTCTGCGCGTCAGGCCTTAGCCAAGGCTCATGTCAATCTGGAACAGATCACCCGCTTCATCCCGCATCAGGCCAACCAGCGGATGATGGACAAGGTTTGCAAGCGTCTCGGATTGGACCGGGGCCTTCTCGCCTCGACGATCAGCGAACATGGCAACAGCTCGGCTGCGACAATACCTTTCACATTGTCGTCCAGCGCCGCCGAAAGACCGCTGACGCCCGGAGAAACGCTCCTGATGACGGCCGCCGGCGCTGGATTGACGGGCGGCGCGGTGGTCTGGCGCTGCTAAACGGACGCCCTCCGCCTGTTCTTTGCCCATCCAAAGGCAATACGCACATTTACGGATCGTAAACCACGTCCTTGCGTGCGCGTCCCGCACCCTCCACACCGGCTGCTTCGGCGGCACCCCGGTTGCATCACTCCCCGCAACAACAGTCCAGTGTGTCGCGGTGGGACAAATGCTCAAGATCAAGCCTCTCAATATTAAGACCTTTGCCTCGGACGAGCGCGGCGCGGTCGCGATGCTCTTCAGCTTGATGATGACGGCGCTGTTCTTCCTCGCCGGCATGGCCATCGATTACAACCGCGCGATGAACGTGCGTTCACGCATCTCCGACGCCGCAGACGCCGCCGCCCTGGCGGCAGGGCGCGCGTTGATCGAGGGTAAAATGACGAGCAGCGAAATCGAAGCTCTGGCGCTGCGCTACTTCCAGGAGAACGTCAAGAGCGTGGAGGGTAATGCCAGGATTGAAACGCCGGTGATCGTGGTCGATGCCGAGACCGGCGGTGTCAGCGTCGACGTCAACGGCCATGTGAACATGACGCTCGCACGCTTGGGCGGCTTCGACAGCCTCGACCTCCCGATCTCCACATCCGTCAATTTTCAGGAAAAGGAAATCGAGGTCGGCATGGCTCTCGACATCACCGGGTCGATGACGGAGAAGGACTCCAACGGCCAGCGCAAGATCGACGGCCTGAAGGCGGCATTCGAGAAATTCGCCGATAAGCTCCTGCCCGACACCAGCAACGAGTTGCGCAAGGTTCGCATCGGAGTTGCACCTTATTCTTATAGCGTCAACCTTGGCGACTACGCCACGGGCGTCTCCGACAGCGCGTCCTCTACCTGCGTCGTCGAACGCAAGGGCGGCCAGTATTCCGACAACACAGGCCTGTTCTTCGGCGCCAACAAGAGCACGTGCCCCACCGCGAAGATCATGCCGCTGAGTTCCGATCACGACGCCCTTGTCTCGGCTGTCGACGCCTTCAATGCCAACGGCAGCACCGCCGGTCACCTCGGCGTGCAGTGGGCCTGGAACATCATCTCGCCGAACTGGGCCGGCACTTGGGGCGGCGACAGCGCACCGGTCGGGTATGACATGGTGGAATCCCACAAGGTTCTTAAAGCCGTGGTCCTCATGACGGACGGCGAGTTCAACACCCAGTATCACGGCCCGCAGTCTGCCGAGCAGGCCAAGCATCTGTGCAGCGCGATGAAGAATGAAGGCGTGGTTATCTTCTCTGTCGGCTTCGGCATCGGCGGCAACGCACAGGCGCTCGATACGCTCAAGACCTGCGCCTCCGAAGGCAGCGAGTATTTCGCCAATGCCGCCAATGCCGAGGAACTGGATGCCGCCTTCGCGCGCTTTGCCGACAAGCTGACCGCGCTGCGCGTCTCCAAGTAACCAGCTCACGACCATCCTCCCGGCCTGCGGGCGCGCCACCGGTGCGCCCGCTTTTTTGTTTTGGCCGCCCCATTTTTCGCAACGTCATGCCGTAGCGGTTCAGCCGCTGCCTGCTTAAGAAAGGACCGCAGACGTCATGGCACGACGCCGGCATTTGGCGCCCGTCCTTCTGGCCTGCACCCTTACAGCGGCCCTAGCAACATCCTTCTGGCTGGGACTGGTTCCGCAGCGCTTCAGTCCGCTGGCGCCTCTCGATTTGGCACACAAGGACGCCTGGTTTCTCGATCTTCGCTTAGCTGCCCTGAGAGGCGACGGCGCTCTGTGCCAAGCTGTGCTCAAAGAGCCCTTCATCGCGGCGTCTCCGGTTTCCGACCAGGCCTACAAAAGCGGATGCGGGTGGCACAATGCGGTGCGGACCACGGCAGCGGGCGGCGCGCGGCTATCGGCCGGCCAGATCTCCTGTCCCATGGCGGCGGCCTTGGCCATGTGGGTCGCACACGATGTTCAGCCCGAAGCCGAGCGGATATTGGGATCCAGGGTCGTCGCGATCCACCACATGGGGACCTACGCCTGCCGCAACATCGTGGGCTCGCACCTGATGAAGCCCTTTCGTAGCCAGCACGCGACGGCCAACGCCATCGACATTGCGGGATTTGGCCTGGCCAACGGCTCAACCGTCACGGTTCTGAACGGCTGGAGAAGCGACGATGCGAAAGGCCGGTTCCTCAGATCTGTAAAGAAATCCTCCTGCCGCTATTTCCGCGTCTCCATCGGACCTGATTTCAATGCGGCTCACGCCAATCACTTTCATTTCGATCGCGGCGCATTCACGAGTTGCCGTTAGCAGCTGGACAACCTGAAGAGGGTACGTCTGGTCATAAGTAAGGCGCCGGAAGATACACTTTCTTCACCAAGATTTATCGCAAAGCGGTACCGCATCATGGGTTCGACCGCTGCTTTATCGGCTTTTTCATCAAAAAGTGCGAACCACGAAAGCAGGATCCCGCAACTGGGAAAACGGATATGTCTCGACTCCTCGCTATGAAGGCGGCGCGCGATGAGCGCGGCACGGTGGCCATAATCTTCGCGTTGAGCTGCGTCGTGCTGCTGATCGTAATCGGCATCGCCGTCGATGGCGCGCGCTACTACAATGTTTCTACACGCATGCAAGCCGCACTCGACGGCGCGTCGCTCGCGGCAGCCAAGCTGTTGCCCGACCAAGATATGAGTGACGCGGATGTCAAAGCACGGGCGCTTTCGTATTTCTCCGCTGCATCGGAGACGTTCGGCGTCAAGCCGGCGTCGATCACACCACTGACCGTTACTATCGACCGCGCGACTCCATCCGTAGAGGTCCAGGGAGGGTTGGAGATCCCGACATTGTTCGGCCGCTTTGCCGGACTGGCTTCGCTGACGGCAATCAATCAGAAAGCGAAGGTCGTCTACGACCTCACGACGGTCGAACTGGCCATGGTCCTTGATATCACCGGCTCCATGGGAACGAACGGAAAACTCTCCGACCTGAAGTTTGCAGCGAGCGACGTCATCGACATCCTCTTCGATGGCGCCTTGACCGACACCAGCGTCAAGATTGCGCTCGCGCCCTACTCTGCCTCGGTGAATGCAGGAGAGTTTGCCAACGACGTGACGACGCTTCCCCGCGCAACGAGCTGCTACAAGCCTTGCTGGTCCTGCAGGCGTGTGTGCACCGACACCACCGGCAGCCTCACAGACACCTGCGTTTTAGAGCGCCAGGGCGGGGAAGCCTTTACGGATGCCGCGCCGTCCGGCTCCGCCCGTATTCCGAACGTGACCGGCCTGCCTTTTGTCCCGGCGAGTTACACATGCCCGGGGTCAAGCGTCATTCCTCTTTCCGATCGCACCCATCGCGATGACCTGAAGGCGGCCATCCGGGATTACAGTGCGGCAGGGGCCACCGCAGGTCAGATCGGCACCGCTTGGGGCTGGTATCTTCTGTCACCGAACTGGACAAGCGTCTTTCCAGCCGAAAGTGCACCCCAACCGTATGGCAAAAGAAACGTTCAGAAGGCGATGATCGTGATGACGGACGGTGAATTCAACGCGTCCTATACCGGCGGTGCAGACCAGACCGCGCAGGCCTATAGCTACTTCGACAGCCTGTGCGCTGCAGCCAAGGCCGACGGCATCATGATCTATACGGTGGGTTTTGACCTCAACGCGCCCGATGCTCTCGCACATCTGGAGTCTTGCGCGTCTTCTCCGGTGCATTTCTACGATGCAAAAACCGGCGCGCAGCTGAAGAGCGCTTTCAAGGACATTGCCAACAAGCTCGCCAACCTTCGCGTGGCAAGCTGAGCGGGACAAAAAAGAACGGCGCGGATTCTCATGAATCCGCGCCGTTGTGTTTCCTTGTTCAGCTCACGCGGCTTACTTGCGGTTCTGCCGGTTGCCGATAAGATCGTCCACCACCATGGGATCTGCCAGCGTCGAGGTATCGCCCAGGTTTGAGAAATCATCCTCGGCTATCTTGCGCAGAATGCGGCGCATGATCTTGCCGGAGCGGGTTTTCGGAAGCCCCGGCGAGAACTGGATCAAGTCGGGCGATGCGATCGGCCCAATCTCCTTTCTCACATGTGCGACGAGCTCCTTACGCAGCGCATCATCCCCTGCCTCGCCCGCGTTGAGCGTGACGTAGCAATAGATGCCTTGCCCTTTGAGATCGTGGGGATAGCCGACGACGGCAGCCTCGGCCACCTTGGCATGGGAGACCAGCGCGCTTTCCACTTCTGCCGTTCCCATGCGGTGGCCGGATACGTTGATCACGTCGTCGACGCGGCCTGTGATCCAATAGTAGCCATCCGCGTCGCGGCGGCAGCCGTCGCCGGTGAAGTACATGTTCTTGTAGGCCGAGAAGTAGGTCTGCTCGAAGCGTTCATGATCGCCATAGATCGTACGCGCCTGGCCGGGCCAACTGTCAAGAATGACGAGGTTGCCCTGCGCCGCGCCTTCAAGGAACGCTCCTTTATCGTCGACTAGAGCAGGCCGGACGCCGAAGAAGGGCCGCGTGGCTGAACCGGGCTTCAATGGTGTTGCGCCCGGCAGCGGCGTGATGAGAATGCCGCCGGTCTCCGTCTGCCACCACGTATCGACGATGGGGCAGCGGTCGTCGCCGACGACATGGTAATACCACTCCCACGCTTCCGGATTTATTGGTTCGCCCACCGATCCCAGGATGCGCAGCGATGCACGGCTCGCATTTTTGACCAGATGATTGCCCGCGCCCATCAGCGAGCGAATGGCCGTGGGTGCGGTATAGAAGATATTGACCTTCCACTTGTCGATGACCTGCCAGAAGCGCGAGGCATTCGGATAGGTTGGCACACCCTCGAACATCAGCGTGGTAGCGCCATTGGCGAGCGGCCCGTACACAATGTAGCTGTGGCCCGTGACCCAGCCAACGTCGGCCGTGCACCAGTAGATCTCGCCGTCGTGGTAGTCGAAGACGTACTTGTGCGTGACCGCTGAAAAAAGCAGATAGCCGGCGGTCGTGTGCACCACGCCCTTGGGCTTTCCGGTCGAGCCGGAAGTATAGAGAATGAACAGCGGATCTTCCGCATTCATAGGCTCGGGCGGGCAATCCGCCGAAACAGTCTCAAGCTCTTCATGCAGCCAGAAATCGCGGCCCGGTGTCCACGGCACGGGATTGCCCGTGCGGCGCACCACGATCATCTTGTGATCGCCCTGACCGTGAGCCAGCGCGGTATCCGCGTTCTTCTTCAAGGCCACCGGCTTGCCCCCGCGCAGGCCTTCGTCCGCCGTGATGATGACCGTCGACCTGGCGTCCTCTACGCGGTTTTGCAAGCTATCGGGCGAGAAGCCTCCGAACACGATCGAGTGGATGGCGCCGATACGGGCGCATGCGAGCATTGCGTAGGCCGCCTCCGGGATCATGGGCAGATAGATGGTGACCCGGTCCCCTTTCTTGACGCCGTGCTTCTTCAGCACGTTGGCAAACTTCTGCACGCGCTCATGCAGTTGACGGTAGGTGATCTTCTCGGACTCGCCGGGATCGTCGCCTTCCCAAATGATGGCGACCTGATCGCCGCGGGTGGCAAGATGGCGGTCGATGCAATTGGCGGAGACGTTGAGTTCGCCGTCCGCGAACCATTTGATGGCGACATTACCGGGAGCAAAAGAGGTGTTCTTGGCGCGCGTGAATGGCTTGGACCAGTCGAGAGATTGCGCGGCCTCGGCCCAGAACTTCTCAGGATCCTTGACCGACGCATCATACATAGCCTTGTACTTGGCATCATCAATCCAAGCCTTGGCCGCGATCGCGGCGGGGACGGGATAGACTTTCTCGGACATTCTTTCAGATCCTCCCAACACGCCGCCTTAAGTGGCGGCAGTTTTTCTTTTTACCGAGGGTGACTATGCGCCTTCGGCACTGCAATGACAAATTACTCCAAAGTAGGACCGTTACAATTGCCGCACACGCGTTTGACGGCAGTGAAATGGTAAACCTTATGACGAGATCGGGCGTCAGAGGCTCCAGACCGCAGTCCGCTTGATCTCCTGGTCCTCCAGATCGCGCGTCACGGGCACGCGGTATTCGGCCAGCGCCGTAAGCCTTCCATGGGGAAAGTAGCTGCGTTGAGGATCGCCAACCAGCACGCGTGCTCCCGCGGCCTTGGCAGCGTCCATGAACGTCACGACCCGGCCGGCGAGAGCACGCTCGTAGAAGAGGTCGCCGACGAGCAGAACATCGACAGGCGGCGGTGGCTGGCCAAGAAGATCGGTAGGGATGAGTTCCACCACGGCACGATTGGCGGCCGTGTTCAGCTGCAGAGAGCATAATGCGAGCTTGTCGATCTCGGCCGCCAGAACGGTGCGGGCGCCGCACATAAAGGCCGCGATGGCCGTCAAGCCTGAGCCCGATCCAAGATCGAGCACACTTTTGCCCCGGCACACATGGCGGTTATCCAGCAGATAGCGCGCGAGCGCCTGCCCGCCGGCCCAAGCAAAGGCCCAATACGGCGGCGGCAGGTTCAATTCATCCAGTTCGTCCTCGGTCTTCTGCCACAAGGCAACCGATTCCTCAGCCAGATGCAGCTTGATCTCGGGGACAAGCGGGGGTGCGAGCAGACGGGTGTTGGCGCGAATGAAGTTGGCCGCCGCAGCCGGATTATTGCAGTCCAGAGGCGCGCTCATAGCTCAGACAGTTTTCCGGGCTTCAGCCCGCCCATCCGGCAAATCTCCTTCCATTCGTCGGCCGCAACCGGCTGAACCGACAAACGCGCGTTGTTGACGAGAACCATCTTGGCCAGCTTCGGATTGTCCTTGATGGCCTGGAGCGTGACGGGCCTGGGCATATCGGTCACGGCACGGACGTCGACACACTTCCATTTGGGATCGCTGGCTGTGGAATCGGGGTGGGCAAGGGCAGAAATCTTCAGTATCCCAACGACCTCAAGTCCGATATTGGAATGATAGAAGAAGCCCAGGTCGCCAAGCTTCATGGCGCGCATATTGTTGCGCGCCTGATAGTTGCGCACGCCGCTCCACTCCTCGCCCTGCTTTCCCTTGGCCTTGAGCATGTCCCAGGAGAATGCGTCGGGTTCCGACTTCAGGAGCCAATAGGCGGGCATGGCGGGTTCGCTCCGTCGTTGCAGTCCGGCTGATCTTTTATCAGGTAGCGCGAATGCCTCACGCCCTCAAGGCGCGTGGGTAAAGGTTGCAGGTCCGCGCGCGGCCTTCAATCTTCCGCCTTGAGCGGGCGCTGCATCAGTCCGCTGATCGCGTCATCGACGCTCAGATCGGCTTCCACGATGGCATGAACAGCTTCGGCGATCGGCATCTCGATGCTCTTCTGACGCGCGAGCTTGACGACCGCAGCAGCCGTATAGACGCCCTCCGTCACGGCATGGCGGCTGCCCAGGATCTGCTCCAGGGACTGGCCATCCGCAAGGGCGCGGCCCAGGGACATGTTGCGCGATTGCGGACTGCCGCATGTCAGGATGAGATCGCCCAGGCCCGACAGCCCCATAAGCGTCTCTGGCCGCGCGCCAAAACATTCGGCGAACCGGCGCAACTCCGCAAAGCCACGGGTGACGAGGGCGGCGTGCGCGCTGGCGCCCAGGCCGCGTCCGGCCACGATGCCTGCGGCAATCGCAAGGACGTTCTTGACCGCGCCGCCGATTTGCGCGCCGATCACATCGGATGACCAGTAAAGCCGCATCTGGCGTGACGACAGCGCTGCGGCCAGCGCCCGGCCTATGCCTTCATTCCGGCAGGCGAGCGTCAGGGCGGCGGGCAGGCCGCGCACCACATCAGCCGCGAAACTCGGTCCTGACAGCACAGCGTGGACGGTTCGCGCCACAGTCTCTTCTGCCACCTCGGCCATCAGCTTGCCGCTCGCCTGTTCGATGCCTTTCGAGCAGATGACGAACGGCTGGCCGTCGCGAAGATGCCTGGCCATGGCTTCGGACACGCCGCGCAGGTGTTGGGCGGGCGCAACCATCAACACCACGTCGGATCGCGCGGCCTCGATAATGTCGGCCGTGGCGCGGATGGCGGGATCGAGCGGCACGCCGGGCAGGAACGTGCGGTTGACGTGACGCGAATTGATGTCGTCGATGACGTCCGCCTCGCGAGCCCACAGCAGGACGCGCTTGCCGCTCTGGCTGGCGGTCTGCGCCAGCGCCGTTCCCCAGGCGCCGCCGCCGATCACGCTGACGGTATTCATTCGTGCTGCGCTGGTTGTCACGTGGCGCCCTCTATCCGTTTCAATCCTGACAAGTGATGAAGCTCACGCAACGCCATCGGCGATGATGAGATCGCTCTGCGACGCCTCAAGGCGCAGCGGTAGCAGCTTCTGATAGGCGGCGGATTTGTACCAGCCTTCGGCGGCCTCGCGCGAGGGAAACGCGATGATCACAAGACGCGGGCGCGGCCATTGGCCTTCCACCAGTGTCCAATGCCCGCCGCGAACGACGAATTCGCCCCCGAAAGCCTCCAGCGTCGGCAGCACCTGGGCGCGATATTCGGCAAATTTAGCTTCATCGACGACGGTTTCCTGGACGATGACAAAAGCTTTCATGGGTTTGCGTTTCCTCCCGATTGTTGTGGCTTTTTTCGTCTTCGGTCTCGGCCCGGCACGGACACCTGTCAGGCCTTCACCCCCGCGCCGATCGCGGGAGGCGCCGTTGGGTCCAATGGCCAGCGGGGGCGCACCACAGCATCCAGACCATCGGTGAGGCCCAGTGCGAGCCGCTCGGCGCCTGCCCACGCGATCATCGCGCCGTTATCGGTGCAAAGACCCAGCGGCGGGGCGAGCAGCACAAAGCCGCGCGCGGCACACAGTGTCTGCAATGCCGTGCGCAGCGCGGTGTTGGCTGCAACGCCGCCTGCCACGACAAGAGCCCTTTGCGGGCCGGGAGGCAAAACATCCGACACCAGTCCCATGGCCACGGCGACGCGATCGCACACCGTCTCCGTCACGGCAGCCTCGAAGGAGGCGCACAGATCTGCAATGTCCTGCGCGTCGAGTGGTGCCGCTGCTTTGGCCGCGTGACGCACAGCGGTCTTGAGGCCTGCGAAGGAGAAATGCGGCTCGGGCCGCCCGAGCATCGGACGCGGCAGCTTGAAGCGTTTGGGATCCCCGCCTCGCGCCTGCTGTTCGACGCTCGGTCCGCCGGGCATCGGCAGGCCGAGCAGCTTTGCCGTCTTGTCGAAGGCTTCGCCGAGCGCATCGTCGACGGTGGTGCCGAGGCGGCGGTAGCGGCCCACACCCTCGACAAGCAAGAGCTGTGTATGCCCGCCCGAAACGAGCAGCATGAGGTAGGGCGGCTTGATGCCGTCCGTCAGCCCGGCCGTCAGAGCATGGGCTTCCAAGTGGTTTATGGCGAGAAACGGCTTGCCTGCCGCCAGGGCCAGCGCCTTGCCCGAGACCGCGCCGACGATAAGGCCACCGATGAGTCCGGGACCAGAGGCGGCCGCAATGGCGTCAAGATCCGAATATCTGACCCCGGCCTCGGCCATCGCGGCGGCAATGATATGGTCCAGACACTCCCCATGGGCCCGCGCGGCAATCTCCGGCACCACCCCGCCATAGATCTTGTGCATGTCGAACTGCGAGCGCACGACATTAGACAGGATACGGCCCCGGCCCTGCGCGTCGCGCGCCACGACGGCAGCCGCGGTTTCATCGCAGCTCGTCTCTATGCCGAGAACCAGAAGGCTGTCCTTTGGCACTGCTGACCGGGGGCTGGTACCGTTTGTTGTCATGGGATCAACTGTAGCGCGCCACATGGGTTTACGTACTGCTGCCCTTGGACCATAGATAGGCGCCGGTTTCCGGGCCCACGAACAGCTCCGGCGGCCTTAGCACCTGGAGAATTACGCTTGCAAGCATCCCCGACTCTCACCATCGGAACCCGTGGCTCGCCGCTGGCCCTGGCGCAGGCCCATGAGGTACGCGACCGGCTGGTGGCCGCCCACGGGCTGGCCGTTGACGACATCGTCATTCGCGTCATCAAGACGACCGGCGATCGCGTCCTGGACCGGCCCCTGGCGGAAATCGGCGGCAAGGGTCTGTTCACCAAGGAGATCG
>WPCK01055104.1_pt1 | contig 10716 bp, 8 predicted proteins | sample 5399851 | NCBI WGS metagenome assembly WPCK01 (sample SAMN12869471, study PRJNA574797) | sludge metagenome | isolation source: wastewater treatment of pH11 | place: China:Beijing | collected 2019-05-20
CGGCCAGGTCCGATCGTGACAATTTCGGACCGCTGGCTGTTCTTCCACATTAGAGGGGTCGTCCATCCCGACGCCTGCATCGGTCGCTCGTCATCCGAGAATTTGCCGCGCGGGATATCCCACAGGATCTCGCCGGTGAGCTTGTCAAGGGCTAGGAGCTGCGATGCCTCTTCGTTGTCGTTCAAAACAACAAGTTTATCATCAACCAGAATCGGCGAGCTTCCTGAACCAAAATCGAGATAGATCGCGCGAGGATCAAAGCTCTTTTTCCATACTGGATTTCCGGAGTAGTCGAAGGCAAATACTCCTAGGTTGCCGACATAGACATAGACCATTTGGCCGTCGGTTGTCGGGGTTTCGGATGCAAAACTGTTTTTGCGATGTCGTCCAAAAGGCGGCTTGCCTTTGTGAAAGGATGTTGTCCAAACGACTTTGCCATCATTCAGATCGAGGCAATAGAGCATATAGTCCAGCGACACCTCTTCGGGCATTTCAAAATCACGCTCGCGGAGCTTCTGCATGATCTCTTCTTCGCCTAGACCTTGTTTGGAAAGCTCTTCAGCGTACTCGTTACTGTATTCGGTGCCAGGTTGGGCTGGCTTTGATTCCTTTTCGGCAATTACCGTCGTGATAAAAATCCGATCACCCCAAACGATCGGTGACGACCAACCTCGCCCCGGTATCTCGGATTGCCATTCCACGTTTTCGGTAAGTGACCATGTCGCGGGCAGATTGGCGCTTGCTCCGATCGAGTTGGCCTGTGGACCCCGGAATTGAGGCCATGTATTCGTTTCAAATTCCGCAAAAGTTTGCCTTCCGTCGAAAAGCATGCTTGCCGCCAGCGTTGCGATCAAAAGAATAGAGCGCCGCATACGAAAGACTCCTCAAAGGTTCTACAGAAAGGTTCGAAGCCAAGTGTTACAATGAATATACCTAGTTCGACCTAGATTGAATACATGACCGACGCGAACACCAACTCGATTTCAACGCGATGGACACTCATTTGGCGGGCTGCTGCGGAGGATTCTAGCAGCGGGCGTCCGGCGCTCGAACAACTCATTCAGCGATACTGGAAGCCTCTGTACGGATTCGCTAGGCTTCGAGGACTGTCCATCGAAGATGCCGAAGATGCTACCCAAGGGTTTCTGTCAAATCTTCTCGATCGGCACTGGCTCTCACAAGTAGATCCAGCCAAGGGGCGATTCCGATCGTACCTCCTGACAGCCTGGAAGCACTACTTGATCGACCAATATCGAAAGGAAAATCGACAGCGTCGCGGTGGTTCAATGAAGCGGGTTCCACTCGACATGGCTGAAGCAGAGTCATCCTTTCAAACGATCGCGTCCCGTACGTCCGATCCCGAACATTCGTTCATGCTAGCATGGGCGAATAACATTTTGGAATCGACTCGGGCAAGGTTGGCTAGCGATTACGCTTCTCGCGGCTGCCAAAAACAATACGAATCGTTGAGCCTTTATTTGACAAGCCCGATCGACAACGACAAGTACCAAGAGCTCTCGACGCAGCTCAATATTTCAGCCAGTTCGCTTCGAGTCGCCCTGCACCGCCTCCGGCAACGGTTCGGCGAAATGCTTCGCGAAGTTGTCCAAGAAACTCTCGAAGATCCGAGCGATGTTGACCAGGAGCTCAGGGAACTCATGCAAGTGTTATTGGCTCGACCGGATTGATGAAATGCCGGTGAGATTTCCAGTGCGCGGCAAACTGGGCTGCAGTTGTTAGATTCAGACTTGAAGCTGCCTACAGATTCTCACGCTGCGGGTTTGCATATGTCCGACTTACCACGGTACCGGCTCAACGGCCGCGGGTAACGCTTACTCGTGCTCAAACAACACGCATATCGGCGAGGGAGTCGATATGATGCTGTAGTTGTAAATCAACTTGCCCGTTTCAGAGTCGATCGCAAAACTCGCCAACGTATGCGAGTCTTGGCCAGCGGCTAAAAGCCACTTTGCGCTCGGGTCCAAGTTGAAATTGCGTGGGGTCGCCCCACGAATAAACTCGTTTTGAACGCTGCTGAGCGTTCCGTCTTCGTCGACGGCAAATACCGTGATCGAATCGTGTCCACGATTGGCTGCATAGACAAAATTTCCGTTCGGATGGACGCGAATCTCGGAACAGCTTTTGAATCGCAGGGGATCGAGTTGCTCGCGTGAAACCGTTGAAACCGTTTGACGAATTTTCATCGAACCTTCGTCGGCATCCCAATCCAGCAGTGACACCGTCAGGCTTAGCTCGTTCAAAACGTAGATCCATTTGCCGTTCGGATGAAATTTCATGTGTCTCGGACCCGAACCAGGCGGTAACTCGCCGGCGCCATGCGGCTGAATGGTTGCTGAAGAGGATTCGACTCGGTAGATCACTACTTCGTCCAGGCCCAGATCGGGGACAAGCGCAAACTTTTGATCGGGCGAAAATCCGATCCAGTGCGCATGCGGGCCTTCTTGACGATCGGGATCGACGCGGCTGGCACCACGGTGTTTGATCAGCGACGTTTGTTCGCCGATTTTTCCGTCAGCATCGATCGGGAATGCGGCCACTGAGCCGGTATGATATTGCGCAGTCAGCAGCATCCGTCCGTCGTTCGAGACGGCCAAGTGCGTGCCGTTACCGTCGCCCATGGGTTGCGAATTGATTGGGTCAAGAGCGGCCTCCGAGCCGTTGCCTCGGATGCGATAGCTGGCAACGATATCCATGCCATCGAGTCCTCCAACAGCATAAAGGATAGGCAGACTGGAATGCATCGCAAGAAATCCTGGCGCATCAATCTGTGCGACCAGTTTCGATTCAGACAACTTGCCCGACTCACTATCCAAGGTGCAGTGGTAGATACCGCGGCTTGGTTTCCCACCCGTGCCAAGCCATACATCGAGTTGTTCCGCCGTCGCCTGCGAGAACATCGATGAAAGCATCAACCACAACGCGACAAACGTTGCTGTGCGTCGGTGTCTCGGGTGGAACCCAGAAATTCGTTGAGAGCGATTCATCGTTGGTTCCAATTCGTGGACATCGTTGCCTAGATATGTATCGAGCGTCAAAAAAATTCCAACGCCCGCCCGCGCTTGTTCGCGAGCGGGCGGGATGGAATCTAGATTAACGTCAAAATCCTAGTAGCGGTAGTGGTCCGACTTGTATGGACCTTCGACGGGTACACCGATGTAATCGGCTTGATCCTTGGTGAGCTTGGTCAACTTCACACCCAGCTTTTCCAGATGTAGTCTCGCAACCTCTTCGTCCAGCTTCTTGGGAAGCATGTAAACCTTGTTGGCGTATTCACCTGTGTCGCGTTTGGTCCACAATTCAAGCTGTGCGAGCACTTGATTCGTAAAGCTGCTGCTCATCACGAAGCTTGGGTGGCCAGTCGCACAGCCCAGGTTCAGCAAACGGCCTTCAGCCAAAACCAACACGCTTCGCTTGGTGTCGCCAAAGCGGAATTGATCGTATTGAGGTTTGATGTTCAGCCGTTCGACTTGACCGCTCTTTTCGAGCTTGCCCAGACCCGCCATGTCGATTTCGTTGTCGAAGTGACCGATGTTCCCGATAATGGCTTTGTCCTTCATTTTCCGCATGTGATCCACGGTGATGATATTCTTGTTGCCAGTCGCCGTGATGAAGAAATCGGCTTGCTCAATGACGTCTTCCAACGTCTTGACTTCATAGCCTTCCATCACCGCCTGCAACGCACAGATCGGGTCGATTTCCGTAACGATCACTCGACAGCCTTGGCCGCGAAGCGATTGGCAACAACCCTTGCCAACCTCACCGTAGCCGCACACGACCGCTACCTTGCCGCCCATCATCACGTCGCTGGCGCGATTCAACCCGTCGATCAACGAATGCCGACATCCATAGCTATTGTCGAACTTGCTCTTGGTGACCGAATCGTTCACATTGATGGCTGGGAACAACAACGTGCCGCTAGCTGCCATCTCGTACAATCGAGCGACGCCCGTCGTGGTCTCTTCGCTCACACCGCGAATCGGCTTGGCAATCTTGGTCCACTTGCTGGGATTGCTGTCAATCTCGGATCGCAGGAGCTGCAGGATTACTCCCCACTCCTCAGGCTCGTTGTCCGCATCGAAGTCGGGAACTTGGCCCGCTGCTTCAAATTCGACACCTTTGTGAATGAGCAGCGTTGCATCGCCCCCGTCGTCGACGATCAAGTCGGGTCCCGTTCCATCCGGCCACACGAGCGCCTCGTTGGTACACCACCAGTATTCTTCGAGCGTCTCGCCCTTCCATGCGAACACCGCTGAACCCTTTGGATTGTCGAGCGTGCCGCCGCGCCCAACTACTGCCGCTGCAGCAGCGCTGTCTTGAGTCGAGAAAATGTTGCAACTGACCCATCGAACATCGGCGCCCAAATCCACCAGCGTTTCGATCAACACGGCAGTTTGAACCGTCATGTGCAGGCTGCCCATAATCTTGACGTCCTTGAGCGGTTTCTTGGCGGAATGTCGAGCACGAAGAGCCATCAAACCTGGCATCTCTTCTTCGGCCAATGTGATTTCTTTGCGGCCTAGATCGGCCAGAGCCAGTGCTTCTTGTCGATTGCCATCGGCCAGCAAATCGAAGGCGCGAACTTTGAACGGAACGCGCTGTGTAGCTTTGGAAAGTGTCGCTGTTGACATTGGAGGTCCTTTGTTAGGGGTAAGGAGTAAAGGGTAAGGGAAGATCGTCCCGGATGCATAACGCTCGGTTATCTAAACTTTCTTGTGCCCCACGGACACAAAAAGTCCGGGGCCTTTGGACGTGGAATCGGGAGGTAACGGACGGTAAACGCCACGACGAAAACCGGCTCGCTCAAACCATTGGTCAATTTCGGGTTCGGCTATTCCGAGCCGAACGTGTCCCATCTCTTGGCGATAGGCTTGCCGATCGTGCGGCAGTAAATCGATCACAATCAATCGCGCATTGGGCTTCAGGATCCGCGCTGCTTCGCTCAGCACATACTCAGGCTGTTCGATGTAGGGCAAAACCAAAACGAGCCATGCGACATCACAGTAGCCATCCTCAATGGGTATCTCGGCCAGTGACGCTTGAATCAATCGCACGTTTCCAACTCCGCCCAGCCTTGCACGGGCTGCGGTCAACATCGCGCTCGAATGATCGACAGCGATCACTTCTCGGACATAAGGTGCAACCTGCTGGGCAAGGGACGCCGAGCCGCAACCCAGTTCGGCAAAAATCGTATCGCTCGGCAAGCTCGCAGCAAGTGCAAAGGCGTCAAGCTGAGCACCAAACAAGTCGACGCGAAGTCGATCCCATTGGTCCGCTGCCGAATTGAAAAACTCTTCGCTTCGCGATCGGTCGGAAACAATTTTTGCCAGCCTAGCCCGGTCCTGAGCCACTGTGGCCGTATCCGACTGATTTCGCGTCACCCAATCCCACAATTGATGCCGTGACTCACTCCATTCGGGCCTGGAAAGCGAGTATCGCTGGTTGGTCCGATCTCGCCGATGGTCAATCCAACCGTCTGCCGCCAGCAACTTCAAATGCCGACTCACCGTGCTTTGGGGTAACTGTACAATTGCACAGAGTTCACCTACCGAAAACTCGTCATGTCCCAGAATTGAAAGGAGCCGCAAACGAGTCACGTCCGCGAGCGTCTGGAACCAATCAAAATTTCCGCTGGGCATGTTTGCCGCCAACTTTATCGACAATCAACCGTGGATTTTAATTCATCCGTCTATCCGGATGATTGAATTATGCCCTTATCTTGGAGTTCCGTCAAGGGGTAGAGTCGTAGCTGAGGCCGAATCGAGCTTTATGCGGGCGGATGAACCATCCGAACGACGGAAACTCCGCACAATCGATACATTTTACCAATTGCAACATGGCTTTTTCGTCGATAACACCCTACGGCGTTCGAGCTTTCAGGTCTAAACTGCGGACGATTTACAATGCCATCAAAACAAATTGCAATGTTGAATTTAATAGGGTCAAAGAAGCAACTGCCTCAAGGCGGATTGGCGGCACTAGTGACGATCGCTTTGGCTTCGATGAGCTTGACTGGTTGTACGCTTTGTTGCCCGCCCTACATGGACGACTACGCAACTGTCGGTGGCAAATGGGCCAGAGCGAACCCAACCGATGGCACAGTTGGATCGGCCTTCAGCGATCCGGGCGTGATGCACGCATCCCATGATGCCGTGATCGATTCAGACTTCGCGTTCGATCCACCAGCAGGGAACGGTGAATTCATTCCCAGTGGATCGGTGATCGAAGGTGACAGCCAAATGCCACCTGCTGCCATTGAGCCATCGGAAACGATTCTCCCGCTCGAAACCACCTTGCCCAGTGAGCCAGAGTCGATTATTTTTCTTGAGTAGTTTGCAGATCCGATTCGGGTAATTCTTCAATTTGCCCCAAACCGCTGACTCTCAAGAAATTGGCCAGCAAGCGATAGCCATCGTTTGACAGGATAGATTCGGGATGAAACTGCACTCCGAACGTCAAGTGCTCGCGGTGCTGGACAGCCATGATCTCTTGTTGGAACGGATTGGGACTGGATAGCCGGGTGCCGGCTCTGGTATGCGGATAATTGATTCCCATTTCATGGGCTGGGCTCGTATCGCCATCGGACTCATCCAAGCTGTGCGCGACGACTCGCAAACAATCCGGCATCGATTCAGGCGCGGCGACGAGCGAATGGTAACGAGCAAATCGGGCTATTCGTCCGATGCCTGCAAAGAGAGGGCTATCGCCCAGCGCGATCGGCAACGCTCGACCATGGATTGGCTTAGCGGCTCGCTGGATGCGACCGCCCAATGCGTAACAAATTACTTGGTGTCCGAGGCAAATTCCAAGAATGGGAATCTTGCCACTCATCTGCTGGACAATGGCAACGCACTGCCCTGCATGTTCCGGTCCTCGCGGTCCCGGCGAAAGGACAATCGCCTTGCTTTGTTCGGCCAACGAAAATAGTTGCGAATCATCATGGCGAACGACTCGCACGGACGCCCCCAGCCGCGTGAGATATCGCGCCAAGTTGAACACAAAGCTATCGTAGTTGTCGATCAGAAGAATCATCGTATCCGCAGCACCTCAACACCAAAAAAAAGTCACATCGATTTTCTGGGAACGAGCACGAGCTTGCTGACGGCGTGCGAGTCGATGGCTTGATCGCTGAACCACCAGTGCTTTGGCTCTCCGGATAAGTATGCGGGGATCTGATCCTTCTGGTGCGGGTGGAAGGTCCGGGCTGTCGACCCTCCGGCCAGGATGGCTTGCACTTTTTCGGAGTCACCAAAGTCGACTACCATGCGGACAGCGGCTGCGAAGCTTACCGCATAGGGTTTGTCGTAGTCGTACCAGCCGCGATATAGCGTCTCGCCGGAACCGGCCACCGGATGAGCTGCGGTTCCAAGCCAATCCTTGCCGATGCCGCTGCGACGAATTGGGTTGACCCATTGGATGGTATGAACCTTACCCCAAAGCCAAGTGCTCGGGTCGCGGCCAAGTCCGGGTGCCATGCGCGCGATAGCTGCTTTGCCCGCGCGCTGAATCATGTCGCCGATCGTTTCTTTCACGTCGGCTGTCGAAACGTCGTCGAACCAGGGACTGTCGCCGGACAAGACCATGGCTTCGAACCGCTCTTGCCAAAAATACCAGTTGCCAAGCATGGCGTCTGCTAACTGCTCGCCCAATTCGTCCTGATAGACGGCTTTTGCAAATTCGCGATGAACGGCTTGAAACACGGTTGGCCCGGCCTGATCGGTGTCGTCGTGGAAATCCCACTTTTTCAATACATCGGCCAGTGGAGCTGTTTCTTCGTCCGCTTGCAGTCCTTCGATAAGAGCTGGTGCGACGGAGGCAGCCATCAAATTCTTTGTGTCGCGCTGGATCTGCCAGTGCTCTTCGACGCTTAGACCATCGCTATCTTCCGTCATTCGCTGCTTAAGCTGTCGGTAGCGATAGGAAGGCGCAGCAAAGTTGCTGTAGTAGTACGGATAGTCCGGCGGAACTGTGTAATGATTGGCCGTGCCCAACCAACCTCGCTCGGGGTTTCGATCGTGCGGCATTTCTTCAAATGGTATCCAACCTTGCCAATTGTCTTCCCAGGGTGCATCGGCGTCGACCAACAGGGGCAAGGTTCCGCTTTCAGCATTGCGAATGGGAATTCGACCGCTGGCTCTCCAGCCGATGTTGCCGCTGGAGTCAGCGAAGACAAAGTTCAAAACGATCGATGTGACGGATTGAATCATGGTGTCGACTTCATCGACTGACTTAGCCGTAAGCACATCGGCTAAGCCAAGATGGGGTTGCATCGACTCTACGGCGGCCCAACGCATCGTGAGCACTTTGTCGGTTTCCAATCCCGGAAGTACTTCAGACACCACTGGCCCGCGCGACGTAAACCGCAATTCAATCTCTTCGTTGCGATAGCCATCTGGAGAACTCTTGTCCTTGATCTTCAGGGTCTCTTTTTCGATTCGGAATGGGATCGACTGGCCGCCTTCGCGATAGTTGGCCTGACTAGCGGGATCCAGGGTCTCAATATAGAGGTCTTGGACATCGCCATAGTTGTTGGTTACCGACAGCGCGACGTGTTCGTTACGGCCCACAACGAATCCGGGAATGCCCGGCGGACCAGCCCCAACGGCCCGCCCGTCTGGAAAGACAAAACCGACTGCATACATGATCCCGGGCAACATGCGAGGATCCAAATGCGGATCGCCCGACATAATCGCATGTTTACCGCCAGACGACATGGCGGGTGCCGTTGTCCAGTTGTTGCTGCCGATAGTCAGCGACCCCGAGTCGCATAGCCCGGCTAATTTCGCGTCCGCGAGCAACCACTGGCAGGGAGAAAAAATTGGGTGTTGCCTAGCAGCCGACCCGTTTGCGTGCGTCCCGGTTTGTGAACTCGCCGAATCCGGTTGGCTGGGTGCGTCCGCATTGATATTGATAGGTGCTAAATCCAATGCTCGATCGAGGCCAATTTTGTCGATGAGCATCTGAGTTAGGACTTCGTGCTTCAGGTTGGCGCTGGTGTCCCACGACATCAGATAGAGAATGCTCAAGGAATCCTTGATTTCCCATCGATCGGGTTGGATGCCGGCAAGTTTGAACTCGATAGGCAGATCGCCTGGGCATTGATCCAGGAAAGCGTTGATACCATCGACGTACGCTTGGAACACTTCGCGGCTGGCTTCATCGAGCATCGCGGCGTGTTTTTTTGCGGCGCGGGCGATTCCGATAGTCCGCGACCGGACATCTGACGGTTTTGCCTGGTCTCCCGCCAATTCTGACAACCGACCCTCAGCCTGCAACCGCATCAACTGCATTTGAAAGATGCGATCCTGAGCGGTTACAAAGCCTTGGCCGAAAATCGCGTCACGCAGGCTGTTGGCATAGACATACGGCATACCTTTCTCGTCGCGCTTGATGGTGATCTCATCGATCGGGCCAGACAAATTGATCTGGCCGTCCACTTGGAATCGATTCAATCGCGGTATGAAAATTGCTGCCCCAATTGCAACACAGGCCGCAATGGCCAAGAGCAAAAGTGCGGCTCGCCTCATGCGTTTCTTGGGCGGCATTGCCAGATCAGTATTCATATTCAACTCAGAAAAATCGGTTCCCGTTACTCTCATTTGCAGAACAAATAGGATCATAGCAAAGACTGATCTCCTATGGAGATTGTTCGGCCATTTCCTGGACTGAAATTCTGCGTCGCAGGAGTGATTGCGAACTTAGACTCGAACGCTTAATTCAAGATCGCGCCGAGATGGTGACGCAAAGCAAGCGCGGAGCCGACCTAAGCGTCGGTTCTTCCCGAAGTACCGGGATTGACTTTCGTGCAGTCGCTGATCATAACGGAGGCCGCAGCGAAATGCTGGAAGATTACCTTCGGTTGTTTGCCAGCGAACTTTGTTTCACTGTGACTCGTGTTCCGATTCCCTTACTTTTTTTGCGAGAAGCCCAGATGAACCAATCCAATTTCGAAAACAATCAGTCCACAAACCCCTATGCACCGCCGTTGGGCACATTGGCGGCCGGTCTTGACTCAGGAGACGATGCGGAATTGGTCCGTCGAGCACATCTGAGTCACGAAGTATCGATCAAGGCCATTGGCCTTCTCTATATGCTCGGCTTTTTGGCCGCGGTGATGGGACTAGTTTTGGTGGCTGGCGGCATGGCTGAGGTTTTCTCGGCGGAAACAGACAACGCCCGCGAAGGGGCGATGATTGGAACTGTAATCGGTTTGCTCTATATGGGGCTTGGTGCTTTGCAAGGGCTCGTCGGATTGTCGCTCCGTCGATTTAAGAATTGGGCGCGAATTGTGGCCAGCGTATTCTCGGTTTTTGGGTTAATCGCGTTTCCGATTGGCACGATTATTTCTGCATACTTTCTCTATCTACTGCTTTCCGCGAAAGGAAAATTCATTTTCACGGATCAATATCGCCAAATCGTTGCCGCTACGCCGCACATCCGATACAAGACGCACATTGCCGTCTGGATCGTGCTGGCCATTGTTCTGGCGATTCTTATTACCATCATTGGTTCTTTATTCCTAAGCCCAAGGTAATGATACTAGCAACTGGTGGCGACAAGAGTCTCGACCGACCGGTATCAGCGACAATTATTGCATCGAAAAGAAGCTCTTGGTGCAAGCCAGCAGTTCGTTGCCGCAATGAACGGTGCAACCAGGATCGCCCTACACTAACTGGCAATTAAGCGCTCGCACCGTCA
>WPCK01156814.1_pt1 | contig 10716 bp, 10 predicted proteins | sample 5399851 | NCBI WGS metagenome assembly WPCK01 (sample SAMN12869471, study PRJNA574797) | sludge metagenome | isolation source: wastewater treatment of pH11 | place: China:Beijing | collected 2019-05-20
TACATCCCCGCACCGATGGTGTGTTGCGCGGTCGGACCAATGAATGGATACCGTAGTCGTGATTCCGACACGAACGTGAAACAATCCGTGTTGATAATGCCGACCGCTTCACAACACCCTACACGTCAGATCCGAGTAGACGTAGGGTGTGTGGAGCGGTCGCTGATTGGCGCTAAGAACACGCATCGCATTTCGCTGGAGTACAAACTAAAAGAAGTGTACCTATCAAAGCGACCGCAGAACACACCATAAGGTTATACCAAGTGTTCCCGAATTATCTTGGCATCCAACAAATCCCTTTCACGGCCGGAAGCAATTTTATTGACATAAAGATGTTTTAGGCCAATCACTGGGATCGACAGCCCATCGATCTCAACGACAAGCTTGTCGGTCCAAGCTTCGTCAAAATCTACACCTGAGATGGACGTCAAGAGGTCGATGCGCTGAGGCGGCATCCCCATTTGATAAACGACGTCTGGAGTATGGAAATCGGCTTGGCTTACCTTCGCCAAAGGTGCTTGAAATCTTTGTAGAGTTTCCCATACACGAGCCGCGTTGTCTTGGCTGGGACGAACCCAAATATCGATGTCGCCGGTCGCTCTTGGGCAACCGTGAGCGGCCAACGCGTAACCGCCGACCAGCAAATACTCAGCCCCTGCCTCGGATAACATGCTCAATATGTCTTTGAAATTCTCGTTGAGCATTCGGATTGGTGCTTAGAAAGAACGTCCAACTATCTTGAGTCAAGGGCCAAACCATCTTGATCCGCTCGGCGGGCGTAGCATCCAGCACAACGCCATCGCCTTCGTCCTGGCCGAGCGTGAGTTTGCGATCAATTTCGTATCCCGGTCGCGTATGCTTCGTCATAGGACAATTATAGTGGAAAATCTGGCCTATTCGCAAGTCGAGGAGGTCTGGACTCTTGTTGTGCCTCCACCAACTATTTCGACTTTTTTGAAAAAAGCAGCCGGATTTCGCGTCCCTTTTTTCCAGAAAAAGACGCCATGGACACCCCTAGTACAATCGTTGGCGAACACGATTCCATCGTTGAATCGCGACACCGCTTCAAGCGGTCAATGGTGTAGCAGTCATGCAGTGACATGCAATAAAGTGGTCCACTGTCTACCAAACTTGGGGAAGTCTACTCCTCGTAGGGTGTGTGAAGCGGTCGCGCCACCAACACAGATTATCTCATGCAAGAGGTAGAACAACATTGGCCGCATCCATTTCAACAGTTCGACCGCGGAACACACCACCCTGCGCTGTTCGACACAAACCTGCCAAATCCCCGCATCGATGGTGTGTTGCGCGGTCGCTTTCTTAAACAAACTCGCTGGATGATTCAAACTCCAACTGAATGCGAACCGTGTTGGTTGTGCCAACGAGCGACCGCTCCACACACCCTACTATTTCATTCCCAATTGAAATCGCTGATGTGGGCAGGAGGCCGGCGGCCCCAGTCAGGCGAGTAATGGCCGCTCTTTACGTAGCCATGGAATGTTGACATCGGCCAATCGAGCGGCCGAGGAACATAACTATGCTTGACGGGGTTGAAGTGAATGTAATCAAAATGGTTCTCAAGGTCGTCTTCGTCGCGTATCAAATGTTCCCAAAAGCGCCGTTGCCATATTCCTCGATTGCCACGTTTCTTTTGCGAAGGAGTCACTGGTACTTCGTATCCACCTTGATCGATCCAAGTGCACGTGAAGGCGTCTTTGAGGTGTTTTAAGCGTAACGGGAAATTGGCATCACCCGTAGGCAACGTCCACAAGCAATGGAAATGATCGTGCAGTAAGACGGAGGCGACGTTCGTAAACGGCAATTTGTTTTGTACGTCCAACCAAACCTGCCGCAATAACCGCTGAGCATTCGCATCGGCAAAAAACGGAAAGCGATTGTAAGTCACCACCGTAAAGAAATAAGTTGCCCCTGGAACGAACCAACGCCGATAATCCGACACGATATTCTCCAAGTAGGGTGTGTGGAGCGGTCGCGCAACCCACACAGATTATCTCATGCAAAAGATAGAACAACAATAGCCCCGTCCATTTCAACAGTTCGACCGCGCAACACACCATCCCAGGACGGATCCGGTCGCGAAGGTGTTGTAGGCGCCGTATCGTCCGATTCTTCACGTTGCGTCTCAGCGCCTTCGCGTGAGACCTCACATCGGCACAATTGCGCGAAGGTGTGTTTCGCGGTCGGACTTATGAATGGATACCGTAGGCGCTATTCAAAGACGAGCGTGAAACAATCCGTGTTGATAGTGCCGACCGCTGCACACACCCTACACGTCAAATCCAAGTAGACGTCGGGTGTGTGGAGCGGTCGCGCAAACAGTACAGATTATCTCACGCAAAAGATTGAACGACAATCACGGCATCCATTTCAACAGTTCGACCGCAGAACACACCATCCCGCCCCGGCACAATTACCCGAAGGTGTGTTTCGCGGTCGGACTACCGAATGGGGCGCAGTTTTTGTGATTCGGACACGAGCGTGAAACAACCCGTGTTGATAGCACCGACCGCTACACACACCCTACAAAAGAAGTTTATCCTGCCCAATGTTCAACCGGCAGGCTTAGCGATTGGCGTTCGCTGCGCACCCCAAAGCTACCGACTGTGCGATCAATCGCTCAGATTCACATTGCGAGGTCCATTAAAATAATGTGATAGAATCTTCGAGGAGAGAATCGCACGCCAATTGGCTGACCGTGCGGCTTGACTGTATTTTTACATTTGGAAAAGTCTAACAGGAGACCGGTCGAAATGGCCTTGGTCAAAAGGATATTGAAATTTACATTTCTGCTTGGGGTGCTTTTGGTTGCACTGACGATCGGGTTGTTTGGTTACCGCGATCGCAGCTTCGAGGAGTTGCGACCAAAATACGCTCAGACACCTTCTGCTTTTTTGCAGGTTGAAAGTACTCTAGCGCATTACCGCGACGAAGGCACCTCCACGGACAAATTGCCAATCGTCCTGCTGCATGGCACTGGTTCGAGTTTGCATACTTTTGACGCATGGGCGCAACAACTGCGCACACATCGGCGTGTCCTGCGAGTCGATCTGCCAGGTTTTGGGCTGACAGGACCATTTGCTGACCGTGACTACTCAATTGAGCATTACGTTCAATGGTTAAACACTTTCTTGCAGCAATCCAATATGGAGCGGTTCATATTGGCCGGAAACTCCCTCGGAGGCAACATCGCATGGAACTACACGGCCCGTTTTCCAGATTCCGTGGACCGACTGATCTTAATCGATACATCGGGCTACCCCATCGTTGCCCAGAGTACTCCCTTAGCGTTTCGGTTAGCTCAGACTCCTATTCTTAATCATGCCCTCAAGTGGATTACACCGCGATTCATGGTCAAGTCGAGTGTCCAGAACGTGTATGCTGACAGTTCGAAAGTCACCGAAGAATTGGTGGATCGCTACTTTGAACTCTCGTTGCGTGCTGGAAACCGACAAGCGCTAGGCGACCGCTTCATGTCTCAGACCGCGCCACCGAATATCGCTCTGATCCCAACCATCCAGCAGCCTACCCTGATCTTGTGGGGTGATCATGATCGCCTGACGCCATTGGAATTGGCAGAGAGGTTCCACCACGATCTTCCAAACAGCCAGTTGGTCCTGGTCGAGAACTGTGGCCATGTTCCCATGGAGGAAGATCCACAAGCGAGCCTTGAGGCAGTTCTGAGTTTTCTAGAACAACCCTAACGGTAGTGAATGAGTGGCTCCCGGGCGCTGAGAATTTTGGCGCGAGTGTTGGAGTCGGACTTCATGCAGGCTTCGAATGCGACTGTGAAAAAATGAGCATTTTGCTGTACATAGCATTTCCGTTCGCTTACGATGTAGAGACATTACGAGCGTATTGAGGAAATCGTTGCAGCGCGTTTCCATGGTAAGAACGGTGTTTCAATGTCGATCAAGCGATTCAACAAGTTGGCCGCATTAGTGCATAAGGTGTTGCTGACCGATCCGCGAATGGACTCCGTCGCGGCAATTCACGGCCGATGCCTATTGCTTGGATTCTCACTACTGTACATGGTGATCTCGTTGCTTCCTGGGTTGGGGTTCGGGTTGTATACGGGCTTCATGCTAATGGCTTTTGGGGTCTTTTCCATGTTGCTCAGCCGATGGCGAAGTGAACCAGGACTTTGGATGCTTGCGTCGCTGTTGTTTGTGATTTACGGAATCTTCTATTTCTGTTTGCAGGTCGACATCTTTGCGCAATTGGTTCAAAACGTACCCGTGAAACCTCGTATTGGCTGGATTTGGTTTGGAAGAAAGCTCGATAGTCTCATCGCGTTCTTTATTTTCGGGATGCTTTTAAGATTTTTGCTTACCGTCATCGTCAGAAATTTCCAATTGTCGATGTGGCTCAGGACCGTTTCTCGACGAAGACTTCTATCTAGGCCGATACGGATCGGGCGAAAAACGGACTCGCGGCAATTTAGAGCAACTTACCGCATTGTATGTCTCCGCCGCATTGCCAATGGCGAGACACGATGCACGTGGATGACCTGCGTAAGGTTCTGTTGATCCGTCGCTTGGTATCCGGCGGTCGCGGTGCTTTAGTGGTGTAAACGATTGTTGCTGTTGCATTTGCTGTGACGCAATGTGCGTAGTGAAGCGTGACCTTGTTCCACCCTACGTCATCAACGACCAACGCGGTGGGCCGGCGGTCGCGGTGTTGTGATGGTGTAAACGGCTATTGGTGGTTCATTCTCGATGGCGCAATATAAATTGTGCAGCGCGACGTTGTCCCACCCTACAAAAGGCGCGAAGGGATTATTGGTTTAGCGGGCGGACTACGCGGGAGGCTCGGCCCGATGCGTCGAAGGCTCGCAGACGCACTTCGCCACTCGCGGCGACTGGATCGGTATAAATTGGCGATGCTTGGGTCGGGTCGGTTCCGTCGGTGGTGTAACGAACTACCAATCCAGGCAGCGCGACATTGGCTTTCAGTTGGCTGCCTTCGACGACTCCGCCTGGCGGTGGTACGCGGTAGTTGAACCCGCTATTGAAATAGGCTAGCCTCGGTAGCTCGCGCTGACCGATGGAATTGGCCATGACGTTCCAAGCCTTTGCCATTTCGCGCTCTCGCCTTGTTCGATCGGGGATCGATTCCCACTCGCGTTCGGCAGCCCAGGCGCTTTCGGCGAAGCTGATCAGCTTGGGAAGCATGTAGTATTCAATCATGTCGCGACCTTTGATCGTCTCGCTCCACAGTTGGGCTTGAACTCCGCAGATGTTCTTGCGGGCGGCAGGCTCGAGTTGCACATATTGTCTTTGAACCGCTTCGATGTCGATCGGCTCGCCCATGGCGGTGCGAAATGTCGTGACCTGGTAATTGAACGGCGCGAATAGAAACGCATCTTTCTCGCTCACAAATCCAGCCCAGTAAAGACCGGGTTCCTGTGGATCCTTGTCATAGGCTAGATCGAAATAAAAATTGGATACGTTGCACAGCACAACCGGGTAGCCTGAGTTGGCTAGCCGATTGCCCAAATCGTAGTCGAATAGGTTGTTCCAGATGTAGGCAGTTGCATTGCGGCCGACGAACTGCGGATTCGGCTCGACTTGGCCGTCGGAGTTCTTGCGCAAGAAGGCTTCTTCCCAGGCGAGCGCCTTCAAGCCGCGCCGGTCAAGCTGGTCGAGCAAACGCCCAAAGAAATAGGCTTGAAGATTCTCGGCCCCTCCGATACTAGGGTTTTCCTCGATCAGTTTCTTATCTAGCGGCGAATGTGTCCAAGCACCGCTTGGTACTTCGTCGCCACCGGTATGAATTTCGTCCATCACTAAACCGGCGTCGGCATACATCTGCGATAGTTCGTCGAGGACTTTATGATAGAACCGATAGGTCGATGGCCGAGCCACGCAGACGACATTGTCTTTGTAGGATTGGGCGGACAAGTAAGTGGAGGTGTCATTGGGGTCGACCAGTCGGTACTCGTCGGCACCTTCAGGGTCCCCTTCATCCATCAGCCGGTTGTAGCGAGCTTCCATCGCCTTGATGGCGGCTCGGGCGTGCGCGGGAAAGTTGACTTCGGGGATGACTTTTACGTGCCGTTGAGCGGCGTATCGCAGCAGGTCAACAAGTTCGTCGCGAGAGTAAAAGCCACTGCCGTGTGTTCCCGGAGCGTAAGCCACTGGGCCGCTGCCGTAGGCGGGGTGCAGCGAGGGGTGTTCTGATCCCGCATTGTGCTGGCGCTGAGCTCCGATGCTGGTCAGCTCGGGCAGGCCAGGGATTTCGATCCGCCAGCCTTCATCTTCGGTCGTGTAAAGCAGCAAGCGATTGAGTTTGTACATGGCCATCACATCGATGATTCGCTTGATGGTCTGGGGTGTCTGAAAATTTCGGCTCACATCGATGTGTAAACCTCGGTAACCGAAACGTGGTACATCCAGCAGGTTGATTTGTGGCAGCTCGATCGCGGGTCTAGTTTTTTGATAGGCTTCAAACGGAGGCAGGCACAGCAGGCTTTGGATCGCATAAAAAAGTCCTGCATCGTTTGAGCCGATCAGGTCGATTCCCTGGCTCGAGATGTTCAGCACGTAGACTTCGTGTTCAATTCCGCCAACACGGTTCGGTCGGTGCGACAATCGAATGTCGGTACTGGCCTTCGGTTCACCTTTCCCGCCAGCTCGTACGTTGAGAGTCAACCCAAACCGAGCTGACAATTCACCGGCCAAATAGTTCGCGTCCGAAGCGAGTCCAGGCTCAAATACGATCGTCCACTTGGGATCGACGAGAACCGATCCGCCAGTTCGATGCCATTGAAAGGGTGTTGGTACGATGGGCGGCAACTGGTCGAGCGGCAAGAGTTTGAGTGACAAGTTGTCTTGATATCGCTGGGCTGCTGTTGGAATGGGTTGTTTGTCGTTCGGCCCGCGATTGATTTGTTGCGGATGCGTGAAGGGCAGTATGCGATAGTCAACGACTCGCTGAATCCGCGATTGCTCCGGCTGAGCTGGCTCAAAAGCGAAGTAAAGTCCCAGCGGTGCGTCGGATTCTTTGATGACGGCTTCGATGCCCGCGTACCGGATTTCGATCGACTCGCCGGGTGGCAGCCGGAAACCCGGTTCGGGCAGCATTCGATACCAATCGCCGTTGATGTGATGGATCTTGGCGGGTTGCTGGTCCGGGTGATCGATGATCGGGCGAGGGGCCATGTTGAAGTACAGCCCCCAGCCTGTGTCGCCCAGGGTTTCGCTTCCCCCATTCTTCAAGACGAACCGAGCTTCAAAGCCGTCTTTGACTTGAGTGAAGTTTGTGATCAGCTCCCACGTGACCGAGATTCGTGAATCCGAAATGTCGTCATCTGCATGCAAGAGTTGAGCTTTTGCCGAGCAAAGGGCGAGTCCTGTGGTGAGCAATATTTGAACGAAGCGGTGGTGCATAGCAGTCGGTCTTGCGAGTCGTGGGTGAAAGAGCACGCTGCTATTATGACCGACTGAAGCGCCTTGCAAACTGTGCTTCCGGCAACGATGTCGTTGGTGGCAGGTTTCGGCGCTGTGTCAAAGAAAAAACCCAGGTAGTTCTGGGACTACCTGGGTTGGTGTTCTCTGGCACAGGAGCGCTTGGGGGTAAACCCGAACGCTCCCGTGCGCAGACTTAAGCTCTGCCGCGAAGCTGTGGTAGGAGCGACTGACCCAGAAGTCACTTTCCACCACGATTGTTGCTCCGACCCAGGAGGGAGGCCAGCTATGTTTTCCCGCAAAACCATAGCCAACGACAGAACTTCCACTGAATCGTATTTGCTGGGTGATGCTTATGGGAATAGCGAATGCAACAAACTCAAGTCAACGTCGATCTGGGCCAAAGCTCGAAAAATTTTTGGGCTTATTGATCCGAAAATTCGGTCTCTGAGCTGGGTGGGAAGATCGATAGCTTTACTTTCGGCGGCAGGCTGACTTGGTTCGATTCAGAAATCGCTCGTTTGGCAACGGTTTCATCCGTCAACTCGACGCCGGATCGATTGACCCAAGATTCGGCCCCGCAACCGCTGAGCAGGATACAACCTTCGCCGGTATTTCGCACGGCCCACTGGATAGCCTTCTCGCGGTCGGGAATCACCTGCACCCGGCCAGGTCGACGGCAGCCGCCCAGCACGTCCATGGCGATCGACTGAGCCGCATTTGGACTCAAGTCGGACGCGCTGAGAACCACTTTGGTTGCACTTTTCTCCAAGACTTCGCCGAGTCGATGCTTCATCCGGTTGGGCAGTCCATTGCTCAAGTCCATCACGATTGTCGTGGGTCCAAGGTTGTGTGAGCTAAGCGCATGAAGGGCGACTGCCACACGATCGGGAGTTTGGCCACGGTCGATATAAAGCGGGACGTCGATAGACTGTGGGACTCGCTGCATCCGTCCAGGAATTGAGCTGAGCGACTCGATCGCGGCTATGGAATCGGAGATGGGCAATTCGATAATCCAACTTGCGGCCACGGCCGCCAGTGCCGATCTCGCGATGTGATCGCCCGGAATTTTCAGAGTGATGGGCATCATCACGTTTCCAGCAATCGCAAGGACTTGTTGTTCGCCTCCGAATCGTCCGAGACGTTTTCCGCGAACATGCCGACCCGCATCCAAACCGTAAGCGGCAACGGGAACGTCGAGCGAATCGGCAAATGCGGCTGAGGAAGCATCATCCGCATTGACCAGTACGACGCCGTGCGGTTTCAAGTTGTCAACCAGCATGCAGGTCAATGCGGTTTGTTGTTCGCTGGACAAATTGCCTCGCAGTTGCCCTGGGCGCATTCCCGTGACGACCAGTAAGTCGAACTGGATGCCGGCAGCAGAATGGTTGGAGAGCATGCTCGGCGAAAGCTCAATAACGGCTGCGGGCGAGTTGGCTTGATCTGCCTTGTGCATCCATGTTGCCAGTTTGGCGGCGCCCGGTGGTCGTGTTGTGGTTCGATCGCACGTTTTGGAATCGCTCGAACCCAACGATGTGTAATACGCGACGCCACCCGCCATTTTCTTGAGCATGGTTGCGATGAAGAGTGCCGTCGTTGTCTTGCCATGGGATCCGATTACTCCCACCGTCAGCATCCGCTGCGATGGTTGACCCGCAAGCGCTTGGCAGAGTTGACCGTAAGCGATTCTCGTATCTTCAACTAGGCACTGAGGGATAGAAACCGGCAGGACTCGCTCCGTGACGATCGCGACAGCTCCACGGCGAATGGCTTCCTCGGCCTTATCTGCTTCGTCAGCGGACGCCGAGTGCGTCGGTACAAAAACATAACCCGGCTTGCAGTGGTCGGCGCGATTGGAACATCGCCGGACCTCAATGTCCGTAGCTCCTACGAAAACTGGCTTGTCCAAGAACCCGCGAAGGCTAATGACCCGCGACGCTTGAAATGGTGTATCGCTCGCGCCATCGCGCGATGGTAAAGTAGACATATCGGCCTCCATGCCGCTTGAGTTCGCGTAACATTCCGTGCGACGAGCTTCCTGCCTGTCGTCCGCTTAACAACTTGTGCTCAAACGCGATTTGCGTCAAGACTGAAAAATTAAAAAGGCAGATCGCGATTTGTTTTTGCTATGCAAACTTAGCTGGTTTTCCCATCTTGCCAAACGAATTGAACTTTGGGTGAGCGGTAGATAAAGCCATGCCGGGCCATTCGCGCTGCGCCTCAAAATAAAGGCTGAGAAAATGTGCGAGCAATCATACTATCGGCAGGGCTTCAATCACCACAGGGCTTACGAGTTTTGACTCAAACGAACCAATGGCCTTCGTACTTCCGCTCGACGAATTGAGTCGTCGCGACTACGATGTTAGGGAAAGAACCGACACACAGGAGCAGAAAAATCGCTAAACGAACCTTACTTATGTCTACCCAAGATTTAGACGTTGACGAATTGGCAGTCTACCTCCACCTGCATCCGAGCCAAGTGAGCAAGCTCGCAGATCGAGGTAAATTGCCGGGTAGGCGCGTCGGCGGTCAATGGCGATTCTCGCAAGCTGAAGTGCACGATTGGCTCGAACAACAAATTGGAACGAGTTCGAAGGAGGACTTTGCCGCAGTTCAGCAATGGGTGGATAATTGGAGTGAACAAGATAGCGATTCGATCGATCTGGCCGAGTTGCTACAGCCGGATGCAATTGAAATTCCATTGGCCGCACGCACCAGTGGCGCGGTAGTGCGCCGCATGTGCGAGCTTGCCGAACGAACTGGACTGTTGTGGGATACAGCCAAGATGGCCGATGCGGTCAATGCACGCGAGCAACTGCATTCGACGGCCCTCGATAACGGCGTTGCTTTGCTGCACCCGCGGCGTCCCCAAGCTAGCATTCTTATGGATCCGCTTTTGGCGCTGAGTGTATCGTCTCAGCCCATCCCATTCGGAAATGCGAGTGGGCAGTTGACCGACGTGTTTTTTTTGATTTGTTCGACAGACGATCGCGTTCACTTGCAAGTGTTGGCTAAACTGTCGCGGCTTCTTTCCGTTTCAGGTTTCCTTGATGAGCTTCGGGGTTGCGATAACGTCAAGGACGCTCACCGATTGGTCGCGGAATTTGAAGCAACGTTAACCTAGTTTGTCCGATCGCTGGGTGACCGTAGAATCGTGTTGCGGGTGGATGTTCGTCTTGGATGTGAACCGTTCAAAGTCTTCGATTTTGTGGTGGGGACCAAATAGCGGTTCTCTTAGCTGGCTTTACAATCGCATCGCAGCAATGTGTGGCGGCGGTGATTCTCGGTT
>WPCK01019601.1_pt1 | contig 10712 bp, 5 predicted proteins | sample 5399851 | NCBI WGS metagenome assembly WPCK01 (sample SAMN12869471, study PRJNA574797) | sludge metagenome | isolation source: wastewater treatment of pH11 | place: China:Beijing | collected 2019-05-20
TCGTCTCCCGGCCCGCCGCCCGGATTGCCGCGCGCCTGGAAACGCTTGCCGGCGGGCCGGGAGACGACCTCGCGCGGAGCGCGCTTGCCGAGCACGGCGAGGCGCAGACGCGCGACCTTTCCACCGGCGAAGCCGGCTTCACCCGGGTCCGGCTCTACTATGCCACCGACCGCAAGCGCGAAGGCGGCGCTCCGGCGGATTTCTATGGCGGACGCCGCGGCGACCGCCTTGAACTCGGCATCGCCGACGTTTCGGTTCCGCTGACGCACCAGGCGGGCCAGATCGAGAAGCCGTCGATCTGGACGCTCGACTTTCGCGAGGACCCGGAACGCCACATCGTGCTGCGCAGCGTGACGCCGATGGACGACGCCGACGTCTTTGCCGCCATGCGCCGGCACATTGCCGGCACGGGGAGCAACGAAGCCTTCGTCTTCGTCCACGGCTTCAACGTGACCTTCGAGAATGCGGCACGCCGGGCCGCGCAAATCGCCCACGACATGAACTTTGCCGGCTTGCCGATCCTCTATTCCTGGCCGTCGGCCGGATCGATCTTCTCCTACATCGCCGATACCGCCGCGGTGAACCTGTCTGGCCGCCGTCTTTCGGTCTTCCTCGACGACGTTGTCCGGCAATCGGGCGCGACACGCATCCACCTGATTGCGCATTCGATGGGGAACCGGGCGCTCACCGATGCGCTGGAGCTTTATGCGCTGCGCCATGCCGGCGAGCCGCCGGCCTTCGAAGAGGTGCTGTTCACCGCGCCCGATCTCGACGCCGGACTGTTCGCCGCCATGGCGCGCACCATCCGACCGGCCGCGCGCCGGCTCACGCTCTACGCCTCCGAGGTTGACTGGGCGCTGGCGGTGTCGCGCCGCCTGCATGGCGACCAGCCGCGTGCCGGCCAGGGCGGGGCGGACATGCTGATTTCGCCGGATTTCGATTCCGTAGACATGTCGGCGGTCGGCGAGGACATGCTGGCGCATTCCTACTTCGCCAACAATCCATCCGCACTCACCGACATCCTGTCGCTGTTCTGGCGCGATACGCCGCCGCAACAGCGCTGCGGCATGTCGCGTGGCGAGGGTCCGGACGGTTTCTATGTGTACGAGCCCGAACGCTGCGATTCCAACGCCATGCTGGCCGCGCTGGTGGCGCTGCGCGCGCCTGGCGGCAGCGAAGGGGAGCGTCCGGCGATCTCGGGCGGCACGCTTGCGGCCGACGAGGTGCAGCGCATCGACAAGGCGCTCGACCAGTTGCTCGCCAAGCCGGAATCGGCGCGGCGCTAACCATTCCTCCCGATGACGTCCCGCCCTTCGTTGACAAATTGCCAGCCTGCCATTTAACCTTTTGTTAACTTTCATGGCGAGGCGGCGACAATGGACGCAACGGTGGCAGCAACAGGCTGGTGGCGGCATCTTGCCGGCGCGGCGCTGGCTGTGACCGCCATGACGGTCGTGTTTCCCGCGGCCGACGCCAGCGCGGCGCAGTCGATGGTGACGGGCGACTACACGTCGCAACCCATCGGCCATTACCAGTTCTGCAAGGTGAACCCGGCCGAATGCTCGCTGCATCCGGTCGATCGCGGGCCGGCCAAGCTGACGCCGAAGCTTTGGAAGAAGGTGCTTTCGGTCAACGCGCGGATCAATCGCGCCGTGCAGCCGGTCAACGACATCGATCTCTATGGCCAGGACGAGGTCTGGACCTATCCGGATGCGGCCGGAGACTGCGAGGACTATGTGCTGGAAAAGCGCCGGCAGCTTGCCAGCGCCGGCATTCCGCTTGCCAACCTGCTCATCACCGTCGTGCGCAAGCCCGACGGCGAGGGCCACGCCGTGCTGACGCTCAGGACCGATCGCGGCGACTATGTGCTCGACAATCTTTCCGACGCCGTGCGTCCCTTCGACGAGACCGGGTACCGCTATCTCAAGCGCCAGTCGACCACAGATACCGGGCGCTGGGTCTCGATCCGTTCCGGCTCGACCCGCCTCGTCGGCTCGGTCGACTGACGCCTGCCCCGCGACGCCAGCCCTTCACGCCGCCTCGACCAGGCGTTCGGCCGGCAGCCGGTAGGCAATGGCCTCGGCCAGATGAATGCGGCCGACCGTATCGACGCCATCGAGATCGGCGAGCGTGCGGGCAACCTTGAGCACGCGGTGATAGGCGCGGGCGGAAAAGCCGAGCTTCTCGGAGGCATCGCGCAGCAACGCCTGGCCGGCGGCATCCGGTTCGGCCACGATTTCGATCAATGACGAGGGGCAATGGGCGTTGGTGGTCGACGACGGCAGGCCCGCCGCCTCGAAGCGCTCGGCCTGGCGCTGTCGGGCGGCCGCGACGCGCAACGCCACGGTGGCGGAGGATTCCGCCGCCGCCGGACGGATGAGATCGGCCGCCGGGATCGCCGGCGCCTCGACCCTGAGGTCGATGCGGTCGAGCAGCGGGCCGGAAATGCGTGCCTGATAGTCGAGCCGGCAGCGCGGACCGCGTGCGCAGCGATGCCCCGGTTCGCCGGCCATGCCGCAGCGGCAGGGATTCATCGCGGCGACCAGCTGGATGCGCGCCGGATAGGTCACGCGATGGTTGACGCGGGCAATCAGGCACTCGCCGGCCTCGAGCGGCTGGCGCAGCGAATCGAGCACCGCCGGCGAAAATTCCGGAAACTCGTCGAGGAAGAGCACGCCATTGTGGGCAAGCGACACCTCGCCGGGCCGTGCGCGCAGGCCGCCGCCGACCATCGCCGCCATCGAGGCGGAATGGTGGGGGGCGCGGAACGGGCGCCGGTCCGTCAGCCGTCCGCCCTGCAGTTCGCCGGCCATCGAGGCGATCATCGACACTTCGAGCAATTCCTTCGGCGTCAGCGGCGGCAGGATCGACGGCAGGCGCTGGGCCAGCATGGATTTTCCCGATCCCGGCGGTCCGACCAGAAGCATGTTGTGACCGCCGGCGGCGGCGACCTCGAGCGCGCGCTTGGCGCTCTCCTGGCCCTTGACGTCGGCAAGATCCGGCTGAATGCCGCCGGGCAGGCGGACCGAGGGTGTCGGCCGCGACATGACCTGCGTGCCACGGAAATGATTGGCGACGGCAATCAGGCTGCGCGGGGCGAGAATGTCGATCTCCTCGCCGGCCCAGGCCGCCTCCGGCCCGCATCCGGACGGACAGATCAGCCCCTTGCCCATCGCGTTGGCGCCTATGGCGGCCGGCAACACGCCGGCGACATCGGCGATGGTGCCATCGAGCGACAGTTCGCCGACCACGGCATAGGCGGCCAGCGCGTCGGCGGGAATGGCACCGAGCGCGGCCATGAGGCCGAGTGCGATCGGCAGGTCGTAATGGCTGCCTTCCTTCGGCAGGTCGGCCGGCGCCAGATTGACGGTGACCTTCTTCGGCGGCATCGACAGCCCGGAGGCGTGCAGCGCCGCCTGCACGCGTTCGCGGCTTTCCGCCACCGCCTTGTCGGGCAGACCGACGATCTGCATGCCGACCCGGCCCGGCGCGACCATCACCTGCACGTCGACCGGGACGGCTTCAATGCCGTGAAAGGCGACGGTCGAGACTTTCGACACCATGGCGCTCATCCCCTCGCGCCGCTCCACATCCCCGCGAGCGGCCGGTTGCATTGCAACCAGAGATTCCTGCCCAAGTCAAGAACATTTCAGGAACAAACGACCGTCCCGGTTGCAGCCGGGTTGTGCGCGGTGGCAAGGCCGGAACAAATCGCGGCCGTCAGCCGCGCTTGCGCTCCACCGCGTCCCAGAACAGGGCGGCGATGTCGGCACCGCCGAAGCGGGCAACCTCGCGCACGCCCGTCGGCGAGGTGACGTTGATCTCCGTCATGAAGTCGCCGATCACATCGATGCCGACGAGCAGGAAGCCACGCCGGCGCAGTTCCGGCCCGATGCGGCCGCAGATCTCGCGCTCGCGGTCGGTCAGTCCGGTCCGCTCGGCGCGGCCGCCGACATGCATGTTGGATCGCGCCTCGTTGTCGGCGGGAACGCGGTTGATGGCGCCGACAGGTTCGCCGTCGACCAGGATGATGCGCTTGTCGCCGGCGCGCACATCCTTGAGGTAGCGCTGCACGATGATCGGCTCGCGGAACATCTGGCCGAACATTTCCAGCAGCGAGGCGAGATTGCGATCATCCTCGCGCAGGTGGAATACCCCGGCGCCGCCATTGCCATAGAGCGGCTTGACGATGACGTCGCGATGAGCGCGGCGGAAGGCGGCGATCTCGGCGGGATCGCGGGTGACAAGCGTCTCCGGCATCAGGTCCGGGAACTCCATGACGAAGATCTTTTCCGGACTGTTGCGCACCCACATCGGATCGTTGACGACCAGGGTGCGCGGATGGAGGCGCTCGAGCACATGCGTCGTGGTGATGTAGGCCATGTCGAAGGGCGGATCCTGACGCAGCAGCACCACGTCCATCTCCGCCAGGTCGGTGCGCACCGGGTCACCCAGGGTGAAGTGCGCGCCACGCTCGTCGCGGACCCGCAATTCCTCGACCCGGGCAAAGACCTGCCCGCCCTCGAGGCTCAGGCGGTCCGGCGTGTAGTGGAACAGGCGATGTCCGCGGCGCTGCGCCTCCAGCGCCAGCGCGAAGGTGGTGTCGCCGGCGATGTTGATCGTGGCGATGTGGTCCATCTGGATGGCGACGGAAAGGTTCATGCGCGGCTCCCGGGGGCATCAGGACGGTGTAGCGGCGTCGGCGCCGGCGCACAATGGCGCCGCCACCTTCAGCCCTTTGCACGCCGCCGGCGCAACAGACGGACGAGTTCGGAACGATCAAGGCCGCCGGACAGGATGGCGACGGCGAAATAGACGATTGCCGCCACGAGAATGATCGTGGCGGTGGCGAACAGGCGTACCCAGAACGGACCCGCCAGCCACGCCGACAGCAGCGAGGCCATGCCCCACAACACGACAGCCATGACCGACGTGGACAGGATGATCATGACGACGCGGCGCACCGTTTCGGGCGAAGGGCGGTAGTGGCCGTGCGACCACAGGCCGAGCGCAAGCAGCACCGCGTTGACCCATGCGCCGACCGCGGTTGCCGCGGCGATCGCCACATGGCCGTACACCGGAAAGAACACCAGGCTCAGCGCGATGTTGACGGCGACATTGACGATGGAGAACCACAGAGGCGTGCGCGTGTCCTCGCGGGCGAAGTAGGCGGGCTGGAACACCTTGGCCAGCACATAGGCCGGCAGGCCGGAGGCAAACGCGGCGAGCGCCGCCGATGTCATGGCGGTCGTCTGCGGCGTGAAGGCGCCGCGCTCGTAGATGAGGGCGACGATGGGACCGGGAAAGACCATCAGCCCGGCAGCGGCCGGCAGGGTGAGCGCGAGGGCGAATTCGAGGCTGCGGTTCTGCAGGTGCTGGGCCTCGCGTCCGTCGCCGGCCTTCAGCGCGCGTGCCAGTTCCGGCAGCAGCACCACGCCGATCGCCACACCGATGACACCGAGCGGCAGCTGGTTGATGCGGTCGGCATAGTTGAGCAGGGCAATGGCGCCATCCTGCGCAGAGGCGATGATCTGGCCGACAAGGAGATTGATCTGCGTGACGCCGCCGGTGACCACGGCCGGTCCCATCAGCACGATCAGGCGCTTCACGCCGGGCGTGAGGCGCGGCAGGCGAAGGCCGATGGAGAATCCCTCGCGCCGCACCCCCCACCAGACCAGCGCGACCTGGGCGAAGCCGGACACCATCACGCCCCAGGACAGCCACAGTCCGGTGGCCGCGGCGTCGGCGCCGGCGTTGCGCGCGCCGATGAGCGCGACGATCATGAGCGCGTTGAGCAGCACCGGGGCGAGCGCGGCGAGAAAGTAGCGGCGAAGCGAGTTGAGAATGCCCGACATCATCGCCAGCAGCGACATGGCAAAGAGGTAGGGAAACATGACGCGTGTCAGCGTCACCGTCAGGTCGAACTTGTCGGGCGTGTCGGCGAACTTCGGCGCGATCAGCGTGGCCACCAGCGCCGGCGTGAAGATCATGGCGATCGCCGAGACGACCAGAAGCGAGGCGACAAGAAACGCCAGCACGTCCTCGGCGAAGCGCCGGGCGGAATCGATGCCGTCCTTCTCCACCTCCTTGGCGAACAGCGGGATGAAGGCGGTGTTGAAGGCTCCTTCGGCGAAGATGCGGCGGAACAGGTTGGGAAACCGGAAGGCAGCATAGAACGCGTCGGCCACGGGACCGGCCCCGAGCATGCCGCCGATCATCGCTTCGCGCACGAAGCCGAGGACGCGGCTGGCCATGGTCGCGCCTCCCACGGAGGCAAACTTCTTCATCAGGCTCATGGACGGCTCCAGATTGCCGGCAGGCCGGTCATGCCGGCGTGGTTCCGGATCGCAGGACAGGCGCCGTCTCGCCGGCCAAGATGGCCGCAAGACGCTCCCGGATCCTTTCCTGGCGGGACGGATTGGAAATCTTGTGGCCGACGAGATCGGTCACATAAAACGTGTCGATGACCTTCTCGCCGAAGGTGGTGATGTGCGCCGAGGCGATGTCGAGCGACAGGTCGGAGATGGCGCCGGTGATTTCCGACAGCAGGCCAGGGCGATCGAGCCCCTCGATCTCGATGACCGAGAACCGGTTCGACAGCGCGTTGCCGATGGTGACGACCGGCTCGATGACGAAGGCCTTGCGCGCGCGCTTCGGCCCGGCCTTCTTCTCGATGATCTCGGTGAGCCAGGCCTTGCCTTTCAGCGCATCCTCGATCAGCCGGCCGACACGCTCGCCGCGCCGCTGCTCGTCGTCGTCGCGCTCGAATTCGCGCGAGATCAGGATGGCATCGAGCGCCCGGCCATCGACGGTGGTGAAGATGTGGGCGCCGACGATGTTGGCGCCGGCTGCCGCGCAGGCGCCGGCGATCACCGACAGCAGACGGGGATGATCGGGCGCCAGGACGGTGATTTCGGTGACGCCATGGAAATCGCGGGTGCGCACCTCGATCGCGGTCGGCTGACCGGACGCCGCGGCGGCGTTCAGCAATTGCGCATGGCGCAACTGATCCTCGAAAGGCACGGTCAGCAGGTAGTTGTCGTAGTGGAGCGCCACGATGCGGGCGGCGTCCGGCGGCGGCAGGGCCGCCAGCCCCTCGGTCAGGCGGTCGCGGGCTTCGCGGGCACGCTCGGCGCGGCTCATCTCGGAGAAGCCGCCGGTCAGGAGAAGTTCCGTCTCGTAGTAGAGCGTGCGCAGAAGCTGTCCCTTCCAGCCGTTCCACACGCCCGGCCCGACGCCGCGGATGTCGCAGACCGTGAGCACGAGCAGGAGCTTCAGGCGCTCGACCGACTGCACCACGGCGGCGAAGTCGCCGATCGTCTTGCGATCATTGAGGTCGCGGGTCTGCGCCGTCATCGACATGTCGAGATGGTGCTCGATCAGCCAGGCGATGGTGTCGGTCTCGGCCGGCGAAAATCCCATGACCGGGCAGATGCGCCGCGCGATCTTCGCGCCCGCCTCGGAATGATCCTCGGGCCGGCCCTTGGCGATGTCGTGCAGCAGCACCGCCGTGTAGAGCAGCGCACGCTGGGACTTCAACCCGGGCATCAGCTTGTGCGCCAGCGGGTGGGATTTCGCACCCTCGCCGCGCTCGATCTCCGCCAGCACCCCAACACAGCGCAGCAGGTGTTCGTCGACCGTGTAGTGATGGTACATGTTGAACTGCATCATCGCGACGATCCGGCCGAAATCGGGAATGATGCGGCCGAGCAGGCCGGCCTCGTTCATGCGGCGCAGGTTGAGCTCGGGATCGCGGCGCGACGTCAGGATGTCGAGAAACAGGCGATTGGCCTCGGCATCGCGGCGCATGTCGCGGTTGACGAGATCGAGCGAGCGCGTGACCAGCTTCATGGCGTCGGAATGGAATTCCAGGCCATGGCGGTCGGCAAACCAGAACAGCCGGATCAGGTTGACCGGATCGCGCCGGAAGACCTGCGGATCGGCCACCGAGATGCGCTGGTTGTCGATGATGAAGTCGGTCGTGCCGGCAAGCTTGCGGCGACGGCGCGAGAAGGTGCGGAAGATGCGGCTGAACCCGGGCTGCTCGCGCGCCTCCTCCTCCTCGAGCGCGGTGCAGAAGATGCGGGTGAGATCGCCGACATCCTTGGCGTGGGTGAAATAGTCCTTCATGAACCGCTCGACCGCGGAAAGGCCTGGCGCGGGAACGTAGTCCATACGCCGGGCGATCTCGCGCTGCAGGTCGAAATGCAGCCGCTCCTCGGCCTTGCCGGTGGAAAAGTGCATGTGGCAGCGGACCGTCCACAGGAAGTCCTCAGCCTCACGAAAATGGCGGTATTCCTCGGCCGTGAACACCCCCTTGGCCACGAGTTCGTCGCCGGAGCGCACGCGGTAGAAATACTTGCCGATCCAGAACAGCGTATGCAGGTCACGCAAGCCGCCCTTGCCGTCCTTGAGGTTGGGTTCCACAAGGTAGCGGCTTTCGCCGGCCTTGCGATGGCGTTCGTCGCGCTCGGCAAGCTTGGCAACGACGAACTCGTGTCCGGTTCCCGAGGCGACCTCGGCATCGAAACGCGCCACGAGTTCGTCGAACAGCGCGCGGTCGCCAAGCACGTGCCGGGCTTCCAGCACGGCGGTGCGGATGGTGATGTCGGCTTGCGCCTGGCGGATGCACTCGTCGACGCTGCGGGTGGAATGGCCGACCTTGAGGCCGAGGTCCCACAGCATGTAGAGAATGTACTCGACGACCTGTTCGCCCCAGGGCGTCTGCTTCCAGGGCAGAAGGAACAGGAGATCGATGTCGGAGCCGGGGGCGAGCGTGCCGCGGCCATATCCGCCGACCGCCACGACCGCCAACCGTTCGGCCGCGGAGGGGTTCTGCGAACGATAGACGTGCGCGGTGACGAAACCGCACAGGACCTTGAGGATTTCGTCCATCAGGTGGGACAGCCCGACGGCGCAGGCCGTGCCGTCGCCATCGCCGTTCAGCATGGTCTCGGCGGCATCGCGCCCGTCGCGCAGTGCCTGCTTCAGGCGCGACAGCACCGCCGCGCGGGCCTTCGGCGATGCGCCATCGCTGTCGCCGGCGAGCGCGTCGAGCCCCGCGGCAAGCGCCGCGCCGTCGATGATGGCATTGAATCGGTCTGTCTGGCGGGTCATGGGCGCGGGTTTTCGCCGCGTCTATAGCGCGATTTGGCCGCGCATTGGAATGGTGCGCCTCAGGCCAGTCCCTTGAGCCGATAGAGCGCGTCAAGCGCCTCGCGCGGGGTCATCTCGTCGGGGTGCAGGCTTTCGAGCGCCGCGCGCAGGTCGTCAGGCCTGGCGGGGGTCGCCGGCGCCTTGCGCACCGTGGCGGTGAACAGCGGCAGATCGTCGACGATCCGGCCGCGCTCGACCACGGCATCAGCACTCTCCAGGCGATTGAGCACGGCGCGGGCCCGCTCGATGACGATTGCGGGCAGGCCGGCCAGGCGTGCCACCTGCACGCCGTAGGAACGATCGGCCGCACCTTGCCCGACCTCGTGCAGGAACACCACATCGCCGTCCCATTCGCGCACCTTCATGGTGACGTTCGACAGCCGCGACAGCGTTTCAGCCAACGCGGTCATCTCGTGGAAATGGGTGGCGAAGATCGCCCGGCAACGATTGACCTCGTGCAGATGCTCGATGGCCGCCCAGGCGATGGACAGGCCGTCGAACGTCGCGGTCCCGCGGCCGATTTCGTCGAGGATGACCAGGGCACGCTCGCCAGCCTGGTTGAGGATCGCCGCGGTCTCGACCATCTCGACCATGAAGGTGGAGCGGCCGCGCGCCAGATCGTCCGAGGCGCCGACACGCGAGAACAGCTGATCGACGATGCCGATATGGGCGTCGCGGGCAGGCACAAATGCCCCGGCCTGGGCCAGGATGGCGATCAGGGCGTTCTGGCGCAGGAAGGTCGACTTGCCGCCCATGTTGGGGCCAGTCAGCAGCCAGATGGCTCCCGGTCCGCCGTCGCCGGGCGACAGGTCGCAATCATTGGCCACGAACGGGGTTTCGCCGGCGCGGCGAAGCGCCTGCTCGACGACCGGATGTCGCCCGCCCTCGACGCGGAAGTCGAGCCCGGCATCGACGCGCGGGCGGACATGGTTGTCGCGCTCGGCCAGTTCGGCAAGCGCGGCGGACACGTCGATGACGGCAAGCGCGGCGGCGCCCGCCCGCAGCGCCGCGGCTTCCCCGACCGCGGCAGCGACCAGCTCGTCGAAGATGCGCAGCTCGATCGCCAGCGCCTCGCCGGCGGCGTTGGCGATCCGTGTCTCCAGATCGGACAGCCCGGTGGTGGTGAAGCGCATGGCGTTCGCCATGGTCTGGCGGTGGATGAAGCGCTGGCGCGCCTCCGGCGTGGCGATGAGCGCCTCCTGGTGATTGGCCGTGACCTCGATATGGTAGCCAAGCACATTGTTGTGCCTAATTTTGAGCGAGCGGATGCCGGTTTCCTCGATGAGCTCGGCCTGCATGGCGGCGATGACCCGGCGGGCATCGTCGCGGAGCGCGCGCAGACGGTCGAGGTCAGGGTCGCGGCCCTCGGCGACAAACCCGCCGTCGCGCCGCAGCAGCGGCAACTCTGGGGCGAGCGTGGATGCGAGCAGGCCGGCAAGGCCGGCCGGCAAGGCGCGAAGCGCGGCGACCGCCGCGGCCAGTTCATCGGGCGGGCTTGCGGCATCAAGCAGCCGCGCGCAGGCCTCGGCCGATGCAAGCCCGTCGCGCAAGGCGGC
>WPCK01404693.1_pt1 | contig 10712 bp, 4 predicted proteins | sample 5399851 | NCBI WGS metagenome assembly WPCK01 (sample SAMN12869471, study PRJNA574797) | sludge metagenome | isolation source: wastewater treatment of pH11 | place: China:Beijing | collected 2019-05-20
ATCGACTCTCTAGCCTGTGCTAATGGATCGTTTGTTTCAAGGCCACTTTGATAATACCATCTGCCATCTTGAACGAAAAGCTCACCACCTTTAACCTCGATAACAATGATTCCTTTTTTTGGATGAATGACTAGAAAATCAATCTCACCAAAAGTTTTCATTTTCAGATTCATTCTTCTTGACCATTCAAGTGAATAAAAGATTAAATAATCATCACTTAAGTTTGCTAATGCTTCATACACTTGTCGTTCTGCTTGATTTTCAATTGAAGCAATATTGCTATTTGGTATAAATTTTGCCATGTTTCTCTCCTTACATTACCTTCCAATCAGTCGTTTCATTTATTAGTGTAGCCAAATCATCGTTGTTTTCAGATAGAATTATTATTTTTCTATCCATCCATAAAGCATCAAACCCAATAATCTTCCCACCATAATTTATATCACCAAAGATATTATCTGGTTCTGGATAAGCCTGCTCTCTGAGTTTTTCAGCAGAATTATATGCGTCTTCCGAAAAGTAGTTTAATAGTGTATCCCAATCCATATCATTAACTCTACTTTCTCCAAGCACAAGATCAACACCAGTTTCATCATAATTTTGCTCCTTGAAATTCTCATCTACATAAGTGATTTCTGTTGCATAGTCAGTTAGGTAGTTTTCCACGAGTGATCTATCTAAAAAATTGTGTATTTTTTGGTTTTGATAATTTCTTAAACAGTTGTAACAAGAGGGGCTACAACTGCATGATGATACATTGTGTAAAGCTTCATTTATTACTTGATGTAGTATCTTACCTTTGTTCTCAATGAGTCTTCTTGTATGACCGACTCCTCCAGGGACGGCGTCATATACAATTAAACTCCATCGGATTTGACCATTTGAAGTAATTACTTTCTGAATTGTACCTTTTATGTCATTCCGTTCAACATTTAATACTCTCGAAATTGCATCAAGAAATGCATATAGCGTCGAAATTCCTGTCTGAAAACTCTCAAATTTCTTACTAAATGTTATTTTCGCTACATCAGTATTAAATATGTGATGCAGTTTATATTTATGTAATTTATTGTTAGAACACTCTGAGCCATAAGAAGCACGGTGAGAGTCAATTGATATCACATCTTTACCAATTCTTTGATACTTATTTGGTAACTCATTATCTCCCAAACTGTATCCACATTTTAGACAGACATAAAAATCAGAAAGAGTTTGAACCAGTAGTGAATCATTAGCTGTTGTTTCGATTATTATAAACTCCTCTTCAAACATAAACTTATAGGAGTCAATCTGCTTCGAAAATCGATTTCCAATATAATACTCTTCTGTCCTATATACCTTATCGGGCCTCGTCATTCCAACCGGAGTTACTACAGTATCAGAGATAAATCCTGCTCGAGGCTCTATGCTTTTACTCCACTGGGCTTGACGGATCGATTTGTCACACGATACGCACATAACTCTGTCATATTTAGAAACTTCCTTTCTATAGTTTATCGTATTACATATATCATTGTCACAAACTGCAATATAACCTTGATCCCAACTTTTTTTACCTTCCCTCGATGTCGTTTGTTTTATATATCGACTCGTATACAAGTTTCCATCCGCAACAATCTGGGTTCCTGGTGCATACTCTGAAATAGCTAGTTGAAGATCTCTTGAAAGATTTAACTCTTTAAACTTTGATTTCTCAATATTTTGATTCTGTGTCAACTCTACAGTATCCACAGGAAAACCATATCTAGGCAAGATAGAGTTTCTAGCTAGAAAGTCTATAAGTTGTTTCTTCATAAACTGTCTTTTGTTATAATCCATCTTATTAGCCATAGGGAGTTCTTTATCCCGTATATAATTATTAATTAGCTTATTATAGGTTGCTATCATTGACTCATAGTCTTGTACAGCCAACGTTAGTATCCCTTCCTCTCCGACAAGATTATCAAGCCACCCGAAACTCTCTATCCCAAGAGATTTATGTACTTCCGAAGGTATAGACTTAACTAGAATTTCCTTTAGTTGGTTAGGTTTTGATTGAAGCATATCAACAAAATCTAGATACCCTTTATTATCAATAAAATTATCAATTTTATTGCCATGATACATTTCTGGGTATATGTAGAAGAAGTAACTTAAACAAACAGCATATATATGTCGTAATATTACCTTCTCGTTTTCAATGCTAAATATTGGAGGTTTAATCGTACCATTTATCATCAATAAAGGGTTTTTAAAGAAGTTAAAATCATGAGAACTCATTTTTGCATATGTTAATGAGAATGCTGCAGCATTCTTACTTCGACCTGCTCGACCTGCTCTTTGAGTATAGTTAGAAGGCAAAGGTGGAACGTTCCTTAAAAATACAGTCTCAAGTGTACCAACATCAACCCCCATTTCAAACGTTGTTGAACAGGATAATGCATTAATCTCTTTGTTCACGAACTTTTTTTGATAATCTAGACTTTCTCTTTTACTCAATTGAGCAGTATGTTCTTTTATGAAGAATGGAGTTAACTTTTCACTCTTATATAGATTTATATAATGATTATCACTTAATTCGTCATAACTTATTTCTTCTAGTTTTCCAACACATTTCTTGTTTGAACATTTTTGATGAATGTTATTGACAGTTACTTTCTTGCACATATTACATTGAAACACCGTCTTTTTTTGTATGTGATTTGAGATAATCTCGATAGAGGAAGCACTTACTGTATATAGATTACTGTTCTTTGATGTTAATGCATATTTATTTTCTTCACTATTTATCAAATACTCCCAATACATTTCAAGAAAATTTGCAGCAAGTTTATCTCCATCCTCACCATCAAATCCAAGTGTTTCTTTAACAATATTGAGTTTATATGTCTTTCTAAACCTATTAATCCTCTGATCAATTTGTGGAACAAACTTATATGTTACCTCGTTGGGTTCCTCATTTTCTACATTCTTAACAACATACTTCTGCTTTGCGGAGTAGAATACATATTTTCTATCTTCATCGTTAAACTCTTTTATCCTAGTTGTATCGATCGCTCCAAATCTTAGGATAAAAGCAAAGAGTTGGTTTAATAATGAATCAATGTAGGTTGGGTCAATATTATAGTAATTAGCTAAACTATTTACTAAATCAGGAGTGTTTCCTTTATACCTAAATGTTAAATATCCCAACGATACTAAACTTGTACTTCTATTTTGATTTGCTATCTCATCTAAAGTTGCAATCCAAGCATTCTTTTTACTGATTATTGTAAGATTTCGATTATCAAAATTACTTTCAGAAAAACTCTTATTATCAGGATTTGAGAACAAATTAGTTAATTGGTCCACAAAATCAATCACATCAAGTGATTGAGCGAACAGATCTTGATCATTTAATAAGTTAAATATACCTCTTCGGCGAATAAATGACTTATAATAGTAGTCCATATATGAAGCAAAATATGCAGCATCTTGTCTACTGTCTGAAAACACAAGAAATTGCTTACTTGATTTCTTTCCTCGTAGTTTCCCTCCTGAACTACCAATACTAAACGGGCTATTCGTAACTCTTTTTTCTTCAAGTTTTGGTGCTTCATATATATACTCTGGAAGTTGGTCGAATAATGAAGTTCCCAATACCGATGTAGCCACATCAGAACTTAAATAGAATGTATGGAATCTTCCAACACCACAATTTGGACAACTGTTATTTTTACCACTTTCTAAAACCATATAGCTATTTTGTATGCAATCACACGGAGAATTGTGTTTTTCACTTTCAAACATTGTTTTCCCGCATTTTTTACATAACAATAGTTTATCAGTTACAATCTCACTTTCTTCTTCTTCATAAAGATCATTATCGTTATTGCCGTTAATGAAGTAAAATTCATGATTAGTATCAAACTTGGTGACATTCCTTTTAAGTGTTCGATCGACCTTATCAAGTTGGCCTATAATTGCCAATCCGCCACAATCTGAGCAAGTTGCAATTTCGAACACAGGATGCTCACTACTTCCAATGAATATCGATTCACGTCGATTCAATCTAATGTAAGGCTTCTGAACAAAGTTAAGGAATGCACCTTCAAGAGCACGAACAAAGAAATGATATCTAACATTAATTAAGTTATTATTGTTTTTATTTGCTTTTGAAGCAATCTGCAACAATGAAATCAAAAAATCAGTGGATACATTAATTTTATCTGCTAACACAACTATATCAATAGGTCCATTGTAGACGTCCATAATTCTCTTAAATTTGACGTGATTTGAAGCAATATCATAAATAATTTCTTTGATATCCATATTTTTATCATAATTAAACTTATACTTATCAAGTACTGTATACATATTTTTACTATCGTCAGCCATTTCGGTTATCATGTTATCATCAACCTCAATAGGTTGGCCCTCAGTTAGAAATCGAATACGCTCACCTCGAATTATGCTTGATCCATCAAAATTTTCACCAGTCAAATTTTCAGCAAACTTAATAACATCTGAGTCCCCATCTTCCCCACTTCCTAAAGTAGCAGATGTTAGAATAAACTGAGGTTTTAATTTGCTGGCAATCCTAGCTTTCAATCGTCGTATAAGAATTGCTGTTTCCATACCTGTGGCACCCAAATAAACGTGTGCTTCATCCAAAACAACAAACTTAAATTTTGAGTTTGAGAATACCTTACCATCATTTGGACGAAGAAGCATATGCTCTAGCATTGCATAGTTAGTAAACAAAATATGAGGAGGATTTTCTTGCATTGCTGTTCTACTTAAAATCTCATTAGCTAGTGGTTCTCTAAGTTCTTTAATTTCCTCTTCTGCATTCATAGCCAAATATGAGTTCAATGCATCTTTTTCCGAATGATCAGTAGCACCATTGTATACACCAAAAGTAATGCCTGGGTAGTAAAGGAATATCTCTCTTATTCTTTTTAACTGATCATTAGCTAAAGCATTCATTGGATAGATGAGAAGAGCTCTTACCCCAGAATTTAAAGTATTGTTCTCTTTTTCTTCAAGAAGATCATTGATAATTGGCAAAAGAAAACTTTCTGTTTTACCAGAACCTGTACCAGTTGATATAACTAGATTCTTTCGTTCTTTTACTAATCTTATAGCTTTCTCTTGATGCGAATACAAAGCTCTATCCAATGGAATCTTATAATCATACGGACTTACACCGCTTTTTTCACTTTCTATTTGACGGAATAGTCTCGACACTATCCCTTCGTTTATCAACTCATTAAGACTTTTACCAGATTTAAATATGCTATTAATTTCAACAATCGGTCCTTTGGATATATGTTCATTTAACTGATCAATAAATTCGTTTTTTAATTCTATATCCGATATATTGAACTTCGTTGAAATGTAACTTACCATGTCCTTCTTTATTTTTTCAGAAGCAATTGCAGGATTAAACATTTTTCTCCACCTCGTAATAGATTACATCTATATCATAAACATTCTTTTTATCAACACTTTTATCAGTAAGGCTTTTGCTTCGTGAATCATATCCAATTGGCTTTGTCATGCCACTTTTTGGATTGTATTTACTTAATACTAGATTTGCCTTATTGAAAACCTCTACCAAAACAATATCCTTTCTCTTTGCTGTGACTACCTCAGCTAAATAAGAAGTTGCATTCAAAGACTGGTCATCGATTTTCTGAAAGCCTTCAAGATAGTGCTTCTCCAGCTTACCCTTTTCTTGAAAATCATTGAAGATGACTTTTTTTAAGACAATTCTGTTATCTCTAAACCTCATCTTCCAATAATCACCTATAATCATATTGAATTCCTTAAGTAACACTACATTTTTAGCAAACACATTAGTAGATAATCTATAAACTGAAATATCGTACTGATCATCCTCTATCATTACTTCTTTTTCAAACTTTAATGATCCTTCAATACTATGTTTTTCTATGTTATCTTTAGACAAAACAATCTTAAACAAAACACGAGGATCACCTGTATAGTTATTTTCGGCATTGAAGTAAAAGTGATTCTGAACATACCTTATAATCGGTATACCATTAAACTTTTCTTCCTTAGAAATATTGAACAGTGGAATATGAATATTTTTCTCAGTATTAATCACCTTTACAGTAGTTAAATCCAAGTTACTCGAACTGCTTAGGATCTTTTCAAGTGACAAAAAGTGTTTGTTCATTTTGACAACTTGTCCATCAATCTCAAGGTGTGTATATCCTAACTCAAAGTTATCACTCGTTATGTTTAGAATATTATTTGAGTTGATCTCTTCGTGCCAAATAGGTTCACTCAGTGGTGTATTGTAAAGGTCACTATTCAAATACCAACAAAATTTTCTGTATGTAAATCTCAATAATCCTTCATCTAACTCAATATCAATACTATCTTTGTTGAAATCAACGTAGTATTTTGCTTGACCAAACTCGATATAATCATCTTTTTTGTAAAAGACAGGATTTGAAGTATTATAATCTAGATTTGGATAATAGTAAAATTCCTTTGAATGAAGTCTGATATTTGAAGCCGAATTAAGTATTTGAATTTTAACTTTTCCAGGATTCAAGTCAAATATATCAGATATATTTACATTAAGATCTTGATGTTCATAGTTTGAAGGCGCATTTACCCGAAACTTTTTATGAACATCATTATTTTTTATACTTAGTATTAGTTGTGGCCATCTTGATGGGTTTTCAACCCAGAACTTAATAGAATTAATGCTTGAAACAACTTCAATTTCATTGACATCATCATTGTTTAAGTATCTGAATTCTTCGCAAGTTGTAACTCCATACCATATTTTTACAGGTAAAATTACACTTGAAACTTCTGAACCCGAATAAATTAAAGTGGATCCAAGACTTAAGGAGTTAATATGAGAAATATTCACACTATATATAAACTTACTTATGTAATTAACACCACTATAATTCTCAATTTGTTTTATAAATGTTGTAAAGCACACATAATCTCTTTCCTCTACCTGCTTCCCTAAAACTTCAATGTCGTTTCGGAAAAGTATTAAATCTCTATTTAAAGTGTCCTTTGAACTATAAATTTCTTTACCATTAGATAAGATTTTTAAGCATAAATTAAGTGGTTCGTTCTCAACTAAAAATGAAACAGGAACCTCAAAAAACCTCTCTCTAATGTTTTTTATTAGATCATTTCCAAATGTTACACAATCAAACAACCGTTTACTACCATTGCTGCTTATTAGAAAGAACTCATACTTGGATTTAGCTTCGTAGAGTTCTAGTCTTATGTTTGGTGTGACTAAGAACAACTTGTTATTCTCTAACTTATATTTAGGTTGAAGTTTTGTAATTGATACACCCCCTCTCCTATCAATTGTTCTCGCACGTTCTTTTATATCTTGTTGATGCATGGATGTCCAACTATCGAGCACTTCATATAAATAACTATTAGATTGAATGTTTTTTGATGAATCAAAGTATGACATTATTTGATCCACTAGATTAAGAAAGCGACCTTTGTCTTGAGTCACAAGATATCGAACTGGTGATTTTAGTACGTATGCTTTCTCACCAACATGGAGTAAATCATCCTCATTACTCCCTAAAAAGCGACTTTCCAAGGCATTTGCGATACTCCTGAATACTGGGTCATTCTTAACATAATCAAAAAGCAATGATTCTTTAAACACATCAAAGAGTAGAGATATAAGACTATAAAAAGTATGCTTAGTAGATAAAGATTCAGCTAGTATAGTTGAATAGTAAGTATTTTTACCAGACTCAGTAACGAAAATGTCTTTATTTCTCAATCTATAAAAACATTTTACGTACTCGTAAATAATTGGCAAATCTTTCTGTGAAATATCCATTACTCCAAATATATACTTCCAAAAGTTTGACTCATCACCATCCCATTTTTTTGTAATTGTTAATAAGGCAAAGTATACAGTATAACACTCTACAGCACTAAAATGCCTTTTCCCTTTACTTAGAATTATTCGGGCATCCTTAATTATCTCGTTTTCTTCATAAGCAGTAAGCATGATCTCACCGTACAATTGTAGATCACTTAACTGATTCATCCTTTCAACTATGTTTACCTTTATGTTTGTCATATATTTGCATCTCCATTCATCTATCTTTACTGCTTATTGATCAACCTGAGTCTCCTCAAAGTATACTTCCATGTACTTACTAAGATTATTCTTGGCAAATCGTATCAAATCATCAAATAGAAACTTTTCAAATTCCGATACAAGATTCTGCTTTCTCAACTGATGAATCACACTAGTCAAAGATCGGCTCAACTCATTTGAAATCTCAGCAATGGTGAAATCAGCTTTTAGCACCACCACATCTTCATCTGTCCAAGGGACCTCAGTATTTTCTAATGATGCATACAGAAGATGTTCAATGTTGCCAAGAGTTGGCATCAACAAACCTAGATCACTATAATAATAGTCTTCCAGTTCATAGATTTTATCTTCATCACCCTTTACTGCTTTTCTAGCTAAACGTATCAACTCTTTCTTCTCATCATCAGCCGTTAACCCAGCATACTTAAGAAGTAGATACTCCTCAAGGCCCAAAGCCATTGCTTCATTGTTTCTATTCTCAACTAGAAAATCTAGGTCTTTATGGCGATATATACCCAATGGATTCAACGTTTCTTGATCAATCTTTCGATAAGCGCTATGATACTTTTCTTTTTTATGCACAAGCATCTCATAGGCAAGACTTAGCGCAAGATACTCCACTTCGTTAAGATGACGCTCTTGTTTCAAACGAAGAATCATGGTACTAACATTAACGTTCAATCGTAAAGACAACTCAACTAAAGGAATACAATGATTAAACAAAGATTCTAAATGCTGATCGAGATCTCTTGTATAATTGCTACAGTGACTATTGAGACAAAAGTCATCGTGATAGCCAAGACGAAGCATCGCTCGATCCATATAGTAGTTGAAATCTTCTTTAACATGGTTAATGACTTGATACTCATTCATAGTCATTTTGAGTGTATTCATGTTCACTCGAAAGATCCAACCAGCATCTAGCTGTGCTCCCAAAAAGTCCCAAAGATTTCGATCAATCACTCTTTTAGAAACCTTATCCTTTAGTCTTTCAAGTTGATATCGAGCATTTAGCTCCTGCATCGAATTCGTAGCTTCCATGTCAATCACAGAAACTTTCAAAGGCTTAATCAATATCGTAGATTTGAACATTTCCGTGTTCTCACAATCGCTGATATTCACAATAATTTCTATCATTTTCTTAAATGAAGATGCATGCACATGATTCAAAAATGACGTTTGCCATATAGCACTCTCTGTAAACCCCTTGTAATCAGAAACCGATTCTCTTGATACAAGTATGCAGTTCGAAATATCCTTTCTAAACACTTCCGTTTCCTTTTCCGTATATGTTTCACAAAAACGAACAAAATCAGATTCTTCAACTTCAACTGAATTTGCACTTACAGAAAAAACATCCAATAACTCCTGTTTCACCTTTTCGTTACTAAACTGAGTTTGTGTAACATGATAGAAAATTTGATTTAGCACATGATACTGTATGACTTCTAAAAGGTTCTGATAGGAAAATCCTTCCTCATCAAATCCACCTAAAGGCATTGTATCAGCAATCTCATCTGCTTCCAACTGATAATCAAACCCTACTTTTCCTTCCTTAAACTCATAGACACAACTAACCTTACTTCCAACACTTACATCCAATGAACGACCAAACATGTCAATACCCCTCTTTCAATATGCTTGTCATGACTGTAAAACACTTTCCTCTTCTTCATCTCCATATCTTTGATACTGAGTTAAAAAATCTTGGACGATAGTCGCAGGAATCTTGAGCACAAATCGAGCAAACGATTTAATCTCTTCATGCTGCTCCATGGTCAGCAGTTGATGCTCATCAATAGCAGAAACAAGTAGTGGTCCCTCTGCCTTCCAATCCTTAAATGTCGTGAAATGCTCCTTATAGAACTCAATCAAAGGCTGATCTTCATGCTCACGTAATAGATTCAGAAATCCGTGGAGCACTTCTTCATGAAGATTTACATCCTGATTCTTCATAAATATCAAATCAAATGCGCTGTATCCTCGATGCAAATACTTAAAGTAACTGAACAATGATTTTCGAATCTCCAGGCTTTCCATATCATCCAACTCAATCATACGAAGTACATGTTTAAAAACGTCTTTCATAACCGAATCACTACGATAATGCTCCTCAATCAACCGAGTAAAATATGAGTAGTTATGGTTTGTAATCGAAAATACGCGTTGCATATCCAAAATAAAATCATCAATCATGATTATTACCCCATTTCTTTACATAATAAAAAAACACGCAAAATCTCACATTAAAAATGAAACTCTACGTGCTTTGCTTTAAAATTGCTATCTAAGCCAAAAACAATCCCATCTCGATATACCATGTCTTTTACCCCACACATTGCTATCTAACCTTGGAAAATCTTGTTGTTGAAACGCTTACATTTATTATACTATAGATTGCTGTGTATACAATACGTTGGGGACAACTTTGGTACAAAATGGTACTTTGATTGCATGATGATTGAACATAGACAAGAACTGTCCATAATTCTACTCTTATGTTTGATTCCGAACCATATGTGTTTCAACAGAGTTGTCACGATGTGTAAAGCCATAGGACTGATAGATCCTGATGGCAGAGTGATTTTCAACATCGACCGCAAGGAAGCTTTTA
>WPCK01193824.1_pt1 | contig 10704 bp, 9 predicted proteins | sample 5399851 | NCBI WGS metagenome assembly WPCK01 (sample SAMN12869471, study PRJNA574797) | sludge metagenome | isolation source: wastewater treatment of pH11 | place: China:Beijing | collected 2019-05-20
CGACCTCCGACTCGCTGGCGTCGAAGGCGGCCAGCGCACGGGCCCGTTCCTCTGGCGACCGTGCCAGCAGGTGCGTGCGCATGTGGATCCGCAGCTGTTCGAAGGTCCGCGAGACGTTACCGACGATGGCCAGCGCGGGAATCTGGGATTCGGAGACGAACTGGCTCCGCGACTCGATCAACGACAGCTCGTAGAGGAGGAGGCCGGCGAGTCCGAGCAGCGCCACGAGCGGCACTGCCAGCAGCACGATCAAACGGCGGGCGATGGTCACCGCCGGTCCCTCCCTCCACGATGTCGACTCACGTCACTTCTTGGCCGTCACCTTCGACTTCACCTGGGTGAACTGGACGGGCGTATTCTGCCACGTCTCCAACTCGAGATGGGTCCCGTCCTTGCTCTTCACGATCTCGGTGCCGGTGGACATCCGACCCTCGCCCACGCCGGCGGCCGTGAACCGGAACTCCACCATCGTGAACGGGTAGTCCATCGTGCGCGAACTGTTACGGGCTTCCCGCATGCCAATCGGCCGATCCGTGACCACGATGACGCGTCGGCCGCCATCGGGCAGTGGCTGCTGGACCGCATAATGAATGTCGTGTCCCATCGTGTTCGGTAGCCGGATGAAGCCGAGGCGCGGCATCTTCAGCAGGACCTTCAACATCTCGTCCTGGCCCTTGTCGGCGAACGCCTGCAGGAGCGTCGCGCGGTCGCCGTCCGCCGACCACCGCTCGATGGTGATGTCGACGACGCCGGCCCGGCCGGCGTTGAGGTTCGCGCCAAAGGCCGTGAACTCTTCCTTCCCTGCGGCCGGCGCCTGCGCCCATGCGGTGCCCGTCGCGAGGGCCCACGCGACCACGACGGCAGCCAGCCGCCGACCCCAGACTCCTGTTCGTCCGATGCTGTGTGGATGCATGATGCGCTCCTTGTCCTCTAGCGGACGGACACGGCCTCGGTCAGGACCGGTCGTCCGTTGAGCGGCTGTGTCGGCCGGTTGTTGTCGTGGATGACGGCCGTGAAGGCCTTGATCTGCTCGGCCGACAGCTGGATGGGCGTCGTCATGACGATCCACCGGACGCCCTCCGAGCACGGCGGCGTCGTCAGCGACCCGTCGTACCGGTACGACGCCCGGCTGGTTGGCAGCAGCTGGTCCACGTCGACGTTGACCGTCGGGTAGTGCGTCTCCACGCCCTTCTGCGTCGGCAGGTTGTTCCAGATCGGATCGAAGGCGGCGTTGTGTGCCCCTGCCTCGATGAACACGCCGATGACGGCCAGCTTGCCGCTCGGGGCCTTGTGGACCAGGTGCATCTCCATCGGGAAACGCGTGCCCTTCACCGTGTGTTCGCTCTGGTTGTGGAAGTGATACTGCACCAGGGCATAGGTGTCGTTGCCGATGCGCAGTTCGTCGCCGCCCTCGTAGTTGATCTGGATGGTGTGGCCGTTGTTGATGCCGTCGGCGACGTGCTCGTGGTGAGCGATCTTCAGCGCGCCCGGCTGCAGGTCAGTCTTCAGCTCCAGCGCCTCGGTGCCGACGACGGTGTCGGCGATGTCCACTGGTGACTGTGATGTGCCCTCGCCGCAGGCGGCGAATTTCGGGCTCAGCGTGCCCCAGTTCGCCGGTCCCTCGGCGCCTTCGTAGTGCCACACCGGGTCACCCGCGGCGGGTGCCACCGACGGCTTCGTAGTCGTGGTCGGCGTCGCCGGCGTCGCCGGCTGTGCCTGTTCGGCCGGCGGCGCACTGCAACCGGCCAGGCCCAACGCCAGAGCCGCGGCCATCCCTTGAAAGGTTCGTGTCAACGTCATATCGTCCCTTCACTTCTCGATCAGTTCAGCCGGTAGATGATGGCGAACTGAAAGCGCCACGCATCGCCACTGGCTCCGCTCTTGCTCCGTCGCTCGCCCCAGAGCAACTCGCCGCCGATGTCAACGAGCCGATAGGGCGTCCAGATCACGTTGCCGCGCACGTCCATCAGCCGGTCGATGGTCGTCGACGACAACGCCGCGTCGTCGGCGACGAAGGATGTGCTGAACGACAGGCCCGACTTCACGGTCGGACTCCACTTGTGGATGTAGGCGAGGTTGCCGGACTGCGTGCGGACGCCCTGCATCGCGCCCGTGGACGTGAGCACGGCGTCCAGATTCTGGCCGCTCAGCCCTTCGATGTAACGGGCCGTGCCGTCCCCGATGGCGAACTGGCCGAGCAGCTGGTAGTTGGCAGTGACTGGCAGCACGAACGTCGTGTTGACGCCCCAGCCCGCCGTGGTCGAGTCCTCCGAGTCGTCCGTGCCGTCGAAGCGCAGTTGTCGCACCAGCCCGGCGACCTGGACGTGGCCGCCGCCGCGCTGGTAGCGCACGTAGGCGGGAATGTCGGGCATCGAAGCCCGCGCCGAGCCGGTGAGGTTGCCGGGCACCGCAAACTGCGGCGAGGGGTTCTCGGCCGCGACAGCCACGCTCCAGTGATCGTCGATCCGATGCGTGAAGCGGATCATCGCCTGCCGCACGAAGACCTCGCCGTCCGGACCTTCGAAGTCGATCGTCAGCCCGCGGGCGTTGATGTCCTGGAAGGTCGACCAGGTCTGGCCGCCGAGCAACGGGCCGAACTCGCCGTAGGCGTGGCGCATCCGGAAGGCGTTGCCGTCACCGTAGAAGTCGCCTTCGACGAACGCCCGGAAGTGATGCGTGCCCGTCCCGTTCGAGCGCAGATCGAGGTTGAACCGCGTCTCGCGCGCGTGAATGGTCGTGCGACCGCTCTGGTCGGCGGCCGAACTCCCCGCGACGGGGATGCTGTTGGTCTTGAACTCGTAGGCGTCGCCGATGCCGCTGAAGTCCTGGATGAAGTCCACCTTCACGTAGCCACCGACGGCCAGCGACAGGTCGGTGCCCGGAATCTTGAACGACTTGGGGAAGAGCCCTTCCTCCACAACCTTCGGGCCCGACGGTGCGCCTTGCGTCACCGCCGCCGCATCGGCTGGCGGTTCACCCGAAGGCCCGCCCCCTGTGCCCTGGCCGGCCACAGCCGACGCCATGGTGAGATGCAGCAGCAAAACCACCAACGGTCCGCACGGGACCACGCGACGAACCATCCGGAACCCTCCGCACTTTTCACTTCTCACTTTTCACTTCTCACTTCTCACTTCTCACCTTCGCTCACCGGCTCCCCCAGTGCAGGTCGAGACCGAAGAACGGGCCGTGGTGCACGACATCGTACTCGCGCACGGCGACGTCCTCTCGATCCACGTCGATGCCGAGTGCCTTGTAGCCGAAGGCCAGGCCACCCCACCGTGTGAAACGGAACCCGAGACCGGCTTCCGCACTCCACGTCAGGTTCGCGTCGCCGCCGCCGATGTCGGCCAGCGTCAGGAGGGACCACTTCTCGGACAGCTTCGGCCGTGCCGCGAGCCCGACGAACGCGTTCGGTGACGTCTCGCTGGCATCCACCGGTGTCGCGCCGCCGGCGCCCGCGGTGAAGCCGATGACCGGCGACAGCGTGTAGGTGCGCAGCCCGCCCAGCACCAGGATCCGCGCTGGCTCGTGAACGATGTAGGCGGCACCGGCTTCGAAAATGGTGTTGTCGAGCTCGATGCGGCCCGTCGCCGTGGCCCGGCCGATCGTGAAGTCGGCGTCGGACTCCAGGCGGATGAAGTTCAGGTCCGCGAAGCCCGCCCAGCGTCCCTTGCTCGCCTCGAGGTGAAACGAGAACGCCCCGCCCAGGTTCTCGGCGGCATCGGCGAAGTCCAGGCCGATCGGGAGCGTCGCCGGGCCCGCGGACAGGGTGCCGTCGAGCGACATGGCCCAGAAGTACAGCGGCACGAAGTCCACCTGCCACCCGTCGGTCGATTGCGCCCGAGCGGGTCCCGCCACACCAAGAATGGCGGCCGCTGACAGGAGCAGTACTCGCTGGAAGTGTCGTGTCATCCTCGCGACGCGCTGTGCACGAGATGCGCCAACCTGCCCGCCGCACCCGAAACCCTGGCGCAAGTGACTCATCGACCGACACTTACAGGAATGCCGCACGGGACGTTCCTCGCGAGGCTTCGAGTCGGTTGTCGAGAATCTCTACTATGGTGGAGTCGCATACAATCGAAACGGCTTGCCGCTCACACAGGCTCAGTTCGATTTCGAGGCGCTCATTGTCGAGACCTCTGCCGCCCTGATCGGTGCGGCCACCGATGATGTCGATGCGGCCGTCGCCGGCGCCCTGGAACGCCTGCGTGTGTTCTTCGATGCGGACCGCGCCGGGTTGCTCACCGTCGATGACGACCGGACGACGGTCCGCATTACCCATGAGGCCTATGGCCCGGGCGTGCCGCGTGTGCCGACGACCATGGAGCTCGAACGCCTGTTCCCCTGGAGCTACCGTCGAGCCGTCATCGAGCAGCTGCCGGTCGTCGTTCCACGCGTCGCAGACCTGCCGCCGGCGGCGGACGCAGACCGGGCGACGTGGACCACGCTTGGGGCCGGATCCAATCTCACGGTGCCAGTCGTGCTGGGCGGCACCGTCACACACCTGGTGACGATGGGTGCGATCGGCCGCGAGCGGGCGTGGCCCCTCGACTACATCCCGCGCATCCGGCTGATGGGCGAGATGATGGCTGCTGCCATCAGGCGTGCGCGCGCCCTGGTCGCGCTTCGCGCACGCGAAGCGGAGGTCCGGGAGAAAGGCGCCCGCCTCGAGGCCGCGAACGACGAACTGAAGCAGTTGCGCGAGCGGCTCGAGCGCGAGAACGTCGATCTGCGGCGTCAGGTCTCGCATGAGAGGGGGCCGGATCTGGTGTCCGGGCGCGGGCCCGCCGTTCGTCGCGTACTCGATCTCGCCGAGCAGGTCGCCCCGACCTCGTCGACCGTGCTGCTGATGGGCGAGACCGGCACGGGCAAGGAGCGCTTCGCGGAATACGTCCACCAACTGAGCCCGCGCAGCGGCCGCCACATGGTGCGGGTGAACTGCTCGGCGATTCCGGCCGCGCTCATCGAAAGTGAGCTGTTCGGTCGCGAGAAGGGCGCCTACACCGGCGCGCTCACCAGGCAGGTCGGGCGCTTCGAGCTGGCGCACGGCTCCACGCTCTTTCTGGACGAAATCGGCGATCTGCCCCTCGACGTGCAGGTGAAGCTGCTGCGGGTCCTGCAGGAACGGACGATCGAACGTCTGGGGAGTCCGACGCCCGTGCCCGTGGACGTCCGGATTATCGCGGCGACCAACCGGGACCTGCTGGCCGCCATGCGGGCCGGTACGTTTCGCAGCGATTTGTTCTACCGCCTCAACGTGTTTCCGATCGCCGTGCCGCCCCTGCGTGAACGGCGCGAAGATATCCCGATGCTCGTCGAAGCGTTGATCGAAGAGCTGGGGACCGCGGTACGCAAGCACATCGCCTCCGTCGACCCGTCGAGCCTGGAGGCCATGGTCCGGTACGACTGGCCAGGGAACGTACGCGAGCTGCGCAACGTGTTGGAGCGCGCCATGATCCTGTCCAGCGGCCCGACGCTGCGCGTTGACGTGCCAGGCGTGGTCCCGTCGCCTGCTCCACACCGGCCAGACCATGTCGCATCACCGGCACAGGCCGATCGCGCCAGCTCCGTTGGAGGCCTCCGCGGGTGGGAACGTGACGAGATTCTCCGCGTCCTCAACGAGGCGGGCTGGCGCATCCGCGGCACGCGCGGTGCCGCGGCGGTGCTCGACCTCAAACCCACGACGCTCGAGAAGCGCATGGCCAGGCTCGGCATACGCCGACCGTCGGCACGCCAGTAGAGAACGTCCACCATGGTGGAGGGCTGGCGGCCATGCCGGCTTCGCGGAGTCCGCACGTCGACCACTCAAGTGACACGCGGTGTTCGACTTAGGCCGTGTCCTGTAGACGCCTCGATGCATATGGCACTGCCTGTGCTCTCGTGCATATCGCCTCTGATGAGGGGCGGCAATGGTCGAACTGACCCTGCGACTGACGGCCGCGCCGGGCCGGGCCCACCAACTGGTGGACGCGCTGCAGCCGCATGTTCGCCACGCGCGGCGTACGAGCGGGTGTCGTCACGCCCATCTGGCCACCGATGTCGACGGGGGTGACGTGTTCTGGTACGTCGAGGCGTGGGATGACACCACAGCGCTCGAGGCCAGGATCCGGACGACGCGGTTCTCGCAGTTGCTGGCGCTCATGGAGATCAGCGCCACGCCGCCGTTGCTCGAGTTCCGCATAATCGGAGAGGCGAGGGGGCTGGACTACGTCGCGGAGATCCGCGATCGCGAAGGCTCTCGAACGGCGGGGTAGCATTGAGAGGAACAGCCATGATGCGACTGAGCGTGACAGCAGCGAGCCTCGTGATCGCGATGGTCCTGGCGGCCGGAGCGGTCGCGGCGCAGGACCTGCAGCAGAAGCTCGCAGCCGCGAAGCAGGCTGCGGCAGCCAACCAGCAGGCCCTGCGCGCCTACTCGTGGATCGAGAAGACGGAGATCCGTTTCAAGGGCGAGCTGAAGCGGACAACCGTCAACCAGTGCCGCTACGGCGCCGACGGCACGGTGCAGAAGACGCCCGTGGTCGAGCCACCGCCGGCCCAGAAGCAGCGCGGCCTCAAGGGGCGGATCGTCGAGCGGAAGAAGGAAGAGGTGAAGGACGACCTGGAGGCCGCCGTGGCACTGGTCCATCAGTACCTGCCCCCGGCACCAGACAAGATGCAGGCGGTCATGACCGCCGGGACGGCCTCACTCGCACAGGCCGGCCCCGGGAGCGCCGCGCTGACGTTCCCCGGCTACCTGAAGGCAAAGGATGCGTTGACCCTCACCTTCGATGCGACGGTGAAGGCGCTGCAACAGGTTCAGGTGCACACGTGGCTGGACGAGCCCGACAATGCGGTCACGCTCGCGGTGTCGATGCAGCAGCTACCCGACGGCACCAGCCATCCGGGCACCATCGTCTTCGGGATGCCGGCACGCCACGTCGAGGTTCGGATCGTCAACTCGAACTACCAGAAGCTCGCTCAGTAACCTCCTCCCACATTTGGTCTCGAAGGGTTTCATCACTATGCGCGCACGTCTCCTCGGCTCCCTGGTCCTGACGCTCTCGGTCGCCTGCTCACCGGCGCCCACGACTCCAGCCACGCAGATGTCGCCGCAGGGCGGCGTCGACCGCACCGTACTGCCGATTGCCGAGCCCGCCTCGCCGACCATTACCGATATGGATGCCAGGAACGCCAAGGCGCCGGCCCGCTTCGAGGTGAAGGCGCCGGAGGGTGCCCCGAACGTCGTCGTCGTGCTCATCGACGACATCGGCTTCGGCGCCTCGTCCGCCTTTGGCGGCCCGGTGAACATGCCGACGCTCGAGAAGCTGGCCGCCAACGGGCTGAAGTTCAACCGGTTTCACACCACCGCGCTGTGCTCACCCACGCGGACGGCGCTGCTCACCGGCCGGAATCACCACATCAACAACGCCGGCGCGATCATGGAACTCGCCACGGCCTTCCCCGGCAACACTGGTGTCCGGCCCAATAGCGTGGCCCCGCTCGCCGAGATCCTGCGGCACAACGGCTTCAGCACCGCGGCGTTCGGCAAGTATCACGAGACGGCGCCCTGGGAAGTGTCGGTGTCGGGTCCGTTCGACCGATGGCCCACACGATCCGGCTTCGACAAGTTCTACGGTTTCATCGGCGGGGAGACGAACCAGTGGGCGCCTGCCATCTACGACGGCGTCGTCCGCGTGGAGCACGAGCGGACACCGGGCTATCACTTCACGACCGACATGACCAACCAGGCCATCGCCTGGGCGCGCTTCCAGAAGTCCATGACGCCCGACAAGCCGTTTTACATGTACTTCGCCCCGGGCGCCACGCACGCGCCGCACCACGTGCCGGCGGAGTACGCCGCACGGTACCGCGGCAAGTTCGATGGCGGCTGGGATCGGCTGCGCGAGGAGACGCTGGCGCGCCAGCTCGCGCTGGGTGTGGTTCCGAAGGGGACCCAGCTCACGGCTCGTCCGGCAGAGATTCCCGCGTGGGATTCGACCACCGCCGATCAGAAGCGGCTGTTCACCCGCCAGATGGAAGTGTTCGCTGGCTTCGCCGAGCACACGGACCACGAAGTGGGCCGGCTCGTGGAGGCCATCGAGGCCATGGGCCAGATGGAGAACACCCTCTTCATCTACATCGTCGGCGACAACGGCGCGAGCGCCGAGGGCGGACCCGAGGGCACGTTCAACGAGATGCTGGCGCTGAACGGTATCGTCAGCGACGTGTCGTCGCAGCTCGGGCACCTGGACGAATGGGGCGGGCCCAACACCTATCCGCACTTCGCGGTGGGCTGGGCGCACGCCATGAACACGCCCTTCCAGTGGACCAAGCAGGTGGCATCACACTTCGGCGGCACCCGCAACGGCATGGTCATGCACTGGCCGCGCCGCATTCAGGCCCGCGGCGAGGTTCGCTCGCAGTTCCATCACGTCATCGACGTCGCACCCACGGTCCTCGAGGCGGCGACCCTGCCGGAACCGAAGTCGGTGAACGGGACGGTGCAGTATCCAATGGACGGCGTGTCGATGCTCTACGCGGCGGCCGATGCCAATGCGGCGGGCCGGCGGACGACGCAGTACTTCGAGATGTTCGGCAATCGCGGCATCTACCACGATGGGTGGGTGGCGGCGACGCGCCATTCGATCCCGTGGCTGTCGGTCCCGCTGCCGCCTGTGGCCGACGACACGTGGGAGCTGTACAACGTGAGCGAAGACTTCAGTCAGGCCCGCAACCTGGCCAGCGAGAATGGCGCCAAGCTGAAGGAGTTGCAGGCGATCTTCGAGAAGGAGGCGCTCCGCAATCACGTCTACCCGATCGATGACCGGCGCGTCGAACGCTTCGACCCCTCGATTGCCGGTCGTCCCGACCTGCTCGGGGCGCGTACGTCGATGACCCTTTACGAGGGCATGACCGGGATGATGGAGAACGCCTTCATCAACGTGAAGGGCCGCCGCCACACGGTCACCGCCGAGATCGAGGTGCCGAGCGGTGGTGCCGAGGGCGTCATCATCGCGCAGGCGGGACGGTTCGGTGGATGGAGCCTCTACATGAAGGGCGGCCGCGCGCACCACGTCTACAACTTCGGTGGCCTGCAGCGCTTCACGGCCTCGTCGAAGGCGCCGCTGGCGCCGGGCCGGCACACGATTCGCTACGAGTTCACACCCGACCAGGGGCCACCGGGGTCTGGCGGCCAGAGTCGCCTCTTCGTGGACGATCAGCCGGTGGGGGAGGCGCGCATCGCGCGAACCATGCCGTTCGCCCTTTCTGGCGACGAAGGCGCTGACGTCGGTATGGACAACGAGACGCCGGTCACCGAGGAGTACCGGGAAGGGGCCAACCGGTTCACGGGCCGCATCCTGAAAGTGACGGTGGATACGGGCAGGTAATCAGAACGCTTCCTGGACGGCGAGGTAGATGCCGCGGTTGCCGCGCTCGCCGAACCCGATGTCGAAGGCGACGTTGGTCTTCGACCGCTTGTTGAGCAGCAGTCGTAGCCCGGCGCCGCCGCCGGGCGCGACGTGGTCGAAGAGCGACTCACCTGCCTGACGGTTCGACACCGTGGTCGCGTTGGCAAACGCCACCCAGCCGAGGAGCCCGTTTCGGGTCAGCAAACCCCGATACTCCAACTCCACGAAGGCCAGCTTCTCCCCACGGAAGCGGCCTTCCGCGTAGCCGCGGCTCGACCGGCCATACGTGTCGCTGCCCGTCGAAGGAAGGTCGAAGTACGGCGCCACGCCGTCCACGACCAGGTCGGCGTATCCCCACACGGCCAGGGTGTCGCGGCGTGAAGCCGACAGCGGGCGGTAGGTGCGCAGGTCGAGGTTGACCTTGTCCCAGCGTGTGTCGCCGCCGAGGAAGCCGTCGAACATGGCGCGGTAGCTCACGCGCGCCATCGATCCGGCCGACGGGTTGATCTGGTTGTCGCGGCTGTCCCACACGGCTTCCAGGCTCGGGCCGGCCGAGGTCTGGGTGTCCAGCGGCAGACCGTTGGCGACACTGTAGGTGACATAGGGGGACGCCGCCCACGAGGACTCTTCGTCCTCCGCGGGTTTCGCGTCCGTGTGGCTGTCGAAGAGCAGCCCGCCGCCGATGTAGAGCGAAGGTCGCACCCGCACGTAGGCGGTCTGGTAGAAGCGATAGAAATCGAAGCGCGCCAGCGATTTCGTGGAGTTGTCGGCGCTCATGCCGGCCGCGAACGTGTCCAGGGACGTCCACTGCAGGCGATGATCCGTATCCAGCCTCCACCGGTCGTCGTCTCCGAAAATGGTGGAGCGGGCACTGAAGCCGGCCTGCTTCCTCGTGGTGAAGGTGATGCTGGTGACGATGGACGAGAGCCGGGTCTCGTCCGGGTTGTCGGTGAAGAAGGCGAGATTGCCGCCGACCCCGAAGATGGCGCCCGTGGACGGCTTGGCCCCGATGATCGGCGCGATGGCCCGCATCCGGCGTGGCTGATCGGGCGATGCCACGGGAGCCGGCTTGCCCCGCCAGCGGCGGAGGATGTCGGCGACGTCGATGGTGGCGGATGCGGCGTCGGCAGGCGCGGCCGTGTTCTGGGCCGCGGCGGTGGACGCCAGCAGGAGAGAAGCCGTCAGGAAGAGATACCGCACGACCAGCGACAATACACGAGGTCCACGGCCGCGGCGTCTCACCGCAGGCGCTCGAGGCCAACCAACACCCAGCCAGCGGCGTCGCGCCTGAAGTACGCACGTACGGGCTGGC
>WPCK01195080.1_pt1 | contig 10700 bp, 7 predicted proteins | sample 5399851 | NCBI WGS metagenome assembly WPCK01 (sample SAMN12869471, study PRJNA574797) | sludge metagenome | isolation source: wastewater treatment of pH11 | place: China:Beijing | collected 2019-05-20
CCACTTGTCCCAGGCTGCGGTTCAGGCTTTCGATGATCGCCGGTCCATCCTTGCCAAGGGACCGGGTGAAGTCGGTCAGGTTGGCCAGGTTTTCCTCGGCCGATGTCCCCACTTTGCGAAATCCGTTGATGGTTTCGCGGGTCTCGACGACAGTCGTGTTGAATTCGTCGAGCAATCCCGGCAGTCTCTGAAAACTCTCCCGAATGCTCTGTCGCGATTCCGGGTCCCCGGCAATCTCGTTGACATTGACCATCAGGGTATTGAAGTTGTCGATTGCCGTTTCGGCCTTGGTGGACAGGTTCTTCGCGTTCTCGATGAACTTTTTGAAATCCCCTTCATCCTGGCCGACAACATCCTGGATGGTCTGGGTCAGCTCGGCGACGTTTTCACCGGCTGCCGCGACGTTATCGCTGGCCTTTCGGAAGGAATCCAGCGTTTCCTTCACACGGACTTCCAGGTCCATGACCATGTCCAGCAATTCGACGGGATTTCTGGTAACTGCCACGTTGCGAAAGGTCGCCCGGTCGGGAATCGCTGCTCCGCGATCCGCCTGCATTCCGGGAACAAAATCGAGCACGGCATCGCCGAGGAACGTCGCGGTTCCGATACGGCAAAGTTCGTTTTCGTAAATGACCTCGCTGGCATTGATCCGCAAGGTCAGACGGACATTCCGGTCGAGGTTGGCGACTTCGGAGACCCGGCCGATCAGGATACCGTTTTTTCGCACCGGCGTGTTTCGCGTGACGTTGGGGGCCGTGGGCGATTCGAGGAATACCGTGTATTGCCGTTGCCAGCCTTCGCCGAGCAGCAGGATCAGGATGGCGAGGATGACCACCGCACAAACCACGACAATACCGACTCGCCAGGCAAGTTTCGCTTCATTCATATTCCGCGTTGATCCCGCAAAGGTTTTTCCTGGATTGCCTTATTGCCCGGATTCCGGGCCGGCGTTCGCTGCCGCCCGCAATTCCATAAGCCGTTCACCGGCCTCTCCCTTCACAAACTGGCGAACGCGGCGGTCGCGCACGGATTCCAGCTCTTCCGGAGTGCCGTCAAATATGATCTGGGGTTCGCCTTCCTCCAGCCGCGACAGGGGGAAGATCATCACGATCCGGTCGGCGACCTTCCTCGCGGTGTTCATATCGTGAGTGACCACGATACTGGTAACGCCGTTCCGCCGTCGCGTGCGAATGATCAGTTCATTGATCACGTCGCTCATGATCGGATCGAGACCTGTCGTCGGCTCGTCGTACATGATGATTTCCGGCTTCATGATCAGCGCTCTCGCCAGGCCGACACGCTTTCGCATTCCGCCGCTCAACTCAGCCGGCTTCTTGGAAATCACATCGTCAGGCAAGCCAACTTCGGCAAGTCTGGACAGCACCTCCTCGCGGATCTCTGCCTGGGTGTATCGGCCGAACTGTTTCATGGGAAAGGCCACGTTCTGGCCGATGGTCATGCTGTCAAACAGCGCCGCGTTCTGAAACACGAATCCGAACCGGGCCCTGAGCTGGCTCAGTTCGCGCTCGGACAGTGCATTGATGTTCTTGCCGTCAAACCACACCTCGCCGCGCTCAGGCTGAACCAGTCCGATGATGCATTTCATGAGCACCGTCTTGCCACAACCGCTCTCGCCCAGCAAGGCAATCGTCTGCCCCGCAGGTATTTCAAGGTTGATATCGCGCAATACCATCTGCGATCCGAACTGCACTGTCACATTGCAGAGCCGGACAAGCGGATTGTCGTCGCGAATCAGATCGTCAATCATCGTTGTTCAGAACAGCCGCGCTCCCTGGGGGAACATCACGAAATAGAACTTGTCGAGCATGATGCCGAGAAACAGGTCGAGAATCAGGATCAACACGAACGAATAGACAAACGAAGCGGTGGACGCGCGGCCCACTCCTTCCGCACCAGGACTGCAGTTGAATCCCTGGTAACAGCTCACCATGGCAATCGCCGAACCAAAGAACACCGACTTGATAATACCGGTCGCCAGGTCAAACCACCCGACGAACTGTGCACTATTATACCAGTAGAAATGCGGATCGATTCCCAAAACGTAGTCACTGTAAAAGTACCCTCCGGCAATTCCCATGAAATCGGCCATGATCGTCAGCGTGGGGATCATGAAAAAACATGCCAGGAACCGCGGCACCACCAGGTAGCGGATCGGGTTGGATCCCATCGCCGACAGCGCGTCGATCTGTTCCGTCACGCGCATCGTACCCAGCTCCGCGGCCATCGCGCTTCCCACGCGACCTGCCAGCATCGTGGCGGCCAGCACCGGACCGAGCTCCCGTACCAGCGTCATGTTGATCACGGCACCGAGACGGGTCTCAAGGTTGAGTTGCCGGAACTGAAAATAGCTCTGCACGGCCAGAACCATCCCGATGAATGTCCCGGTGAGTGCCACAACCGGAAGACTGAGCACCCCGACCTGATAAAGATTCGGCCAGACCTGCTCTTTTCTGGGCAATCGGGTCAACATCCAGTTCAAGGTGCGAACCACAAACAGGCTGAACAGCCCGATGGAGATCACCGATTGAATGGCGACTCGCCCCCAGTCGGCTATCCACGAATTGATCCGCCCGAAGGGCTCTTCGGCGACGTTTGAATTCGTGTTTCTGGCTACCGGTGACGACGACATGATGCCAGCCTGAAAAGGTAACGGGTGCGCACGGTCTGCCTCGCGAAAGGAGACCCCTGTCGAAAAATTCGTCATGAAAGGTTGTACGGCTTAAGCGAACTTTTCCGGTCAGGAAAAACATGCATGCCCCCGCCAGCAATCTGCTGTCATTTACAACCGCTATCGCGTAGCTCGCGAAGATAACCTCGCCATGCGAAAGAAGAGTCTTTCCAGGGCAAACCGGGCCCGATCCGGCTCGGAATGGGAACCCTTGATCGCCAGGTCCGTTTCGAGAAGCCATTCATAAAAGCGGCGTACTCGCGCACGGGATAGCTGGGTCGCACTGGCTTCGGCAGCCGACATTTCCCCCGACCAGTTGCGAAACCCCGCCCTGGCCAGATTGGCAGAAAGATCGACCCGCGCCCCTTGCCGCATTTGCCTGGTGGAAATTTCCCAAAGCCTGCCGAACCGGCGAAGTGACCAGGAAAGCTGGCCATACAGGGCAAGCGGATGTTCGCCGGACTGGATCAGGTTGGCCAGATGTTGCAGTGCCTCTTGGGTGTTCCCCTGTGCCGCCGCCATTGCCGCTTCCCAGACTGACTGGACTTTCCAGCCTCCGCAAACAGCGCGAAGCGTCGCTTCGTCAACTTGCTTGCCGAACAGGGACAACTTGGACATTTCCTGATCGGCACGTCCCGTATTCCATTCGACAATTTCCATGAGTTGCCGGGCGAGAGTCTGGGTGAGCGCGAGCTGGTGAACCTGGCTGGCACGCTTCACAATCCACTTGCAGATGCCCGCCGAATCCCGCGATTTGTTCGAACCGGCCCGGGTCTGAAGTTCGCCGCAATGGATCTGACAACCCTCCTTGTCCAGCTTTTTGTAGAGTCGCGTGGAGGCGGCCCAGGTGGAAACGATCAGCACAAGCACTCCGTCTCCCCCTGGTTGATCGAGGAATTCTTCGAGATGGCTCCGGTTGGTCGCTGCAAAATGGTCTCCATTGTCAATGACGGTGACTCGGCGGTTTTCCTGGCTGAACAGGCTGACCGTATGCAGGGAATCGGATACATCGCGCCATTGAACGGAATCGCCGTCAAAGATGTTCACGTCAAAGGCAGCATCTTCGGCGGCAATCACCCCGATCAGCGATTGGCGGGCAAGAACCTGCAAAAAGCGGTCGTTGCCGAAGAGAACAATCAGCTTCCCCGCGATATGGGAAGCCGGGGAATCGAGGAATTCGAAAGCGTGTACGGTGGTCATGGTCATTTCATCGTATCCGAACAAAGGCGCGTTGTTGAATCCGGGTAGCGCACCGCACTCACCTGAATTGCCGGATTTCGAACGGTTCGAGTGACGACCCCGGGGCCATTTCCGTTTCAGGGGAGGCAGGGCCCGGCAAGCGGCCCGGTTTCTGGCAGGCGTCGGCGCCTCCCGGGAGGGTCCCTGCAGCTTCAGGAGAGCTTCCTGTTTGCGTTCGTAGCGACTCGATCGCATCGCGGATTCAATGACAGGGCCTGCGATGACGACCGTGTTCGATTCGTCGCGCAGCCTTTTCACGGAGACCTTCTCATGTTCGGCATCAGCCAGAGATTTCAGCGCCGGGCGATAACCCGGATGTGTGACGTCCCACACGGAATCCGCTGCCCTTGTTGTCATCACGACTTCGATATCGTCGTCAGTCGCCGGCAGTTCGAGGGCAATTTTCTTTCACGCAATTTGCTGCGGCATTATCGCTGCAGGATCTGTGGTCATCTGTTCCGTTCGATCGATTTCTCGATACCCGGCCTCGCCGGCATTCGCTGGATGTTTCCCGCAGCGGCCATTGCCGCCATTGGACTGTTGATCATCAGACTCTGATCGAAAAAGTGAAGAGCCTTGTCGGGCCATCAATAAACCTGTTCCCTGCAACCGTGTTTCCACAAAAAGGAATTTACCTATGTTTGATCAGGTCAATCATCGATTGACGACAATCCTGTTGCTGGCCGCTTTCGTCTTGTCAGGCCGGGCGCTTCATGCGGATTTCGTCTACAGCGATTTCTCGGGCTCGACGATCACGTTTTCGTCGCTTGCCGAGACAAGCGTTTCATCTGATCCCTTATTCGGACAACCCTCGCCAAGCGGTGATACCGCGGTCGCACCGGGCACAGGCTTTCTGATCTCCAGTGCCGATGGCGGAACAAGCGTCGCCAGCGGCCGTTTGCAAATGACGATCAATGCGCTGCCGGGCCGACAGATCGAGGGAATCACCATTCGCGTGGTGGGGAGTCATTTCCGATTCGGCAGCCAGGCGGCATCGGCAGCCCATACGAGCGCCATTGCCCAAACCAGTAATGGAATGTCGTCGGGCAGCATGTTGGTCCTGGAGCAGGGAACCGGATCAGGAATTCATGACAACCAGTTCACCCTGGGATTTCCGGCAACCGGAACCGTTAATCTGTCGCTGGACCATCTGCTAATGACAGCAGCCGGGGTCATGGAAGCCGCCTTCATCGATTCTTCATCGATCCAGATTGGCGTTTTGACAACTTTTGCCGTCCCAGAACCGGGACCGATGGCCATTGTGGCCTTTTCGCTTGCATTGGCTTGTTTGCCGCGCAGGAAACGGCAGATTTTGAACAGATAGATTCCGTCGCCAACAGAGTCTCCATGAAGTGAAGCGGAATCTTCAGGTCGAAAGGCAATTCCCTCCAACTGTGAGCTTGCATTAATGAACCAGGGGATTTGCCGCGACCTTGAGCGGGCTGATTCACCGAATCAGCCCGCTTTTTTTTGATATCTATCTCTTGCCGCCTGAAAGTATCGATAGCTGGCCCGGTTTGGCACGCGATTCGCCGTCTGGCAAATTCACCATAAATTCATCTGTGACGGTTTCCCTTCGCCGGACTTTGCGCGTTAGAATGACCCCGAACAATGAAATGCCGGACCAGTTGATTCCAGACGTCGTTTGAGGGAGTTCCTCGTCTTGAACAGGCCGTTCACTGGTACCAGCAGTACTTTTCTTTTCAGCTCTCTATTCAACAGCAAGTATTCGGGGCAGGGTCGCGCCGGGTTAGACTCCGGAAGGGCCTGGGAAGGATTCGTGAAACTGTAGTGACAGCACCAGGACCTGCGGCAAGACACAAATGTCGAACGGTTCTGTGCTTCGTCTCGTACTGACGAAATTCTCGTCCAGCAAGCGCTCGCGCAGGTTGTTCCGATTGACTTGGGGAGGTCAACGATGACAAACGCCCGTTCGCCGGATAATCCGGCCAACGCCGGAAATGGCAACGACAGCCATTTCCTTGCCAACCGCCCGGATTGGGACCGCAGGCCCATTGCGGAAATCGAACGAAACCTGGGCGACCAGGAAATCCAGAAGGTTTTTCAGAAACTATCCCGGGCGCTGAAATTCTCGATGGACTGTGACCGGTCGCGGTGGGATTTTGCCGTGCAGATTCTGGATCTGGATCACGACGGAGTCTCGCACGAGACACTCCGCTGGATGCTCGGCAAAGGGTTGATTGATCACGCCATAGAAAGTGGTGACGCGAGGGGCATTGGCCGGGTCTTTGAATCACCGGGAGCGTTTGCCTTTAATTCGCGGTCTTGTTTCGTTCTGACGTCCCGGGGCCTCGAGTTTGAATCTTCAGAACCGGCGGCAGCCTGCTTCTTGCCTGCCGAAGACGGGAATGGCTCCCTATCGTCCGAAGCCGCCAGTCGCCCAAACGCTGATTTTCAAAAAGTGCGCGAGATCATTGTACCCCAATGGGATCCAGACCGGCACGAACTGTGGCTTGCGGGGAATCTGGTCAAGCGGTACCGGGTGCGGGCCGTGAACCAGGAATGCCTGTTGGCGGCGTTTGAAGAAGAAGGCTGGCCATCGAGAATCGACGATCCGCTCCCTCCCATTCTCGAGGCAGATTCCAAACGGCGACTCAGCGATGCGATCAAGGGGTTGAATCGACGACAAGTCAATTCCCTGATTCGATTCAGTGGCGATGGGACAGGCGAGGGCGTTCTGTGGGAATTGCGGGAGCAGTACCTGGCCGGCCTGAAGATTCCGGCAGCTTCCGATTACTCTGATTTGCCGGGGAGCAACGGCGATACCTGATACTCGAGGATGCCCGGAAGCATTTCCGGATCGGCACACCGCAAACCGCTGAAACTCCGGCTACCCGCTAGCATCCGGCAAAGTCGAGTTCGATTGCCGCCTTCAAGAAGCGATGTGGCTGGACGGGCTTTTTCATTCGACTTGAACCGCAATTCCGGATCCGCTATGGTTCGCGACCTTTTTCCCTTCCGTCCTCCGCGGGTAATGGCATGCGAGCGGTCCGAAAAAACAACTGGTTCGTTGTCCTGCTTCCGATTTTGATTGCGGTGTCGGGCTGCCAGACCTTTCAACAACTCAATGGGCCGGGGAACAGCAAGAGTAAGAATGGAATCTCTCTCAAGGATGCGCCGGCACGAAAACGTCAACCGGCAACGCTCGACGAACTGATCGACGACGAGTTTGTGGGTCCCTCGTTTCCCGGTTCGTCGAGGCAGCCCCGCAATAATCGCAATGAAAAGGGCATTGCAGGTCCCAGCCTGGAGAATGCGGGACTTTCGACTCCGGCAGTGCATGTCGAAGCCGACCTTGCTCCGGATGACTTCGATCCGTTACGGGCAAAGCAATTGCCCGACTTGTTGGAGTCGGCCAATTCGTCAGGCACGCGCCCACCGGTACCGGTATTGAAGGACTCCCCTGGCGACGCCGACGACAACCTGCCCCGGGAAGTTGCATTTGATAGTGCGAATGCGCTTTCCGAAAAGAAAGACAATGCACCCGAACTGCAAAACAACGGTGCCGGTGAAGCGGAACTTCAGGAGACGAATGTTCCAAAGGTCGACCCGTTAACCGCAACCTCTCTCGACATAAACCCGTTTGCCGATACCGGGTCGCAGGCCGCTGCACCGCCCCGTCCAAAATCACCGGCCATTCCGGCAACCACCGCGGCGACCCGAAACAAGACCGCTCAGGACAACGATGTCCCCATCGTTCGCTTGCAAGCGAAGACCCAGGACAAGGGAGCCTCTGCGGTACTTTCCGACGAGATCAATCTGCTGTTGGGCGACGAAGCGGTCCAACATCAGTTGGGTGATTCCGGCGGCGAAGGGAGCCCGGATTCGTCCGACGACCCCCAACTCGCGACAGCATCCGCCCTCGAGAACGTCGAACCGCCGGTCTACTCCCTTGGCGACTCGCCAGACAACAAGACACCGGATTCAATCGCACGCGCCACGAGAATTCCCGCCACGACCTCCGGAGCTTCATTCAACCGGGTGGCGAGTGCGAATTCCCTGGATCTGATGCAACAATCGCCAGTGGGGGATGAATTTGTGGACCCGGCCGTTTCAGCGGGCGAGATGATCCCCTGGCAAGGCGAGCTTGCAGAAGCGATTGAATTGCTGCAAGCTCGATTGCAATCGGGCGATACAGCGCCAGCCGAGCAGGAACTTATTCGCCTGCAGTTGATGAAAATTGTCAGTGGAGAGGATGTCGATTCAGGTTCCGCATTGCGTTCGCTGCCGGCATCCCGTCGCGAATTCTGGCAGTCCCAGCTGGCGGCGATCGAAGTCCTGCTCAATGGAATCGACGATGAAGAAGATTTGCCCGAGGACGCAAGACAACTTCGGCGAGCGACTCTCGCTGTCGAAAGACTGGAGTCGGCGGCGACACAGCTCTCCAGTGGCGCCGAGCTTCGCGTCGACAACGCCACTTTTTGCAATCAGGTCCGCGGGTTTGGCCAGTTCACGGCCGTCCCGACTACCTTTTACCCGAAACAGCAGATCCTGATTTATTGCGAAATCAATAACTACGCATTGCAGGAAGTCCCTGGACAAGGTGGAGCACCTGACACCGTTGTCGCCGATATCTGCGGGCAATACAGTATCCTCGATGAAAACAATCGCGTGGTCGGCCAACATCAGTATCAGCCCGTCCGGGACTCCGCGCGTTGGCGACGCAAGGATTTCTATATGTATTTCCCCGTGGCCCTTCCCGAGCTTCCCCCGGGCAACTATCGCCTGCACCTGTCCCTGGAAGATCGCATAGGTCACAAGAAGGCGGCGGTCTATCCGGAGCTTGAGTTCTCGATCGTTGCGCGAGGTGCCGCTCCTCCCCAATCGGGCCCCGCGAACAGGACGGCTACAGAAAACGCTGCCGTACCTGTTCGATAGACTTCCGGATATCGCCAGGCATTGCGACAAGACATGGAATTCCTGATTGCCATCGCCATACTCGCTGCCACCCTTGGCGTGCTCGGCAAGTCACGGCAATTGTCCTTGCCAGTTTTCGGACTTGTGACGGTGCTTGCCGCCATCACCTTTGGCCACCCGTTCTGGAACCTTCAAGTCGGTCCATTGCCGTTGACGCTGGACCGATTGGCCCTGGGGGCAATGTTGATTGCCTTTCCGGTACTCGTATGGAATCATCGGGCCGAACTGAAACCGCTGCGCCGTACGGATTTGCTGGTTCTCCTGCTTGCCTGTTTGCTGATCGCCAGCACGTTTATGCACGATTGGACCTGGCGGCAGAACCTGCCACTTTCCCGACTTCTCTTTTTTAACCTGCTGCCGTTCTGTTTTTATTTTCTTGCGAGGAACAGCCTGCCCGTGTCGGGTCAGCTTGGCGGACTTTACGGGTTGCTGGCGGGAGCTGGCGCCTTTTTCGCGGTTGTGGCCATATTCGAACAACGTGAGATCTACGGCCTTGTCTTTCCCCGATTTATCGTCGACCCGGCGCACACGGAGTTTCTGGGCCGCGCCAGAGGTCCCTTTCTCAATCCCGTTTCGCTGGGAATTTTTCTCGGCACCGGAATTCTCGGGGCAGCGGCCCTTTGGCGCGGCGCCCACCCCCTGACAAAATCGCTCCTTGCCGGCGCGATTACCCTGATGATCGTGGCCAGCGCACTCACGTACACGCGCAGTGTCTGGCTGGGTTGTGCGGCAAGCATTGCCATCATGGTCTGGTTCCCCGCCGATATGAAAATGCGAGGAGCCCTAGTGGTTGCCGGTTCGCTGCTTGTCGCCGTACTGGCGTTCCTGTTCGCCGACAAGATAACAAGGTTCCAGCGCGACAAGAACGTTTCAGAAGCCGAAATGGCCCAGTCGGCAAGTCTCCGCCCGATGCTGGCAAGAGTCGCATGGAAGATGTTTCTCGACAAGCCGCTTTTCGGACATGGTTATGGCCAATACACGGCGACCAAGCGGCCCTATCATTTCAACGACCGGTCCGGCATGGCACTCAGCAAGATTCTCCCCTACATGCAACACAATGTGTTCCTGTCCTTTTTGACGGAAACAGGTGCTGCCGGATTGATGTTGCTTGTCGCCTTGCTGGCCTCCGCCACGCTGACGGCGTTGCAAATCTGGAAATCGGACGATGCTTCCAGCCGGGAAAGGTTCGCCGGACTGATGCTGTTGGCGTTTATCGCCAACTACACCATCAATGGCATGTTTCACGATGTCTCCATTATCGACAACGTCCATTCTCTCTTCTTTCTGCTGGCCGGCATCGGCGCCAATGTGTTGCTTCAAATCGAAGCCAGATCGCGCCTGACCGGTTCCACGGACATCAATGGCGAAGAAACCACGCGGCAAGCTGCCTGACGGGCCTGCAATCCTGCTGCCGCAAGGGAGTCAGGCTGCGCCTACCAGAGATGCCACTCACCGTAAACGCAGATATAGATTCCCAACAAAAGATTGGTCGTGGCATGGGCGATAACGGCATCGAGAAAACGCCCGCTGCGGGAAACCAGCAAGGTGATCAGGGAAAACCAGACAACGGCCGCGATGATTTCACCGGGATGCGTCACGGCTCCATACAATGGCGCCACCAGCATGGCCCGCACGGCTGGCCTGGCGAAACCGACCTCCCACCACTGAGTCGATTCGAAATACCGCATCAGGAATCCGCGAAGGAACAGCTCCTCGGCAACAGGAACAACGACGACCAGTCCGAAAAAACGGATCGCCAGAAACACATTGCGAAACAACTCGCTGTCAAATGCGGCGAAGGGATTGATGGAGTGTCTTGCGACCTGCCCGTCCA
>WPCK01031336.1_pt1 | contig 10695 bp, 9 predicted proteins | sample 5399851 | NCBI WGS metagenome assembly WPCK01 (sample SAMN12869471, study PRJNA574797) | sludge metagenome | isolation source: wastewater treatment of pH11 | place: China:Beijing | collected 2019-05-20
TCACTCTCACCCTGGAGCCTCGCCGTGCGAGGACACGCAATTTGACCAGATCGACGTGCGGTGATTTTTATGCTGCAAAGTTAGGGAGATACCGATCATCCCGAATTCCGCACTGCGAATATTATGAACGCGCTATGCTGCGCGAGCCGGTCTAGGCTTCGCGGCGTGCATTGGCCCTGGTTGGCATCTTGGCTTTAGTTAGGCTGACCGCTTCCAATGCTTTAGTTTGCGCCCTGCAACGGAGAACACTCACGCAATGGCTAACGCACTCTTTGCTCCGCTTCGTCTCGGCTCGATGACCCTGCCCAACCGCATCATCATGGCCCCAATGACCCGGTCACGGGCGACAGCTGCGGGCGTGCCGCAGCCTATCATGGCGCAATACTACGCGGATCGAGCCTCAGCCGGGTTGATTGTCACGGAAGCAACCCAGATCTCTTATGAGGGTTGGGGATATCCACGCACGCCTGGCGTTCATACGCCGGACCAGATCGAAGGATGGCGCATGGTCGTGAAGGCGGTACACGCCGCTGGCGGGCGTATCTTCCTGCAGTTGTTTCACGGCGGCCGTATCGCCAGCCGCCTCAATCGGCCGATTGACGCCGATGTCGTTGCACCAAGTGCAATCAAAGCTCCGGGGCAGATGTGGACAGATGCCAAGGGCGCCATCGATCACGACGAGCCGCGCGCGCTTAAGACTGAGGAAATCAAACGCGTCGCCTCCGATTTTGCGCAGGCGGCAAAGCCGGCGATCGGAGCCGGCTTCGACGGCGTCGAGATCCATTCGGCCAACGGCTACTTGATGCACCAGTTCCTGTCTTCGAACGTGAACCAGCGCACCGACGAGTACGGCGGCGCCATCGAAAACAGAATTCGTATGCCGCTCGAAGTCGTGCAAGCGGTGATCGCGGCCGTCGGCGCCGGCAAGACCGGCATCCGCATCAGCCCAGGCCATAAATTCAATGACATCGAAGAACACGACATCGAAAAGGTGTACGGCGCATATATTTCCGCGCTCGATAAGTTTGGTCTCGCCTATCTGCACGTCATGCGACCTCTGCACGAGCATGCGATAGATCCGGTGACAATGGCGCGCGGCATGTTCTCCGGGTCGCTCATCGCAGCTGGAAATTATACGCCTGCGGATGCTGAGAAACTCATCGCAGCGGGGGGCGCCGACGCCGTGGCATTCGGCAAGGCTTACATCGCAAACCCTGATCTTGTGGAGCGCATCAAGCGAGGTGTATCGCTCAACGTCGCGGATGAGGCGACGTTCTATACGCCAGGGCCGGAGGGCTATGTGGACTATCCGGCCCTCGTGTCCTGATAGCGCCCAGAGCATGACCGAGAAGCCCACCCTTACGGTCAGCGTCATCGGAGCTGGCGTTACGGGGGCTTGGCAAGCGCTCATGCTGGCCCGACGCGGGCACTGCGTAACCTTGAGGGAAGCAGCCTGCGAGGAGGCAACGGGCGCGGCGAGCCGAATGGCCGGCGCCATGCTTGCACCCTACTGCGAGGCGGAGCTTGCCGGACGCGTCGTGCAGGACCTTGGCATGCGGGGCCTCAAGCTCTGGCACGACGCCGGGCTCGGCGCCCAGTGGCGCGGTACCCTCGTTCTCGCCAAGCCCCGTGACGAAGCCGATCTGGTGCGTTTCGGACAAAAGACCCTTGGCCACCAGGTTGTGCACGAAGCCGAGATCGTTCGTCTTGAACCGGAGCTCCAGGGGCGCTTCCGCTGGGGCCTCTTTTTCCCCGACGAAGGCCACATGGCGCCGCGGCGCGCGCTTGCCACCATCACCGGGCGTGTGCGCGGCATCGGAGGTCAAGTCACCTTCTCGGCTCCGGTTCCCGAGCCTGTTTGGATGGCGGCGGGGGCCGGAGAAATCGTGATCGATTGCCGCGGCATTGCGGCCCGCGAGGAATTGAATGGGCTTAGAGGCGTACGCGGTGAAATGGCGGTTGTGCACGCCGAGGGTCTCGGCCTTTCGCGCCCAATCCGCCTCCTGCATCCACGATCTGCAATCTATGTCGTCCCTTGGGGAGATGACATCTACATGATCGGCGCCACGTCGATCGAAAGCGACTACGCCGGCCCCGTCACACTGCGCTCAAGCCTCGATCTTCTCGGCACGGCTTGTGCCCTCCATCCCGGCTTCGCCCAGGCTCGCGTCATCGAATTATCGGCTGGCGTGCGGCCGGCATTTCCCGATAACATTCCAAAGATCATAAAGCGCGGCCGCCGTCTCATTGTGAATGGAGCGTATCGGCATGGCTTCTTATTGGCGCCGGTTCTTGCGGAAGCTGTTGCCAACCATTTGGAGCACGACGAACCGCTTCCCGATGCGTTCGTTCTTCCAGATGCAGAAATAGACCGTGCAATGGAATGAGTTCGGCCCAAAAAATAAGGGCCGGCATCTGCCGGCCCTTATCCGTTCTCCCCGAGGGGGACCTCAGTCTGGAGAACTCGGGTTTCGCTTAGTAGAAGATCACGGCGCCTGCGAGCCACATGTGCAGGGTATCGGCCTCTCCTGACGTGCCATTCGCCAGAGTGAAGTCGAGGTCGCGTACCGTATACTTCGTCCACAGCGACATGGCGGCAGCATCTATTTCCTGAATAGCACCAAGACCCAGACGGGTCGCATCATTGCTCACGATCTGTGAACCGAAGATCTTGCCGTCGAAGAACGAGCTGCCGGTGTTCAGATCGCTGAATGCATCCGTGTTCCCGCCGTACTCGCCCCAAAAGGTGGTGTCGCCAATCGACCAGACCCTGCCAGTCCAACCAGCCTTGACGAACCAGCCTTTGAGATCCGGGTGAGGCGGGTTCGGTCCCACGTCATCGATATGCGTCTGATCGTAGGTGGCGTGCACCCACAGTCCGGTGCCGAGATGCTTGATCGAGCCGCCAATCTGCCAGCGATTGTTGTCGTTGACCGGAAGGCCAACGATGGCATTGTCGGTGATTTCTGCGTACCCACCAGCGAAGGTATACTTGAAGCCACCGCCTTCACCAGCATAGCGCAGCGCGACGTCCCAGTAATCGTCCTCACCCCAGCTCGCGGAAGCCGAGAAACCCGCGAAGGCCGGCGTATCGTAACGCACGCCGTTCAAGCGCGTGCCGTTGCAGTCGTTGGCGATGCCGGCGCCGATCGTGCCGCAGTAGAAGGCGCCCGCGCCCCAACGGGTGCCGGTATCCACGCCATTCACAGCGATCCGGGCCGCAAAACCGTCGAAGGTTGCGACCGTGTTGCTCGCAAATATCGACGCGATTGGCGACAGGTCGGCGAAGATCGTCAGATTATCCATCGCCATGCTTTGCTTGCCGACGGAAATCTTGCCGAGTGTATCGGACTGGATGAACCAGTACGAGTTCTCGACCGCCAGGCTCCAGTCGCCGCCGAAGCCAATAGGGTTGGTTTTGGTGGCGTCCCAGTCCTCGAAGGCGTTGAGCGAGGAAGGACCCTGCGTGTTGATCAACATCACGTAGCCTGCCTTCCAGCCGGGCGAAATCTGAGCCGAGCCGGTGAACTTCACGTTCGACGACAGATCGTTATTGTTGTCGACCACGTAGAGATTTTGCTCGATGCCGTCGTCGAACCAGTAGAGCTGGCTCGACACCCAGCCTGTGACCGTCAGGCTGACCTTGCGATTTCCCTTGCGGGCGGTGGTGGCTTCAAGTTCCGCAATACGCTCTTCAAGGTCGGCACAGCAATTACCGCCGAGATCGGCCGCAAAGGAATTGCCCCCCGTCATTATCGCAGCAGCGCCTAGCGCCGCAGCTAGCAACTTTGCTTTCATCTGCATTCCCCCATTCAAGTCGTCATCAGTTTCACCAGCTGCCTCCCCCCGGGGAGCCCAGTTTGCGTTTGTCGGATCGCCGCCGGTCCCGGCTGCCTGCGCGGCCGTTACAAACGTGATGCAAAGCTAGGCGTGCAGGTGAGTGCCGTTAAATTCGTTTTCGGGGGAACTCATCGGCGCTGCGCATGAATGGGATCGCGTGCCGCTGCGAGGCGGCAAAATCTTCGAGCCAATACGCCCTGATCGTCTGACGTTTTCAGAAAGATAACAATGGCATGTCTACGGAATATTCCACCCGGCCAAGCTTTTCCGTTTCTGATCGGATGTTCCGCTCTGCGAAGGTTGATAGAAATTTGGTTGAGCGAATGACAGATCAACGTGGCAGATGAGGCACAAACTGTTTCGCACGTCAAAACCGTGATGCAGCTTTATCCCTCAACCATCCCCATGCGCGACGCAGGATTCGTGACTCAGCGATTGCGTCAACGTCCCGCTGCGAGGCGAGGGACCGTGCCCATGCGGAGGCGCGGCGTCATCCTCGTGCCGTGGAACCGTCATCAAAGCTTGGAAAAAAGATGGGGCCAGGAGCGCGACCGGAATCGCGGTCAAGTTTGTCTTGGGGGACTACCTGTTCTCTCCTGACCCTCGCTGAACCTACATTCTTCCGAACACGCCGTTAAATTCGTTCTCTGACGATTTAATAACTGAGGTGCATAAGTGGCCCCCGCCGGCGTGCACGGTACATGCCGTTCGCGCTTATCTACACGAAAATGCGGAGTTCTAAGGGAACTATTGCAGGGCAACGTTCCGCAAAGCGCGCGTGTATCGCCGGACGGCAGCGCCTCTTCTTTCCTCGCTCTGCAAGCGAGGTCGAAGAGTTACACCTTAAACGACGTTGCGCTGGCTCAAATCTGCGATGCGCTGCTCGTCAAGCCCGAGAATATCACGCAAAACTTCTCGTGTGTGCTGGCCCAGCATCGGTGGCGCCATCCGGTATTCGATGGGTGTCTCGGACAACCGGATCGGATTGGCAACCAGCGGTATTTGTCCGCCCAGGGGATGGGGCATGCTGATGGCCGTCCCGTGCGCTTTGACGTGGGGGTCTTCAAACACTTGCGCGATGGTATTGATGGGGCCGCACGGAACTCCAATCGCTTCGAAGCTCTTCACCCACTCGGCCGTTGGCCGCGTGACGGTGACTTGACGCATAGCCGGAATGAGCGTGTTGCGGTTGATCACACGCGCCGCGCTCGTCGCATAACGCGGATCGGTTGCCCATTCCGGATGCCCTGCGGTTATGCAGAATTTGACGAACTGCCCATCGTTGCCGATCGCTAGAATCATATGCCCGTCAGACGTTGGGAAGTCCTGATAGGGAACGACGTTGGGATGGGCGTTGCCCATTCTTTCCGGAGATACGCCCGTATAGAGATAGTTCATTGCCTGATTGGCAAGGCAGGAGATCTGCACGTCGAGCAGCGATAGATCGATCTGTTGCCCCTTGCCACTCACGTCGCGCTGAGCCACGGCGGCGAGAATAGCGGTCGATGCGAACAAGCCCGTGAGAATGTCCGTGAGCGCGACGCCGACCTTCATGGGACCCGCGCCTTCCTCGCCGTCGCGGTGCCCGGTCACGCTCATCAGGCCACCCATTCCCTGAATGAGAAAATCATAGCCTGCTCGCGGCGCATAAGGGCCCGTCTGGCCGAAGCCGGTGATGGAGCAATAGACGAGGCGCGGATTCAATTTGTGAATGACTTCGTAATCGAGGCCGTATTGGCGCAAGCCTCCAACTTTGAAATTTTCAACCAGAACATCAGACCGAGCTGCAAGTTCGCGAACGAGTTCCTGCCCCTCGGGCTTTGTGAAGTCGATCGTCACCGATCTCTTGTTGCGGTTGCAGCAAAGGTAGTAGCCGGAATCCTTCGTGTCTTGCCCGTCTTTGTCCTTGAGGAAGGGAGGACCCCACAGCCGCGTATCGTCACCGACCTCTGGCCGCTCCACCTTGATGACGTCGGCGCCCAGGTCTGCCAGTTGCTGCGTGGCCCACGGCCCCGCAAGGATTCGAGACAGATCCAGAATCTTCAAGTGTGAAAGCGCGCCGCCCATCGACCAAACCTTATTCTCTGCAACGCGAAGACGTTGTTCTATTTGCTTTCAGCGCACCGTTGACGGACGCCAGCTACCTCAACGGATTGCCGCTCATCCCGGAACCCGAGGCCGGCATCGCTGATACCAGCCTTGGTCGCAAGTTGGCGGGTGCCGCCTGGTGTCGTTATTGCATTCTTCTCCGGTGCGGGGATCGCAGCCCGGCGGCCACGATCCCGCGTGCGTGAACCTTGCGCGCCTGCAACAGCCCGCAAGGCGGCGCGGTCGTTCAGGCCGTCTTGAGCAGGTTTTCACCCGGCAGCAGGCTGCCGTCGACATCAACCGGGATCTCGCGGCCCTTGAGCAGAAGCTTCGGACCCACGCCCCCGACGTCGTCGCTGGCAAGGCCTTCCGACTTGGTGACCGGCACTTCGATGACGTAGGGCGTCTTGGCGTTGATGGCGCGCTGCAAGGCGCCTGCTATGTCCGAACACGCGCTCACCGTTTCGCCGTTGGCCCCGAACGCTTTGAAGATGTCGACCCACTTGGGGTTGGTGAAGTCGCACCACGACGGGCTCTGGTAACGGTAGCCCATCAGCTGGTGGTTCGCGCCGTAGGCGCCGTTGGTGAACACGATGCACACGACCGGCAGCTTATGTTCCATGGCAACGCGCAGTTCGTTGAAGTGATAGAACAACGCCCCGTCACCCGTTCCAAGGAAGACCTTGTTCTGCGGCTCGGCAAGCTGTGCGCCCAGAGCCATCGGGAAGCCGCAGCCGAGCACGCCTTCGCCCTGCGAGGACACGATGCGGCGCGGCTTGTGCTGCGGCACGCCGGCCAGCATCGGCAAGGTGTGGTTGCCGATGTCGGTGACCAGCAGATCGTCGGGCCGCATGACCTTGCGCAGCTCCGCCATGACCCGCCACATACTGGCCGGCATCGTGTCGGCGCGGCCCTTCTCCTCGAGGTCGGAAAGCCAGGCCTTTTTGAGCGCGGCGGCCTTCTTGACGTTCTCACGCGTTGCGTAAGCCACCGCCTGGAAGCCGGGCGTGTGCGGCAGGACATCGACGAGCTGCTCGGCGAAGCTCTTGGCATCGGCCTGGATCGACAGATGCGTCAGGTACAAGCTCCCCGGCACGCCCGGATCGGTATCGACATGCACGATCTGGGGCAGGCGCACGCAATAACCCTGGGCGATGCCCCAGTCCGACAGACGCGATCCCAGCACCAGGGCAAAGTCCGCCGCCTCGATCATCTTGTTGGCGCTCTTCCAGCCACAGAAGCCGGCCATGCCCAGGACCAGAGGATGCAATTCAGTCACGACGCCCGAACCGTTCGACGTCGTGACGATCGGAATGCCGGCAAGCTCCGCCAGCTGCCTCAAGGCGTCTCCGCCCTTGGCCCGCGCCACGCCGCCGCCGGCGATGATGACGGGGTTCTTCGCTGCAACGAGCCTGCGGGCCGTCTCGGCGACGTCTTCGGAGGCCGCCTTGATCGGACGGTCCGCGCGGTTTGCTCCCCGCGGAACGATGGCACGCCCGTCGATCCGGTCGATGCACATATCGAACGGGATATCGACGAAGGCCGGGCCCGAAGGATGACCTTCGGCAACACGGAAGGCGTTGAAGACGTGCTCGCCGATCTTGTCGTGACGTTCGATCCTGGCCGTTGACAGGGCGATCGGATTGAAGCTCTGCCACGGCACCTGCTGACAGGCCTCGCGGCGGCCGGCAAGGCGGCTGTCGCTGTTGAAGCCGATATGGACGGAGGGAATACGGCCCGAACGCGCTTCCTGCATCCCGGCATGGAGAAGCAGGTTGCCCACCGTATGCCACATCCCCACCGCCGCGGCGCGATCCTTGACGTAGTTGTAGCCGTTCAGGATATGCACGCCCCCGAGCTCGGTCGCAGGGTTCACGACGGTCTTGCCCAGATCCGACTTCTTCACGGCGTCGGCGATCTCATGCGTGGAGTGGCCAATGAACCCCACCACCGTCTCCCCGCCCTGCTCCAGTACCGTTTCAACGATCAACTCCGCGCCGCTCTTTAGCGTCATTCAGTCCCTCCAAAAGCAGGTAGAGAGAGGCTCTGATGCAAAGTCCCCTCAATCGGAATTCAATGCGCGCACCAACCCAAGGCTTATCGCGCCCGAGCCAACTAAGATCCTGATCAGGCTTAGTTTTTTGCGAAATAATCGCGACGACCTCTAGCAACTTCCCGCCGCGCGTTTTATGCTGAGACACTACGCGATAGCGCTTGCGCGGTTAAGTTCGATGTGGTCTCGAATTATGGCGAAACGGAATGAATGTCTCGCACCGTCAGCTGAAGATCTTTGTAGCTCTCTCTCATTCGCTCAGCTTTAGCCGCTGCGCCGACCAACTGAATTTGGCCCAACCCACGCTGAGCAAATTGGTGCGAGAAATTGAAGAGGCAGTGGGCGTCCGTCTCTTCGAGCGAACAACAAGACGAGTACGGCTTACGCCAGAAGGCGCTTCGCTCCTCCCGATTGCGTCGCGTATGATCGACAATTATGAAGCGGGATTGTCTCAGCTGAGGGAAGTCACAAATGGGCACAGCCTCGTGCTTTCCATTGCTGCAATGCCTTCCCTTTCAGCGCTGCTGCTGCCGCAATCCATTCTGGCCATGCAATCGGAATTCCCCGAAGCCGTCACCAGCGTCTACGACGTCATGGCCGAGGAAGCTCTCGATTTGCTTCGACGCCGGCGAGTCAATATGGCGCTGACCGCCATCATGCCAGGCTTGGAAAACGATCGGGATCTCGAGACAGTCGAACTTATGTCTGATGATTTCGTCCTGCTTTGCTCGCGTGCGCGTCCACCCAAGCTGAAAGAAAAGGTTTGGTCAGAAGATGTTTTGAGCGAGCTACGCCTTATCACCATGCCCAGAGGCAGTAGCACGCGCCTGGCCCTCGATGTCAGCATTCCTGGAGACAGTAATGTGCGCCCTGTGTTCGAACTTCGAAACATGACGACCATAAAAAAATTTGTACAGATCGGCCTCGGCGTCGCTGTGCTGCCCGAACTTGCGGCGCTCATGCTCTCCGACGATGAAAATTGCATCGTTCATCTCACCGGGGCTCCTAAACGTTCAATCGGCACGGTAACACGACGAGGCGAGACACCGCCCAAACCCACACGGCGAATAATTTCCGCAATAAAAACTTTTTCAGAGGCATTCATGCGGAGTCACGAACTAAGCCCCTAAATTCCAGCGGTCGGTGAAATGCGTGAGCACAACAGGCGTTATCCGAGCGAGGCGACCGACGATGAGTGATCGCTTGCCGAGCTGCATCTTCCGCCGCGCCGCGGTTCCGGCCGGCACGAGATCCCGAGGGCAACCTGCAAAATTTCAGGACCGTGTCGCGCTCCACACGCCGGAGCAGAGGCCCGATGGTCCGGTGCCACTCCACGTCCCGCTGCCACTCAGGCGACCGAAGCGCCCTGCGCCGTGCGCGGTCCGCGGTCCGGTGATAGCCGTCATGCGCGTCTTGCCGGAGGCGGCAACGCGTCCACTCAACTTTATAGGATGGAACGCGAACGCTCCGCCCGTGGCGTAAATACGGCCGTGCTGAATCCCCAAGCCGACCGAAATGATGCCGCAGTGTCCGCGGGTCGTCTCGGCGGTCATCGACCAGTGTCCGTCAAACTTATTTGCAAGTGCCGGGGAAGCGAAAGCCAATGTGGTCAGAAAAGCAATGGCTATGCTGCGATATCCGATCATGAGGAACCTCGTGCGTTGTTTTGCTGCGGTTCAGCATGCCCACATTATTATATGGCTAGGCGCCACGGTTTGCGAGGGGCTAGGCTATCGGCAGCCCCGGATGCAACATCTCCCCGGCGCCAGCGATGGGCGTCAACGTCCGGCCGGCGGGGGCGCGGCAAGCCTTTTCGAGGGGCCAACCTGATGGAGTTCCGTTTGTATGAAAGCTGAGTTCTCGCGCGTTTTTCTAGCAATTCTCGCCACCGCAGGCTTGATTGGCGCCGGCGCGTTCCCGCTTCGAGCCGCGGAGGACGCGGCACACGGCAATGCCGACGCCGGCCATACCTATGCCAACGCCGTGTGTGCGCCATGTCATGCCATCGAGGCAGGCCAGAAGTCGTCGCCCGAGGTCAAGGCTCCCCCGTTCAGCGCGATGGTGACGAACGTAAAACTCACCTCGCAGGACATTGAGGGCTGGCTGACGTCGTCTCACAAGGAGATGCCGGATTTCTCTGTTCCTGCCGACAAGCGCGCAGATCTCATTGCCTACATCAAGAGCCTTGCACTGAAGCCCTGAAACACGCGCGGGGCCACAATCAAACTGCCCGCATGATCAGAAAACAGGTAAGAAAAGGCCTCACGCTCCATTGACCGCCATCAAACCAATCATCCGGGATCGCTCTAATAATAACAACGTACTCTGACTGGGTTGAACGAAGCTCCATCGGTGGATCAACACCACCAAGCCAAAAGGAGAGCGATATGTTCAAGGTCGCGTCGTTGATTTGGATCGTGCTTGCCACAACGTTGGGCGGCATGGCCGTTACGGCGATTGTCGCAACGCCAAACTTGGCGGAACGAGCGGCAACACTCATTCCAGCGGCGTTCGTTACCGCTCTCCTCCTCGCCATGCCGTTGTCTTACCTCGTCGCCAAGAAGATCCAGGCGAACACACGCCGCGCTTGACTACGCGACAGGCAAACCAGGCTGGGACAATCTTGCTTTTTACGGCGCAGCACGTCCGGGGGGATGGACTGCGCTTACACCGGTGAGCTGAAAGAGGTACCGGGGCATTTTCAGCTCGACGTG
>WPCK01287887.1_pt1 | contig 10693 bp, 4 predicted proteins | sample 5399851 | NCBI WGS metagenome assembly WPCK01 (sample SAMN12869471, study PRJNA574797) | sludge metagenome | isolation source: wastewater treatment of pH11 | place: China:Beijing | collected 2019-05-20
TGAACGCACGCCCGGCTCCCCCGCGCATCGGTTCCCGGACCCAGCGTCGCGCCAGCACGGAGCAGGCGGCGCGGCTCGACCTCGTCGCCTCGCTCGTCGGCGATGAACGCCGCCGGCACAAAGATTGGTCGATGATGGTGCGTCAACCCTGACTGGTCGGATGAGCAGTGACGCTGCGCCTGACTCACGCCGCGCTTCAGCGGGCTGGAGGAGGTCCTCTGGATGGCGGCCATGAGGTGCGACCTCCAACGTGGGAGCGAGCGGGCCAACGAGGGTGCAAAGAGCCCCTCGCGACAGACAACGGTTGGGCCTGGTTCGCCTCCCGTGCGAGAGTCCTCGAAGCCGTGACGAAGAAGCCTGACTCGAATGCGTGAACTCCAAGCCTTCAGGGACTCCGCCGAGCCCTGACAGCCCGTCGAACCAGCCCTGCTACGGGGGCAATGCCTGCCACGAACCAGGCGGCCACACCAACGCCGAGCGGAAACAGCGTGACATGCCATCCTCCGCCAAGGGACAGATCCGCATCCCAAGGCACGAGCCAGCCGGCAAGGACGACGATCACACCGACGACGAACAAGGCGAGCGAGACGCGGACCACGGTCCCTCCTCCCAGCCACTCGACCGCGAAGCAAGAAGGGCACGAAAGCGCTGTTCGCCTTCGTGCCCTTCGTGTCTGGCCTTCGTGCCCTTCGTGTCGCTATTCGCCGCCTTCGACCACGCCCGGACCGAGCGCCTCTTCGGGCTCCACCAGGTATTCCATCTCGCGGTCGAACTCGACGTCGTCGTCGCTCGGCTGCTGGATCGGCGGCGGCGGTGGCGGCTCGTCCGGCGGAATCTGGACGTGCCGGTACCACCAGAAGCCCGTGCCCGCCGGGATCAGCCGGCCCATGGTCACGTTCTCCTTCAGCCCGCGCAGGTAGTCGATCTTCCCGGAGATGGCCGCCTCGGTGAGGACGCGCGTGGTCTCCTGGAACGACGCCGCCGAGATGAACGACTCGGTGGACAGCGACGCCTTGGTGATACCGAGCAGCAGCGGCTGCGCCGTGGCGGGACGCCCGCCAGCGGCGATGACCCGCTCGTTCTCTTCCATGAAGCGGAAGCGATCGACCTGCTCGTCCACCAGGAACTCGGTGTCGCCCACGTCCTCGACACGCACCCACCGCATCATCTGGCGCGAGATCACCTCGATGTGCTTGTCGTTGATGTTCACGCCCTGCAGCCGGTAGACCTCCTGAATCTCGTTCACGAGGTACTTCTGCAGTTCCTTCTCGCCCAACACGTGGAGGATGTCGTGCGGGTTGCTCGGACCATCCATGAGCGGATCGCCCGCGCGCACGCGCTCCCCCTCCTGGACGTTCACGTGCACGCCGCGCGGGATGCTGTACTCCCGTGACTCGGATGTGCCGTCGTCCGGCGTGATGAGGATCTTGCGCTGGCCCTTGACCACGCCGCCGTACTTCACCGTGCCGTCGATCTCGCTGATGACGGCCGGATCCTTCGGCTTGCGGGCCTCGAACAGCTCCACCACGCGCGGCAGACCGCCCGTGATGTCCTTGGTCTTGGTGGTTTCGCGCGGGATCTTCGCCAGCACGTCGCCGGCGCGGACCTCCTCGCTGTCGCTCACCATCATGTGCGCGCTGACCGGCATGATGTAGCGCCGAATCACCGCGCCCTTGGCGTCGCGGATCTCGATGGTGGGCTGCTTCTTCTCGTCCGGCGAGTCCACGATGATGTAGCGCGAGAGGCCCGTCACCTCGTCCACGGCCTCGTGGACCGTGGTGCCCTCGATGATGTCCTTGAAGCGGACCTGGCCTGCGTCCTCCGTGAGGATGGAGAACGTGTACGGGTCCCACTCCACGAGGATCTGGCCGCTGTCCACGGTCTGCCCGTCCTTCACCTTCAGGTGGGCGCCGTAGACGACCTCGTAGCGCTCGCGGTCGTGGCCCTTGTCGTCCTTCACGACGATGTGGCCGTTGCGGTTCATCACGATCAGGTCGATCGCCCCCTGGTTGTTGGTGCGCTCCACCCACGTGAGGTTCTCGAACTTCACCACGCCCTTGAACTTGGCGTCGAGCGTGGACTGCTCCGAGATGCGCGAGGCCGTGCCGCCGATGTGGAACGTGCGCATCGTCAGCTGCGTGCCGGGCTCGCCGATGGACTGCGCGGCGACGACGCCCACGGCGAGGCCCAGTTCCACCAGCTTCCCGGTGGCCAGGTCGCGGCCGTAGCACTTCTTGCAGACGCCGCGGCGCGACTCGCACGACAGGACCGAGCGAATCCGCACCTTCTCGACACCGGCGTCCTGCACCTCCGCAGCCAGGTCCTCGTCGATCATCTGGGTCTCTTCGACGAGCACCTTACCGTTGATCGGGTCGAGGATACGGTCGAGCGTGACGCGGCCGATGATGCGGTCGCGCAGCGGCTCGATGACCTCGCCACTCTCGACGATGGCCCGGGCCTCGATGCCGTTGGTGGTGCGGCAGTCCTCATCCGAGATGATGACGTCCTGCGCCACGTCCACGAGGCGGCGGGTCAGGTAGCCCGAGTCGGCGGTCTTGAGTGCCGTGTCGGCCAGGCCCTTGCGCGCGCCGTGCGTGGAGATGAAGTACTCGAGCACCGAGAGGCCTTCGCGGAAGTTCGCGCGAATCGGGGTCTCGATGATCTCACCCGACGGCTTGGCCATCAGGCCGCGCATGCCGGCCAGCTGGCGGATCTGCTGCTTGCTGCCGCGGGCGCCCGAGTCGGCCATGATGTAGACCGGGTTGAAGCTGCCCTCCTTGTCGCGGCGCTCCATCTCGCCGAACATCGCGTCGGCGATCTTCTCGGTCACGTCCGACCACACCGCGATCACCTTGTTGAGGCGCTCGCCGTTGGTGATGGCGCCCTCGAGGTACTGCTGCTCGACCTTGATGACCTCGTTCCTCGCCCCGTCCACCAGGCTCGCCTTGGTCTGCGGGATGATGAGGTCCTCGATGCCGATCGACATACCCGAGCGGGTCGCGTAGGTGAAGCCCATCTGCTTCAGCCCGTCCAGCATCTCGACGGTGGTCTCGAGGCCTTCGGTGAGGTAGCAGCGCTGCACCAGCTGCTGCAGCCCCTTCTTCTTCAGCATGCCGTTGACGAACGGCATCCCCTTCGGCAGCGCGGTGTTGAAGATGACGCGGCCGACCGTGGTGTTGATGATCTTGCCCTTCACCTCCTGCACATCGGTGTGCAGCACGTCCTGGTCGTCGCGGGCGGCGGTCAGATCCTGCAGCGGCCCGCTGTAGCGGAGGCGGATCGGCGTGAGCGTCTCCACTTCCTTCGCCTCGAGTGCCAGCACCACGTCGTCGATCGACGCGAACGCCCGGCCCTCGCCCTTTGCGCCGGGCTTGGCCTTGGTGAGGTAGTAGCAGCCCAGCACGATGTCCTGCGACGGCACCGCGATGGGCGTGCCGTTGGCCGGCGACAGGATGTTCTTCGATGACATCATCAGCTCGGTGGCCTCGATCTGGGCCTCCGGGGAGAGCGGGATGTGCACCGCCATCTGGTCGCCGTCGAAGTCGGCGTTGAACGCCGTGCAGACGAGCGGGTGGATGCGGATGGCCTTGCCTTCCACCAGCACCGGCTCGAAGGCCTGGATGCCCAGGCGGTGGAGTGTCGGCGCGCGGTTGAGCAGCACCGGATGCTCGCGGATGACCTCCTCGAGCACGTCCCACACCTCGGCCACCTGCTTCTCGACCATTTCCTTGGCCTGCTTGATGGTCGCGACCAGGCCTCGCTCCTCGAGCTTGTTGTAGATGAACGGCTTGAACAGCTCGAGCGCCATCTTCTTCGGCAGCCCGCACTGATTGAGCCGCAGCTCGGGTCCGACGACGATGACCGAGCGGCCCGAGTAGTCGACGCGCTTGCCGAGCAGGTTCTGACGGAAGCGGCCCTGCTTGCCCTTCAGCGTGTCCGACAGCGACTTGAGCGGCCGGTTGTTGGCGCCGCGCAGCACGCGGCCGCGCCGGCCGTTGTCGAACAGCGCGTCCACCGCCTCCTGGAGCATGCGCTTTTCGTTGCGGATGATCACATCCGGCGCCTTCAGCTCCATCAGCTTCTTCAACCGGTTGTTGCGGTTGATGACGCGGCGGTAGAGGTCGTTGAGGTCCGAGGTCGCGAAGCGGCCGCCGTCGAGCGGCACCAGCGGGCGGAGCTCGGGCGGGATCACCGGGATCACGTCCAGGATCATCCACTCCGGCTTGTTGCTCGACTTGCGGAAGGCGTCCACCACCTTCAGGCGCTTGGCGAACTTCAGCTTCTTCTGCGCGGAGGTCTCCACGCGCATCTTGGCGCGCAGCTCTTCGGCCAGCGTCTCCACGCTGACGCGGCGCAACAGCTCCTTGATGGCCTCGGCGCCCATCTGCGCCTTGAACTTCGAGTAGCCGTGCTCCTCGCGCGCCTTGCGGAACTGCTCCTCGGTGAGCAGCTGATTCTGGGTCAGCTTGGTCTCCCCGGGATCGACGACCACGTAGGCCTCGAAGTAGAGCACACGCTCGAGATCGCGCAGCGAGATGTCGAGCAGGTGCCCGATACGGCTCGGCAGCCCCTTGAAGAACCACACGTGGCTGACGGGCGTCGCCAGCTTGATGTGGCCCAGCCGCTCGCGCCGCACGCGGGCCTGCGTCACCTCGACGCCACACTTGTCGCAGATCACGCCGCGGTGCTTCATGCGCTTGTACTTGCCGCAGAGGCACTCCCAGTCGGTGATCGGCCCGAAGATCTTCGCGCAGAACAGGCCGTCACGCTCCGGCTTGAAGGTCCGGTAGTTGATCGTTTCGGGCTTGGTGACTTCGCCGAACGACCAGTTCTCGATCTTCTCCGGCGACGCCAGGCTGATCTTGATCGCGTCGAAATCGGCCCTGAGGGCGGTCTTGCTGTCGGTGAAGCTTGGTCTCATGAATCCTCAGCCCTCCAGCACCGGTTCGGTGGTCTCCGCGGCCGCCTCGAGCACCGGCGGCTTCTTGCTGGTCACCAGCTCGACGTCGAGACAGAGCGACTGCAGTTCGCGGATGAGCACGTTGAACGACTCCGGCAGCCCTGCCGTGAAGGACGCATCGCCCTTCACGATGGACTCGTAGATCTTGGCGCGGCCGGTCACGTCGTCCGACTTCGCCGTCAGCAGCTCCTGGAGGATGTGCGCCGCGCCGTAGGCCTCGAGCGCCCACACCTCCATCTCGCCGAAACGCTGGCCGCCGAACTGGGCCTTGCCGCCCAGCGGCTGCTGCGTGATCAGCGAGTACGGCCCGATCGACCGCGCGTGGATCTTGTCGTCGACCAGGTGGGAGAGCTTCAGCATGTAGATGTAGCCGACGGTGACGTGCTGCTCGAACTTCTCACCGGTCATCCCGTCGAAGAGCTCGGTCTTGCCGCTCGACGGCAGGTCGGCCTGCTCCAGCCACTTCTTGATCTCGCCCTCGAGCGCGCCGTCGAACACCGGCGTCGCGAAGTAGAGGCCCAGGGCATGCGCGGCCCACCCGAGGTGCGTCTCGAGGATCTGGCCCACGTTCATGCGCGAGGGCACGCCCAGGGGGTTCAGCACGATCTCCACCGGGGTGCCATCCGGCAGGTACGGCATGTCCTCCTCGGGCAGGATGCGCGCGATGACGCCCTTGTTGCCATGGCGGCCGGCCATCTTGTCGCCGACCGACAGCTTGCGCTTCATCGCGACGTACACCTTCACGAGCTTGATCACGCCCGGCGGCAGCTCGTCGCCGCGGCGGATCTTCTCCTTCTTCTCCTCGAAGACGTTGCGGATGACCTCCACCTGGCGCTCGGTGCGCTCCTCCACCCGCCGCAGCTCGCTCTCGAGCATCACGTCGTCGGTCTGGATCTTCGCCCGCACCAGCGCGCTGTAGGGCAGCCCTTCCAGCACGTCGGTGGTCAGCGCCGTCCCCTTCCGGGCCAGGCGGTCGCGCCCGAACTCGTCGAAGAGGTCCGCGCGCAGCGTCTGGCCCTGCACCATCTGCACGACGCGCTTCTTGGTCTCGTCGTGCAGGATGCGGATCTCGTCCTGCAGGTTCTTCTCCATCATGTCGAGCTCTTCCTGCTCGATCGCCTTCGCACGGTCATCCTTCTCGATGCCCTTGCGGGAGAAGATCTTCACCCCGACGATGATGCCCTCGATGCCCGGCGGGCAGATCAGAGACGCGTCGCGCACGTCACCGGCCTTCTCGCCGAAGATGGCGCGGAGCAGCTTCTCTTCCGGCGTGAGCTGGGTCTCGCCCTTCGGCGTCACCTTGCCCACGAGGATGTCGCCCGGCTTCACCGAGGCGCCAATCCGGATGATGCCGCTGTCGTCGAGGTCGGCGAGGTACCCCTCGGAGACGTTCGGGATGTCCCGGGTGATCTCCTCGGGGCCGAGCTTCGTGTCGCGCGCCTCGATCTCGAACTCCTCGATGTGGATCGAGGTGTAGTAGTCCTCGCGGACGAGCTTCTCGCTGACGAGAATCGCGTCCTCGAAGTTGTAGCCGCGCCACGGCATGAACGACACCAGCACGTTCCGGCCCAGCGCCAGCTCGCCGGCCTCCGTGCACGGACCGTCCGCCAGCACCTGGCCCTTCTGCACCTTCTGCCCCACCCGGACGATGGGCTTCTGGCTGATGCAGGTGTTCTGGTTCGACCGCTTGAACTTGGTGAGCGGGTAGATGTCCGCCCCCATCTCCTTGCTGGTCTCGTCGCCCTCGATGCCCTCCACACGCACGACGATGCGCGTCGAGTCCACGAAGTCGACGGTGCCCGAGCGACGGGCCACGGCCACCGCGCCCGAGTCGCGGGCGGTGATGTACTCCATGCCGGTGCCCACGTAGGGCGCCTGCGCACGCAGCAGGGGCACGGCCTGGCGCTGCATGTTCGAGCCCATCAGCGCGCGGTTCGCGTCGTCGTTCTCCAGGAACGGGATCAGCGACGCGGCCACCGACACCAGCTGCTTCGGCGAGACGTCGATGAACTGCACCTGGTCGCGCGGCGCCAGGATGAAGTTGCCGGCCTGCCGCGCGTTGACGCGCTCGGCCTTCAGCTTGCCGTTGTCGTCGAGCTCGACGTTGGCCTGCGCGATGATGTACTGGTCTTCTTCCCACGCCGACAGGTAGAAGCAGTAGGGCTCGAACTCCACGCCCTTCTTCTTCGACCGGCCGTCAGCGCCCACCAGCTCGTCGGCCTCGACGATGTCCCCGTTCTTGTACTTCGGGTTGCCACCGGCGTTGGTGACCAGCACGAAGTCCACCACCTGGCCGTTCTTCACCTTCCGGTACGGCGACTCGATGAAGCCGAACTCGTTGATGCGCGCGTAGCTGCTCAGCGAGCTGATCAGGCCGATGTTCGGACCTTCCGGCGTCTCGATCGGGCAGATGCGGCCGTAGTGGGTCGGGTGGACGTCGCGCACCTCGAACCCGGCGCGCTCGCGCGACAGGCCGCCCGGCCCCAGGGCCGACAGCCGCCGCTTGTGCGTCACCTCGGACAGCGGGTTGGTCTGGTCCATGAACTGCGACAGCTGCGACGACCCGAAGAACTCGCGAATCGCGGCCATGACCGGCTTCGCGTTGATCAGGTCGTGCGGCATGGCGGTCGCCATTTCCTGGTAGACCGACATCTTCTCCTTGATGGCGCGCTCCATCCGGACCAGCCCGATACGGAACTGGTTCTCGAGCAGCTCGCCCACGGAGCGGACCCGCCGGTTGCCCAGGTGGTCGATGTCGTCCACCGCCGGGGCGTTCTTGCGCAGCTTCAGGAGGAACTTGATGACCTCGTAGAAGTCCTGGGGGTGCAGGATCCTCTCGTCGAGCGGCGTGTTCAGCCCGAGCTTGGTGTTCAGCTTGAGCCGGCCGACCCGCGAGAAGTCGTACTTCTGCGGGTTGAAGAACATGTTCTCGAACAGCGACCGCGAGCTGTCCAGAGTCGGCGGGTCGCCCGGACGCAGGCGCCGGTAGATCTCGATGAGCGCCTCTTCGTGCGTGCGGATCGGGTCCTTCTTGAGCGTCTGCGACAGGATCGCGCCCACGTCGTCGCGCTCGGGGAAGAACATCTCGATCTTCTCGACGCCCTTCTCGTGGGCGAGCGAGATGACCCGCGCGGTCAGCTCCTCGTTCGCCTCCAGCAGCACCTCGCCGGTACCCGGATCGACGACGTCGGCCGCCGTGTAGGCCCCCTGGAGCGCCTCGTCGGTGACCTCGATGTCCTTCACGCCGTTGCGGCGCAGGCCCTCGAGGTGGGCCTTGGTGATCTTCTTGCCCTCGTTGATGCTGACGTCGGCAATGCGCACGTCACGGCGGGCCCGCTGGCCCACCAGGCTGTCGGCCACGGCCCAGTGCTGGCCGTTGTTGCGCAGGTAGACGGTGTCGACGCCGTAGAAGGCACGGATGATCTCGTCGGCGCCGCGCAGTCCGAGCGCCCGGAGGAACACCGAGGCCAGGAACTTTCGCTTGCGGTCGATCCGCACGTAGAGCAGGTTCTTGGCGTCGTACTCGAACTCCACCCACGAGCCGCGGTACGGGATGATCTGCGCCACGTAGAGGCTCTTGTCCTCGGAGTGGAAGAACGCGCCCGGCGAGCGGTGCAGCTGCGAGACGATGACGCGCTCGGTGCCGTTGATGATGAACGTCCCGTTGTCGGTCATCAACGGGATGTCGCCGAAGTAGACCTCCTGCTCCTTGATGTCGCGGATGGTCTTGACGCCGGTCTCCGGGTCCTTGTTCCAGACCACGAGCCGGATCGTCACCTTGAGCGGCACGGCATAGGTCATGCCCCGCTCCTGGCACTCGTCGACGTCGTACTTCAGCTTGAGGGCGACGGTGTGACCGCAGATATCACACACATCGCCGCGGGCCACGTTCGCGGTCCCGCACTTCGGGCACAGCACGTCCTTGTCGCCGTACGGATCGGCGATCAGCGTGTGCCCGCAGTTCTTGCACGGCTTCCTGAGGTGGTGCAGCCCCTGCAGCTTGGCGCACTTGCACTCCCAGTTGCCGATCGAATACTCGATGAACTCGAGCGACGAGTTCTCCCGGAAGTCACTGATCGGGAAGACCGACTTGAACACCGACTGCAGGCCCTGGTCCTCCCGTTCCGACGGGAGGCGGTTCATCTGCAGGAAGCGCTCGTAGCTCTTCCGCTGAATCTCGATCAGGTTCGGGATCGGAACCGTCGTCTTGATCTTCGAAAAATCCCTGCGCTCGCGGTAGACGTTCTTCGGAAGGCTGTACATGCTGTGCTCGAGGGCCGGGGCCACGGCCAAAGACACGCCGGGCACCGGAGCCCTTCCCGGTGCCCGTCAATCCCGAGAGGCGGTGTCGAGACCTACTTGATCTCGACCTTCGCGCCAGCTTCCTCGAACTTCTTCTTGATCGCCTCGGCCTCGTCCTTGGTCACGCCTTCCTTGATCGGCTTGGGCGCGCCCTCGACCAGGTCCTTGGCCTCCTTCAGGCCCAGGCTGGTGACTTCGCGGACGACCTTGATCACGTTGATCTTGTTGGCGCCGATGTCGGTCAGCGTCACCGTGAACTCGGTCTTCTCCTCGGCCGCCGGCGCCGCCGCGCCGCCGCCCGCCATCATCGGCATCCCCATCATCGGCATCGCCGCGGCCGCGGTCACGCCGAGCTCGGACTCGAGCGCCTTGACGAGCTGCGAGAGCTCCATCACGCTGATGCCCTTGATGTAGTCGATCACCTGCTGCTGGTTCACTTCGGCCATTGCACTCTGCTCCTTAAAAAAGCTCTCGAACGAAGATTCCTACGCTTCCTTGCGCTTCTGTTCCGCCTGCGCGAGCACGCTCATCAGGTCGCGCGGCACCGCGCTCAGCACCCGCACGAGGTTGGTCGCCGGTCCCTGCAGCACGGACAGGAGCCGCGCATAGAGCTCGGGCTTGCCGGGCATGCTCGCCAGTTCGGTGACCTCGGCCGGCTTGATCGCCTGCCCCTGCACCACCGCCGCCTTGATCTGCAGCGTCGGCGCGTTCTTCATGAACGCCGTCAGCGTCTTGGCCAGCGCCACGGGATCGCTGTCCGTGAAGGCCACCGCCGTGGTGCCCTCGAAGTGCGCCGTGAGGCTCTCGAAGGTCGTGCCCTTCAGCGCCCGCCGGGCGAGCGTGTTCTTCACCACGCGGTAGCCAGCCTTGGCCTTGCGCAGCTCGCGACGGAGCTCGGTGACCTGCGGGACGTTGATGCCCTTGTAATCGAGCAGGATGGCCGCGTCGGCGCCCTTGAAGACGCCGGCGAGCTGCCCTAGTTCCGTTTCCTTGTCGGCTCGTGTCACTGCCATGATCGTTCGCTTCTCTCCGCGCTCAGCGCTTGGCCGCGGCTTCCACGCGGGTCTCGTCGATCCGCACCCCGGGGCCCATCGTCGAGGACACCGTGATGCTCCTCAGGTACTTGCCCTTGGCCGCGGACGGCTTGGCGCGGACGATGCTCTCGAGCAGCGCCGACGCGTTCTCGATGAGGTTCTGCGCCGGGAAGGACATCTTGCCCACCGGCGCGTGCACGATGCCGGTCTTGTCGACGCGGAACTCCACCTTGCCGGCCTTGATCTCCTTGACGGCCTGCGCCACGTTCGGCGTCACCGTGCCGGTCTTCGGGTTGGGCATCAAGCCGCGGGGACCGAGCACCTTTCCCAAGGGACCAACGATGCCCATCATGTCCGGCGCAGCGATGCAGGCATCGAAATCGGTCCAGCCATCCTT
>WPCK01372676.1_pt1 | contig 10693 bp, 7 predicted proteins | sample 5399851 | NCBI WGS metagenome assembly WPCK01 (sample SAMN12869471, study PRJNA574797) | sludge metagenome | isolation source: wastewater treatment of pH11 | place: China:Beijing | collected 2019-05-20
GCGAAGTGCGAGAGGCTGCGGCCGCTGGCATCCTCGAAACATCGAATGAAGTCCTCGATGGTGGCGGCGTCGCCGTCGTGACGCTTGAAGTAGAGGTCCATGCCTGCACGGAAAGACGCCGCCCCCAGGATCGTCTCAATCATGCGCACAAGTTCCGCGCCCTTCTCGTAGACGGTCGGTGTGTAGAAGTTGTTGATCTCGATGTAGCTCTCAGGGCGCACGGGGTGAGCGAGAGGGCCCTGGTCCTCGGGGAATTGCAGTGCGCGCAACTGGCGCACATCCGCAATGCGCTGCACGGTGCGCGAGCGCTCATCGCCTGAGAACTCCTGATCGCGATAGACCGTCAAACCTTCCTTCAAGCACAATTGGAACCAATCGCGGCAGGTGATGCGATTGCCGGTCCAGTTGTGGAAGTACTCGTGCGCCACGACGCTCTCGATCGCCTCATAGCTTGAATCCGTCGCAGTATCGGAGGAGGCAAGGATCAGCCGGTCGTTGAAGATGTTGAGGCCCTTGTTCTCCATCGCGCCCATGTTGAAATCGGACACGGCGACGATGTTGAAGACGTCGAGATCGTACTCGCGCCCGAAGCGCTTCTCATCCCATGCGAAGGAGCGTTTGAGCGCATCCATAGCCCAGTGCGCGCGCTCTTCCTTGCCGTGCTCGACGTAGATGCGCAGATCGACTTCCCGTTTCGACCTGGTCATGAAGGTTGAGGCAATGGAGGACAAGTCTCCGCCGACCACTGCGAACAGATAGCAGGGCTTGGGGTGCGGATCCTTCCAGACCGCATAGTGGCGCTCCCCATCCGCCAGCGTGCCGCGCTCCAGGGGGTTGCCATTGGCGAGAAGCACCGGACACTCACGCGCGTCCGCCTCAAGCCGCACCGAATAGACCGACAGCACGTCCGGCCGGTCCAGGAAGTAGGTGATCCGGCGGAAGCCTTCCGCCTCGCACTGGGAGCAATAGACGCCGCGCGAGCGATAGATGCCTTGCAGCGCGGTGTTGGCATCCGGGTTGACGTAGGTGGTCAACTCAAGGGTGAAGGGCACGCGCGGCGTCGCCTTGAGCGTGAGACCCTTGTCGTCGACGAGATAGCTCTCCGCATGAAGCTCTTCTCCTGCAAGCGCGATCCGCGACAGTTCCAGATGCTCTCCGTCCAGTCTCAACGGTGCGTCGGCGCCTTCACTTGCCGGATTACGGCGAATGGAAAGGCGCGCATCGACACGCGTGCGTGTGGGGTGCAGCGCGATGGTCAGGTCGACCTTATCGATGAGGAAATCCGGCCGGCGGTAGTTTTCAAGCAGGATCGGACGAGGCGTATCGGTCTTCATGGGTATCTCGATGTGCGCGGGTGGCGCGAAGAAGTTCAAGCCGGGAGCGCAATAGCGCGCAGCCGGTACAACTGCAAAGTCTTGGGCCGGACCCGTATTTGTGCGCTCCTTTGCGCGAAACCTCAACCCAAGCGGCGGCGGAATTCCTCGTAGCCGAATTCGCGGATGATGCGGAACGCGCCATCCTTGGACTTTACGGCGAGCGAGGGCAACGGAACACCGTTGAAGGTATTATTCTTCACGAACGAGTACTGCATCATATCAGTGAAGACCACGCGGTCGCCCGGCTTCAGCGGTTGCGGGAACGAATATTCGCCGATGATGTCGCCGGTCATGCAGGTCTTGCCGCCCAGAATGTAGTCGTGCCCGAGAATGCCCGGTTTGTCCGCGCCGAGGATCTGAGGCGTGTAGGGTACTTCCAGAACGTCGGGCATATGCGTGGAGGCGGAGGCATCAAGGATCGCGATGTCCTTCCCGTTGTGATGGATGGCGAGCACGGAGCCGACCAGAAACCCCGTATCGACAACCAGTCCCGCGCCAGGCTCCAGGTAAACCTCGACGTCGAACTCAGCCTTGAATGTCCTGATCGCGTCGATCAGCACGCCGACGTCGTAGCCCGCCTTGTTGATGAAGTGACCGCCGCCGAAGTTCACCGCCTTCACACGGCGGATGTAGGGAGCGAATTCGCGGGCCACGTGCGCGATGAGGCCGGCGGAGCCCTCATGCGTCGCTTCGCACAAGGCATGAGCGTGCAGGATGTCGATGTCCTGCCAGGGTGCATCTTCCAGCGTGTCGCGCGTCGCTCCGAACCGCGAGTAAGGGGCGCACGGGTCGTAGAGATCTCCACCCAGCGTCGCCAGCGAATAGCCGGGATTGATGCGAAGGCCGATGGCCGATCGGGCGGCCTTGAGCACGGCCAGGCATTCCCGGATCTGCGCGGGGGAATTGAAATAGATGTGATGGGCGAGCTGGGTCAGGCGCGCCACTTCTCCCGGCATGTAGGCAGGAGAATAGCAGTGCACCTCCTTGCCGAAATCCTCTGCGCCCATCCGCGCCTCGTACTCGCCGGATGCGGTTGTGCCGTCCAAGGTTTCGCGCATCATCGCGAACGCGGCAGGCAGGGCAAACGCCTTCGTGGCGAGCAGAATCTTGCAGCCTGTCTCGCGCTTGATCCGCGCGGCGGTCTCAAGATTTCGCGCCAGCAGCGTCTCGTCGAGAACGTAAACGGGCGTTGCAATGTCGGATGGAAGCGTGAACGTCATATGTACCCAGGGTCCGTGCCGGCCTTATGGCGCAGTCCAAAGGCGGGCGCGCGCTGTATATGGCACCGCTGCGCTCAGCCTGCTAGTGCCCTCATCCAGACTTGGCGGCGCAAGTTACCTGAGCAATTTTACTGCGCGATTTGGACCTGGAACTGGCGCGTCATGGTTTCACCGCTCGCCAGGCGCGCGGTGACGGAAAAGGCATCCGAGCCCGAGGCGCCCGCGCGTGCGGTATAATAGACACCTGTGCCAGTCGCTTTGACGCCCAGGCAGCTGCCCTGGGCGGATGCCGCAATGGTCGTCGCCTGGCCCGGACGAAACGAGATATCGCCCTTCTGGGGCGGATCGATCACGCTGACCTGGGGTTCGGGAAGCGGTGTGCAGTTTTTGTCGACCCCGGCGAAGATGAAGACGCGTCCGGCACGTCCGGGCACAACGGGCGCCGTCCGGATCGCTGGATCTGCCGCGGGTGCCGTTGCAAGCGACGGCAGAGTGGGCGGCCCGCTGCGCTGGCCCGATGCCTCCATGTTTGGCGCGTCTTGCGCCGTCTTCGCTTCTGGTGTCTGCCCCGAACAGGCCGTCAGCAGGGAAACTGCCGAAGTGGCCAGGGCCAGGACGCGCCAGGACGCGAGACCTTCAACCTTCATCGTGCTTCCTCCTGCGCGGGCCACCGATAGCAGAAGGTCAGATAGAACAGCGCGAGGTAAATTGCCAGAAATGCAACGCCACCGAGCAGGGCCGCCGCCTCATAAAGGGTGAAGCCATAAAGCCAGTCCGGCGCATCATTGCCGAATCCTGGAATCCCCGTGTCGGTCGCCGGCAGCTTGCTCCAGGCCCGTTGCGTGCCGAGCAGCAACTCGTGCAGGCCGAACGTCAGCGCACCCATGAAAGCGAGCCCGAAGGAGAGCAGCGTGAAGGCGAGAAAGCGCAGCGAGAAGGGCGCATCCTTGAGAAACAGCCAGAGGCCGGCGATGTAGCCTGAGACCATGCCGAAGGATACCGAAAAAACCGAGACGACGAGCCCGGTGAGATCGTTTCGGATATTGAGGATGTCGGCTTCGGTCATGCGGCTTGCTCGCGCTTATGACTAGAGTGCTTCCGGAAAAGTGGGAACCGGTTTTCCGATAAGAAGCACGACAAAACAAAATCCTAGAGTCGTTCCGCGAGTCCATCAAAATCGGAACGGCTCTAGGGGATGGCAGCAAGAAACCGGAACGCAAGCCCAGCGTCAGCGACTTTCCGATGATGACCGAGACCAGCAGGATCACCGCTGCCGTGAGGATGAAAGGATTATCCGGCAGCAGCCCCGCCATGATTGAACCGACATGACGGCAGGCCGCTAACGGTGCGGCCCAAGCCCAGATGAAAATTCGATGAGCCGCGCCCGTCCCCGCCATCCGGGCTCCTTGTGCCGTTGACGTCAGGGTAGAAAATGCGGCGGCCGGGATCAAGTCTCGACGTCAAAGAGATCTTTCTGATCTTTTTTCTTGATCTGCTTCACATGCCAGGGCAGGCCCTGCTTGCCGAGTTCGTCAAGGAAAGGTTTGGGAGGAAGCTGCTCGACGTTGAAGACGCCCCCCTTTTCACCCGCGGGCGCCTTCCAATGACCCTGGAACAGCATCATGGCGCCGACGACCGGGGGAACGCCGGTGGTGTAGGAGACGGCCTGTGCGCCGACCTCCTTGTTGGTCTCGGCATGATCGCACACGTTCCAGATCATGTAGCGAACCTTCTCGCCGTCCTTGTGGCCCTTGATGATCACACCGATGGACGTTTTTCCCGAATAGTTCTCCGCGAGCGAGGAGGGCTCAGGCAGCAGGCTCTTGAGGAACTCCATGGGCACCACCGGCGTGCCCTTGTACATGACGGGATCGATGCGCGTCATGCCGACGTTCTGGAGCACCTCCAGGTGCTTGATATAGTTGTCGGAGAACGTCATCCAGAAACGGATCTGCTCCAGCCCCTTGATGTTCTCGACGAGGCTCTCTTCCTCCTCATGGTAGATGAGGTAGGACTTGACCTCTCCAACTTCCGGATAGTCGATCATGGTGGAGATCGAGAGCGGATCGATCTCGATCCACTCGCCCTCTTTCCAATACTTTCCGCGCTGGGTTACTTCGCGCAGGTTTATCTCCGGATTGAAGTTCGTCGCAAACGCCTTGCCGTGGCTGCCCGCGTTGCAGTCGATGATGTCGATCGTCTTGATGGTGTCGAACAGTTCTTCCTGCGCGTATGCACAGAAGATGTTCGTCACGCCCGGATCGAAGCCGCAGCCCAGGATGGCCATGAGGCCTTTGGCTTTGAAGGCATCGTGATAGGGCCATTGGTACTTGTAAGTGAATTTCGCCTCCTCGCGGGGCTCGTAATTGGCCGTATCCATGTAGTGGACGCCCGCCTCGAGGCACGCGTCCATGATCGACAGATCCTGATAGGGGAGCGCCATGTTGATGACGAGGTCCGGCTTGACCTTCTTCAACAGCGCGACTGTCTCCTGGACGTTGTCGGCATCGACTTGCGAGATGTCGATGGGTGTCTTGCACTCGGCCTGAACCTTCTGGCAGCTCTCCAAGCGGCGCGAGGCCAGATGGATCTTCTTGAAGACATCGCGGTTCATCGCGCATTTCTTGGCCACGACCGAGCCGGCGGCTCCAGCGCCGATGATAAGAACGCTATTCAATTCAAGCTCCTAAAGCTGGCATGTGAGAGGTGCGCAAAGTGGATGGCCGCAACACCCGGCCTAGGCAAGCGCAAATCGCCAGATAGGGCAAGCGCCTGTCACGTTCAATGCCTTTCGAAAGTTTTGCCGTATCCTGCCGGGTGGGAGCCTAGCGATGGCCGGCACGCCTTTATGCCCCCTCCAGTGGACGACCGGCAAACCCTTAGAATAAAACTGCCTATCCTACTCAAATCCAGCAGGCGACCCTCCGACCATGACAGCGTCTCCCCCGGCGATACCCTCCGGCCGCATTACGGCCATGCTGCAGACGGAACGGGCGCGATTTGAGGAGCGCAATCCGCGCTCAGGTACGCTTGCGCAACGCACGGCGCAGCACTGGCTGCGAGGCGTGCCGATGCACTGGATGATCGATTGGGGCACGCCTTTCCCCCTGTTTATCGAGGCCGCTCAAGGGGTCACCCTGACAGACGCCGACGGGCATACCTACGTCGATTTCTGCCTGGGCGATACCGGCGCCATGTTCGGCCATTCACCTCCCGCCATTGCCGAGGCGGTCGCACGCCAGGCGGCGCGGGGCCTGACCACCATGCTGCCGGGGCCTGATGCCGCCATTGTCGGCGAACTGCTGAGCCGGCGCTTCAAATTGCCCTACTGGCAAGTGACGGCCACGGCATCCGACGCCAACCGCTCCGTGATCCGCTGGGCACGCGGGGCGACGGGGCGCGCCAAGATCCTCGTCATGCAGGGCTGTTACCACGGCGCGGTGGACGACACCTTCGTTACGCTGGAGAACGGCAGGCCGCGCAACCTCCCTGGGCTCGTCGGCGAGGTGCGCGACGTGACGCAGCATACGGCCGTCGTCGAGTTCAACGATATCCCGGCGCTGGAGAAGGCTCTTGCCGGGGAGGATGTTGCCCTTGTTCTGGCCGAACCGGTCATGACCAACTGCGGAATGGTGCTGCCCGATCCCGGTTATCATGAGGCTCTTCGCGCGCTCACCCGCAAGTACGGCACGCTGCTGTGTATCGACGAGACCCATACCATCAGTTCAGGACCAGGCGGCTACACGGCGACACACGGTCTTGATCCCGACTTCTTTGTTCTGGGCAAACCGATCGCGGGAGGCGTGCCGGCCGCCATTTACGGATGGAGCGCTGCGGTTGATGGGCTGATCAAGGCCTATCTTGGGACTCGCGAACCCGGCTACTCGGGCATCGGCACGACGTTGTCAGGCAATGCATTGCAGCTTGCCTGCATGCGCGTGGTTCTCGAGCAGATCCTTACCGATGACGTCTATGGCGCGGCGATGCCCTTGGCCGAGAGCCTCCAAGCGGGGTTGCGCGATCTGATCACGCACCACAATCTGCCGTGGAGCGTCGTCCGCGTCGGCTTGCGCGCCGAGATAGTCGCCGCGTCCCAATTGCCGCGAAATGGTACTCAGGCGCTGTTGTTCGCACACAGCGAGGTGGAGCACGCACTGCATCTTTTCTGTCTCAACCGCGGCGTTCTCATTACCCCCTTCCACAATATGATGCTGGTGTGCCCGCAGACGCGCGCGGAGCACGTGGCCCGTCTGCTCGACGTGCTCGATCACGGCATGAGCGTGCTGTCGTCACAGCCAACCTTGCGTTCGAACTGAGCCTTCAAAAGAGCCCCTAAACAACCATGATCAAGCTCCCTGCCAAAGATGCGCTCGCCAAGGAGGCGCAGACCTTTCTCGACGCCAATCCGGACATCGATCAGTTCGCGATGCTCTACACCGACCTTCCAGGGGCGCAACGCGGCAAGCTGTTGACGCGCGGCGAGTTGATGGGCGCCTATCAGAACGGCCGGTGTCTGCCGGGCTCGGTCATGTCGATGGATATCACGGGGCGCGACGTCGAGGAGACGGGTCTGGTCTGGGGAGACGGCGATGCCGACCGTCTCGTGTGGCCTGTTGCGGGCACGCTCGTTCGCACGCCCTGGACGCGCACGCCTCAGGCCCAATACCTGGGCTCCTATTTCGAGCTGAATGGAGAAGCGTGCCTCGCCGAGCCGCGCCACGCCTTGCAGCGTGTGGTGGCGAGACTGGTGGAATTGAACCTCACACCGGTCGCAGCCGTTGAACTCGAATTTTACCTGCTTGACCGGGAAAGCGCGCTGGCGGGGCGTCCGCGTCCACCTGCGGCCCTTGTTGGCGGAGCAGAGCCCAAGCACTGGCAAGCCTACTTCATGCCGGACATCGACGACTTTGCGCCCTTCTTCAGCGATCTTTACGCGGCGACGAAGATGCAAGGAGTGCCGGCGGAGGCTTTGATTTCCGAATACTCGCCGGGCCAGATGGAGATCGGCCTGCGCCACCACGACGATGCGCTGCGCGCCTGCGACGAGGCCATGATGTTCAAGCGCGCAGTGAAGTGCGTCGCTGACCAGCATGGGTTGATGGCAACCTTCATGGCCAAGCCTTACGCGCAGTATTCCGGATCGGGAATGCACCTTCACGTCTCGTTGGCGGGGGCTGACGGAAATGCATTTGCGTCCGATGAGGACGCCAACGAATTGTTGCGCTTTGCCATCGGCGGTATGCAGGCGACCATGGCGGATGCCATGGCGATCTTCGCGCCCAACGCAAACTCCTACCGGCGCTTCCGCAAATCGTCCTATGCGCCGATTGCTCCCAACTGGGGTATCAACAATCGCACCGTGTCGCTGCGTGTGCCCGCGACCTCAGGCGCAGCACGCCACGTCGAGCATCGCGCTTCGGGAGCCGATGCCAATCCGTATCTTGCGTTGGCCTGCGTGCTGGCGGGCATGCACTATGGCATCGTCAACAGGATTGATCCCGGCCCCCCCGTCACCGGCAACGGCTACGAACAACCGCCCGCCACGCCGATGCCGGTGAATTGGTTTGCGGCACTGGAAAAGATGCGCGGTTCGGATTTCATGAAATCGTACTTTGGCGACCGGTTCGTCGACATCTTCACGACGATCAAGGAGATCGAAGCCGACCGTTTCTTCGCCGAGCCTCAGCCGCTCGATTTCGACTACTACCTGAGAACGGTCTGACGGTGTGGGTTTGCCGATTGGCGAGGGCGGTTGGCCGCCCCCGGATAGGACCTGATTACCCACCCGAGTAGGGCACTTTGACTACCCGACCGGGCCTTGCGTGGGTTTCGGCCGAATTCTACCCTTCGCGCACAAATTAGGAGAACGATTGCCCGAAGGTGGCTGTCCGTTCCGGGTGCGCCGGCGGGTCCTCCCCTTTTCGCAGGCAACGCCAAGGGGAACGCCCATGTCCATGAAAAACAAGGTCATTACCGCCGATCAAGCGATAGCTCTGATCAAAGACGGCGATGTCGTCTGCACCACCGGCTTCGTGCAAAGCTGCATCCCCGAGGCGCTCCATGCGGCGCTCGAGAAGCGTTACGTAGAGACGAAGGCGCCTAAAAATCTCACGCTCATCATGTGTGCGGGTGCGGGCGACAGCAAAGGGCTCGGCACCGGCCGTTTGTACCACGAAGGACTCCTGCGCCGCGTCATCGCCGCCAACTTCGGCCGCATGCCCAAGGTCGCCAAGGCGGCACAGGAGAACAAGATTCAGGGTTACAATCTGCCCCAAGGGATCATCTCGAAGCTCTACCGTTCGTGCGCATCCGGCTCGCCTGGGCTCTTCTCTAAGGTCGGGTTGCACACCTACGTGGACCCCAGGCTGGGCGGCGGCAGGGTCAATGAGGCCACCACCGAGGACATCGTCAAGCGCGTCGAGGTCGATGGCGAGGAGTGGCTGTTTTACAAAGCCACTCCGATCGATGTCGCCCTCATCCGTGCAACGAGCGCCGATCCCTCCGGCAATCTTTCCATGGAAAAGGAAGCGCTCACGCTCGACAGCCTGGCGCAGGCCATGGCGGCTCACAACAACGGCGGCGTCGTCATTGCGCAGGTGGAGCGTATCGTCGAGGAAGGTTCGATCAGACCCAAGGACGTCAGGGTTCCGGGCATTCTCGTTGATTGTGTCGTCGTAGCCGACGACCCCGTCATGCATCGCATGAACTACGGGGTGATGTACAATCCGGCGCTGTCGGGAGAAATTCGCGTGCCCGTCGATGCTATGCCGAAGATGGAACTCGATGAGCGCAAGATCATCGCGCGGCGCGCGGCTTTCGAATTGCCGCTCAATGGCGCGATCAACCTTGGCGTGGGCGCGCCCGATGGCGTGGCGGCGGTAGCGGCTGAGGAGAAGGTCACACCGTTCCTGACCATGACCACCGAGGCGGGCGCCGTCGGCGGCGTACTTGCAGGGGGATCGAGCTTCGGCTCGTCGGCCAACGCCCATTCGATCCTCGATCAGAACCAGATGTTCGACTTTTATCACGGCGGTGGGCTTGACCTGACGTGCTTGGGCGTGGCCGAGGTCGACCAATACGGCAACGTCAATACCTCGCGTTTCGGCGGCAGGCTGAACGGCTGCGGCGGATTTATCGATATCTCGCAGAACTCACGCGCGGTGGTGTTTGCCGGAACATTCACGGCCGGTGGCCTTAAGGTCGAGGTCGCCTACGGCAAGCTCAAAATTATCGAGGAAGGCCGTGCCCGCAAGTTCGTCAAGAACGTCGAGCAGATCACGTTCTCGGGCAAATATGCCGCCTCCAAGTCGCAACCCGTGATCTACGTGACGGAGCGCTGCGTGTTCGAATTGACGGCAGAGGGCCTCGAACTCATCGAAGTCGCGCCGGGGATCAATATCGAGAAGCACATCCTTGCCCACATGGACTTCACGCCCATCATCAACAAGCCGCTGCCCATGGATCGCCGCATTTTCCTCGACGAGCCGATGGAACTGATGAGCGAGCTCCTCAATCTGAAGCTCTCGGAGCGTGTCAAGTACGACAGCGACCGCAATATCCTGTTCGTGAACCTTGAAGGCTGGAGCGTGCGCAAAAAGAGCGACATCGAAGACCTGCGCAAGATTCTGGTGGATGCGCGCATGCGCGCTGGCCGCCGCGTCAACGCCGTCGTCAATCACGATGGCTGCCGCATCGCCGACGACCTCTATGACGACTACGCCGAGATGATCCAGTACATGCTGGAGAACCACTACGTCTCCACCGCGCGTTATACGACCAGCGCGTTCATGCGGCTGAAAATGAAGGAGGCGCTGTCGCGCCGCGGGCTTATGCCTCACATCTTCGAACGCCCCGAGGAGGCGCACGCGGAGCTTGAAAAAATCAGGTGACCGAGCCGCGAGATAAGACAAGAGGCGCAAGGGAGCCTTCCCTTGCGCCTCTTTCGTTCTTCTGAGTCTGTCGACGAATTAGACGATAAAGAAGTCTGCGTTGGTCAGGGCCGCCTTGTTGTTGATGACGGCGAACGCCACGGCAGCACCCGCTCCGTTTCCGTCTGCGTCGTAGCTCACCTGTCCCGTAGAACGATTGTAGATGATG
>WPCK01217139.1_pt1 | contig 10687 bp, 8 predicted proteins | sample 5399851 | NCBI WGS metagenome assembly WPCK01 (sample SAMN12869471, study PRJNA574797) | sludge metagenome | isolation source: wastewater treatment of pH11 | place: China:Beijing | collected 2019-05-20
GTCGCAAATGACAGAAGCATTGCGGCATTGGGTCCGGCCGGCTCAAAGAAGAGCTTGCCGAATACAAGACCAGCCGCTGCAGCGTATACGAAGAAGTCATACCATTCCAGAGAGGTACCACTGACGGTCGCCGCGATAACACGACCTTGGTCAGGGTTCTCCTTGAAGACTTTGCGGAGGCTGGGCGGCCTAACAGTGGGCTCACCCTCGGCGATGACGTAGTCGGTTTGTGTCATAACTCGTTACTCCCTTGTCGAGTTGTGCGGAGAGCGAGCCATCTTTGGCTTGCTCATCGTGAACACATCGTATATCATTTGGAATACGACGCAAGAGCATTTCCCAAATTCGAGGCAAACTCTCTCGCATGAAGGCCCAGTTGGCTCCAAAGAAGGATGACCGATGTTAGTCACTGCAGATTCGCGTAGCAATGGCTCTCGACGTGATCTTCAGGTTTCAGTTGGACGCGAAGCGATAGAACTCGAAGTAATAGAAGAGGTCGGTATGAGCGACATGCAGGCAGCCAATCAGCGTGCGATAGCAGAATTGCCGCTAAAGCCGGGAAAGGTGATCGCGGTTCACCTTTCCTACGACTCGCGGGCTGAGCAGCGGGGACGCAAGCCGAAGAACCCCTCCTACTTCTTTAAGCCCGTCAGCTCCCTGGCGCCAACTGGCGCAGATATATCCAGGCCAAAGGGAGCAGACCTGTTGGCATTCGAGGGGGAAATCGCTCTGATTATCGGGCAGCCTGCCCGTTGGGTCTCCACCGCCGACGCGTGGTCCTATGTCGGTTGGGTAACCGCCGCAAATGACTTCGGCATCTACGACATGCGCAAGGCAGATAAGGGCTCGAATGTTCGCTCCAAAGGCGGGGACGGCTACACCCCGATTGGGCCAAACTTCATTCGCGCCTCCGACCTCGACCCTGCGGATATCGCCATCACGACCAAGGTCAATGGAAATCTCGCCCAGCAGGACTCCAGTGCCGGCATGTTCTTCTCACTGCCGCAGATAGTTGCAGACCTGTCACAGCACTTCACCCTTCAACCCGGGGACATCATCCTCACGGGCACCCCCGCTGGGTCTTCCGTAGTTGAACCAGGTGATGCGGTAACGGTCGAGGTCGTGGCAAACGGAATCAGCTCGGGCGAACTGCTCACCACCGTTACCCAGGATGACCATGACTTTGATCCCCGCTTGGGAGATGGCCCCCAGACCGACGAAGTGCAGATCGCCGAGGCGTGGGGAACCACGCCCATAGAACCCACGCCGGAGGTTACCCTTACCGAAGACCTCAAAGAGTCGCTGCTGGGACTCCCAACAGCCGCACTCAGCGCACAGCTTCGCAAAATGGGTCTGAACAACGTCAGCATCGACGGTGTCAGCGCCATGCATCCAGAGAAGAAACTGGTCGGCATCGCCAAGACCCTGCGCTTCCTGCCCAACCGTGAGGACCTCTTCGCGAAACACGGTGGTGGCTACAACGCTCAGAAGCGTGCCTTCGATTCCCTCCAGCCCGACGACGTTGTGGTGATCGAAGCTCGGGGCGAGGCCGGGTCCGGCACTCTCGGAGACATTCTTGCCATTCGGGCGAACAGCCTGGGAGCTGCGGGGATCGTCACCGATGGGGGAGTCCGTGATTACGACGCCGTCGCAGAAGTCGGCATCCCCGTCTACACCCGGGGCGCCCACCCGGCCGTCCTCGGACGTAAACACTTCCCGTGGGAGGTCGGTGGAAGCGTGGCGTGTGGGGGCACCACTGTAGAGCCAGGTGACATCATTGTCGGGGACCGCGATGGCGTCCTCGTCATTCCCCAAGACCTGGTGAAACAGGTTGTGGAAGGCGCGCAAGCAGCCGAAGATTCCGACGCTTGGGTAGCGCAGCGTGTCGCAGAGGGCAATCCCGTCGACGGTCTTTTCCCAATGAACGAAGAGTGGAAGGACCGGTACAAACAGTGGAAGAAAAGCCAGTGACCGTCAGCGCAAACAAGCAGGCAGCAAAGCCCAAGAAAAAGAAGGCCTCGGTCTCAAAGGCAGAGCACGCCTACCTGACACTCAAGGAACGGATTCTTTCGCGCCAGTATGGACCCGGCTACCGGCTGGTTCTGGCCTCCATTGGCTCCGAACTCGACATGAGCGTCGTTCCAGTTCGTGAGGCGATTCGGCGCCTCGAAGCCGAAGGCCTCGTGACCTTCGAACGCAACATCGGCGCCTGCGTCAAGATGATCGATGATCGCCAATACGCACAGTCAATGGAAACACTGGCGGTTCTGGAAGGGGCAGCAACCGCGCTTGCGGCTCCGAACATCACGCCGGAACAGTTAGAGCGGGCGCGCCGCACCAACGAGGTAATGCGGGGAACCTTGGATGACTTCAATCCCCGCGTTTTCACAGTCTTGAACCAAGAGTTCCACTCGGCGTTGCTGACGGGTTGTCACAACCTGCGGCTCACCGATCTGGTTCACGCAGAATGGGCGGTGCTCGGCAACCTTCGGGAGTCGACATTCTCATTCGTCCCCGGTCGGGCAAGGGAGTCGGTACGGGAACACTCTGCGATTCTGGAGCTCATTGAACAGGGGGCTCCGCCCTCGGAAATCGAACGGGCAGTACGCGCCCACCGATTGGCGACCATGGACGCCTATCTGATTCGCCAACACGACCAAGCCTCACCGGACTTGGATTAATCTGACTATTAGGAGAGCAAATGTCGGAAGCTAGCGTGGCGCCCGAAATGGCTGTGCCACAGGGTTTACCCAGCCAGATCCTGCACTACATCAACGGAGAGGCCGTGCCCTCTCTTGGGGGAGAGACTTTTGAGGTCATCAACCCCGTCACCAACGAGGCCTACATTGATGCAGCGTCGGGCCAGAAGGCCGATGTTGAACGCGCTGTTGCCGCTGGAAAAAGGGCATTCGAAGAGGGTCCATGGCCGAAAATGCTGCCGCGGGAACGCTCGCGAATCCTTCACAAGGTAGCGGATCTGATCGAAGCAGAAGATGAGCGCCTAGCGGCATTTGAGTCCTTCGACTCCGGTCTTCCTATCACGCAGGCGCTTGGACAGGCACGCCGCGCCGCAGAGAACTTCAGGTTCTTTGCGGATCTGATCGTTGCGCAGACGGATGACGTGTACAAGGTGCCCGGTCGCCAGATCAACTACGTCAACCGCAAGCCCATCGGGGTTGCTGGCCTGATCACGCCGTGGAACACCCCGTTTATGCTGGAGTCTTGGAAGCTGGCGCCCGCCCTGGCCACAGGCAATACCGTCGTCCTCAAACCCGCGGAGTTCACGCCGCTCTCAGCGTCGCTGTGGGGGGAGATCTTTGAGAAGGCCGGAGTGCCGGCAGGTGTCTTCAACATGGTCAACGGCTTTGGTGAAAGCGCAGGGGATTCCCTGGTCAAGCACCCCGATGTTCCGCTGATTTCCTTCACCGGTGAAAGCTCAACTGGCAGCCTAATTTTTGGAAACTCCGCTCCTTTCTTAAAGGGCCTCTCCATGGAGTTGGGTGGAAAGTCCCCGGCGGTAGTCTTCGCGGACGCGAACGTCGACGACGCTGTCGATGCCACCATCTTCGGTGTTTTCTCCCTGAATGGTGAGCGCTGCACGGCGGGAAGCCGCATCTTGGTTCAGCGCGACATTTACGATGAGTTTGTCGAGAAGTACGCGAAGCAGGCCCGGAACGTCAAAGTGGGTCTACCCTCCGATCCGACCACCGAGGTGGGCGCCCTCGTCCATCCTGAGCACTATGACAAGGTGATGAGCTACGTCGAAATCGGCAAGGAAGAAGGGCGACTGGTTGCCGGCGGTGGCAGACCTGAGGGATTCCCAGAGGGCAACTTCGTTGCACCGACAGTCTTTGTTGACGTGGCCCCGGACGCAAGGATTTTCCAGGAGGAGATTTTCGGTCCGGTTGTGGCGATCACGCCTTTCGACACTGATGAGGAAGCGCTCGAACTGGCCAACAACACCAAGTACGGGCTGGCTGCCTACATCTGGACCAACGACCTGAAGCGGGCACACAACTTTGCTCAGAATGTGGAGGCGGGGATGGTGTGGCTCAACTCCAACAACGTCCGCGACTTGCGAACGCCATTTGGTGGCGTGAAGGCCTCGGGTCTGGGGCACGAGGGCGGATACCGCTCCATCGACTTCTACACCGATCAGCAAGCAGTGCACATCAACCTCGACAAAGTCCACAACCCGTCATTGGGCAAGCAGTAACGCAACGAAGTACCGGGACGAGGGCGACTCCTAGCTCCGCCCTCGTCCAATCCCTCACGCCACAACGCCAAGAATAGAAAGCAAAGGTGCTCTCATGAGTGAAGACAAGAAGGTCAGCCCCGATTACCTAGACGCCGAGGTCATCCTTGGTTCCGATCCGGTTCCCACCCCGGTTGCCCTACCCCCGGACATCCTGCGCGCAGCGTACATGGACATGGTGGTTACGGACTTGGAGGAATCAAAGAAGTTCTACGCCGACATCCTCGGGCTGGTCGTTACGGAAGAGAATGACAACGAGGTCTACCTGCGGTCGTTGGAGGAGTTCATCCACCACAACCTGATCCTGCGCAAGGGTGACACGGCCGCGATTCGTGCCTTCGGTTACCGGGTTCGCACACCTGAAGATTTGGAGAAGGCTGAGGAGTTCTACAAAGAGCTGGGTTGCCGCGTGGAGCGCGTTCCTGCTGGAACTGTTGCCGGTATGGGAGAAATAGTCAGGGTTCAGGACCCGCTGGGCTTCCCGTACGAGTTCTTCTACGACGTCGACCATGAGAAGCGCCTCGCGTGGGACTACCAGCTCTACACGCCCGGCGCCCTGGTGCGACTTGACCACTTCAACCAGGTGACTCCGAACGTCCCCCGGGCAGTTGGATACATGGAAGACTTGGGCTTCGGCGTTACTGAAGAGATTGTCGACGAGGACGGAACGGTCTACGCAGCCTGGGTGCGTCGCAAGCCAACTGTTCACGACACTGCCATGACCGGTGGCGATGGACCCAGAATGCACCACATTGCGTTCGCGACTCACGAGAAGCACAACATCCTGGCGATTTGTGACAAGCTCGGTGCTCTGCGGCTCTCGGACCACATTGAGCGAGGTCCTGGCCGTCACGGGGTCTCAAATGCCTTCTACCTGTACCTTCGCGATCCCGATGGGCACCGCGTAGAGATTTATACGCAGGATTACTACACGGGCGATCCGGACAACCCCAAGGTTTCGTGGGATGTTCACGATAACCAGCGCCGCGACTGGTGGGGCACCCCGGTTGTGCCTAGCTGGTACCGTGATGCGTCACGTGTCCTCGACCTTGACGACAACGTGCAGCCCCTAGTGGGTCGCACGGATGAGAGCGAGTTGGAGGCCACCATTGGCGCCGACGGATTCTCATATACTCGCAAAGATGAGGACGATTCCATGCCGGAGTGGAAGCTCGGTGAGTTCAAGCTGGGTAACCAGCTGTAAGTTGCGAGTCCGGGCGTGGTGACAACGGAGTCACGCGCCCGGGCTTGTTGCAATTGTCCTCTAGTAGGTCTTACTGACGAAGGGTTCTTGAATGCTTGACGATTCACAACTGACCGCGATTGCGGATGAACTGGCGCAGGCCGAGGCCGATCGCACGATGGTCCCGCTCCTCACCGTGAGATACCCAGACATGGTTGTTGAAGATTCCTACAGGGTCCAGGCCAAGTGGGTTCAGCGCGGCATTGCCGACGGCAGGCGCCTTGTGGGACGCAAAATTGGTCTCACCAGCAAAGTCATGCAGGTTGCAACGGGAATCACCGAGCCCGACTACGGTGCGATTTTCGAGGACATGGTTTATGACAATGGTGGGGAGATCCCATTCGAACGCTTCTCCAATGTGCGGATCGAGGTCGAACTGGCCTTTGTTCTAAAGACGGATCTCTCCGGTCCGGATGTGACGATCTTTGATGTGCTTCGGGCGACAGAGTACGTGGTTCCTGCCCTTGAGATTCTCTCTTCCCGGATCGAAATGCAAGGACGTACGATCGTGGACACCATCAGCGATAATGCGGCGATGGGGGGAATGGTCTACGGCGGTAATCCGGTCGCGCCCGACGCTGTTGATCTCCGCTGGGTTTCCGCACTGCTGTACCGTAACCAGACCATCGAAGAGTCCGGCGTTGCGGCCGCCGTGTTGAACCATCCCGCCACTGGGGTTGCATGGTTGGCAGGAAAGCTGGCGCAGCACGGCGATGGTCTCAAGGCGGGCGACATCGTCCTCGCTGGCTCCTTCACCCGGCCAATGTGGGTGGAACAGGGCGACACGATCCTGGCTGACTACGGACCTCTGGGGACAATCTCATGCCGCTTCATTTAGACCCGGAGCCTGTTCAGCCGCATCGCGAAGGACTGGGCCAGCCGCGTCCGGCGCTCCCAAAGACACTGGGACGGTTGCTTACGGAAACCGGTGACCGCCCCCTGGTGGGGATGTGGCTCTGTTCGGGCTCAAGTGTCATGGCGGAGATTGCGGCGGGATCGGGCTTGGACTGGTTGCTGATTGACGCGGAACACTCGCCGTTGAGCCTTGCCCAAATGCAGATGCAGCTCCAAGCCATCGCTGCCTACCCCATCACCCCGGCCATTCGTGTTCCCAGCGCCGACCCGGTGACGATCAAGCAGGTTCTTGACCTGGGTGTGCAAAACATAGTGGTTCCGATGGTTTCCGACGCTGACCAAGCCAGCGCGGCCGTCGCCGCTGCCAGGTACGCGCCGGCTGGAGTGAGGGGGGTCGGCAGCGCCCTCGCACGTTCCGGTCGGTGGGGGCGAGTCCCCGGCTACCTTGAGAACGCCAACGACTACGTGAGTGTCACCGTGCAGATTGAAACTGCCGAGGGCGTCTCAAACGCGGAAGAAATCATGCAGGTTGAGGGAGTAGACGCGGTGTTTGTGGGGCCGTCTGACCTGGCTGCGTCCATGGGGATGATTGGTCGCCAGACCCATCCTGACGTGGTTGCGGCAGTGATGTCCGTTGTCGACCGAGGTCGCGCCTTGGGGATACCGGTGGGCGTTAATGCCTTTGACCCTCAGGCTGCGCAAGACTACATCGCCGGGGGAGTGCGCTTTATCCTTGTTGGCGCCGATGTGACCATGGTGGCCCGGGGTAGTGAAGCACTGGCGCAGAAGTGGGTGCCGGAAGTGGGCGTTTCCGAGGCCGCGGCCTATTAGCCACGCGCACTCCCAGCAGGGCTGGGTGTGACAATGCCCCGGAAGGCCGAAGCCAACCGGGGCATTGTCACGGGTCCGCACGGACTTGGAGCGACAGTGTTAGTTCTCCAGCCTTGGGGCCGCATCGATCGAATAATCGAACAGTTCGTACTTGTCGATGGCCTGCTGGATCACGCCGTGGTCCAGCTTCCCGTCATAAACCAGGCCCTGCAGGACGCGCACGGCTGTCGACTCTGCATCAACGTGGAAGAAGCGGCGTGCAGCGCGGCGAGTGTCCGAGATGCCGAAGCCATCTGTTCCCAGTGTCAGGTAGCGCCCAGGGATCCATGGGCGGATCTGGTCGTGGACCATGGTGGACCAGTCGGATGTCGCGACATATGGGCCTTCGGTTCCAGCCAGTTGGCGGGAGATGAAGGGGTGGCGGTACTCCTCATTCGGGTGCAAGAAGTTGTGCTCATCGGCCTCAACCCCATCGCGGCGCAACTCATTCCATGAGGTCACCGACCAAACGGCAGCGTCGACACCCCAGTCCTCAGCAAGAAGACGACGAGCTTCGCGGGCCCACGGCACGCCCACACCCGATGCGAGGATCTGTGCCTTGAGGCCCCCGTTATTCGTGTGGTCATCCACCTTGTAGATACCGCGCAGAACGCCCTCGACATCTAGATTCTCAGGCTCAGCAGGCTGAACGATCGGCTCGTTGTAAACCGTCAGGTAGTAGAGGATGTTCGGGTCACGCGGGTCGTCCTTGCCATACATCCGCTTGATACCGTCTTTGAAGATGTACTTGATTTCGTACGCGTACGCCGGATCATAGGAAACGAAGCCGTGGTTTGTTGACGCCAGCAGGTGCGAGTGGCCATCAAGGTGCTGCAGGCCCTCACCTGTCAGGGTGGTGCGGCCAGCGGTTGCGCCAACCACGAAACCCTTGGTCAACATGTCGGCCGCCGCCCAGAACTGGTCGCCTGTCCTCTGGAATCCGAACATCGAGTAGAAGATGTAAACCGGCAGCAAGGGGACATTGTGGGTCGTGTAAGCAGTACCCGAAACCTGCAGGGCCGCTGCTGATCCGGCCTCGGTGATGCCGGTGTGCAGAATCTGGCCCTCGGTGGACTCCTTGTAGGAAAGCATCATGTCGGCATCGACCGACGTGTAGTTCTGCCCGTGGGTGTTGAAGATCTTTGCTGACGGGAAGATTGAGTCGAGGCCGAACGTTCTCGCCTCATCCGGAATGATCGGCACAACGTACTTGCCGACTTCCTTGTCCCGCATCAGGTCCTTCAGTGCGCGAACGAACGCCATTGTCGAGGCGACCTTTTGGGTTCCGGACCCCTTCTCAAGTGACTTGAAAGGCTTGTCCGGAATGGTCTCCCACCTCGGGTCATTCGGCAGACGCTCCGGCAGGTATCCGCCGAGGACGTGACGGCGTTCCTTCATGTACAGCAGTGCCGGATCGTCTTCGGCAGGACGGTAGTAGGGCGGAGCGCCCGGGCTTGCATCCAGCTCTTCATCCGTGATCGGAATCTGCAAGCGGTCACGTAGCAGTTTCGCATCGTCTGCGGACAGCTTCTTCATCTGGTGGGTTGCGTTGCGGCCAGCAAACGACGGGCCGAGGGCGTAGCCCTTGATGGTGTGAGCCAGAATCACGGTGGGCTGACCGGTGTGTTCCATCGCTGCCTTGTAGGCTGCATAGACCTTGCGGTAGTCGTGGCCACCACGACGCAGATCCCAAATCTGCTGGTCACTCCAGTTCTCAACCATCGCCTTGGTGCGTGGATCGCGACCGAAGAAGTGCTCACGCACGTACGCGCCGTCGTTTGCTTTGAATGTCTGGTAGTCGCCGTCCAGGGTGTTACCCATCAGGTTGACGAGGGCGTGATCCTTGTCTGCAGCAAGCAACTGGTCCCAGCCACGGCCCCAGAGGACCTTGATGACGTTCCAGCCAGCACCCTTGAAGAATGCCTCCAGCTCCTGGACGATCTGTCCGTTACCACGCACAGGACCATCAAGGCGTTGCAAGTTGCAGTTGACGACAAATGTAAGGTTATCCAGCCCTTGAACTGCTGCCATTTGCAGGAGTCCACGTGATTCTGGCTCGTCCATTTCACCGTCACCAAGGAATGCCCAGGTGTGCTGGTGGCTGGTGTCTTTGAGGCCGCGAAGGTGCAGGTAACGGTCAACCCACGCCTGGTAGATAGCGGCTGCGGGGCCGAGGCCGAGCGACACGGTCGGGTACTCCCAGAACCAGTCAAGCTGGCGGGGGTGGGGGTATGAGGGAAGACCGTGTTCCGTTGAGGCCTGTTGGCGGAACCCATCCAGATCGTCCTCGGTAAGGCGCCCCTCAACGAACGCGCGTGCGTAGTTACCGGGGGAGGCGTGCCCCTGGAAGAAAACGTGGTCGCCGCCGCCGGGGTGTTGCTTGCCGCGGAAGAAGTGGTTCAATCCGACCTCGTACAAAGTGGCAACAGAAGCGTAAGAAGAGATGTGTCCGCCAACCCCAACACCGGGACGCTGAGCGCGGGTCACCATGGCGGCCGCATTCCAGCGGATCCACATGCGGTAGCGCTTCTCCATTGCCTCATCGCCGGGGAAGTAAGGCTCCTGCTCTACAGGAATGGAGTTGATGTAGGGAGTTGTTGTCTCAAGTGGGATCGACACGTCGCGTCGACGGGCCTCATCCAACATGTGCAGCAGAAGGTAGCGCGCTCGAGGCGCACCCTTCTCTGCAATAAGGCCCTCGAGAGAATCGATCCACTCCTGCGTCTCATCGGGGTCGTTGTCGGGTACCTGGCTGAGCATTCCGTTTACGACAGGCCTGTTCAGGGGAGTCACTAGCAACCACATCCTTGAAGTCTTGAGCGCCCACGTTCGGTGGGCTGGCATAGTCCTATTGTCCAACAATCGGGGCCAACTTGGCGACAGATCTGGGACTTTGGGGCCATGAACTTGGACTCACCGACAAATTGAGCGTCTCATTTGCACCGACCGCGCCGCTATAGAATAGGGTTTGATCTATCGGTCAGATTAGTGCGTGATCGGTGGGAACTGTATCCATTCGGAAGGTGGTTTGACAGGTGGGCGAGGGCCTCGGGTTTACTCCTGGTCAAGTAGTGCAAGAGTTCTACTTTGATGAGGACGTGGACAACACTTTGCGGGCAACCGTTGAAAAGGAAACCGGCGGAACCATTGTCGCCTGGGACTACGAGGACATGGTTGATGGTGTCCTTATTTGGTGGCGTGAAGAAGACGCGTTTGAAGAGGACCTGGCAGACGTCCTGATGGATGCCAGCGCAAACTTGGATGACAGTGGGGGCATTGTCTATGTGATGACGCCGAAGCCGGGGCGGAAGTCATCGGTTCCAATCGACCAGGTTGCTGAGGCCGCGAAGACCGCGGGCCTCAAGGCAACGACCGCAACGTCGGTGGCTCCCGACTGGGCTGCGATGCGCCTGGTAGCGCGCCCTCGCAAGAGGTAGATAGCGCATACTCTACGGCTGGCAGTG
>WPCK01056351.1_pt1 | contig 10681 bp, 7 predicted proteins | sample 5399851 | NCBI WGS metagenome assembly WPCK01 (sample SAMN12869471, study PRJNA574797) | sludge metagenome | isolation source: wastewater treatment of pH11 | place: China:Beijing | collected 2019-05-20
GGCCTCGACGCCGACGAGCAGGCCCGCCTGCACACCGACGGCATCCTCTGAGCGCCGGCCCGCCATCGGCGTCGCCCTCGCTCCAGGTCCGTGCGTCGGATTGGGGCTCCGGGCTAGAGCCGGGGTGGGACGATGACGGTGCGGCGGCTGGGATGCCGGCCGCCACCGAGGTCGAGGGTCGGCTCGCCGTCGAGGTCCAACACGAGGTGGTCGTCGGCGGTCTCGAACACCGGCGCCGAGCGCCGACCCGTGGACTCCGACAGCGGCACGTGGGGCAGCTGGGGACCGAAGAGGCTGCCCTGCCCCCGGGACAGGCCCGCAGCCATGCCCCCTGCCCAGAGCGGGCACTCGAGCAGCGCCTCCAGCTCGTCGGCGGCGACGGCAGGGCTGATGAAGTAGCCCTGCACGCTGTGGCAGTCGGCCTCGCGAAGGAGGTCGAGCACCGTCTCGGTCTCGACACCCTCTGCGGTCACGGTGAGACCCAGGTTGCGGGCCAGGTCGATGGTGGAGTGCACGATGACGCGATCGGCGGGGCGGTCGGCCATGCCCGCCACGAACGAACGGTCGATCTTGATCTCGTCGACCGGAAGGCGCTGGAGGTAGGCGAGCGACGAGTACCCGGTGCCGAAGTCGTCGATGGCGAGGCGAACGCCCAGCTCGTCGAGCGCCCGCAGAACGGTGCCTGCCCGTTCGGGATCGTCCATGATCGAGCTTTCGGTGAGCTCGAGCTGGAGTTGGCGCGCCGGGAGGTCGTGGCGGGTGAGCAGGTCGCGCAGCTGTGCCGAGAGGTGGGGGTCGTGCAGGTTGCGGGCGGACAGGTTGACGCTGACCACCAGGTCGAGTCCACGCGCCCTCCAGCGCGCGATCTGGCCCAGGGCCTCCGCCACGACGAGAGCGGTGAGGGGTCGGATGAGGCCAGTGCGCTCGGCCAGTGGCACGAACTCGCCGGGGGCCAACAGCCCCTCACGGGGGTGGCGCCACCGCACGAGGGCTTCGACGGTCTCCACCCGGCCGGTCATCAGGTTCACCTGCGGCTGGTAGTGCACGACGAGCTCGTTGTTGCCGAGGGCCGTGCGCAGGTCGGCGAGGAGGTTCAGCCGGCGGCGACTGTGGTGGTCCTGCTCGGGCGAGTACAGCTCCACTGCGTGCTGACGGCTCTTGGCCCGATACATGGCGATGTCGGCTCGCTGCAGCAAGGTCTCGGTCGTGGTCCCATGGTCGGGGAAGAGGGCGATGCCGATGCTGGCCTCGACGTCGAGGAGACCGTCGTCGACCGTGAAGGGGGGCTCCAGGCCGGCCACGATGGCGCCAGCACGTCGGAGGGCGTCCGCCTCGTCGGTGCCCTCGAGCAGCACGCCGAACTCGTCGCCGCCGAGGCGGGCGACGAGGCCGTCGCCACCGAGGGCACCCGAGAGGCGCGGACCGACCTGTTGGAGCAGGACGTCGCCGGCATCGTGGCCGAGGGTGTCGTTGACCTCCTTGAAGCGATCGAGGTCGATGAGCAGGACCGCCACCTGGGACCAGGCAGCATGGCCGTCGGCGAGCCGGTCGTCGAGCACCTGGCGGAAGTGGACCCGGTTGGCGAGGCCGGTGAGGGGATCGACCAGTGACTCGCGTGCCATCGCCGTCGCCGTCACGCCGGCGCGGTACACGGCGATGGTGGCGACGACGACGACCGGCAACAGCACGGCCAGGGCCAATCGATCGAGGCGGGTGCTCGCCTCTGGAACCGCCGCCAAGCCGACGAGCAGCGTCGCCGCGGCGGCGAGGACGCCGGCGGCGAAGGCCGTGAAGGCGACCAGTCCGGCGCGGGAGGAGACGGGTCGGTCGATGCCCACGCTCGGTCCCCGGATCGCCACTGCCCGTGACTATGCGATGCTTGGCCACGGCCGTCAAGGCGAACGACGGAGAGTGACGGACAGCGCCGCCGACCCACTCTGCGTGGCGATCGGACCGCTCCGAGCGACCAACCGGAGGTGTCCGGCGGCCCCGTCGGGGTCAGGCCACGCCGGCGCCGAGCACCTCGTCGGCGAGGCGCTGGCGGGACCACCCCTGGTAGCCGAGGAGCAGGTCGTCCTGCTTGGCCCGGCGGTAGTGCAGGTGCGCGTCGCAGTCCCAGGTGAAGCCCACGCCGCCGTGGATCTGGATGCACTCGCCGGAGACGAACACGGCCGCCTCGGGGACGTAGCCCTTGGCCATGGCCACCGCCTCGGCCCGCACGGGCTCGTCGGCGTCGGAGGCCCACGCGGCGTAGTGGGTGCCCACCCGTGAGAGCTCGAGGCGGTGGAGCATGTCCACGGCCTTGTGCTTGATGACCTGGAAGGTGGCGATGGGGCGACCGAACTGCACCCGCGCCTTGGCGTACTCGACCGCGAGGTGGTTGGCCTGCTCCATGCCCCCGACCAGCTCGGCGCACAGCGCCACGTTGGCGTCGTCGGCCACCCGCCGCCAGAGTGCGGTGTGGTCGCCGTCGGGGCCGACCGGGTCGGCCGGGGTGTCGTCCAGCACGAGGCGGGCCACCTTGCGCCCGCCGTCCCAGGTGGGCACGAGCTCGGCCTCGGGACGCTCGATGACGAAGGTGCCGAGGCCCTCCTGGGTGCGGGCGGCCACGAGCACCCAGTCGGCGCGGTGGCCGTCGAGCACGATGGGCTTTTGGCCCGTGAGGCGCCACCGGCCGGACTTTCGACTGGCCCGGGTGCGCACGCGGTCGACGGGGTCGCCGTGGCCCTGCTCGTCGAGGGCGACGGTACCGGTGCACTCCCCCGCGGCCAGGGCGGCGGTGCGGTCGGTGAGGCCGAGGCGCACGGCGGCGAGGGTGGCCAGCACCGACGACGAGAAGTACGGGCCGGGGAAGGGCACGCGGCCCATCTCCTCCTGCACGACCACGAGGTCGACGAGGCCGAGCCCGAGGCCGCCCTGGGCCTCGGGGACGAGCAGTCCCGTCCAACCGAGGTCGACGAGCTGGCGCCAGACCTCGTCGGTGACGCCGTCGTCGGACTCCCAGCGCTCGCGCACGTAGGACATCGGGCTCTCGGCGGCGAGGAACCGGCGGACCGCCGTCCGCAGCGCCTCCTGGTCGTCGCTGAACGTGAACTCCATGGCGTACCTGACAGTAGTGTCAGGTCCATGGACTTCGCCCACACGGCCGAGGACGAAGCGTTCCGCGACGAGCTCCGGGGCTGGCTCGACGAGCACCTCGACCCCTTCCTCGCGGAGTGGTCCTCGGACGACGCCGACCCGGCGTCGTCCGGATCGTCCGGCACGATGAAGTCGATGGAGCGCCGGCGGGCGTGGCAGCGCAAGCTGAACGAGGGGCGCTGGGCGGCCATCAACTGGCCCAAGGAGTGGGGCGGCCGCGAGGCCACCGTCACCCAGAACGTCATCTACTCCGAAGAGCATGCCCGCTACCGCACGCCCGGCATCTACAACGCCAACGGCCTGTGGCAGATCGGCCCCATGATCATCCGCTGGGGCACCGACGAGCAGAAGCAGCGGTGGATCCCCAACATCCTCAACGCCGACGACCACTGGTGCCAGGGCTTCACCGAGCCCGAGGCGGGCAGCGACCTCGCCAACCTGCGCACCACCGCGGTGCTCGACGGCGACGACTACGTGTTGAACGGCCAGAAGATCTGGATCTCGTCGGCGCACATCGCCAAGTGGGGCCTGTTCCTGGTCCGCACCGACCCCGACGCCATCGCCCGGGGCGAGAAGCACGTCGGGATCACCGCCCTCATCGTCGACATGGAGGCCGCCGGCATCGAGTGCCGGACCATCCGTGACATCGCCGGTGAGGAGATGTTCAACGAGATCTTCTTCACCGACGCCCGCGTGCCGGCGGCCTACCGACTGGGCGACGAGGGCGCCGGCTGGCAGGTGGCCATGGGCACGCTCGGCCACGAGCGGGTCGGCACCGCCGGCCTGGCCATCACCATGCGCGCCGACCTGGACGCCATGGTCAACCTGGCCCGCTCGATGAACCCCGACGCGCTGCGCGACGCCGGCATCCGCGAGCGCATCGCCCGGGCCCACACCGACATCGAGTACACGAAGCTGCTCAACTACCGGGCGCTGTCCAAGATCCTCAAGGGCCAGCCCAACTGGCCCGAGGTCCCGCTCGCGAAGCTGCAATGGAGCCACCTGGCCCAGACCCTGGCCGAGCTCGCGGTCGACCTGCTCGGTCCCGCCGGGATGATGTCGAAGGGCGGCCCCGATGCCGCCGACGGCGGCGCCTGGAACCGGCTGTACATGTACCAGCGCTACACCTCGATCGGCGCCGGCACCACCGAGGTGCAGAAGAACATCCTGGCCGACAAGGCCATCCGCCTCCCCAAGCGCTGAACAGGCGGGGTTCTGGCTCCCGATTCGACCGCCCTGGCGGTCGAATCGGGAGCCAGTTCGCGAGGGATCAGCCGGCGGCGGCGAAGCCCTTGTCGAGGTCGGCGAGGATGTCCTCGATCGACTCGATGCCCACCGACAGGCGGATGAGGCCGGGGTTCACGCCCGTGGTCAGCTGCTCCTCCTCGGTGAGCTGGCTGTGGGTCGTGCTCGACGGCTGGATGACGAGGCTGCGCACGTCGCCGATGTTGGCGAGGTGGCTGTGCAGCTCGAGGGCCTCGACGAACTTCACGCCCGCCTCACGGCCGCCCTTGATGACGAACGCCGGCACCGAGCCGTAGCCCTTGCCGCCGCCGTACCTGTCGGCCCGGGCCTTCCACGGCGACGAGTCGAGGCCGGCGAACGAGACCGACTCGACCTGGTCGTGCCCGTCGAGGTACTCGGCCACCTTGATGGCGTTCTCGAGGTGGCGCTCCATGCGCAGGCTGAGGGTCTCGAGGCCCTGCAGGAACAGGAACGAGTTGAACGGGGTGATGGCCGAGCCGAGGTCGCGCAGCAGCTGCACGCGGGCCTTGATGATGTACGAGCCGGCGCCGAGGGCCGGCCAGTAGGCAAGGCCGTGGTAGCTGGGGTCGGGCTCGGTGAACTGCGGGAACTTGTCGTTGGCGCTGAAGTCGAACGAACCGCCGTCCACGATCACGCCACCGATCGACGTGCCGTGGCCGCCGATGAACTTCGTGGCCGAGTGCACGACGATGTCGGCCCCCCACTCGAAGGGGCGGATCAGGTACGGCGTGGCGACCGTGTTGTCGACGATGAGCGGCACGCCGTTGTCGTGGGCCACCTTGGCCACCCCCTCGATGTCGAGGAAGTCGTTGCGGGGGTTGCCGATGGACTCGCCGTAGAACGCCTTGGTGTTCGGGCGCACGGCCGCCTGCCAGGCCTCGAGGTCGTCGGGGTCCTCGACGAAGGTGACCTCGATGCCGATCTTGGGCAGCGTGTAGTGGAACAGGTTGTAGGTACCGCCGTAGAGGGCGGCGGAGGCCACGATGTGGCTGCCCGCCTCCGCCAGGTTGAGGATGGCGAAGTGCTCGGCGGCCTGGCCGCTGGCCACCGCGAGGGCGCCGGGCAGGCCCACCGCGGTCTCGGTGGCGCCCTCGAGCGAGGCGATGCGGGCCTCGAAGACCCCCTGGGTGGGGTTCATGATGCGAGTGTAGATGTTGCCGATCTCGGCCAGCGCGAAGAGATCGGCGGCGTGCTTGGTGTCACGGAACTGGTAGGCCGTGGTCTGGTAGATGGGCACGGCACGCGACCCCGTCGTGGGGTCGGGCACCTGGCCGGCGTGGACCTGCCGGGTCTCGAAACCCCAATCGGACTGACTCATGACCTACCTCCGGGAAGCATGGGCGCGCAGATGAGGGAAGTATCATACAGCCAATTACCAACAACTCCGATGTGATTAGTCGTGAATTGGCGCACAGCGTCCTCGCAGCCGATGCTTGAATGGCCGCCGTGATGCATTGGGCCGAAGTCAACCAGACCGTCCCGGGCGACGGGCCGCCGTCCCCCTGGGTGGGGCCGGCGGTGGCGTTCGCGGTGGCCATCATGCTGGTGGCGACTGGCCACGGGGTCGCGGCGGCTGCGCTCGTGGCCGTAGCGACGACCGTGACGGTGGCCAGCCGCGTCAGCCCGGGGGCAGACGCGGCCATCAGCCGCGTCACGTCCCTTGCGGGTCGAATCGCCTTCCGCACCCTCTCTGTCGTGCTGTTGGCCATCGTCGGCGTCATCGTCTTCCTGCCCGTGTGGCTGGTGTGCAAGCTGCTGCGGTGGGACCCGCTGGGAGCGATCGGCGACGGCCGCTCTGGACGCTGGCAGCGACGGGGCCTCGTGCCCGGCGGCCGGCCGGTCCCCATTCGCCCCTTCGCCGACGATCGCCGCCGCCGTACCGGTTGGCCTCGGACCCACGCGGCGATCGTCGCGCTCGTCCCCTTTCTGGCGGTCGTCACGGTGGCGGTCGTCCGCCAAGATCGGCTGGTCGAGATCGCCTACCAGCTCCTGCCCGAGCGCGACGGCCAGGTCACCGGCGAGCGCGCGCCAACGCCGGTCGTCCGCACCGACATCGACCCCCCCACCCTTCCGGGCGACATCGACGAGGTTGCGAACTGGTTCGGGGGCGCGGGCCCCCAGGCCAAGAACAACCCCGGGGTGGCCCGCGGTGGCCAGGATTGGTACTCCCAGTACGACGTCGACCTCGCCAACCTGCGCTACCGGTTGGACCCGTTTCTGACGATCCGTCATCCCGACTACCAGAGCGCCTACATCAACGTCACCGACCGCGTCCGCCGCAGTTGGCAGCCGGTCGGGGTCGACTCCTCGGACGCGTTGGAGGTCTGGTTCTTCGGCGGGTCGGCCCTGTTCGGCGCCGAACAGCGCGACGAGTTCACCATCCCGTCCCAGGTCGCCCGCCTCGCGGCGGAGGACGGCACGATCCTCCGGGTCCAGAACTTCGGCATGCCCTCGTACGTGGCGTGGCAGGACCAGGCGCTGCTCGCGCAGATGCTGACCGAGCGCACGCCACCCGACCTCATCGTCTTCCACGACGGCTACAACGACTTCGGCCTCTACTCCGGGGTCGGTGCGCCGACCGAGCAATCCACGCTGTTCGCCGACGACATCCGCCAGAGCCTCATCGACCGTGGCGCCCAACTCGTCGGGGGCGCCGACGTCGACCCGACGCCGCGCACCACCGAGCCGTCAGCGGCCAACGCGGCGCGTCTGTACAACCTCGCGGTCGACGCCAGCCGTTCCAGCGCCGCCGCCGCCCGGGTGCCCATCCTCCACTTCTTCCAGCCCAGCCTGTGGTCACGGTCGACCCCGGCAGACGATCCCACGTTGTCGAGCCTCGAGATCGACCGGGCGTTCCACCAACGGTTCTCCAACTCGCTGGACGAGATGCGCGCGGCAATTCGGCCGGAAGTCATCGATCTGGCCGATGCACTCGACGACTTCGACGAGATCGCCTACACCGACGAGGTGCACCACAACGAGCCCGCCGCCGCCGTGGTCGCCGCGTCCCTGTACGAGGCGATCACGCCGACGTTGGCGATCATGAAGGCCCAACGAGACGTGGGCTGACGCCCGCCTTCTCCACAGCAGGCGTGACGGACGCCGACTCAGCCCAAGCGCTCGATCACGGTGGCGTTGGCCTGGCCGCCGCCCTCGCACATGGTCTGGAAGCCGTAGCGACCACCGGTCGACTCGAGGTCGTGCAGCAGGGTGGTCATGATGCGCACGCCGCTGGCGCCGAGGGGATGGCCGATGGCGATCGCGCCGCCGCGCGGGTTGTAGCGCTCGGGGTCGGGCTGGAACTCGCTGGCCCACATGAGGGCGATGGCGGCGAAGGCCTCGTTGCACTCCATGGAGTCGAAGTCCGAGATGGACATCCCCGACCGCTCCAGCAGCTTGCGGGTGACGGGGTTGGGCGCCGACAGCACGAGGTACGGGTCCTCGGCGGCCACCACGAGGTGGCGGAACGCGGCGCGGATAGGCAGGCCGTTGGCCTCGGCGAACTCCCGGCTGGCGATGAGCATGGCCGCGGCACCGTCGGACATCTGCGAGGCGTTGCCGGCGGTGATGTCCGGGGCGGTGTCGGGGTCCCAGCTCATCGCGCTCGGCAGCTTGGCCAGGCTCTGCATCGTGCTCTCTGGGCGGATGCCCTGATCCCGGTCAAGTACGTCGCCGGTGAGACCGCCCTCCTCGTCCTTGAGGGGCACGGGGACGAGCTCGTCGGCGAACCAGCCGTTCTCGGTGTTCTCCCACGCCCGCCGGTGGCTCTCGACCGCGAACGCATCCATGTCGTCCCGGGTGACGCCGAACTTCTCGGCGAGGATCTGGCTCACCTCGAACTGGGTCGGGTGGAAGCGACCGCCCACGGCGGCGATCCAGTCGGCGCTGAAGGGCCCGACGCCGCCGGCCGCGTTCGAGCCCATGGGCACGCGGCTCATGGACTCGACCCCGCAGGCGATGGCCACGTCGTAGGAGCCGGCCATGACGGCCTGGGCCACGAAGTGCACGGCCTGCTGCGACGAGCCGCACTGGCGGTCGACGCTGGTGGCGGGCACGTGCCACGGCAGGCCGGCGCCGATCCAGGCGTTGCGGGAGATGTTGTTGCTCTGCTCCCCCACCTGGTTCACACAGCCGCCGACGACGTCGTCGATGCGCCCGGGGTCGACCTGATTGCGGTCGAGCAGCGCCTTCAGGGTGAACCCGAGCAGGTCGGCGGGGTGCCAGGTGGCCAGCGCCCCCTTGCGCTTGCCGATGGGCGTGCGCACCGTGTCGACGATCACCGCTTCGCCCAACATTGGCTCCTCCTTCGTCGGAGCGCCTTCGGCATCCGGTTCGACCTCAGCGCTGCTCCGCTCCGCTGCGCAACGTAGCCCGACGACCCGCACCGCTCGACGCATAACCTGCCCGCCATGTCGCATCAGGTGGACCCTGCGTTCCTCGACCTCCCCCTCCGCGCCCTCGCCGACGCCGCCCTCCAACGGGCACGCGAGCTGGGGGTGGAGCACGCCGACTTCCGCCTCGAACGGTTGGTGGGCCAGAGCATCCGCCTGCGTGACGGCAACCTCCAGGGCGCCCAGGACAGCGAGGAGCTCGGGTTCGCCGTGCGGGTCGTGGCCGACGGCACGTGGGGCTTCGCCGCCACCATCGAGCTGACCCCGGAGGCCGCCGCCCGGGCGGCCGAGGAGGCCGTCGCCGTGGCCAGGGTCTCGGCCGCCATCAGCACCGAGCGCATCGAACTGGCCGACGAGCCCGTGCACGCCGACGTCACGTGGGTGTCGAGCTACTCGATCGACCCACGCTCGGTCCCGCTGGCCGAGAAGGTGGCCCTGCTCGGGGACTGGAGCCGGCGTCTCCTGGCCGCCGACGCCGTCGACCACGTGAGCGCCGGGGTCGAGCAGGTGGTGGAGAACAAGTTCTACGCCGACCTGGCCGGCACGGTGACCACCCAGCAGCGAGTGCGCCTGCACCCCGTGCTCGAGGCGCACGGCCATGACGAGGCCACCGGGCGCTTCGACTCGATGCGCACCATCGCCGCTCCGGTCGGCCGTGGTTGGGAGTATCTGGCCGGCGGCCCCGGTGGCACCCCGTCGGTCTGGGACTGGGACGCCGAGCTGGACACGCTGCCCGGCCTCCTCGCCGAGAAGCTGGTCGCCCCGTCGGTCGAGCCCGGCACCTACGACCTCGTCATCGACCCGTCCAACCTCTGGCTCACGATCCACGAGTCCATCGGCCACGCCACCGAGCTCGACCGGGCCCTGGGCTATGAGGCCAACTACGCCGGCACCTCGTTCGCCACCTGGGACAAGCTGAACACCCTCGAGTACGGGTCGCCCATCATGCACGTCACCGGCGACCGGACGGTCGAGCACGGCCTCGCCACCATCGGCTACGACGACGAGGGCGTGGCCACCCGATCGTGGGACCTCGTCCGCGACGGCACCCTCGTCGGCTACCAGATCGATCGGCGCATGGCGCGCCTCCAGGGCCTCGGGCGTTCCAACGGCTGCGCCTACGCCGACTCGCCGGGGCACATCCCGATCCAGCGCATGGCCAACGTGTCGCTGCAGCCGGCCGCCGACGGTCCGGACACCGCCGGGCTCATCGCCGATGTGGAGGACGGCCTCTACATCGTCGGCGACCGGTCCTGGTCGATCGACATGCAGCGCTTCAACTTCCAGTTCACCGGCCAGCGCTTCTTCCGGATCCGCGCTGGCCGGCTGGCCGGCCAGGTGCGCGACGCCGCCTACCAGGCCACCACCACCGACTTCTGGGGCTCGATGGACGCGGTCGGCGGACCGCAGACGTGGGTGCTGGGCGGCGCCTTCAACTGCGGCAAGGCCCAGCCCGGCCAGGTCGCGCCGGTCAGCCACGGATGCCCGTCGGCGCGGTTCCGCCAGGTCCGGATACTCAACACCGAACAGGAGGCGGGCCGATGACCTCGTCCTCGACCCCCTCGCCGCAGGACCTCGTCGAGGCCGGCCTCGCGGCCTCCACCGCCGACGCCTGCATCGTGCTGGTCGAGGTCTCCGCCAGCGCCAACCTGCGCTGGGCCAACAACACCCTCACCACCAACGGGCTGATGCACGGCGGCGACATCACCGCCATCTCGTTCGTCGTCGGCGCCGAGGGCACCGCCACAGCCTCGGTCTCGCGCAGCGGGACGACGATCGACACCGTGCGGGAGGTGGTGGCCGCGGCCGACGCCGCCGCACGGGCCAGCGAACCCGCGGAGGACGCCGCCCCCCTCGTCGAGGGCGAGGCCGCCGCCGACTGGGCC
>WPCK01042140.1_pt1 | contig 10678 bp, 5 predicted proteins | sample 5399851 | NCBI WGS metagenome assembly WPCK01 (sample SAMN12869471, study PRJNA574797) | sludge metagenome | isolation source: wastewater treatment of pH11 | place: China:Beijing | collected 2019-05-20
GTTATATTGCTCGCAGCATATTTCACGACAGCATTGATCATGCTGGCACTTGGACGCATCAAGGCTCCGGGTATCAGTGTCATGCTGACAGGCTGGCTCACTTTTTTGATTATGATTGTGTTGGGAGGCGTCATTTACCCAACTTCCATCTTTCCGCAATGGTTGAATAAAGGGGCTGCCTTTACCCCGCTTTATCCGATGAGACAGTTTTTGTACGATAGCCTCTACCTGCAGGAAGCCGGTAGGCCGGCAAATTTACTGCCTGCTTTATGGCCTATGCTGCCGGCTACCCTCATAGCAGTTGTTTTCGGCAGGAGACGTGTATGAAAAACCTGATTGTGCTTACGACGCTAAAACTAAAACTCTTGTTGCGACGACCGCTGATTCTGGTGTTTTGCCTTATTATTCCAATATTGCTGTCACTGCTGGCAGGATCGACAGTTTCTAAAAATGAATGGTCAAATGTCAAAGGGGCCTATGTGGACTTGGCTCGGAACAGCGAAAGTGAAAAGCTCATCCGGATGTTCGGGGAGAGCTATTTTGACTGGGAAGAGATAGAGCCTGCGACGATCAGCAGAGCCCTTGAGCTTTCACAGCTGGATGGTGTAATCATCATCCCGGAGACATTCGGTGATACCGAGGCAGCAAGAACGATTGATGATGCTTACATCTGTGAGTTTGTGCCGGGAAAGAACGAGCTGGCGGCAGATATGGTGCATGAGAATTTCGTTGTGTCTGTGATAGCACTGGCGATGGAAACGAAGCTGAGCCAGGATCTCCTTAAAATGGAGGGAGCGTCATCACTGTCAGGCGAGGAAGTGAGACGGCAGCTGGAAGAAAAGAGTGCAGAAGCGCGTGCGGAAGGTGCGGTGCTCAAATTAATTGTGCACGATGAGGGCATGGGGGCGGCACTCCCATTGATTCAGGTGCCGGATGTAGCTGTTGAAATACTTTTTCTATCCATCTTCCTGCTACTCAGCAGCTTGTTGCTGGCAGATGCTGCGACACAAAGACGCTTGCGCTCATTGCCTGGAGGCATCCGACGTGACTATATTGCCGGTTTAGTATCGCTGGCTCTGGCCGGAATCTTACAGCTTACTATTATGTTGGGGGTTCTCAGCTTGCTGATGCCGGAGACGACAAGGCCCGGCAACTACTTCCCAGTAATGTCGATCTTGCTCCTGTTCATGCTTGCCTTTGGTCAGCTTGTCGCCCTGATTCCGAGTGACCGCCGTTTTGTACCTGCATCATTGTTGCTTTTCATATCGGTTTTGGCGGGAGGTACTTTCCTGAGGCTGCCCTCATCCTGGATGGAAAAGATCGGTCAATTCACAGTACACGGTTGGGCTCTGGCCAACCTTTCCGATATGAAAACACATCTATCTTTACCTGCAGCTGCAGTGTTGGCGGTTGTTCTCATTTTTGTCGCCTACTATCTGCAAAAACGCAGTGGCCATCTCTCCGGTCTGTAAACAGCCTTCAATTTTTAAAGCAGAGACTCAAATTACGACATTTTTGCTATATTCACTGTGCTAAGATACGGGTATATCTTTTAATCCGGACAGGAAAGTTGAGAAGAATAGAGTATGAAAACAGAAGAGATTTTACACGGCTTCAAAGTGAAGCGTAAAAGAGAGATCAGTGAATTGAAGGCAGATCTCTACGAACTCCACCATGTAAAGAGTGGGGCGAAGCTAGTCTGGCTGGACCGGCCGGAACAGAACAAAACATTCTGTGTTTCCTTCAAAACCATCCCTGAAAATGATACCGGCGTTTTTCATATTCTGGAACATGCGGTTTTGGGTGGATCAAAGAAGTATGCAGTTAAAGAACCTTTTGCTGAACTTTTAAAGAGCTCGGTCAACACCTTCCTAAACGCTATTACTTTCAGCGACAAGACGATGTATCCAGTCGCCAGCAGGAATGAAGCCGATTTTTTCAACCTGATTGACGTCTATCTTGACGCAGTTTTTCAGCCTGCAGTTCTGGAAGATCCTAATATTTTCTACCAGGAAGGCTGGCATTACGCCTTTAATGAAGAAGGCAAAGCTTTCTATCAGGGTGTAGTCTACAACGAGATGAAGGGTGCATCCTCTACACTTGACAGCAAGGCACAAAGTGAACTTGACAAGCTCCTTTTTCCCGATTCCTGCTACCGCTTCAGTTCAGGCGGCGACCCTGAGCATATCATTGATCTTAGCTATGAAGATTTCAAAAAGGCCCATGCAGACTACTATCATCCTTCAAACGCTCACTTTTTTCTGGATGGTAATCTGCCGGTTGAACGCGTATTGGAAAAGCTTGATAGTGAGTACCTGAGACATTATGAGGCTGAGGACCGGCATTTTGATCTTGGCCTTCAAATTCCGCGAGCTGGCAAGGCAGACCATTATTATGAAATCGGCGCAAATGAGGATGCGACGGATAAATGCCGTTTTACTCTGGCTGGCATTGTCTGCAGCTGGAAAGATATTGAGAAACAATACGCAATCAAGATTCTTTGTGATGCATTGGCAGGCTCGAATGAATCCCCTCTAAAAAAGACTATCCTGGACCGGGAACTGGCCCAGGACTTCGACATGTATCTGCAGACCGGCATTGCCCAGTCCTGGATCGGTATTGAAGCTCAGAATACTTCGGAGGAGAAATTCGGCGATATCAGGGAAACTATCTTCAGCAGTCTGGCGGACATTGCTGAAAAGGGGATCAACAAGGCTGATCTTCTGGCTTCACTGAACCAGCAGTATTTCAGGGTTCTTGATCCCAATGAACCGCGTGGGGTCATCCTGGCTATCGGAGCAATGCAAGCCTGGCTTTACGGCGGAGATCCTGCCCTGTACTTTACTCCTGCAAAACACTTTGAAGCCCTCAAAGAAAAAATAGATACGGACTACTTTGAAAAACTCCTTCACGAAATACTGCTTAACAATGAGGCACTGGTGGAACTGCACTCTCTGCCTTCTAGAAGTTACGGGGAGGAAAGAGACGCCCGGGAAGCTGAAAGACTGGAAAATGAAAGCAAGCTCTGGTCAGAAGAAGAAAAAGACACTTTAATGCGGAAAGAGTCTGAACTTGAAGCCTGGCAGCTGTCTACTGACAGCGCAGAGGCACTGGCGACAATACCCTGTCTGACTTTGGCAGATCTGGCACAAGAGCCGGAATATCTGAAAACATCCCGGTTGGAGCTAGAGGGACTCACAGTGCTGAGCCATCCATCTCCCAGTGAAGGTATTGTTTATCTCAAATTGTATTTTGACATTTCAGACACAGGACAGGAAGATCTGCCCCCTCTGAACTTCATGACGGAACTGATGGGTAATCTGGCCACAAATAAGCGTGACGCGGAAGAGATCCAGCGTGAGGTCAAGACTCACATCGGCAACCTGGATTTTTCCATAAGTCCGGTTCCGGATTACAAAAATCCTGACCGCTGTAAGCTGTTCTTTGTTGTCAGCTGCAGTGTTCTGAAAGACGAAGTGCCTTATGCTGTCGACCTGATCAGGGAGATTGTGCAGGAAACCGTCTTCGATGATGCTGACCGTGCCTACTCCTATTTGCTGCAAATAAGAGAAACGCTGCGTCAGGCAACAAATTCAAGCGCGCACAGCTTTGGTGTTATGCGTGTTAAGGGGCATTATTCTGCTGCAGCTGCTGCCGCAGAAGCATCTTCAGGTTTTTCTTTCATTCTCTGGCTCAAGGAGTTTATTGCTCTCGTTGATGAGAACTGGGGCCGGTTTGTAGACTGGGCTGACAATTATCAGGAGAAAATGTTTGGCAGGGAGAGGCTTACAGTCAGTGTCAGCGGATACTCAGCAGAGGCTTTAAGCACTGCTGTAGCAGCTGCATTTCCTGCCGGTGATAGCAGGGACCGGGGATACGCGAAATATTCCGCCGACTATCCGGCGCACGAGGCAGTTGTGATTCCTTCTGCTGTATCCTATGCCTGTATGGCCTGTGACACACGTCCGTTCGGAGGCGAATACTCGGGACAATGGCTGGCTGTCAATCGGATCATTAGCTTGGAGTATCTCTGGAACAAGATCCGTGTTCAAGGCGGAGCCTATGGTTGCGGCTTCAGCGTGGATAGAGCTGCAAATGGCTTCTTCTACTCATACAGGGATCCTCAACCGTGGAATTCTCTGGCGACTTATACTAAGTCGGCCACTTTCCTACGCGAATTTGCCGAAAGTGAAAGTAATCTGGATCGCTTTATAATCGGGACCGTTTCCGGACTGGATCCTCACCTGTCTCATAAAAGACAAGTGGATACAGCTGATCTCTGGTATTTTACTGACTATTCGGCGGAAAAGACCCTGGCCACGCGACGTGAGCTGATAGAAACAAAAAATTCTGATCTGCTGGACCTGTCAGAAATTTTGGCAAGAGCTGTTGAAGATAATGCTACTTGCATAGTCGGGCCTTCTGATCTGGTCAAAGATAAGGATCTAACTATGATTGATATCAGCTAGAGAAGTTTAAAAAACAAGACCGGGGCATAATCCGGACATGAGAAAGGGTCGCCATCGGGCGACCCTTTCTTTCGCTGTCAGTTTAACTTATGGCGGAGGGCAAGAGATTCGAACTCTCGATACCATCTCTGGTACACACGATTTCCAGTCGTGCTCCTTCAGCCAGCTCGGACAACCCTCCGTTTAAGTCATTCCTTTACAGCCACACGATTGTATCACGTCAGATTTGACAGTGTCAAACGGATATTAGCCGACGACTATATTAACCAGGCGCTTAGGCACAATAATCCATTTCCTTACTGTTTTTCCGCCAAGCCAACTCTCAAAGTCGTTCAGCGAACTGACGATACCCTTGATATCGTCCTCGCCGGCGTCACCCGGTATATGGATGCGTTCTTTAATGCGTCCATTGACCTGAATAGCAATTTCTATTGTATCCAAATCCAGGGCAGACTCATCATAGCTCGGCCAGCCGGACAGGAAAATGGACTGATCATGGCCCATCTGCTGCCAGAGTTCTTCAGAGAAATGTGGTGCAAAAGGAGCCAGAAGTTTCAGGAAGTCTCTCAGCACATGTAAGGTCAGCTCCGGTTTGGCCTGTGGAGTTTTACTGTATTTTTGCAAAGCATTCAAGAGCTCCATCAGGCGAGCCACGGAAGTATTGAACTGGAAGCGCTCAGCGTCCTTTGTGACCTCTTTGATGCTATGGTGGCGGATACGATTCAATTCTTTATCGTCTGCACTGAGTTCTTCAGGAAGCCTCGGTATAAGTGAGCTTGTAAGTTCATCCGTGGTGTAACTTTCAATACGCTGTACAAAACGGGCAATAGCGCGAAGGCCATCATCGCTCCAGGGGCCTCCTTCTGTGTAGGCAAAGCCGAAAGCTAGATAAAGACGGAAAACATCGGAGCCATAAGCTTCTATATAAGGATCCGGAGAAATAGTATTGCCCCGTGATTTTGACATTCTGTTGCCATCCGGACCCAGTATTACGCCCTGGTGCACCAGGCGGGTGAAGGGTTCGTCAAAGTCGAGATAGCCCAGATCGCGCAGGACCTTGGTAATAAAGCGCGCGTAAAGCAGATGCATGGCGGCGTGTTCTGCACCGCCGATATATATATCAACCGGGCACATCCGATTGACTTTATCGCTGTCGAAAACGGCCTTATCGTTTTTGTTATCCACAAAGCGGAACATGTACCAGGAAGAGCAGACAAAGGTATCCAGAGTGTCCGGGTCGCGCCGGGCGGGCCCGCCGCAGACAGGGCAAATTGTATTAATGAAGTCTTCTGCTTTTGCCAGCGGGGATTGTCCGTCCGGTTTGAATTCCACATCGTAAGGAAGCTCTACCGGCAGCTGATCCTCAGGAACGGGCACGGTACCACATTTATCGCAGTAGATAATCGGAATAGGAGTGCCCCAATAGCGTTGACGTGAAACCAACCAGTCCCGTAAACGGTATTGAATGGTTTCTTCACCACAATTGTTCTCGCTCAGCACTCTGACAATGGCTTTTCTTGCGTCGGAGGAAGCCAGACCGCTGTGGTTGCCACTGTTGACCAGGACGCCATCTTCGACAAAGGCTGCATCCGATACCTGCCACTCATCATTCTCATCTTTCGGACGGATGACCGTGCGAATAGGAAGCCCGAAGGCACTTGCAAACTCGTAGTCGCGTTCATCGTGAGCAGGAACAGCCATGACGATACCGGTGCCGTACTGAGCGATGACATAATCAGAGGTCCAAAGTTCCACCTTTTCACCGGTCAGAGGGTGGACAGCATAAGAACCGGTGAAAACGCCGCTCTTTTCCCTGGTCACCGACTGACGTTCGATTTCGCTCAGGTGTGCGGTTTTTTCCCGATAAGCCTCTACGGCTGCACTGCACTCAGCAGTGATAAGGGAGTCAAGTAAATCGTGCTCAGGTGCGATAACCAGATAGCTGACGCCATATAGTGTGTCAGCCCTGGTGGTGAAAACACTGAGTGTCAGTTCTTCACCGTCAAGATAAACTTTTTCACCATCTTTTTCCACGCCGAATTTAATCGTCGCACCTTCAGAACGGCCGATCCAATTGGTTTGTATCTTCTTAGTTTTGTCAGGCCAGCCCAGATCATCCAGGCAAGTCAGTAACTCTTCAGCATAATCCGTGATACGGAAAAACCATTGGGTCAGATTGCGTTTGACAACTTCGTTGTGGCAGCGTTCGCAGGTGCCGTCACTTTCGACCTGCTCGTTGGCTAACACGGTGAGGCAGCTGGGACACCAGTTGACAGGTGCCTTCTTGCGATAAGCAAGATTGTTTTTATAAAGCTGCAGGAAAAGCCATTGATTCCAACGATAATAATCAGGATTGCAAGTTGCAAGCTCAGCGTCCCAGTTAAAGAGGCCGCCGATTTCCTTAAGCTGTCCTCGCATGCTGTTGATGCTGTCGTTAGTGCTGTCCTGAGGATGGATTCCGGTGGCTATGGCGTAGTTTTCCGCCGGCAGGCCAAAAGCGTCGAATCCCATAGGCTGGAAGATCTCACGGCCCTGCATCTTTTTCATGCGTGCATAAGTATCCGACAGGGCGTAATTGTACCAGTGACCGACGTGTAGTTTAGCGGCTGAGGGGTAGGAAAACATCTCCAGGACATAGAGCTTGTCTGCTATACGTTTTTCATCAAAAGCTGCTAAATTGCTTTCATCCCATTTTTTTTGCCATTTGCGGTCAATTTCCTTGGAGTAGGACATAGTACTTCCTCTTTTCATAATTATAAAAATAAAAAATAATAGTTGGCTTTAAATTTTACGCCACTGATCAGGATAGCACAAACAAATAGCGCAGGAGAGCCACTATACCCAGACTGAGCGGGAAGATGGCATAGCGCAGGAGTCGCGTTTTCCCAGTGTTGTTTGCTGGACCGAGGGGAGAAAGGACTGCCGGCAAGAAGACCAGGAGGGAGTAAAAATATGTAGGGTTAGCGTTATTGCGATAAAGAACCAGCTCAATCAAATAATAGACAGTATTAAGGCCGAGTAAAAGCAGGAAGGCGCGCAGCAAGTGTTTTTCACGTTGAAAGATGGATTTCCGTACCAGCTTGACAAAAGCTGTCCGATTAACAAAATCATCTTCTTCCGGATCTGTATCGAAAGGATCGATCAAAGCCAAATAGAAACAGGCTGTCAGGAGAATTCCGTAGATGGAAAAGATGAAATTCATACGCCAGCCGGCGTAGATGGAAATAATCATTGTTACGATTCCAAGGAGCAGACCCAGCCAGGGCGGCAGATTATAACTGCCCGGTTGCATTGATTTGTAGTAAGGACGTGGATCAGAGGAATTGCCGTTATTTGTTTCCAACCTCATAACGAGCATATATGAGCTGCCCAGTGCCAGAGTAAGACCCGTTATGAAACCAAGGGCAGCGGCATAAGTGAAAACAACATTGCGGGTGGGGAAGCTTATTTCCAGGAAACATTCAGCTAAGATCAGTATCAGCTCGACACTGAAAGCTGTTAAGGTCAGACGAAGAAAATACTTAAAAATGTTGTGCGTGTAGGTCAGGCCCCTGGCCAGAAGCAAGGCGAAGATTGCAAATGCGACTATGCCCAGGATATTTGCTGCGTATAAAAAGGCTGCCGGCAGGAGGGGGGAGAGAAAGATTGCAAGAAAACTTATAAATGTTAATATGTGGCCTATGACACGAAGCACTTTTTTCCTCAAATACAACTTGTTTAACGTTTGGATAAGATCTAGAATGTTATAGTGTTCCTTGCTCTAAACTGCGATTTATTGTATCATGACGCTGCCCGAATCACAATTTAGAGCGATATTCCGGAATTTCATTTTTTAAACAATTCCGCAGGTGTTATGATATTTTTCAAACTGGAAATTTTAAGCAGCAGCAAAGATAGAGCATTGCGTCATCAGGAGCAAAAATGGGTCTTGGACTTAATATAGGTATTGATCTCGGCACAGCCACAGTTTTAGTTTATGTAGAGGGCCGGGGCATAGTTTTGCGGGAACCCGCAGTAGTAGCAATTAACACAAAAACAGGGAGAGTGTTGGCAATAGGTGAGGAAGCGAGCCTGATGCTGGGACGGACTCCTGATATTGTTCAGGCGATTCGCCCCTTACGCGATGGAGTTATTTCAGATTTCCGTATTACGGAGCTTATGCTGAAAGAATTTATCGGTCGCGTTAATACCGGATTCCTGGCAAAATATTTTAAACCGACCATCGTGGTCTGTGTTCCCAGCGTAATTACGCCGGTGGAGCAAAAGGCGGTTGAAGATGCCTGCCGTCATGCCGGGGCCAAGGATGTATATCTGATCAGAGAGCCGGTGGCAGCAGCTATCGGGGCAGGCATAGACGTAACTTTAGCAAGTGGAAGCATGGTTATAGATATCGGCGGAGGTACCACCGATATTGCCGTAATTTCTATGTGCCGCCCTGTATTTGATGAATCTATTAAAGTTGCCGGCGATAAGTTTGATGAAGCTATCATTAAATACATTCGTCGTAAACATAACGTTTTAATTGGCGAGCAAACAGCTGAAGAATTGAAAATAAACATTGGCTGTGCGTATCCCCGTGAAGAGGAACTTTCGATGGAAGTAAGGGGACGCAACCTGGTTACAGGTATGCCGGCAATCTTAACGATAAGCTCCACAGATATGTTGGAGGCGTTGGAGGAACCCGTCAGCTCAATTTTTGAAGCTATCCATTCAGTATTGGAGAGTACCCCGCCCGAATTAATGGCGGACGTATCCCATCGCGGTATTGTAATGACCGGTGGCGGATCCCTGCTTTACGGCTTGGACCGCATGTTGGCGACGCGTGTAGGTATCGAGGTCCTGGTAGCTGAGGATCCGGTATCCTGTGTTGCAGTCGGCACCGGGCTTGCTCTTAACATTATGGATCGGTTCAGCGAGATGGCGGACGATTAGAGACTTGTTTTCTCAAAATTATAGAAAAATAGAATATTAGGAGCATTTATGTCCCAAATCGATTTCAAGGGTAAAACGAAGCAAGACCTTGTCACAATTGCGCACTTGTCTAATTTGCTGACGCCGCGTGATACCAGCAGGATGACAAAGCAGCAACTGGTTGATTTTTTGACAACTGTTGCGGATGAAGCAGAGGTGGCCGGAGTCAACAAGGCTTCGGAAGAGGTGCAGGAAGAAGAAAAACTGCCCGTAACCCGCACTAAGGCTTCAAAGAGCAAGACAGCTGCAAAAAAAGATACAGCAAAGGATGCTGAAGCCGAACCGGTGGAAGAAATTGAAAAGAGTGATAGCTCTGAAAAAGAGAATGGGGACAAGCAAGAGGATCCGGTCACTGAAGATGAAGCCGTAAACGAAAAACCCAGGCGCAGTCGAAAGACCGGCTCTAAAAGCAGCTCAAAACGTCATCAGGCAAGCAAAACAGATGAAGTTGAAAAGAATATACAGGGAAACAGCCGGGAACTGCTTCCGACTCAGGATCCGGAAGATGTGGAAGCGATAATTGCAGATCTTGAAAATGAAAGTGTTGGCGGATCTGCAGAAGATGCCGGCGTTGATGAGAAAGAAATAGTTACAGGCATCCTGGAAATAATGCCGGAGGGCTATGGTTTCCTGAGAGTAGAGAACTATTTACAAAGTAATTTCGATATTTATATTTCACCACAGTTTATTCGCAGATTTCACCTGCGTACCGGCGATCTGGTTAAGGGACCGGCGCGACCGCAACGTGATAATGAACGCTACAGGGCACTTTCTTTTATCGATACAGTCAATGATATGCCCCCTGAACAGATGAAGAGAAGACCTGCTTTCGACCGTCTGACTCCGATTTATCCCAATGAGCGTTTTAAGCTCGAGACAGATCGCAATGAATTATCTACCAGGATTATTGACTTGGTTTCCCCCATCGGCAAAGGTCAGCGCGGTATGATCGTTTCTCCGCCAAAAGCAGGTAAGACCATGTTGCTGCAGAAGATAGCCAATGCTATCGCACAAAACAATCCGGAAGTTAAACTCATGGTGCTTCTGATTGATGAACGTCCTGAAGAAGTTACGGACATGCAGCGCTCGATCGAAGGCGAAGTTGCATACTCCACCTTTGACCGCACCCCTGAGAATCACGTGAAAATTACCGAGCTGGTTTTAGAACGTGCCATGCGTCTGGTTGAGCTGGGCCAGGCCGCGCAGCGACAGGTACTCGCACTGGACGGGCACGATCA
>WPCK01306687.1_pt1 | contig 10675 bp, 8 predicted proteins | sample 5399851 | NCBI WGS metagenome assembly WPCK01 (sample SAMN12869471, study PRJNA574797) | sludge metagenome | isolation source: wastewater treatment of pH11 | place: China:Beijing | collected 2019-05-20
CACAGGTACAGACCTGGAACAACACTACCAATTCCAATGCCTGGTTTCAGCTGAGTTCGAACTGGACGCCCCCCATCTTGCCAAATCCATCCAGTCATGTCGCGTTCGTCGCACCGGGCGCCTACACAGTTTGGTGGGACCAGGCGACGGCCGCGGCTTCTCCAACTGTCGATCGCTTGACCATCGCCCAGGGCAATGTCCTTTTTCTGAACCAGTCCGGCGCGCAGCTGCCGGAACTCGCCGTTAACAATGACTTGACCATATCAGCGGCACTCACTCTTCGTGGGCTCTATTTGCGTGGCAATGGTGTTTTCAACCGAATTACTGGCTCGCTCAACCTGGATAGCGTCCATTCGGCGGGTTCGAGGCTGACCATCGATCCATACAGTATTCTGGACATTGATGGAACAATGCATGTGGCGGGGCCTGCTGCCTCGGTAGTCGCCTGGGACAGTAACATTGGCAACTATGGTGCCGGCGGCAGTGTGACGATCACTGACGGCGGGATTTGGAGCAACCAGACAGTGAGTGTCGGTGGAGCGGCTGATGGAAGGCTTGACATATTGGCGGGTGGCAGGGTCTCCAGCGTCAATGCCTTCATAAGTGAGTATGACGGGTCGCACACAAGTGCTGTGACCGTTTCTGGAAGCGGTTCGCAGTGGACCAACACCGGGAACATGTATGTCCAGGGAGTCAATTTCGGGTCCGGAAGCTGCAGTCTGGATATTGCGGCGGGCGGGCTGGTGTCCAGCAACAACGGACTGATCACAGACGCTGAAGTGACCGTGACCGGCAATGGTTCGGTCTGGAATCTCACGAACGTTTTGAGGGTCGGTTTTGGCAGCCCGGACGACGGCCGCCACAACGGCGATCTGTATATCCAGAATGGCGGTAAAGTCACGGTTGGAGGAACAACCGAATTGAGGTCACCCTACGGTGTATGGCGAGGTGGCGTCGTGCACATGTCGGGCGCGGACAGCCGCTTCGAGTTTGGCCAGACCTCGCTTGCGGAATTTGAGCGAATTGACGCCACTGGCGGATCGTTGGCTGGAGACTTGGGGAACTCCGGCTACGCCCGGGTTACTGACTTCGCGACGTCCATGAGCCAGGACGTCAACATTGAAGACGTCAGGGTGATGAATTCAGGCACAATTTATGGCGACGGATCGATCCGCCTGGGGCTCAACAACACCGCCTTGGGCGAAGTGGAAACCTCGGCGGGCGAGCGGATGCGGTTCGCGGGCAGCGGAAACATCAACGAGGGCGAAATCAACAACTTCGGCGGCCAGATTCGCTTCGACCAGGGGCTGCAAAACGGTTATGGCGGAATCATCACCGGTCGCGGGCAGTTCATCGCCAACGAAGGCTGGTCTAACAATGGTGTCATGGCATTCAGCGCCGGAATCACCGATGTGCTGGGCGACGTAAACAACCAGGAAGGCGCCCTCATCGTGACGACGGGCAACGCGACCACCACCTTCCACGACGATGTTTACAACGAGATCGCAGGCGAAATCCGGACGGCACTGGGCAGCAGTACAGTGATTCTGGGGGCCCTTTCCGGATCCGGCAACTTCACCGGCGCCGGGACCGTGTTCATGGAAGGCGACCTCCGCCCTGGCAACAGTCCCGGTTCGATGAGTTTCGGTGGCGACCTGGTTTTGGGCTCCGGTGCTTCCACATTGATCGAACTGGGTGGGCTCAATATCGGCGATTTCGACCAGTTGCTCGTACAAGGCGATCTGTTCCTGGGTGACAGTCAACTGGACGTAGCGCTCTGGGAAGGTTTCACCTTGTCCAACGGCATGGAGTTCCTTGTTGCCGATGTGGAAGGCAATCTGTTCGGCCAATTCAGCGGCCTCGGCGAGGGGAGCCTGGTTGGTAATTTCGGCGGGACCGATCTGTTCATCACCTACAACGGTTTCGGCGGCAACAGCGGAGTCGGCCTCTTTACGGCAATCCCCGAACCGTCGGCTTTTGCATTGGTCGGAATCTTGTGTGTTCCGGTTTTGTTTCGCCGCCGGCGTCGCGAAAGAAAGGGGTCAGGACTCATTGATTAGGTCCGGCCACGGATACACACGGATTGAAGACGAAGAAAGGTGGGCATTCTACTTTTATAAAGGACACCCACACGGACACCCAAAGAAATCCCCGGTTTTGCCGGGGATTGCGATTCCTTGCGATAGAGTGAACACGTGTTCAGTAGCGGCGAAAGGACTATTCGCCCCAGATCGAGTCGGCGGTATAGGGGCCGCCTTCGATTTCCCAGAATTTTCCGTCAACGAAGCGGTGGCTTCGGTCGAGACCAGCCAGCTCTTGCATGACGTTATCGGGAATTTTGATATCTGCAGCGGCCAGATTCTCGCGCAGGCGATGCGGGTCCGTTGACTTCGGGATGACGATCGTCCGCCGCTGGACTCCCCAGGCAATCAGCAGCGCGGCAGGTGTGATCCCGAGAGCCCGGGAATGGCGCTCGATTATCGGATCGCGAAGAAGGGACGGTTCATTCGCCGACTTCATGTCGTCCGGACGGTCTCGCGAGCCAAGAGGTGAATAGGCGGTGACGGCGATTCCCTGACCATGGCAGTACTCCAGCAGGGCACTTTGCTGCAGATAGGGATGCATTTCCACCTGATTGACCGAAGGAACGATTCCGGTTGTGGAAATCAGTTCTTCGATTGCGGCCCGACTGAAATTGGATACGCCAATGTTCCGGCAAAGGCCCGCTTTCTGGCACTCGCGCATTGCCAACCAGGTTTCGGCGAGCGGAACACTTTCCAGAGGCTCGTAGTCGCTGGCCTGTTCCGCATGCAACACGCCGCGTCGATGGGCAACTGGCCAGTGAATCAGGTACAGATCCAGCCAGTCGAGCCGAAGATCGAGAAGGGACTGTTCCAGTGCCGGTCGCACATCCTGGCGGCGATGCGAGTCGTTCCATAGCTTGGACGTTACCCACAGGGATTCCCGGCCGACCACGCCACGCCGGAGGCAGAACTCAAATCCTCGGCCGATCGAGGCCTCGTTCTCATAGATTCGGGCGCAATCGATATGGCGATAGCCCGTTTCGATCGCTGTCTGAACGACGTCGCACGCCTCGCGCGGAGGGATCTTCCAGGTACCGAGGCCGATTGCCGGTATCGCATCCCCGGATGCCAGCGTTATTGTCTTCATGGAAAAAATCCCGACGGGCCCGGCCAGTGCAATGCGTGAACTATCGATCGGCCAGGGCAGGATCCGCCGGCCGTTCCTGAACGGTCAATTCTATCGTGGACTGGATTCCCTCGCGAAAGACAACCACCGGAACCCGGCGGCCAATTTCCGTGTAGCTCACTTCGCTGACGAGATGCGAGTCGTTTTCGATTCTCTTTCCATTGAATGTGAGGATCACATCTCCCTTGCGAAGCAGTGAATCGGAGGCAGGTGAATTGGCGGTAATCGCCGAAATCCGGGCACCGAATACGTTGTTCAGGCCGAGCAGGCGGGCCTTTTCCGGCGTGAACCGGGAGTCGAGCGTTACACCCACGAACCCCCGCCGTACCTTGCCATACCGAAGCAGGTCGCCGGTAACCTTGTTGACGATGTTGATCGGAATGGTGAAGCCGATTCCGTCGCTCCCTCCCGAGTTGCTGGCGATTGCCGTGTTGATGCCGACGACTTCGCCGCGCAGGTTCATGAGAGGTCCGCCGCTGTTGCCCGGATTGATGGCCGCGTCGGTCTGCATAAAGTTCTGGTAGCGAACCCCCTGTTCGCCGAGATCAAGTTCCCGCCGGCCCATGGCACTGATGATCCCGTAGCTGACGGAATGGCTGAGGCCAAACGGACTCCCCACCGCAACCACGAAATCCCCGATCTCAACCTTGTCGCTGTCGCCGAAACGTGCCGGTTCGAAATCATCCTGGGGAAGGACCAGCAATGCTATGTCGGAATCAGGATCGGCCAGGACGTCGACCGGATTGAAGAAACGTCCGTCATGCAACTGGATGCGGATATCGTTGATGTCGGCATCGGCAATCACATGCCGGTTGGTTACCACATAATCGCGATCTCCGGATCGGGAGATGATTCCTGCGCCGGCTTCCTCAACCGAGGATAGCGCGTTGTTGCCGTTGCGTGTGGACTTGCTGGCCTGAATGTGAACCACCGAAGGCTGAACGACCTTGACGAGTTTCTTCAGCAGGCTCGTGTGCTGTTCGACCAGATCGGCTTCGTGGGCGAGTGAGGTATAGGCTCCCTCCCGGTCCGTCGACTGCGCATAACCGCTATCGGGAATCCCTATTGCGTTCTGGAGAAATGCTATTCCGGCCAGGGGCAACAACAAAACGTTCCGGCACAACAGCATAAGAGTTTTCCTGATCAACTTTTCTGGGGTCTCTGGGGACAGCCCGGCATGGGGGGACCGGGATGTCAGGATATCTGGGGGTGAGGCAATTTTCAAACTGTTCCGGAAAAAGGCAACGTCTGCTCCCGGGATTTTTTCTTGAAGGGGTGAAACGATTCGCTAACCGTTAAAGTCGAGTTCGGACAGGCGAATTCCTTCCAGGGGCTGGCGGTCGTCAATCTGGCTCCAGTCGTTTCGCGGATTGGCATTGATCACCCCTGTTTCGACCTTGCGCTTGCATTCGATGCACAGCGTCGTGTAGGGAAGGACTTCCAGGCGGGCGACAGGAATGGAACAGTCACACCCCTCGCATTGGCCATAACTCCCGTCGGCGATTTTCTCGAGAGCGATCTGGATGTGTGCCAGTTCACGGCTCTCGGCTTCAGCCAGTCTCGAGTAGATTTCGCCGCGATTGGAATCAATGGCGAAGTCGATTTCGTCCCCGGAAGCGGATTGGGCGATCTCCTCCAGCAGGCTGCGGTCACCGCGCAAGGCCATCACCAGCGCTTCTCGGCGCCGCACCAGAACTTCACGCAGTTTGGCTATTACGTCCTTCCGGCTCATCCGGTTTTCCTTTTTTGGCTTGCTGTCGTTTTCGGTCCACGTGCCTGTTGCGGCAACGGTCTCCCGGACTCCGGTCCGCAAGTGTCTTTCCTGACCTGATGCACGCCGAACTATAGTTCGCGAAATCGCAAGCATGGGCCCGGCCGGAAATTTGCCGAATCCCGTTCCTCAATCGCCAGCACCGTGCTCCCGGAACCGGAATAACCGGTACAAGCCATGCCATCGCTGCCGGCCATGGCCAATGCGGACGGTTGAACGGGTTTGGCTGGAAACCCGGTATGTCACGGCCAAAATCCCGCCATGCCGGTTTGACTTGCACAAGGCCAAAGCTAGATGCAGGTGTGATACTTCAATAAATCGGGGAACACTGTTTAACTGGATCGCCCGCCGGGCGAACAAACGACAGTTCCCGATTGCGCATGAACATCGCATTGCCGCGAGGATCCGGCGATGTGCATGACCTGAACAAGAATGGAAATGCCGTGTCGAACGCATCTCAGCATCTCAACCTGTATTCCAGCTCCGACTGCCTGGTCCTGGTGCGCGCCTGCCAGCCAAATGAAGAAGATTGCAATCCGGAAACCCGCTACCTTGTTACGGAATCGTCATGCAAGATTGGCTCGGCACCGGACGCTGAACTGCATTTTGATACCAGCTGGGGAGTTAGTCCGGTTCACGCGGAAGTCGTTCGCGTCCCCGGCGGTGCCTATATTCGATGCCTTGCCGATACGATGATTGTCAACGGCCAGCAGGTCGTTGAGGCCTGGTTACAGGAAGGTGACCAGCTGGTCCTCGGAAAGCTCGAATTGCTTGTCGAACAAGTTGGCACTTCCGGGGTCTCGCCGGTCGCGGATCCGGGTTCACTGATCTACGTCGACCAGTCCCTCCCGGAGCCGCCGTCACAATCCATGTCGCAGGTTCCCGAACGCGAAGAGGCGGTTTTCATCATTCCCGCACTTCCGGAGGCCGAAGTTTTTTCCGGGCAAGAGGCCGTCGAACTGATTAGACAACAGTTCGATACATCGGCGCGGGTGATCGAGAGGATGGATCCCCCCGCCATCAATGAATCAGCTGCCGGCGAAGACGCTGAGGATGCCCTGCCGGTTCCGGCTGCCAGCCACGAGGACGTTTCGAGCTGGCTGAGTGAGCTTTACGACTCGATATTGCCGGATGAATTCGAACACGAACTCTACGATCCTCCGCTGTTCTCCGGCGAGCTGGCAAGTGGCGATTCGATCGAGAAGCTGCAAGGGACGATCGCCGAGGCCTTCGCCGCAGAATCGGGCAGGCATGCCCGGGATATCGTTCACGACCTTCCCGTTGAGAATGAACCCCTCAAAGTTCCCAACGTTGAGCCAAAGACATTTTCGGTCGCCGATGTCCTGGCCCGCATGTCCGAGTCCGGCGAAATCAGCTTCAATCCTTTGTCGGCGGAGCCACCGCAGTCGAAACAGCAGGCGCCGGTGAGCGCGGCACCGGGCAAAACGACTGAAAAAAACACCGGCCATGGCGGGGATGACGTCAACGACTACATGGCACAGCTCCTTAACCGCCTGAATGGAGGCGTTCCAACACTGCAACCTGTGGTTTCACCAGCCGGCGATGAGAAAAGGAAGCAACCTGCCCGGTCCGCGCCAGTCGCAAGCACGCTTGAGGAGGAAGACCTGTCCCCGGCTGAACTGATGCGGGAAGAGGATTTCATCCCCAAATCTGCTGCCCCGGAAACGAATGACAAAGTTGCCGCAATGCGATTGTTGGCCAATCAATCCACCAAGGCAGCAATCCAGAAAAGCACCGAGAATAAAACGCGCGTGCAAAGAGCAACTTTGCTGGCGAGCGCTGCAGCGTCGCTCCTGGTCAGTGTTATCTTGTTCTCCATGAGCACCAGTTTGTTCGATTTGCCTTTTCTGGGCGGATGGGCGGCAGCGCTTGCAGCTCTCTTGATTGGCTATCTGCAGATCTCTCCTGAAGACCTGACGACCAGATTTGAGGCGCTGAAGGCGAAATTTGCGAAACAGTCCAAAAAGCAGAAGTCGCCCGGCAAGGACAACTCCGAAAACAGCCAGGCCTGAGCTGATTTCAGAGAGTGCGATCGACCGAATCGAGCGGCCAGCCGCGCATCTCGTAGCTCAAACGTTCCTTGTCGAGAAGACGGCACAGGCTACGCAAGGCAACACCCATTCCATCCGGGCCGCTATAACCTCCAAACTGTCCTCCTCCCCTGAGGTGCGGTTCAAGCTCGATAAAAAAATCGCCAATTCCGCGCTCCCGCAATTTCGTGTGCAACGAGGGCAAGGCTCCTGTCAATTCGCGCAGAATCTCCGCATGGCCGACGTCCCCTTCGTCTGCAGGCACGAATTCGCACAGGCCGCTTTCATCCACGTAACCGTCCGCCGAGCGAGGAAGGATTCGTCGCGAGTCCTTGATGTGCATCCAGCCCAGTCCCGGCAACATCGCGCGGAATTGCATCAGAACCGAGGCGGTGGAATGACCTTGTGTTACAAGGTTTCCCCCGTCGAATACGAGAACGAGCGCACGGCTGTTCACCTGACGAAAGATTTCGGCCAGCAAGTCGCCTGTGTGGCCAACGAGATTGGCTTCGACTTCAAGCCCGAATACCACGCCCGCTTCCTGGCATCGATCGGCAATTTGCCCGATATGATCGACAGCGAGTGAAAGCCATTCATGGGGACTGGAGCCTCGAGGTGGATAGAAGGAAAACCCGCGAACCAGCCGGCACTCCAGCTTGCAAGCGGTATCGATCGCCCGGGAAACATCCCGTTCAAGGTATTCCGGAAACGGCACGAACCGGTTTGACGTTCCATCGTCGATATCGGCGATGCGAATCTTGCCAATCGGTGAGCCGATCGAAGAAACGCGCAGATCGTATTCGGCAAGTTTTTCCCGAACCGATGCCAGCTCCCGAAGGGACAGTTCAATCACGTTTTTCGCCCCTTCGCCGCAATCGACAAATCGGACAACGACATGCTTCAGTCCGAGAGCCGCCATCACCGAAAACTGCCGATCCGCGTCCTTGACAAGCGCTGCCTCGTCGGCAAACCCTGAAAGCGTCACGCGGCGGTCATTCGATGGGGTGGCAGTCATTCGGGCCATCGGGCGATGATCGTTGACGAAATCCCGCCACGCGGCGTGAATTCGGCGGTCAGTGTGACTTCGCGAGGTTGAACCGACGCCACAAAATCATCCAGAATGCTGTTCGTCACGTGTTCGTAGAAAATCCCTTCATTCCGGAAAGCCTGTAAATAGAGTTTCAGGCTCTTCAGTTCCACGCAGAGCTTGCCGGCGATATAGTCAAATGTCAACTTGCCAAAATCCGGCTGGCCGGTCTTTGGACAGACCGACGTGAACTCGGGACACAGGATGCGAATACGATAATTCCGGTCCGGGAACTGGTTTTCAAAGGTTTCAAGCAACGACAGGAATCGTGTGGTCATGAGCTCCCCAGTCAGGAATGTGAAGGCAACATTGTCGCCAGCCGGAACCTTTGGAAAAAGGGGTATGGGTCACCCACGGACGATTCTTTTCCACAGAGTACTGCGGGCTGGTCAAGACTCTTTGCCTGTTATTGAGATCGGCATGGCTTATGAACTCCCGAGGCGACCACCGGGAGCCCCGACGTCGCGGGCCTTGCGGTTTGTCCCAGGTTCATTCGCGGCGCCGGGTTGAATAAATGATGTTTGTTTCCGAGATTTACAAATCGGTTCAGGGGGAAGGGCTGCTCGCCGGGACGGAAAGCGTTTTCATCCGGACCAGTGGCTGTAACCTCCGTTGTGGCTTTTGCGACACGCCCTTTGCGTCGTGGAAACCGGAGGGATTTCGGGCATCGGTTGAACAGATCGTCGACGAGTGCCTGGCTTTCGACTGCCGGCATGTCGTGATCACCGGCGGTGAACCGATGCTTCCCGCAGAGATTGTCCTGCTGACTCGCGAGATCTCCGCAGCTGGCCGGCACATCACGATCGAGACCGCCGGCACGATCTTCAGAAATGTCGATTGCGATCTCATCAGTATCAGCCCGAAACTGTCCAACAGCACGCCGCCAATATCGTTGGGCGAACGCTGGCAGGCAAGACACGAAACGATCCGGCATCAGCCAGAAGTCATCGGCAGCCTTGTCGCCCGCCACAACTATCAGATCAAGTTTGTCGTAACCGCCGAAAGCGACGTCGAGGAAGTCGATCGCTGGCTCACAGAGTTTCCCGGAATCAGCCGCGAGCGGGTGATGCTGATGCCGGAGGGGATTACCGCCGGGGAACTGGCCGAACGAGAGACCTGGGTCAGGGACGCCTGTCAGGCAAGGGGATTTCGCTATTGCCCGCGCTGGCACATCATCTGGTTCGGCAATCGAAGGGGGACCTGAGTTCGTTTTTTATCGGAACACGGACAGGAACAAACCGGTTCAGGAAAACCCGTTGCCTTGGCGAGGGAATTCCTGATGCCGGCTCACGGTCGCTTCGCGTTTCCATGTCTTGTGAGAAACGCAGTCCTAATCGTTCGGGTCCATATCGGCCAGTTCCAGCAAGGAGAGAGGCTGGCGGTCGCGGATTTGATCGACCATTTCAAGCGTTCTTTCGGAAGGCTCGAACAGCCGGACAAGGTCGACCGTCACGTCGATGATTTCCACTTCGCTGCCAAAGGCATCGCAGTGCTGCGTGATGGCGGCGAGACCCTTGTCGCGCAGCAGGTCTTCGATTTCTCGCTTGACTGGACTCAGCAAATCGCCAACCGGCACGTTTCCAAATCCCTGAAAATGCAATAATCGCTGGTGGGTGGGTCCCCACGCTTCCAGCTCGGCGACTTTTGCCTTGTCATTGGCTTTTTTCGCCGCTTCGTATTCCTTCATTTTCCCGGCAACCGGGTTGTGCCGGGACGCAGCCCAGGCAATGGCGATCGCGCGATTGTCATAGGTTCCGATCTTCACATTCCCTTGCCGGGAAATGCAAGGGTCAACGGCATGCGATCCGCTGACGGCGATTCCCGTGACGGGAACGGCGATCGCCAGCGCGCAAACGAATAAAGGGCTGGAAAACATTTTTACGGACATGGACATGGAAATTTCTCCGAAACGACAACTTGTGAAAAACCAGGAAGGGGGATCGCATTGCTGCATGGAACCCGCGCTGCCAAGACCATTTGGCGGTAATGCAGATCCCGGGCCATATCGGAGAAACAAAAAAATTCGTGAAAATCCCCTTGTTTCGAGCAGTCCCGTTTCCTTTCGCGTACACCGCATGTCACTTACCCGACAAAAAACGTACAGGAGCAGGAAGCAGAAGGAAGCAAAGGACAAGGAAGCAAAGGACAGGCAAGTATGTGTGTCCGATTCGTCGAGCAGGTAGCAAAGGACAGGCAAGAATATGTGTCCGATTCGTCGGATTCGCGGTTCGCTTTGGAGGGCTTTGTTCCATGTAATGGATAGCCGGGAGGCCGAAATCCGGGAGAAACCACGATTCGCGCGAATAAATCGACTCAGCAAGCGCAGCACGAAAGATGAGTCCCGCGATTTCAGGGACCGGCAAGGGGCTAGCTCTTGAGAAGGCACCTCAATGGGCGGGGGCCTTCAGGCCATATGCTCAGACGGTGGCGACTTGCGGCGACAGGTTGACGGTCCGCTTGCCCCGATGACCGGCCACCTGCGATACCGATTCCGCCTTGCCGCCAAAAAAACAACCCCGCAAGGAATGGCTGCAAAGCATCCGCTTGATCCGCTGC
>WPCK01250204.1_pt1 | contig 10672 bp, 9 predicted proteins | sample 5399851 | NCBI WGS metagenome assembly WPCK01 (sample SAMN12869471, study PRJNA574797) | sludge metagenome | isolation source: wastewater treatment of pH11 | place: China:Beijing | collected 2019-05-20
CGGCTGCCGGAGCGGCTCTGCGCTCCGCCGCCGGAGTGGGCCGTGCGCGCGGAGGCGCCGGTGCGGCGCGTCGAGCTGACCTTCATGCAGATGAACTGGCTGCTGGGCGGCCGCACGTTCGACATGGCCGACGTGGCACCCGAGGAGACCGTGGCGGCCGGCTCGACGCACATCTGGGAGTTCGCGAACCTCCCGAACCCGATGGGCATGGCGATGGCGCATCCCATTCATCTGCACGGCCCGCAGTTCCGGGTGCTGTCGCGGTCCGGCGCGTCTGGCAACGCGCTCAGCGAGGGCATCAACGACACGCCGGCCACGGACACGGTGCTGGTCCTGCCTGGCGAGACGGTGCGCGCCCAGGTGACCTTCTCACGCTTCCCCGGGCTGTATCTGTATCACTGCCATATCCTCGAGCACGAGGACATGGGGATGATGCGGAACTTTCGGATCGCGTAGGCCTTTGGGGCTTGGGGGCTCGCCCCTAGGCACCCCTAGGCACCCCTAGGCACCCCCCTAGGCACCCTAGGCACCCCTAGGCACCCTTTGGCACCCTAGCCCTTGCCATAGGCTACACTCCGCCCATGTCGCGCCTGGTCATGTTCACGCTCGCAGCCGGCCTGTCCGCGGCGGCCATCTGGATCGAGACGCCGCGCGCGCAGCCGGCGCCCGCCCAGGTGACCGTCCAGCGCCCCGCGCCTCCGGCGACACCGCTCGATGGCCGGCTGCTCGTCATCTTCGCGAAGGACGGCAGCCGCGAGCCGCGATTCCAGGTGAGCGACGGCCCGTCGGGCCAGCAGGTCTTCGGCATCGACGTCGAGAACTGGACGGGCACCAGAATCGCCCTCGACGCCGACGCCGAGGGCTTCCCACTGGCGCGCCTTTCGGACGTGCCCGCAGGGACCTATACCGTGCAGGCCGTGCTCCACAAGTACGAGACGTTCCGACGCAGCGATGGCCACACCGTCAAGATGCCGATGGACCGCGGTGAGGGCCAGCAGTGGGCGCGGGCGCCCGGCAACCTGTACAGCGCGCCCGCGCAGGTGCGAGTGGATCGGTCAGGGAAGGTGTCCTTCGGCCTCGTGCTCGACAAGGAGATCCCGGCTATCGCGCCGCCGGCAGACACGAAGTACATAAAGCACGAGCGAATCCAGAGCGCCCTGCTCACGAAGTTCTGGGGGCGTCCGATGCACCTGGGCGCGAACGTCCTGCTGCCCGAGGGCTGGGACACGCACCCACAAGCGCGCTACCCGCTGTTCATCTATCACGGGCACTTCCCGTACACGTTCGAAGGCTTCCGGCCGGAGCCGCCGGACGCGAACCTGAAGCCGGACTTTGCCGCGCGCTTCAACCTCTCCGGCTACAACCGCATCCAGCAGCAGTACGCGCATCAGTTCTACAGGGACTGGACCGGGCCAGGCTTCCCACGCGTGATCGTGATCGAGATTCAACACCCGACGCCGTTCTACGACGACAGCTACGCGGTGAACTCCGCGAACGCCGGCCCCTGGGGCGATGCCATCGTCAAGGAGCTGCTGCCGTACCTCGAGAAGAAGTATCGCGGCATCGGGCAGGGGTGGTCGCGCTTCATGTACGGCGGGTCGACCGGCGGCTGGGAGGCGATGGCGGCGCAGATGTTCTATCCGGACGATTTCAACGGCGCCTACATCGCGTGTCCCGACCCGATCGACTTCCGTGCCTACACGGTCGTGAACCTGTACGAGGACGAGAACGCGTACTTCCTGAAGAGCGACTGGAAGAGGACGCCGCGACCGGGCCATCGCAACTACCTTGGCCACGTCGATGCCACGCTCGAGGAGATGAACCGCCTCGAGCTGGTGCTCGGGACGAAGACACGGTCGGGCCAGCAATGGGACGTCTGGGAAGCGACCTTCTCGCCGGTCGGGCCCGACGGCTACCCGGCGCGGATCTGGGACAAGCGGAGCGGCGTCATCGACAAGGCGGTGGCGGAGTACTGGCGCGAGCACTTCGATCTCGTGCACATCCTGCGGCGAGACTGGGAGAAGGGTCTCGGCGCCAAGCTCGAAGGCAAGCTCCACCTCTACGTCGGCGACATGGACAACTACTACCTGAACAACGCCGTCTACCTCGCGGAGCAGTTCCTGGAGTCCACCACCAAGCCCTACTACGCGGGCGAAGTGGCCTACGGCGATCGCGCGGAGCACTGCTGGAATGGGGATCCGACGCGGCCCAACGCGCTGTCGCGCCTCCGCTACCACCAGATGTTCGTCCCCAAGGCGGTTGCCAGGATGGAGAAGACCGCCCCGGCCGGGGCCGACCTGAAGAGCTGGCGCTACTAGCCGCCGCCCCTTGGACTACCTGGTCGCCGCTGTTTTCGCCCTGGTCTACCTGGGCATGGTCCTGGGCGAGTTCCCGGGGCTGCGCCTGGATCGCACCGGCATCGCGCTGCTGGGCGCGATCGTCCTCATCGCCAGCGAACGCTTGACGCTGGATCAGGCGTGGGCGTCGATCGACGTGCCGACCATGGCGCTGCTGCTGGGCCTCATGGTGGTGTCGGCCCAGTTCCGACTGGGTGGGTTCTACACGGCGGTCACGCGCCGGCTCGGTGCGTCGGATCACACCCCGTCAGGGCTGCTCGCGCTCGTCGTGTTCACCGCCGGAGGGCTGTCGGCGGTTCTCGCTAACGACATCGTCTGCCTGGCGATGGCACCCGTTCTCGTCGAATTGTGTGCGCGGCGTCGCCTGGATCCCATCCCGTACCTGGTCGCCCTGGCCTGTGCCTCGAACGTCGGGTCGGCGGCGACACTGATCGGGAACCCGCAGAACATGCTGATCGGGGAGATCCTGGATCTCTCGTTCGCGCGCTACCTCTGGGATGCGGGCATCCCGGCGTTCATCGGCCTGCTCGTCGTGTGGGCCGTCGTCGCCAGCGCCTACCGCGGCCGCTGGCACATGGACCTGCCGATGCCGATCGTGGATGCGGCGCCCTACAACCGCTGGCAGACGTGGAAGGGGCTGGTCGTGGTGACGGGGGTCGTGGCTGCGTTCCTGTTCACCGACTGGCCGCGCGAAGTGGTGGCGCTGGCCGCGGCCGGCATCCTGCTCGCATCGGGCGAGATGGCGTCACGCGAGATGCTGGGACTCGTGGACTGGCACCTGCTGGTGCTGTTCGCAGGTCTCTTCATCGTCAACGCGGCGGTGCAGCAGTCGGGCCTGCTTGGCGGCGTGTTCATCGCGTTCCGTGCCGCGCACATCGATCCCGCGGACCCGGCCACATTGTTCGGCCTGACGGCGGTGCTGTCGAATCTGGTGTCGAACGTGCCCGCCGTGATGCTGCTGCTGCCGGTCGCCTCGCATCCGCTTGCCGGACCGATTCTGGCGCTGGCCTCCACCCTGGCGGGCAACCTGATCATCGTCGGCAGCATCGCCAACCTCATCGTGGTGGATCAGGCGCACGCGCTGGGCGTGACCATCGACTGGCGCACGCACGCGCGCGTGGGCATCCCGGTCACGCTCGCTACGCTGGCGGTCGCGGCGGTGTGGCTGGCGCTGATCGCCTGACACCCCTGCACCCGCCCGCGGCACTCGAGGGCGTAGTACTATCCCTCATGGTCACTCTGCTATTGCTGACGTGGCTGCAGGCCGCCCCCGCCCAGCCTGCCCCTCAGCCCGCGCGCCCGCGGGCCACTGCTGCCGCCAGCACCACCTTGACCGTCACGGTCACCGACAGCATCGGCGTCGTCCTCGAGGGCGTTGCGGTGACGCTCATTGGCGGCCCCGTCGATCGCGAGGGCAAGACCGGCAGCGACGGCCGACTCCGGCTGCTCGGCGTACCCGGCGGTACCTACCGCGCGCGCTTTGCTCTCGAGGGGCATTACCCCTTCGAGAAGGAACTGATCTGGCGTGCTGGACAACCCGCGCCAACGCTCACCGTGACGCTCAACCCGGCCCCGCCGCCACCGGCGCCACCGCCGCCCCCCCCGGCCCCGGAACCGAAAACGGTGGAGCCGGCGCTGCCGCCTGCCGGCTCCCCCAAGACGATGGCGCTGCCGGACTACATCGAGCGGAACTTCATCTCGAACCGCGAGGGCCACAAAGAGAGCCTGATCGGGTGCAGCGGCGTTGGCCAGTCTCTGGTCTGGCAGGTGCGGCAGGCCTGGACCGATCGCTCGCATCCGTCTGCGGACGCCATGCTCTACGTCATCGGCGGGGAGGGTACCTTGCGCCTCGACGGTCGCGACACCGCCCTCGGCGCCGGCAGCTTCGCCGTCGTGCCCCGCGGCACGAGCTACGGCTTCACGCCCCGGGGCCGGAACCCGCTGATCGTCCTGGCGACGCTGGCCGGCGCGCCCTGCGCGGGCGAGTGACACCACGAAGGCACGAAGCGCACGAGGACGACACGACGTATGCCGGACGTGAATCTGATGGCCGAGGCCTCCTCCCAGGACTTCATCCGTGAGATCGTGAGCGCCGACGTGGCCGCCGGGAAGAACGGCGGCCGGGTGGTCACGCGGTTTCCTCCCGAACCCAACGGCTACCTCCACATCGGCCACGCCAAGGCCATCTCGGTGGACTTCGGCATTGCGGCGGACTTCGGCGGCACCTGCAACCTGCGGTTCGACGACACGAATCCGGTGAAGGAGGACGTGGAGTACGTCGACTCCATCAAGGAGGACGTCCGGTGGCTCGGGTTCGACTGGGCCGACCGCGAGTATTACGCGTCGGACTACTACGAGCAGCTCTATCAGTTCGCCGAGGTGCTGATCCGGAAGGGCGTGGCATACGTCGACTCGCTCTCGGCGGACCAGATCCGCGAGCACCGCGGCACGCTGACCGAGCCCGGCGCGGACTCGCCGCATCGCACCCGTGGTGTCGAAGAGAACCTCGACCTGTTCCGCCGCATGCGTGCGGGCGAGTTCGCCGACGGCGCCCACGTGCTGCGCGCGAAGATTGACATGGCGTCGCCCAACATCACGATGCGCGACCCCGTGCTGTACCGCATACGGCACGCCCACCATCACCGCACCGGCGACGCGTGGTGCATCTACCCGATGTACGACTACGCGCACCCGCTGTCGGACGCCATCGAGGGCGTGACGCACTCACTGTGTACGCTGGAGTACGTGGACCACCGTCCGCTCTACGATTGGTGTATCGAGCAGGTGGGCACCGAGCACCAGCCGAAGCAGTACGAATTCGCGCGGCTCAACCTGAACTACACGGTGATGAGCAAACGGAAGCTGCTCCAACTGGTCGCGCAGGGCCGCGTCGCAGGATGGGACGACCCCCGCATGCCCACCATTTCGGGCCTGCGCCGCCGCGGCTACACACCCGAGTCCATTCGCGACTTCTGTACCCGCGTGGGCGTGGCGAAGAAGGAGAACGTCATCGACGTGGGGCTCCTGGAGCACTGCGTGCGCGAGGACCTCAACCGGCGTGCGCCCCGCGCGATGGCCGTGCTCCGTCCCCTGAAGCTGGTCTTGACCAACTACCCCGAGGGGCAGGTCGAGCAGATGCACGTCGTCAACAACCCGGAGGACGTGTCTGCCGGCACGCGCGAGGTGGCGTTCGCGCGCGAGATCTACATCGAGCGCGACGACTTCATGGAGGAGCCGCCGAAGAAGTTCTTCCGGCTTGCGCCCGGCCGGGAGGTCCGCCTGCGCAACGCCTATCTGATCACCTGCACGGAGGTCGTGAAGGACGCCTCGGGGGCCGTTGTCGAGCTGCGCGGCACCTACGATCCGGCCTCGCGCGGCGGCGATGCGCCGGACGGCCGCAAGGTGAAGGCGACGCTGCACTGGGTGTCGGCGGCCCACGCCGTCCCCGGGACCGTGCGGCTCTACGATCGCCTGTTCACCGTGGACGATCCGGACGGCGTTGCGGGCAGGACTGGTGCGGACTTCACCACGCTCATCAACCCCGCCTCTCTGGAGCTGGTGGAGGGATGCCGGCTCGAGCCGATGCTGGGCGAGGCCCGTCCAGGCACGCGCTACCAGTTCGAGCGCCTCGGCTACTTCTGTGTGGACCCGGACAGCGCACCCGGCGCGCCCGTGTTCAACCGCACCGTCTCCCTGAAGGACACCTGGGCCAAGGTGGCTGCCCGCGAAGGCGCCTGATGCGGGTGGCCATCGTCGGCGGACCGGGTGTCGGCAAGAGCACGCTGGTCCGCCAGCTCGCAGACCTTTACCACAACGGGTCGTACGGCGAAGGCGAGAAAGGCGTGTGGGATCCGCGCGTGCTGGACGACATCGCGCACGGACGCAACCCGGTTGGGGTGACCGAGTACTTCGCGCGGCTCTACGACGCCAACTACCGCGACGCCGCCCGGCACGACGGGCCGGACCGCGTCATCTTCTTCGAGGGCGCCCGCATCACGCTCGCGGCGCACATTGCAGAGTATCCGGCGGCGTACCACGATCGGCTGCGCGCGGTGGCCGGGCTCGGCGATGCCTGGAGCCCCGACCGCGTGATCGTCCTCACCTCCAGCAGCGCCACCATCGAACGCCACATCAAGCTGCGCGGCCGCGACCACGAAGAAGTGACCGGGATGGTTCGCCGCTTCCGGCTCATCGACGGCGAGTTCCGGCGCCTCGCCGCGGCCGATCCTGCCGCGGTGGTCATCGATCGCGACGGGCTCGAGTTCCACGATCGCGACGATCTGGTGTCAATCGTCCGCCTCGCCGCCCTCCCGATGTTCCGGGAGATCCCGTACGAATACCGGGACTGAGGGTCAGCGCCGCCGCGCGCGCGCCTTGGCCTTCTTCGTGCCCTTCGTGCTGCGTTGCTTCGTGCCCTTCGCAGCGCTCTTCTTCGTGCCCTTCGTGCCGCGTGTCTTCGTGCCCTTCGCAGCGCTCTTCTTCGTGCCCTTCGTGCTGCGTTTCTTCGTGCCCTTCGTGCCTCCCTTCGTGTATCGCCCGGTCATCGCAGGCTGCCACACGCTGCCATCGGGCGAGATTTCCATCAGGAAGTCGTGCGCGTCGGGTGACAAGTCCCACGACGTGCGGGAGTGTCCGCCCTGCGGCATCGGCGCCGACAGCGTCAGCCGCCCGCCTTCGAGGCTGCCACGGTACTCGTTGACGGTGCCGCCCATGGAGTCCCACCAGTGCATGACGTACTCGTCCCGACGCGCGTCGTACCAGATGACCCCGTGGCCGCGGAAAGTGACCTTGCCATCCCGCACCTGCTCGTACTCCTGATGGATCGCAAAGCCATCGACAATCCATCGGTTGACCGTGCGCCCGGTAGCGGCGCCACCGGCGTCCCACGGCGAGGGGTGCAGCGTCTCCGCGCCCTGCCACTCGCCAATCAGCTCCGACAACTTCCTGTGCGCCTCACCAGGCTTCGGCATCTCCATGGGAGCCTCCAGAAGGACAGAGGCTACCACGGCTAGAATGCAGCACTTGGCGTCCTCGTCCCTGCCGCGTGCGCTCGGGTTCACCGACCTGGTCGTCTATGGGCTGCTCTTCATCGGGCCGCTGGCACCCGTGGGCGTGTTCGGTGTGCTCGACGCCCGGACGAACGGGGCGGTCGCGCTCGTGTACGTCATCGCGACCATCGCCATGGCCTTCACGGCGTGGTCCTACGCGGAGATGTCGCGGGTGGTACCGCACGCGGGGTCGGTGTTTGCCTACGCCACGACAGCACTCGGTCACCGGGTGGGCTTCCTGGCCGGCTGGCTGGCGATGCTGGACTACCTGCTCATCCCGTCGGTGGCCTATCTGTTCACGGGCATCGCGCTGCACGCGCTGGTCCCTGATGTGCCCGCGTGGGTGTTCACCGTCTGCGCGTTCGTGGCCACGACCGGCCTGAACATGATGGGGGTCCGCGTGGCGGCGCGCGTCGGCTTCGTGGTGCTGCTGGGGGAGGTCGGCGTACTCCTCGTGCTGCTCGTGATGATCGCCCTCGAGATCGGTTCCAGCGGCGTCGTCCGGCCCTGGACATCGCCGCTGACCGGGGTGACACCTGCAATCGGGGTGTCGGCCGTGATGGGGGCCGTGTCCGTGGCCGTGCTCTCGTTCCTCGGCTTCGACGCCATCGCCGGCTTCGCCGAGGAGAACGCGGGCGATCCACGCGACGTGGGCCGCGCCATTCTGGTGTGCCTCGCGGTCGCCGGGCTCGCGTTCGTCGCGCAGACCTGGCTGGGCGCGCTCGTCTCCCGGATGGACCCACAGGAGCTGGCACGGCAGCCAGCACGCCAGGGCACGGCCTTCTACGACCTCGTTCGAACCGGGATTGCCCCCTGGCTCGCCACACTGCTCGCTGCGACCAAGGCCATTGGGCCCGCCTTTGCCGCCATGACCGGGCAGGCCGCAGCGGCGAGGCTGCTGTTCGGGATGGCGAGGGATGGCCGGCTTCCCGGTGCGCTGGCGAGCATCGACGCCAGGACGGGTGTGCCCGGTCGCGCGCTGCTGGCGACGGCGGCGCTGACGCTCGGGGTGTCCGTGTGGGCGGCCCGCCGCGCGGATGGCCTCGACCTGCTCGTGTCCATCGTCGACATCGGCGCACTCGCGGCCTTCACCCTGCTTCACGCGTCCGTCCTCGCCTACTTCGTCCTGGCCCATCGTGCGCCCGCCCGCACCGCTCACCGTGTCCTGCCGGTGCTGGGGGCGCTCGTCACCGTCTGGGTCATGGCCGAGGCCAGGCCGATCGCGCAGGTCGTCGGCGTCGTGTGGGCGGGTGTCGGAATTGCGGTCACGACAATGACTCGACGCGGTCAATAATCCGCGGTATGTCCCGCCGCCTCCTCCTCATCACCGCCATCCTCGCCAGTGGCTGCACCAGCGCGCCTCCCTCGGTCACCTACGACCTCGTGATCGCCAACGGGCGCGTCATGGATCCAGAGTCGGGCCTCGACGGCGTGCGGCATCTCGGCGTCACCGCCGGCCGCGTGTCAGCTGTCTCAGACACACCGCTGCAGGGCACGCGCACCATCGATGCCTCAGGTCACGTGGTCGCACCTGGGTTCGTCGATCTCCACGAGCACGGCCAGCAGGACGAGTCCTACCAGATGATGGTCCGTGACGGCGTGACCTCCGCGTTCGAGCTGGAGGCGGGAACCGCCGACGTCAACGCCTGGTACGCCGCGCGGGAAGGCGGGCAGATCGTCAACTACGGCGTCTCGGTCGGTCACATCCCGGCGCGGATGCGTGCGCTCGGCGATCCGGGCCGGGGGCTGCTGCCAGCGGGCATCGGCGGGACCGGCAGTGCGACCGACGCGCAAGTGGCGGAGATGGAGGCCACGCTTCGGAAGGGCCTGGCCGAAGGCGCGGTCGCGGTGGGCATGGGCAGCGCCTACACGCCCGGCGCGCCGATGGCGGAGCTCGCGCGCATGATGCGCGTCGCGGCGCAGGGGCAGGCGTCCGTCCACATCCACATCCGTGGCGGGCTCGACGGCTTGAAAGAGACCATCGCCGCGGCGAAGGGCGCGGAGGCCCCGCTGCACATCGTGCACGCCAACTCGGTGTCGGGCGACGACGTGGCCGCTTTCATGGCCACGATCCAGGCCGCGCGGGATGCCGGACAGGATGTCACCACCGAGGCCTACCCCTACGGCGCCGGCATGACGGAGATCCAGTCTGCCCTCTTCGACGACTGGCAGTCGTGGCCGGACGACCGCTTCGGACAGCACCAGCTCGTCGCCACCGGCGAGCGCCTCACGCGCGCCACCTTCGCCAAGGCCCGCGCAGAGGGTGGCACCGTGATCATCCACGACCGCTCCGACGCCCAGACGCGCGCGGCGATCGTGCATCCTCTGGCGATGATCGCCAGCGATGGCTTCATCGAGAACGGACGCGGCCACCCGCGCACCTCGGGCACCTACGCCAAGGTCCTGGGCCAGTACGTCCGCGAGGAGCAGGCTATCCCGCTCATGGACGCGCTCCGCCGCATGACCATCGAGCCGGCACGACGCCTGGAGCGCCGCGTGCCCGCCATGGCCGGCAAGGGGCGTATCAAGGTGGGCGCGGACGCCGACCTCACCGTCTTCGATCCCGCCACCGTGAAGGATCGGGCCACCTACGAGAACGGTGCGATTCCGTCCGCCGGCATCCCGTATGTGGTCGTCGGTGGTCAGGTCGTGGTCGACAGCGGCTCCGTCACCTCGGCACGCCCCGGCCGCCCGGTGCGCGCGAGGGTGGTTTCTCTACAATGACGGGATGCCGTACACCATCCGCGCCGCCTCTGCCGACGATGTGCCCGTGCTCGTCCAACACCGGGAGTCGATGTTCCGCGAGATGGGAACCCAGGCAGATTGGGCGGCCATGGCCGAGGGGTGCGCGCGCTGGTATGGCGAGGCGATGTCCGCCGGCACCTTGAAGGGATGGCTCGCCGAGCTTCACGGAACCGCCGTGGGTGGCGGCGGGCTCATCGTCCTGCCCTGGTCGCCGGGTCCCACCCGATTCGATCCGCGCATGGGCTGGGTGATCAACGTGTTCGTCGACCCGGCGCATCGCGGGCAGGGACTTGCGCGCCGCCTGATGGAGGCGATGCACGGCTGGTGCCGCGAGCAGGGCATCCAGCGCGTCGCGCTGAACGCAACGGCCGCCGGCGAGCCCACGTATCGTGCGCTCGGCTACGCGGCGCTGCACGAACCGATGATGCGGCTCGACCTGTGAGGTCCGATCGACCTGCGGCTTGCGGCCTGCGCCTTGGTGGCGGCCTATGCGCGTTCGGAGTCGATGGCTACCTCCACCGG
>WPCK01227800.1_pt1 | contig 10663 bp, 9 predicted proteins | sample 5399851 | NCBI WGS metagenome assembly WPCK01 (sample SAMN12869471, study PRJNA574797) | sludge metagenome | isolation source: wastewater treatment of pH11 | place: China:Beijing | collected 2019-05-20
AAGCTGCAGGGCGCGGTCACGGCTGGAAGCGATGACGGCGATGACGCCCGGCCGGGCAGTGAGCGCGGCGAGATCGGCCTGGAACAGGTCGGCGTCGATGTCGGGCGAGGCAAGCACCAGCGCCTCGATGGAGCGCACGACGTTGCCGGCGCCGGCGAGCGAAAGTTCGCGCAGCGCCTCCATGGCGATCGAGCCGCCCATGGAATGGGCGATCAGCACGATGCTTTCAGGCTCGGCGGCCGCCGCGACGCGCAGCGTGCGCACCAGCCCGGTGCGGGCGAAATCCGCGCTGTCGCGGTCGTAGAGGTACATGGCGGCGTTGTTCGCCGACGGCCAGGAATAGTGCAGCGTCACGCCGGCGACGTCGTAGTCGTGGGCGAGCTGGGCGGTGCGGAACAGGCCAGAGGCAAACGAGGTGTTGTAGCCGTGCACATAGATGAAGATGGTGCGCCGGCCGGCCGGCCAGCTGGCCACCTCCTGGCGCAGGCGCTCGGCGAACAGGTCCTCATTGTCGGAAAGCGCGATAGCGGTTGCCGCGAACTGCTTCGACAGGTCGGGCTTGCGCCCCGGGAATTCGATTTCTCCGGCCTTGCGCTTGCCGGGGACGGAAACGTCGATGGCGCCGTAATGCAGCGCTCCGGAACGCTCGCCCGAGAACAGCATGTTGCGGTCGTTGACGGGCTTGCGGGACGTGACGAGGAAAACGCGCTCCGTCATGCCGCCGCCTCCGGACGAGGCCGCAAGCGAGGCCACACCGATGCGGTCGGTGGAAGCGCCGCAGGCGGCGAGCGCGAAGGTCATCGCAAGCAGGGCGACGAGGGCGCGGATGATTCGGACGGGCGATGTCATGTCGAAACGATGTGTAGCGACGGTTCGTTGACGCAAGATTACGGCGAGGACGTGTCAGCGCGGCGGCGATTTCACGTCCAGGGCGATCGGACCGGTAGGCGCGATTGTCCGGGTTCCGGTCAGGGGCACTGACCGGCGCTTTTACCGGGGCCCGATGACCGCAAGCCAGAACCGGCCCGATGAATATCGCGGTCGCGCCCGCGGTTGCGGGTCAATCGCCATGAACACGCCGATAATGGGTGCTGCGGACGCCGAACTGGGCCTGAATCCGTCCGACGCTGGCGCCCAGGCTCCGGGCGGCCCAGATCGCCGAGCGCGATCCGGTCACCGGTGCCGCCGCCAGCAACGCCAGGGATACCAGCAGCCGCCAGGCCGCATTCGCCATGTTCAGAGTCGGCGACGCGTTTCGGCGGCGATGGCGGTGGTTGTGGAACGACGAAATCGCCTGATCGCGCCCGCGACGGTATTGATAGGCAAGCGTGAGCCGGGAGGCTGGAACGGTCTCGTTCACGATCGCGCCGGGAGCCCAGCCACTTCTGCCGCCCGCTGCCTTCAGATCGTGGAAAAAACGGGTGTCGGAGCCGCCGGACAGGCCGATCGCTTCATCGAAGCGCAAGCGATGCGCGGCGACGAACGTCAACCGCACCAGCCAGTTGTTGGTGACCACGATCACGGCTCCATCCGTTCCGGCGGCATGGCGATCGCGGGCGCGCTGCTCCTTGCGCCGCTGGCGTTGAGCCAGGGCGCCGAAGTGCCGGCGCTGACCGGACGACAGGTTTTCGGGCGGCAGGAGGCGCTGCGGCCCGCCGACAAGATCGAGTTCGCGCCGTTCGATCTCGCCGACCAGCACGCTGATCCAGTCGGCGCGCGCTTCGGTGTCGTCGTCGATGAAAGCGAGGAAATCGCACCCGCGCTCGTAGGCAATGTCGAGCGCGCGATTGCGGGCAAAGGGGATGCCGATCCGGGGTTCGCTGGCAAAGGCGACGTCCACCCGGTCCCGCATGATGTCGGCGAAATCGCCGGCGACGGTTTCGGCCCCGGCAGCCCGCCCGTTTTCCACGACGAGGAAAAGCCAAGCCCTTTCGGCCGCGAGGTTTAGCCCGGCGAGCGAGACCAGCAGTCGCGCAAGCATCCGGGGCCGTTCGCGGGTGACGACGGCAATGCAGACCCTGACCGGCTGCCGCGACTCATTCGAGGCCGCCGTCGCGCCGAGAAACGCACCGGTTTGATCGTCCTTGGAATTCACGTGTCGAACAGTCGCCGAACTGTTTTGGTCCCCGTGGCCCGCTTATCGCATCCCGGATCGGCCGCCAAGTCTCTCCGGGATCAGCGCCGGAGAAGGTGTCGCACCATGTCGATGACGTCCGGTTCGGCCTGCTGGCCGCCGAACTGCTCGACGACTCCGAAATCCGAACCGTAGGACCACATGGACCAGGCGAAGCCCTGATCTTCGGCGAGCCCGATCATGTCGCGGTAAAAGGCGGCGCGCTCGGCGGCCGGGACGGTGTAGTCGCTTTCCCAGGCCTGGCGGATCATGCCGAATTCGCCGAGCAGGATATCGGCCGGCATAATGCCGTTGCGCTTCGCCCAGGCGGCGACCCGGTCGAAGGGAACGGCCATTGCGGCGTGTAATTCCTCGCTCGTGTCGAGCGCGGCGACCTGTTCGTCGAGATAGGACAGCATTCCGGGACGGCGGGTGAGCGGCGCTTGCGCGCGGATGCGATCGCGGATGCGTTCGACCGCGGCGTCGAGTTCGGCGCGCGGCACCGAATCGAGCGGGTAGGGCAGGCCGGTGACGTAGGGGATGAAATCGCCGGCCCAGCCGGCGCCCTGGTGCGTGAGCAGGAACGGATCGTAGGAGTGGAACGACCACAAGAGGTTCTTGTCCCTGAAGGCGGCCGGGTCGAGAGCGTCGAGCCCTTCCGCCGAACCCCAGCAGGCGCCCGACAGGACCAGCGTCAATCCCGGCGCCGCGGCACGGGCGGCCGCGTGAAGCCGTTCAAGCTGACCCTGCCAGCGCGCGGCGTCATCGCCCTCGCAACCGGTGACCGGTTCATTCAGCAGTTCCAGCGCGACGTCGCTCGGATCCTTGCCGGAAAGGCGTCCGGCGATCTCGCCCACCAACGCCGCATAGGTCTCGAAGCGGGCGTCGTCCTCGAGGATGGTGCGCGTGTTGACGGTTCGGCTGTCGGAGGGAATCGAATGGAGATCGACCAGCGCCTTCAGCCCGGCGGCATTGACCACGTCTACGGCCGCCATGACGCTGCCTACGAGTTCGCCGTGCAGGGCGCGCGCCCTTTCGGAGAGCAGCGGCGCCGGATCGACGGGGATGCGCAGGAAATCGAGGCCGGCACTCTTGAGCACCTTGAGATCGGCTGGCCCGAGGTGGCCCTGCCATTGCGGGTAGGGCAGCATGACATCGCGCTCGTCCCAGCGCTCCTCGGCCGGCCATGTCTGCCAGGTCTCCAGCGACAGGCCGCGACGCGGCGCGAATTCGGCCGCGTTGGCGACGCTCGGCAACAGGCCGAGGGCGAACAGGAGCGCTAGCCTTGTCACTTGGCTTGATTGTCCGGTGGCTGTTAGAACGGCCCATTGTGGCCGTTTGGCTCCTGCGGGGAAAGCGCGATGGCGGATGATGGTGAATCGACGGCGGTCGAGGCGATGCTGTCGGGATGGTTGACGCCGTTCGGCCACCGGCTGAAGGCGCGCGTCTATTATGCCGACACCGACTTTTCCGGTGTCGTCTACCATGCCCGCTATCTGGAATTCTTCGAGCGCGGGCGTTCCGACTTCCTGCGACTGGTCGGTGTCCACCATACCGAACTCGCCGAGGGCAAGCATGGCGAGAAGATCGCCTGGGTGGTGCGGCGCATGGAGATCGACTTCGTTTCGCCGGCGCGGATCGACGATGTGCTGACCGTGGATACGCGTACCGAATCGGTTTCGGGCGCGCGCATCTTCATGGCGCAGGAGCTCAAGCGCGGCGACGCCGTGCTGGTCAGGGCGAAGGTGGAAGCGGCCATCATGTCGGAACACGGCAAGCCCAGGCGTTTCCCCAAGGAATGGGCCGCGCTGCTGCTGCCGGCCGAGGCGTCCGTTACCGATCGTTAACCATAAAAGCCCATGAAAAGGCAGGGGGAATGCGCCGGCCCGGCCTGCGCCTTCCTTTGAACGCAATTTGACCGGAAAAGCGCGCCGAAATACGCCGCCGACCGGGACTGTCGGGGCGTTGCCCCCGCAGACGGAACGAACGCACGAGCGCGCATCCTGTCATTGCGCGGGGCTGGCCAATTCAGGGATTTCGGGGACCATGGAACAGGTAGCATTGTCGACGCCGGGCGAATTGTCGGTCTGGGCGCTGTTCTGGCAAGCCGGCTGGGTGGTCAAGGGGGTCATGGTCGGGCTGCTGACGGCCTCGATCTGGACCTGGGCCATTGTCATCGACAAGGTCGTTGGCTATGCGCGCGTGCGCTCGGCCCTCGACCGCTTCGAACAGCTCTTCTGGTCGGGCCAGTCGCTGGAAGACCTCTACCGCACGCTTGCCGACCGCAACCCCAACGGCATGGGCGCGATCTTCGTGGCGGCGATGCGCGAGTGGAAGAAATCCTTCGAGAAGGGCGCGCGTTCGCCCATCGGCCTGCAGTCGCGCATCGACAAGGCGATGGACCTGGCGCTGACGCGCGAAATGGAGCGGCTGGAAGGCCGCCTCGGCTTCCTCGCCACCATCGGTTCGTCGGCGCCGTTCATCGGCCTGTTCGGCACGGTCGTCGGCATCATGACCTCGTTCCAGGCGATTGCCGGCGCCAAGTCGACCAATCTCGCCGTCGTCGCGCCCGGCATCGCCGAGGCGCTGCTCGCCACCGCCATCGGCTTGCTCGCCGCCATTCCGGCCGTCATCGCCTACAACAAGTTCTCCTCCGACGCGGCCAAGATCGGCCTGCGCATGGAAGGCTTCGCCGACGAGTTCTCCGCCATATTGTCGCGCCAGATCGACGAGAAGATCGTGGCGCGGGCAGCCTGAGGAGGCGCACATGGGCATGAGCGCGGCATCTTCGAATGGCGGGCGTGGCGGGCGCGGGCATCGCCGGCGCGGGCGTCATCACGGCCTTGTTTCCGAGATCAACGTCACGCCGCTGGTCGACGTCATGCTGGTGCTGCTCATCATCTTCATGGTGGCCGCGCCGATGCTTACCGTCGGCGTGCCGATCGACCTGCCGGAAACCCAGGCCAAGCAGATGAATTCCGACACGCAGCCGATCACCGTGTCGGTGGATGCGGCGGGCAAGGTTTTCCTGCAGGAGACGGAAATCGGCCTCGACGAGGTCGTGCCGAAACTGCAGGCGATCGCCAAGACCGGCTATGACGAGCGCATCTATGTGCGCGGCGACCGCGACGCCGACTACGGCACGGTCATGAAGGTGATGGCCCGCATTTCGGCGGCCGGCTACAAGAATCTCGGCCTTGTGACCCTGCAGGAACAGGATAGCTGAGGCGTCGATGCGCGGCAGCCTTGCCACATCAACAGTCCTCCATGCCGCACTCCTGGCCGTGGGGCTGGTAACCTTTTCAGCGCCGCGCCAGATGCAGGTAGCCGAGGTGGAATCGCTGCCGGTCGACATCGTGCCGGTGGAACAGTTCGCCACGACGATGAAGGGCGACAAGAAGGCACCGAAGGCGGAGCGTTCCGCACCGAAGCCGACGACAAAGCCCGAGACCGTCAACGACGCCACCGAAATCGGCGACAATACGGCGGACCTGAAGACCCCGCCGACACCGGAAGCCAAGCCGCGCGAGGTAAAGACGGCGGCGGTTCCCGACGCGAAGCCGGTCGAGGAACCGAAGAAGCCGGAAGAAGACAGCGTCGCCAAGGCGATCGCGGAGGCCGAGAAGAAGGCCGAACAGGCTGCGCAAGCGGTAAAGGCTGAAAAGGCGGCCCAGGAAAAGGCCGACGCGGAGAAAAAGGCCGCCGAGGCGCTCAAACAGGCCGAGGACGCCAAGAAGGCGGAAGCCGAAGCCAAGGCCGCGGCCGAAGCAAAGGCCAAGGCGGAAGCAAAGGCCAAGGCTGAAGCGGAAGCCAAGGCCGAAGCCGATGCCAAGGCCAAAGCCAAGGCGGAAGCGAAGGCCAAGGCCGATGCCAAAGCGAAGGCGGACAAGGCGGCGCGCGAAGCGGCGGCGAAAAAGCTCGAGGACGAAGTGCTTGCCGCATTGCAGACGACCGAAAAGGCGTCGGGCGGCGGCGCCAAGCGGTCCAAGGACAAGGCAGCGCTTGGCGGCAAGCAGACGACCGGCGCAAAGCTGACGGCCTCCGAACTCGGCGCGCTATCCGATCAGCTCGCCGGCTGCTGGAGCCTGCCCGTCGGCGCCGAGGACGGTGACGGCCTGCGTGTCGACGTCGGATTCAACGTCGACACCAGCGGCAAGGTCGATGGCGCCCCGCAAATCCTGAAATCCAGCGGCAACCGCCAGTTCGACGAAAGCGCGCTCAGGGCGGTGCGCAAATGCGATGCCCAGGGCCTGCTGCTGCCCGAGGGCAAATCCGAGACCTGGGCCGAGGTGATCGTTCATTTCGACCCGGCCGAAATGTTCTGAACAACGAGAAGCGAGACGATGCTGAAAACCCTCCTGCGTACCCTCCTGATTGCCGCCGCCGCTGCCACAGCCGGCCTTGCGACGGCAACGCTGCCGGCCCACGCGCTGGTGGAGGTCGACGTCAACAAGGGCGTCATCGAGCCGCTGCCGATTGCCATTCCCGATTTCCTCGGCGGACCGGACGGACCGGAAATCTCGCAGATCGTCGCCGCGGACCTGAAGCGGTCCGGGCTGTTCGCCCCCATCGATCCGGGCGCTTTCGTCGAGAAGATTTCCGACCCCGATGCCCTGCCGCGCTTCGAGGACTGGAAGGTCATCAACGCGCAGGCGCTGGTCACCGGCGCGGTCACCCGCGAGGCCGATGGCCGGCTCAAGGCCCAGTTCCGCCTGTGGGATACGTTTGCCTCCCAGCAGCTCGAAGGCCAGCAGTTTTTCGCCAACAAGGAGAACAAGCGCCGCCTCGCCCATATCATCGCCGATGCGATCTATGCGCGGCTAACCGGAGAAAAGGGCTATTTCGACACCCGCGTCGTCTTTGTCGACGAGACCGGACCGAAGGACAAGCGCCAGAAGCGCCTCGCCATCATGGACCAGGACGGCGCCAATGTGCGATTCCTGACCAAGGGCGGAGACATCGTGCTCACCCCGCGCTTCTCGCCGACGCGCCAGGAGATCACCTACATGTCGTTCGGCGGCGGTCAGCCGCGCGTCTATCTGCTGCAGCTTGAGACCGGCCAGCGCGAACTGGTCGGCAACTTCCCGGGCATGACCTTCGCGCCGCGCTTTTCGCCGGACGGACAGAAGGTGGCCATGTCGCTTGGCCGCGACGACGGCAATTCCAACATCTTCGCGATGGACCTGCGCAGCCGCACGACCCAGCGGCTGACCGACTCCAACGCGATCGATACCTCGCCGTCCTATTCCCCGGACGGTTCGCGCATCGTCTTCACCTCCGACCGTGGCGGCCGCTCGCAGATCTACGTGATGGGCGCCGACGGCTCCAATCCGCAGCGAATCTCGTTCGGGGAGGGCACCTATTCGACGCCTGTGTGGTCTCCGCGCGGCGATCTGGTCGCCTTCACCAAGCAGGCGGGCGGCGAATTCGCCATCGGCGTCATGCGACCCGACGGATCGGGCGAGCGCATCCTGACGTCGGGTTTCCACAATGAAGGACCGACCTGGGCTCCGAATGGGCGCGTGCTGATGTTCTTCCGCGACCGGGCCGGGGGCGGCGGGCCGCAGCTTTTCTCCATCGACCTGACAGGGCGCAACGAACAGCCGGTTGCGACGCCGAACTTCGGTTCGGATCCGGCCTGGTCGCCGCCGCTGGAATAACGGTCGCGCGGACGACCTTGGCTGCGGCGCTGAAGCGTGGCGGCGCCATGCTTCCGTCGCCCGGGTGCCGCAATTTCGCCCCTTCGCGCGCCCATTGCAGCCCCACGGGACCGGCCGTCCGGTTCCACGTTTCGTTAACCACGTTCCTTGAGCGACGGTTAACCGCGACATGGTTACTGGACGGTCACGCAAACCTTTAGACTTTTAAGGAGAGGCGGACCATGAGCCGCATTGCTACCCTCGCTCGCCACCCGGCAGCCCTCGTCTTCGTCGCCATGCTGGCCGTGGCCGGCTGCGCCTCGAAGAAAACACCGAACAACCCTGCCGACCTCGGCCTCGGCGCGGGCGGGGCGGCGACGCCCGGCTCGGCCCAGGATTTCACCGTCAATGTCGGCGACCGCATCTTCTTCGACACCGATTCCTCGGCGATCCGTGCCGACGCGCAGCAGACGCTGCAGCGCCAGGCCCAGTGGCTGAAGAAATACGGCAACTACGCCATCACCATCGAAGGCCATGCCGACGAACGCGGCACCCGCGAATACAACATCGCGCTTGGCGCCCGCCGCGCGGCGGCGACCCGCGACTATCTTTCGTCGCTCGGCATCCCGGCGTCGAAGATGAAGACCATCTCCTACGGCAAGGAGCGCCCGGTCGCCGTCTGCGACGATATCTCCTGCTGGTCGCAGAACCGCCGTGCCGTCACCGTGCTCGGCGGGGCCGGAAGCTGATCTCGGCCCGGTTTGGGCGGCTCGCGTTGCGGGCCGCCGGCGACGTGTCGCGTCGCAATCAAAATTTGGCCGAACTCGGATGTCTTGATATGAAAGACAAAACGCGGTCCGGAACCCCTCTGGCCCGCGCTTCCCAACGGGTCGAACCATGCGCCTTGTCAACTCAGCCAGCATCCTGACGCTTCTCGTCTCGTTTTCCGCCCTGCCGACCGCCACCGGCGCGGCGCCGCGCCCATCGGTTCCTGTCGGGGGCGTTCCCCTGGTCCTGGCGCAGGCCGGCGATCCGCGCGTCACCGCGCTGGAGGATCAGATCCGCCAGCTCAACGGCCGCATCGAGGAACTGAATTTCCAGATCCTGCAGATGCAGGACCAGATGAACAAGATGCAGCAGGACAACGAGTTCCGCTTCCAGGAACTCGAGGGTGGCAAGAAAGAGGACACCACGCCTGCCGACGGCACGCAGAAGAAGTCCGAGGCGGCCGAGCCGGCGGTCCAGGACCAGGCAGCGGCACCAGCCGATGCCGTTCCCGCCACCGGGGTGGAAAGCGCAACGACGACCGCCGAAGCGCCGGCTGACGGCTCGGTCGAACGCGGTGCGCCGCCCCGCATCCTCGGGACAGTGACGTTCGACGCCAAGGGCAACCCGTCGGGCGCGACGATCGAAAACGCGCCGCCGCCGGACGCAGAAGCCGCCGCCGAGGCGGGAAACGAGGCCGGTCCAGATGGCGAAACCGTCGCGTCGCTGCCGCGCAGCGACAGTCCGGACGAACTCTACCGCAACGCCTACCAGTTCGTGCTTTCGGGCGACTACCGCACCGCCGAGGCGGGGTTCCGCGACTATGTCGAGCGGTTTCCCGACGACGCCCGCGTTCCCGATGCTCGCTACTGGCTCGGCGAATCGCTGTTCGGGCAGGAGCGCTACAAGGAAGCGGCCGAGGTCTTCCTCGCCGCCAGCAAGGCGCACCCCAAGGCCAAGAAGGCACCCGACATGCTGCTCAAGCTCGGCGTCTCGCTCGCCGCGCTCAACCAGCGCGATGTCGCCTGCGCCACCTTCGCCGAGATCGGAAAGCGCTATCCCGGCGCATCCGACGCGTTGAAGGGCCGGGTGGTGCAGGAACAGGCGCTCGCCGGCTGTTGAGCACGCCGGCGTCCGCGCCTCTCTTCGATAGCTTCGATGAGCTTGCGCTCGGTGACGAGCAGGCGATTGCCGTCGCCATTTCCGGCGGCAGCGATTCCACCGCGCTGCTGTTGCTCCTGCTGACCAAGCTCTCCTCCAACCCACAGCCGCCGCGCGTGCTGGCGCTGACCGTCGACCACCGGCTGCGGCCCGAATCGGCGGAAGAGGCCGAACGGGTCGGGGATTTGTGCCGGCGGATGGGCGTGGAGCATCGCATTCTCGTCTGGGATGAGGAAAAGCCGTCGAGCGGTGTTGCGGAGGCCGCGAGGCTGGCGCGTTACCGGCTGCTGGCGAAGGCGGCGCGCGACGACGGCGCCAACATCGTTCTCACCGGGCATACGGCCGACGACCAGGCCGAGACCTATGCGATGCGGTTGCAACGCGGGGAAGGGCCAGGCTTGGCCGGAATCGCGCCGGCAACCCTGTACAACGGTACCGTCTGGTTCGTCCGGCCGCTGATCGGCACGAGGCGGGCGGACCTGCGCGCATATCTTCGGGCGCGCGGCGAAGGCTGGATCGACGATCCGAGCAACGAAAATCCCGCCTACGAACGTGTCCGTTTCCGCAAGGCGCTCGCCGAAGGCGGCGCGGAGGCGATGATCGCGGCGACGCTGACCGCAGCGGCGGTACGGGAAGACCTGTCCGCGCGAGTGGCCGAAGCGCTCGATCGCCACGCGTCAACGGTATCGCCCGGCCTCTTGCGGCTGGATCGGGCCCTCTTCGACCGATCGGATGGCGCAGCCGAAGCGCTGCGTCTGGCCGCGGCCTGCATGGGCGGCCTTGCGCGCCTGCCCGATCTGCAACGGGCGCGGACACTCGCCGGACGCCTGGCGACCGGCGAAAGACTGCGCGTAAGCATGGGGCGCTGCGTCGTCGACTCGTCGCCGAAAGGGGTTTTCCTGCATCGCGAATGGCGCGGCGAGGGCCCGATACCGGTCGATGCGAGTGCCGGCGCCGTCTTCGACGGGCGCTACCTCGTCGTTTC
>WPCK01279235.1_pt1 | contig 10650 bp, 11 predicted proteins | sample 5399851 | NCBI WGS metagenome assembly WPCK01 (sample SAMN12869471, study PRJNA574797) | sludge metagenome | isolation source: wastewater treatment of pH11 | place: China:Beijing | collected 2019-05-20
CAAACCGAGGTTGTGGGCGCCCTATGTGAATCGAGAGAACCCCGACGGCAAGTCGCTGCCAGACCCCGACGACCGCGAGGTCTTCGAGGCTTTCTGTGGCGCGCACCGACGCGGGGTCGAACGATTCGTGCAGACGAGATTGGCTACCAACCAGGCGGACATCGAGGATGTGTGTGCTGACGTGTTCGTCGTCGCCTGGCGCCGCTTCAGCGAGGTCCGGACCGAACCTGAAGCGGCAGCACGGAGCTGGCTGCTACGCGTCGCCGAACTCCGCTGCCTCACGCAACGGCGTTCTGGGCTGCGGCGCGACCGAGCGTACGAACGGGTCGAGCTCCAACCGATGTCCGACGACCTGCTGGAGGACCTCTACATCGACAAGCTGCAGCGGCGCGCGGAGGCACAGTCCCGCGTCGAACCGGTGCTGGCCAGCCTCACGCCCAGCTACGTCGAGGTGCTCCGGCTCGATATGAGCGGCCGGCTCTCCGGCGAACAGATGGCCGAGATCCTCGGCATCTCACACACCGCCCTCCGGGTACGACTCACGCGGGCTCGGCGTGCCTTCCGAACCGAGCATGACCGGCAATTCCCCAACGACTCCGCGTCCGGGGGTGAGGCCCAGTGAGCGAAGATCGCGACCGCCGCCTCGCCCGATGGCTGCGTCAGACGTTGTTCTTCGACGTCGACGACGAAGGGTCGCGCGACGATGCGGCGGCGCAACGTCTCCTGGCCGAGGTGTACCGCCGCAGCGACGCGCGTGACCAAGCCCGCCGCCGACGCCGGAGGCGTTTGCTTGGCGGTGCGATCGTCGCTGGCGTCATGGTGTCCGGCAGCGCGGCCGCCGCGCTGCTGTGGCGAAACGGCCAGCCGACACGGCCTGACCTGTCGGTGCTGTGCCACGCGTCGGCCGACCTGAGCAGCGACGCGATCGCGATCTCGCCAGGTGCCGATCCGGTCCAGGACTGCGGTCGCCTCTGGGCCTCGGGCCAGCTTCCAGTCGGAGGGCAGCCGGACCGGGTTCCTCCTCTCGTCGCCTGTGTCGGCCCACGCGGAGGGATCGAAGTCTTCCCAGGACCCGTCGACGTGTGCGCGCAGCTCGGCCTGGAAGGCGCCGATCCGACGCTGAGTCCCGACAACGCGGCGATCGTCGCGCTCCAGGAACGCCTGGTCGACGAGATCAACCTGACGGACTGCCGACCCGTGCCCGAGGTCGTAGCCGCCGTGGAGGCGGCCTTGGCGGAGTCGGCGCTCGCCGGCTGGACGGTCACGGTCGCACCCGGCGCCGAGTCGGCAGCCTGCGGAAAGGTCGCTGTGGACACTGCAAACCGAACCGTTGTCGTCAACGAGTTCTGAACCAAGGAGAAGAGCAACGTGAAACAAGCCAGATGGGCACGAGCGGCAGCGATCGCCGTGGTCGCGGCGACAGGGATGATCGCATCACCTGTCCTCGCCGACGAGGCACCGGCACCACCGGAGAAGCCAAGCGTGATCGCATCGTTCGAGGGCGGCTGGATCCGGTTGAGCGACGGCTGGGGTGAAGCCCAAGCCTGCACCTACGACGGTGTCGACGCCCGCTGCTACCGCAGCGAGGCCGAGATGGACGAGGCCGAACAACCCGATCCGGGCGGTGCCGTCGCACGCGCCGAGTGTTCGTTGCCGACGCTGAAGCTGTACCGCGGCGCCGGCTACGGCGGCAACGTCCTGCAGCTCACTTCGCGTGGCGTCTATCACGATCTGTGGGGGCTCGGCTTCGACAACGACACCGAGTCCTACAAGATCGGGCCATGCAGCGCCCGCTTCTACGACGTGTGGTCAGCCAGCGGGCCCTACTCCACCACTCTGACCAGCGCCGGCACGTGGGCGCCGTCGATGGCGAGCGGCTGGGACAACCGTGTCAGCAGCGTCTACATCACCTGAACACGGCAGAAGGCGCTCCGGCCCGCCTCGCTCATCGCTCGAGCGAGGCGGGCCGGAGCGCGCTCTGACAGCCGTCGATGGTGACCGGTACGGTCCCGAGAAGATGGAGGAGCCCGACACCAGGAGTCGGCGCCGACGTCGCTGGTGGCTGCTCGGGGCCGTTCTGTTGATCGGTGGCGTCGTCGGCGGCTGGGTGATCGCACGCCAGATCCAGTCCCCCGACCAGGCAGCGTCGCGGGCCGAGGCGCCCGAGCCATCATGGATCACCGCCTCGGTCGAACGCCGCGTGCTGGCCCAGACGGTGATCTCCCGCGGTGACGTGCGACCGGAGGTCGCGATCAACGTCGGCCCGCCATCCTCGATCGACGGCGACCCGGTCGTCACCGGGATCTCGGTGGCCACCGGCGATGAGGTCGGCGAAGGGACCCGGCTCGTGGAGGTCTCCGGCCGCCCGGTGATCGTGCTGCAGGGCGACGTGCCCGTTTACCGCTCCCTCAAGCCCGGCATGGCCGGCGCAGACGTCGCTCAGCTGCAAGCCGCCCTGACACGACTCGGTTGCGACACTGCCGCCGACGCCGGCTCCTACGGAGAAGCCACCAAGGCATGTGTCGCCAAGCTCTACAACGACGCCGGCTACGACCCGATCCCGACCACCGCCACCGAAGCCGCCGACATCACCGCCGCCGAGCAGACCCTGGCCGACGCGCAGGCCGCGGCAGACTCGGCACAGATCGCTCTCGACACGGCCCTGAAAGGACCGTCGGACCTCGAGGTCCTCAATGCCGACACCGCAGTGGACGCTGCCGAGCGCAACTACAACGACGCCGTAGCGGGCAAGCAGGCCGCGGTCGACCAGGCGCAGACCGGGATCAACCGCGCCCAGGCTGCACTCGATCAGCTCGGCAGCTCCCCAGAAGCGACACCAGCTGACGTGAGCGCAGCACAAGCCGAACTGGACGCCGCGAAGGCGGCACTCGACACCGCTGTGCGGAGCGGGGACGCCGCGATCGCCACCGCCAATGATGCCGTCGTACTCGCCCGCGCGGCCCGCGCCGACCTGGACAAGGACCCCGACGTGACCGTCGAGTTCACCGCGCTCGGCCAAGCATTCGCCGCACGCGACCGCGCCCAAGCGGCGCTCGACAGCCTGCGCGCGTCGGTCGGACCGACCGTCCCTCAGGGCGAGATCGTCTTCGCTCCCACCCTGCCAGCGCGCGTCCAGAACGCCGTCACCACCCTCGGCCCCCCGGCCAGCGGGCAGGGCAACCCGGGCGCTGGCGCCGGCAACTCGACCGCAGGATCAGGCGATCTGGTCACGCTGGCCGCCGGTGACCTGGTGGTGTCGATGACCCTCCGGCCCAATGAACGCCAGCTGGTGCGCGTCGGCATGTCGGTGGAACTCCTCGACGAGCAGTCGAACGCGACGTACGACGCGGCGATCACCGAGATCGCCGAGACCTCCAGCAGCAGCGCCAACGGACAGGCAGGCGTCCCGGTGGTCATGACCCCGAACGCCCCGCTGCCCGAGACGCTCAGCGGAGCGAACCTGCGAGTCACGATCACCGCCGCCTCCACCGACACCGCGACCCTGGTGGTCCCGCTCGCCGCGGTGTCCTCGAGCGCCGATGGCTCCACCAACGTGTCGATCCTCAGACCGAACGACAACAGGGATCAGGAACCGGTCGTCGTCGCCGTGACCGCTGGACTTTCCGCCGACGGGTTCGTCGCCGTCGAACCCGTAACCGACGGTGCGCTCAAGGACGGCTATCAGGTGGTCGTCGGCCGATGAGCTCGGCCATCACGACGAGCGACCTCGAGCGTGCACCAGTGGTGGTCGCCGACGGTCTCGCGAAGACCTTTCCCGGTCCACCGCCCGTCAACGCCTTACACCCGGCGACGTTCACGATCGACCACGGCGACTACGTCGCGGTCACCGGGGTGTCCGGCTCCGGCAAGACCACCCTGCTCTCACTCCTCGGCCTGCTCGATACGCCGACAGCGGGCCGCTATCTCCTCGACGGCGACGACGTCGCCCAACTCTCGGACCGTGCCCGCTCCGCTGTGCGCGCGCGGCGCATCGGGTTCGTGTTCCAAGCCTTCCACCTGATCTCCTACCGGACGGTCCTCGACAACGTCGAGCTCGGCCTGCTCTACGAAGGCATTCCGCGCCGGCAGCGACGTGTTCGCGCCGTCGAAGTGATCGAGGAGGTCGGCCTCGCCCACCGGCGCCACGCCTTGTGCAGCCGCCTCTCGGGCGGCGAGAAGCAACGCGTCGCGATCGCCCGCACCCTCGTGCGGCGCCCCTCATTGGTGTTGTGTGACGAACCGACCGGCAACCTCGACACCGCCACCACCAGCCAAGTCCTTGGGCTGCTCGACGAGCTCCACGGCCAAGGACTGACGATCGTGGTCATCACCCACGACCCCGCCATCGCTGCGCTCGCTCACCGCAACCTCGTCATCTCCGACGGAGTGCTAACCGAACCGGCACGAACCCATGCGTGATCGTGCCGAGCGATCCCGGCTTCGCCTGCGGGACTCGATCGGCGAAGCCGCGGCCGCCGTCGCCCAACGCCCGGTCCGGACACTGCTCACCGCGCTCGGCACCGTCCTCGGTGTCGGCGCGTTCATCACCACGACCGGCCTCGCCGAGACCGCGCGGGCCCAGGTCTCCTCGCGGTTCGATGCCTTGAAGGCCACCGAGGTCCGTATCCAAGACGCGGTACCCGACGGCACCAACCCTTTCCCCGACGACGTCGACACCGTTCTGCAGGCTCTCAACGGCGTCAACCATGCCGGCCTCTACTACACGATCCCCGACACCGGCACGATCCAAGCTCGCAACACCGCCACCCGACCCGTCGGCACGATCGCGCAACCGATCCCCGTCATCGCCGCCACCCCCGGCGCGGTCGACGCCTCCCTACCCAGGCTGCTCACCGGCCGCACCTACGACCCGTGGCACGAACAGCGCGGCGAACGCGTCGCGTTGCTTGGCCGAGTCGCTGCCAACCAGCTCGGCATCAGCCGCGTCGACAACCAGCCCGCCGTGTTCCTCGGTGACACCGCGTACACCATCGTCGGCATCGTCGACGACGTCGCCCGCAACCCGGACCTGCTCCTTGCCGTCATCATCCCGACCGGTGCCGCCGAAGCACAGTTCGATATCCGCGAGGCTGAACCACAAGTCATCATCGACTCCGTTCCCGGCGCCGCTCAGCTGATCGGCCGCCAAGCGCCCGTCGCCCTGCGCCCGCAACAGCCCGATCGTCTCCAAGCACTCGTGCCGCCCGATCCCAACACGCTGCGCAACCAAGTCGAAGGCGACGTCGAATCCCTTTTCTACGCGCTCGCTGGGCTCGCGCTACTCATCGGCGCCGTCGCCATCACCAACGCGACACTGCTCAACATCATCGAACGCCGACCCGAGATCGGCCTCCGACGGGCGCTTGGCGCGACGCGTGGCCACATCACTCGACAGATCACCCTTGAAGCGGCGCTCACCGGCACCCTCGCCGGGGCCCTCGGCGCACTCGCCGGTCTCACTGCGGTCATCATCGTCGCCATCGCCCGCCAGTGGACCCCCACCATCCAGCCCGGTCTCCTGCTCGCCGCTCCCGCCATCGGCATCGCCACGGGCACTCTTGCGGGCATCGTTCCTGCCCTCAAAGCCTCGCGCACACCACCCGCGGACACGCTGCGCACCTGACCTCGACTTGCCCGGCCGAGCGGTGCTCGTGAGCCGGAAGCAGCCTTCGTCGGCACCGATGAAACAACGACGATGCGATCGGACACTTCCTACGTGAAACGTCTCCGGGTGGAGCGGAGCGAACACCGTTCGTGAGCCTGGAGAACCCAAACGGGGATGGGGATCACGAATGGACACTGGATCGACTCCGCGCCGCGCGAGGCGAACGCTGCGCACCACGCTCCGCAACGTGCTGCTGGCACTGATCGTGCTCGCTCCAGCGGGGCTCGTCGCGTCGCCAGCGAGCGCAGCCAGCTGGCCGTACAGCTACACAGTCGGCGCCGCCGATTGCCCCAGCTCGGGCGCGTACCCGATCGCCGGCTCCGTGTGGTTCGCCGACTACAACACTGCGTGGGGATGGTGCAACTCGAACGGAACGACAACGAACAGTGACGCCGACCTGCGGAACGACTACTTCAATGACGGATCTCCGATGGCGCCCGGATTCAACTACGTCGGCCAGTCGATCGCTCCGACCGGCCAGTCCGTCACCATCTGGCAGAGCACCGGCTGCTCCGGGACGAAGCAGACCGTCACGATGTCGTTCACGACCAGCGTCAACTACTACAGCTACAAGCGCAACAGCTCCGCCAACGGCTCCTGATGCCACGCCGGCTGCTGCTCGTGGCAGCGGGCGCCCTGTGGTTCGTCGGATGCAGCTCCGACGAACCACAAGCTGGCGACCCGTCAGTGGAGATCGACGATGGAACGGTCGCCCTGCCAAGCGACGCCGCCTACACCTTCGCCGAAGTCGGGCTCGGTCTCACCCGTAGCCTCACGAGTCCGCTCGTCGACAGCTGCATGGAGCAGCACGGCTTCAGCTACCCAATCACCGTCTCCGACGCGGATGACGTCCACGACGAACGTCGCTACGGACTTAATGACGCAGCCGGTGCAGCGAAGTACGGCTACGGCAGCGAGGCGCAGCCCGAGGAGGCGGACGTCCCTGGGGCGGGCCTCGCCGGCGCCGAACGCGCGGCCTACGACCGCGCGTTGGCCGGCGAACCCGACGACAGGCTCACCGTGGACGTCCAAGTCGGCGGTGGCACCGTCACCCACGAAGCCGCGGCAGGATGCGCCGGCGAGGCGCTCGCCGAGCTCTATGGCTCTCGACAGAACTACCTCGACGTACTGGCCGCCTTCTCACGGATCGAGGACTTCAGCAACCGATCGCTTATCGCCCTGCAGGCCAGCGGTCTGTACTCCGACGAAGTGGACCACTGGCATGACTGCATGAAAGCAACCGGCTACACAGCCGCCGCCACGCCCTATGACGCGTACGGCGTCGAGTACGTGAACGACGACGACGAACGACGAGCGGCGGCCGCCGACGTGACCTGCAAGACCGAGCGGCACATGACGTCCAAGTTCAGAGCGTTCGAGCGCGCCTGGCAAGACGAGCACTTGGTCGAGATATCGGGAGACATCGAACTGGTCCAGTCAGCGATCGACTCGCTGCAGGATCGTGCTCGCAACGCTGGCTAGTCGCACGACCGAACGATGACCGACTCACCCTTCAGGCCCTCGGGGGGCCACACGTCACCCATCGCCGCCATCAGGAAGAGGCGGAAGCCGGCCGGCATCCACCATCTCAGCCAAGATCCGATCTTCGACTTCCACGCGCACGCTGAGCACATGGGTCTCGTAGCAGTCGTAGTCGGCCGTCGCTGTGGCGATCTCGCCGACCCGGAACGCTTCCACGGCCGCCGGCAAAGCCCGGTCGACCTGCTGAAAGCTCTCGAACATGCTGCCTCGAGCCGCGTCGGGCGTGGTGAAGTCATAACCGCGCGACCGCATGCACGCCGACCACTCTCCGATCGCCGCGCTGTACTGGGGGTCGGTCTCCAGCTGCTCCAAGAAGTCGAATGTCACCTCCGAATAGGCCGGATCGAAGAACGGCACGTCTCGATGCGCCTCTTCCTCGGCCAGCTGTCGGCACCCCGGCTCGGATCCAACCTCACCCTCGCGGGCGTCTCCGACGAGTGCAGCCAGATAGCGGCCGCGAGCTTGCTCGGACAAGGACTGCTGAATCTCCAAGTTCTGATCCAGGCTTGACTCGAACGACTCGTCAGCATCTAACGGGCTCCCAGAGCCATCCGCGATGCCGTAACCGTGTGTTGCAGCGGCCTGCTTCAACTGCGAAAAGGTGAGTGGCGAACTCGAAGGCGGAGAACTAACCACATACTCCCAGCCGGCGGCTCGCATACATTCTGCCGTCAATGTCTCGACATCATATTGAACAAGTTGAGGTGACCGGCCACCGTAGAGATAGAGGTTGAGCAGGGACCCAGCCGACGCGTTCTCCGACAGCCGACCCTTGGACGAGCTCGGCGGCGCGGCAGACACAGAGGGGCTGCTGTCGGGAGCAACCGTGCTCGACGGTGGCGCACCATTGGACACCACCGTCGAGCTCACCACCACGGTCGATCGCTGCTGACCTGGCTCTGTGTCGGCGGCAGGACCTGCGTCAGAGCAGGCGGCACCAGCCACTGCCACCAACCCAGCCAGCACCCACATCTTCAACCGCACAGAAGCTGCCTCGTTCTTCATCGAGCCGAGTGGAGCAACGTTTCAGGTGTCTCGCCAACCTGAGTGGGCAAGCACTCTATGGCAGCACTCGTCTCGTCCCCAGTGCAGCCGACATGGAGCCCGTGGGGCCCATCAGAAGGTCGTGGTCTGTCCCCAGTACGAGGAACTCGCATCCGCCAACGCGCCCGACCCATACGCCGCGCACGTGTAGCCGTAGTCCTCCTGGCAGTCATCCTCGACACCCGCGCCGTACTTCGACTGCGAGTAGCTGCCGCTGCACACGCCGGACCCGGAGCTGCCTCCCAGCGCGAAGCCGCCGTAGTAGCCGTCCGGAATCGTGCGCGTGACGCTCAAGGTGTGGAACGAGTAGCTGTCCCAGCACACCCGGCTCCAGACGATGTCACACGGGTCCGAGAAGCGCAGTTCGGTCCGCCCGATCACCACGCCGCTCCGCAAGATGGACGCTGTGCGAACGGTCTGTGGGGACGAACACCCAGACGGATTCGTACCGTCCTTCGACAGCGCCTGTGCCTGCCCTGCCAGACCCAGCCCCCCTACGGTGGCAGCAAGCACTGCTGCGCACATGACGAGCGCCTTCCGGCCCAATCGTTGCTTCATCGCACCCTCCCATGAGCAGGGCCCGACTCCTCCCACGAGTGGGCGGCTCCACGAAGGAAGTGTCCGCAGGCCAGACGTTTGTTACACGTCCGGACCTGCGCAGGGGTGGCCGGAGCAGCGACGTTGCCGTTCAGCCACCGAGGGCTTGCTGGGCGCGCTGGAGAGCGGCCGCGGTCGCGGCGTTGCTCTCGGCGAGCTGCGCCGCGTACTGCTCGGCGAGCACCTGCACCTCCTCGTCATACGCTGACCGATACGCCGTTGCGAGATCGGTCTCCGACGTGCAGGCCGCGTCGGCCGACGCAATCGCCTCGGCGTCTGGCGGACTTGTGCGAGCCCGTCCGCGCGCCTCGCCGAAGTGCTCGAAGTCGTAGCCACGGCCACCCATGCACGTCGACCAGGCCGCGATCGCATCCATCACCACAGGATCCGCTTCGACGGCAGCGAAGATGATGTTCTGGAGATTGCCGCCGGCGAACTCCGCGAGCAGCGAAGTCTCGACCGAGCCGAACAGTTCAGCCCGCGCCTCGGACAAGCGGCCGCCCTTCGGAGTCTGAATCGAGTTGGCCAGCGCGTCGACCTCAGCGACGTCGTCCCATGAGCCACCCCCAACCTCCGCATAGCGGGCCTGGGCATCGCTCGAGAGCGCCGCCACGTACTCGTCATTGCTTCGATCGAGCTGCTGAGCGGGATCGTTCGCACGGTAGGGCATTCCCTCGAGCGCAGCGTCGTATGGGAACCGCTCTGCACGTGACGCCTCCGAGCCGCGCGCCGAGGCCAAGAGCTGATCGTACGGCGGCGGGTAATACTCGAACCCGTGGTCGCGCATGCAGTCGCCAAAGAGCGCGTTCTGAGCAGCGAGGAGCGTGGCGCTGTCCTCGGGGGAAAGGAACTGGATTCCGGGCGGCGCCGACGCAACAGATGTCGGCGGCGATCCCTGCGAGGAAGGGGAGATGGCAGGCGTCGAGGACGACGGCGACGAGACACTCGACGTCGCCGCGGGTGCCCCCGCGGAGGAGGAGGCGGTGTCGGATCCGTCTGAGCCGGCGCACGACGCGAGCCCCCACGACAGTCCGGCAGTCGCAATCACTACGCGGACGCGCACCGACAGACGACCTCGTCCACGGTGCGCGTCACGCACGGTCAGCGACCTCGGTATCGCGCCGCTGTCTAGCAGTTGTCGTTCCAGGTGTGTGAGCTGCCGTTGTCCGCGAGCAGACCCGACGCGGTGATGTTGTTGCTGCCCGAGTCCAGCGCCAAACCTCCATCGACTGATGTCACACCCCCTCGCCATGATCGGCTGATACCGGGAGCGACCCGGTGCCAAGACCTCGGTGTGACGACCGAAGAGGGTGAAAGGAGAGCGAGATGAAGGTGCTGGTGGCCACCAGACAGTTCCAGGGCGAGCTGCTCGGCGACTTCTTCCGGGCCGTCGAGGGTGAGCTGGTGAACCCCGACGTCATGCAGTGCGACTCACCGAGCCCGTTCGGGCGCGGCTTCGTCGGGGTGGCGAGCCAGCGGTCCACGACCACGGCTATGGTCGTCGACCGGCCCGAGATCGACGCCGACGAGCTGGGCGATGCGCTGTTCGACTCGCTGGAGAGGGGTGGGTGGACCTCGCTGCTCGATCCCGAGACGATCGAGGAGATCATCGACGAGCACCTCGAATGCATCGAGCTCGTGTGCAAGAGCTTCCCGGTGGGAACCGTGGTGAGGCGGTGGGGGACGCGCATCTGGTCCCACGTCGGCTCGGCGGCGGCGTGACGGGCCGGCCGGGGGCAAGCGTGGTGCGGGGCGGTCTCTGGTCGAGGTCGCTCTTCGGCTCGCGCTGCCCGGCGTGCGGG
>WPCK01390747.1_pt1 | contig 10650 bp, 10 predicted proteins | sample 5399851 | NCBI WGS metagenome assembly WPCK01 (sample SAMN12869471, study PRJNA574797) | sludge metagenome | isolation source: wastewater treatment of pH11 | place: China:Beijing | collected 2019-05-20
AACCTTAAGGCTCTTGAGGTCGGGGCCGGAACAGGCAGGTTTGCAGCTTCTCTCGGGCTTTCTTACGGACTCGAACCTGCAAGGGCAATGGCAGAGATTGCAGAAAAAAGAGGCATCCAGATGGTACTCGGGGTTGCAGAAACCCTCCCTTTCAAAAGACAGAGTTTTGATCTTGTTTTGATCGTGGCTTCACTCTCCCTTTTTAAAGACCCGGTACAGGCACTCCGCGAGGCTGCAGGTGTCCTTAAGCCTGGCGGACAGATTGTTATAGGGATACTTGACAGAGACAGCTTGCACGGAGATTTTTACGAGTCGAGGAAAAAAGAGGGTAGGTTTTCTTCAGAGGCTAAATTTTTCTCAGCCGCAGAAGTGTCGGGATGGCTTACAGGTCTCGGGTTCAAAGAAATTAAAATCTGCCAGACACTCTATATGCAGCCTGAAAAAATAGAACATATAGAACTTCCGCAAAAGGGGTCCGGCACAGGAAGTTTTGCTGTGATTTCAGCCAGAATATAAATGAACGAATGATAAACATTTCTGCATCAGACTGGCAGTAACGGCTTATTATGGTGGTTAAGGTTAATCGTCAAAGATAGATTTTAAGGCAGTGTGCCTAATTTGCTGTAAATTTGAAGTCAATTTTTTGTGTATTATGGGAAAATTGATTTCCCTATATGGAATTTTCTACCAAAGAACTTCTTGAGATTTGTGATTTTACAGAACTTATGTTACACTGTCGATTTTTTTAAGATCAACTTTCTACTTAAGATCAACCTGTTACTTTATTTTGCTCTGAATTTCACTCAATCTCTTTTTTCCGATTTCAATTAATTTCATCAGTTTACTGTATTCGTTCTCTGAGACCATGCTTCCCGGGGTTAAAGTTTTCACGTTACTTCCTTCAGAGTAAAGCAGAATTCCGTTCCAGGCTGCAAAATGTGAACCTGACAGGTACTCGCAGGGCAGTTCCCATCTGGATTTTACGTTTTCAAAGCCGTCAAAGATATAAAAAACAGTTCCGTTTTTCAGGGTCCGGGTAAATCTAAGGAATACATCAGCCATGCTTTCATCCTTATGCCAGAGAAAAAACTGAAAGGGAAGAAGATAAATAAGAAAAAAATCTCCGTTTTTAAGTTCCCTTTAAAGGCTTTTTTGTTTCTTAAGCCTGTCAAGAGACAATTAAAACCCGAGCAGTTAAAGCCCAAGTTCAGTCAGTTTTTGCCCTTTCGCACTGGTAACGGTCACGGAGATGTCTTTAAATTTAGGAATTCCCGTACCGCCGGTTTCGTCCGAGACAAGCATATTTGACCATGGGCTTTTAGGCATATACGCAATGCCTCTGTGAGAGGGCTCATATCCTGATTCTTCGGCTTTGACCACAACCGTTCCGAAAGAGTTTTTCAGGATTACGGTTTCACCTTTTTTCACATTCAACTGCTTGAGGTCGGCAGAGTCCATTTTTATTACGGCAGAGCGGTCCCTGTACTCTTTCCCGAACCGGTTTTCAATCATGGCTTTGTCCTGAAAGATATCCCTGTAGGTTACAATCTTTACCTTTATTTCAGGGGCTTTAAGAAAAGATCCGAAATCCATCAGAGAGCCTCCATTATCTTTTTGAGAACTGTTTCATCCGAAGGGCGTTTTGTCTCAACGGCAGGCTTAAAGTCAACCTTCACCCCGTCCATACGTATTGCACTTCCTCCTGACTCTACTCCATCGATTGCAGTGCTGATGTAAACTTTTGCATTTCTGGATGTGAGGGTTTCACAGGGGTCGAGCACGATCACAGGGACTTCAAGCAGGTTCTTTGCAATAGATCTGGGAAGGATTGAGAACGGGTCCGAACCAATGATAAGTGCGGCATCAACTGTTTTTTCTTTAAGAGATTCAACGACAGAATATTCCGGCCCGTGTTTCACAGTTCCGTCTTCAAATTTTACACTGTTCACGTACCCGGTTTCCTTAAAGAGGTTTTCATTAAAGCCCCGCGTATTGTACTGTCTTATCATGGGTACGAGATGGAAGTTTGCTTTTTCGTTCAGGGCGTTCATGAGCCGGATAAGAGGTTCGAGGTTATCCAGAGAATAAACAAGACCACGCCCTACGAAAACTACGCCGAATTTTGCTCCTTTGAGGATATTTGCCAGCTCAAGGATTCTCTTGGGGGGGAAGTTGTAAGAGGTTTTTGGGAGCTTTCCGGCAAGCGCTGCAATAAGGGCGTCAATAAACTCGGCATCTCCTCCCGGAGGAATCTGGAAGAAATAATTCCCGCAGATCTTTGCAGTATGGGACTTCCGGACATCTATGCAAATTGCAGTCCTCTCTTCTTCCCAGCCTCTCTGCTTTTCAGTCCCCCTGGGGAAATAGGCGTATTTAGAAAGTTGACGCGGGTGGGAGTCCGAGGGGTCTGTTCCCCAGAAAATAGAAACATCGGCTTTGTTCCTTACATCATCAAGAGTGCAGACCTTGGTTTTGTTGTTAAGGAGAGCTTCAATTACTTCACCAAGGCTAAATGAAGAAGCATCATCCAGAGTTGCACTGGTTTTTTTTGCAAGCTCGATCGCAAGTTTCTGGGCTTCGTTGCTGGAAGTCCCAAGACCGAAAATCAGAGGGTTTTTTGCATTCTTCAGGATAGTTGCAGCCTCGCTGATAGCAGTTGTTTCGTCTACGGGTTTATTGTCTACCAGGAAAGCGGCACTTTCCTTCCCGTCTTTCATGTGGGCTACCCCTATCCTGCAGGCAGTATAGACTTTATTTATTTTATTATTTTCAACATCTACTTCTATGTCATCGCAGAGCATCCCGCAGCCTGTGCATACGTAATAGTTTTTCTCCATCCTCTCGCCTCACACAAACTCGATTGCCTCTACAGGGCAGGTCACTATACAGCCATTACAGAGGATCTTATTCTTCCCGAATCTGCGGCACTCCCCCAGGTTCTGGGCTTTCACAACTCCATCTTCAACAGTCAGGACAAGCCTGCCAGGATTCGTTGGGGCTTTTCCCGAGCCCACTCCGTAGGGGTCATTTGCTACATTCGGAGGGCAGGCAACCACGCAGTTCCCGCAACCAAAACAGAGGTCTTCATGAACTATAAGTCCGGTTTCGGTTGCTCCTTCCGAAGGCTTGAAAATCTCGCTGAGTTTTTCATAACTTTCTTTATATTTGGGTTCCTCTTTCAGGGGCGGGCAGTCCTCTGGTGTCAGCTCGCGGGCCATAAGGGCAACTGCAAAAGCCATACATGAAGTTTTTCCACATTTTTTGCAGTTAGTCTTTGGAAGCATCTGATAGAGTTCCATTGCATTTGTCATTACAGGTCACCCTTGAGTCAAATTTGTGATTTAATTTATCTTGAATTTAATTATATTAAAGAGGATGGCAGATTAGCCATATGTCATTATCGTCACACAGGCATATGGGGTTAACCGAATATTTCCTCTTTAAAAAGGTCCGGTTTGAAGGAAACGCTACTTGATAACATCAGGTGTTTGAATTCCTGCATATCATGCTTTAATATATTTAGTTAAAGAGATGAATGTAATCTACCTTAAACTATTGCTTTTTAATTCTCAATGTTAATCTTAATTTACAGTGTTAACTGTTTCCAGAAACCTGGGAACAATAGTAAAGTTCACACTTTCTGCAGGCTGAAAGACAGTATTATGATGTGAGTGAATGATTTGAGCGGCTGAAAGAAAGGAAAAACTTTCAGGTATTTCCTCTCCCGCCTTCTCCATCTGTATTTGACACCTGCTTTCCGAGAATGTCTGATATAGCAGCTGGATCAGGAAGGCTTAAAGAAAAGTTCGCAGTGACAGTTCCCGTCTTTTTCAATTTCATCCTTATGGTATACGCAGGGGCAAACTATTTTCTTGTCCTCGCTCTCATCCCCGGTTACTATCCTGCAGGGGCAATAACGCCTGCCGAACCTTTCTACCCTTGAAGCGAGCCCGTCAAGGACGTAGTCAAGGGCTTCTTTGTCCGGATTAAGCTTGAAGCCTGCCTTGTTTGCATATTTTTCTGTCCATTCGTACATCTTATCTTTTAATTCATCGTGTTCACTCATGTAGAATTCCCTCCTGTTTTTGTAGGAGTGATACTGGTTATTTACAGGATCTCGTATACGTAAGTATAGTTCTATGGTCAGGAATATTTTTGTTCTTACAATTGCTATATATTTAACTGTTCAAAGCTCCTTAAATACTATTTCAATCTATTCCCAAAGGAGTTTCCCTCATATACGAGAAATTATTTGATAACATTCGGTACTGATTGATCGATTACGAATTAAGTTCTCAAACTATAAATCAATTAGTAAGCGGTATAAAAGCTATTGAGCTGTGCTCCTTATTTATTCAGGTTCACCGGAAACTTATACATAAAGCTTGAGATTAATCGGAAAGTTAATATAGATATATTTATAATATTCGTAACATAAATAGCATCTGTAATATATAAATCATGTTTTGCATATCTTGAAATTATCACGGAAACTGCCGGAAAAATTACTTAAAAACTACTGCTTCTCTATCCATTATTATAAGGCGCAGGTCAAAGGTTTCCACAACTTTTACAAATAAAGGTTTTGATTTTGTATAAAACGGCTACATATTTATCCTGTTTGAGAGAAAATTTATATTGAGATTTATAAACCGAAATCATACTTACTGAAAAGCCAGAAAGAAAGCTTTTCCATGATGTGCAGATAATTTGCTGGGCCAGAACTGTTCAGTGACTATTTTTCTGCACGGCTGTTAATCCTGCAGAATATTCTGCAGAATCAGAATTCTGAACTTTTAACTTACAAATTATATTATAATCATATAACAAAATATATGCCATAGGTCAAACTCTAGGACTATTCATGGATATCAGGAGTAAACAAGCATGAGAATCGGAGTCTACATTTGCCATTGCGGACTGAATATTGCAGGAGTAATTGATGTTTCAGCCCTTGAAGAAATGGCAGGTGAACTGGAAGATGTGGTGCTTGCCCGGGAAGTACAGTTTCTATGTTCCGATTCCGGACAGGAAGGCATCATAAAGGACATAAAAGATAATAAAATCGACAGGGTTGTGATAGCAGCCTGTTCCCCAAGGCTGCACGAAAAAACATTCAGGCATGTCATGGAAAAAGCCGACCTCAACCCTTACCTTATGGAAATGGTAAACATAAGGGAGCAGTGCTCCTGGGTACACGCGGATGACCCCCAGATGGCGACCCAGAAGGCTTTTGACCTGATAAGGATGGGAGTTGCAAAAGCCCGTTTCCTTAGGGAATTGAGTGCGACAAGCTCTAAAGCCAGCAGAAATGTCCTTATCATAGGCGGAGGAGTTGCAGGAATAGAAGCCGCCTTAAACCTCGCAGAAGCCGGCTTTCCCGTAACCATGGTAGAAAGGGAATCCACAATCGGGGGCAAAATGGCTCTTATGAATGAGGTATTCCCGACAAACGACTGTTCTATCTGCGTGCTTGCCCCCAAAATGACTGAAGTTCAGAACCACCCCAACATTACTCTTTATACATATTCTGAGGTCACAGATATCTCAGGTTCCGTTGGAAAATTCCATGTTAGGGTCACACGCAAACCCAGGTTCGTTCTTGAAGACAAATGTAAAGGCTGTGTTGACCTTTGCTCAGAGGTCTGTCCCGTAGAAATAGAAAACCCCATGAACTATGGGATTGGGAAGTCCCGGGCAATCTATATGCCAATTCCGCAGTCAGTCCCGCAGGTAGTGCTTATAGACCCTGACCACTGTGTAGGCTGCGGACTCTGCCAGCTTGCATGTCCTGCAGAGGCTGTGGACTACGAGCAGAAACCCGAAGAAATAGAGTTCGAAGCAGGGGCAGTGATTGTTTCAACAGGCTACCAGCTCTTTGATGCTTCCCGGAAAAAAGAATACGGGTTTGGAAAATACCCTGATGTCATAACGAATATGCAGCTTGAAAGGATGCTGAACTCTGCGGGACCCACAGGTGGGAGAGTCCTTGTGCCTTCAACAGGTCAGCCTCCAGAGAGTGTCGCATTTATTCAGTGTGTCGGGTCAAGGGACAAAACCGTAGGCAACGAACACTGTTCAAGAGTCTGCTGCATGGCAGCCCTTAAAAATTCCCAGATGGTTAAGGAACGCTACCCTGGTACTGATATCACGATCCACTATATAGATATCCGGGCTGCAGGGGAGATGTATGAAGAATATTACGCCAGGACGCAGGGGATGGGTGTGGACTTCATCCGGGGAAAGGTCGCTGAGGTCTACGCCGGCGAAGACGGAAGGCCTGTTGTCCGCTACGAAAATACTCTTGAGTCCAGAGTTGAAGAAGAAGCTCACGACCTTGTTGTGCTTTCCACAGGGTACGAGCCGAGCAAAGCCGCAGAAGGAATTGGCAGGATGCTTAACCTTGCCCGGCGCCCTGACCGCTTTTTTGCAAGCGCACACCCGAAAATGCGCCCTGTTGATGCTCCGGTGAGCGGAGTCTTCCTTGCGGGCTGCGCTTCGGGACCCAAAGAGATCCAGGTTTCCATAGCCCAGGGCAGTGCCTGTGCTTCCAAAGTTATGCAGCTCCTGGGCACGGGAGAACTTGAAGCTGACCCCATGGGTGCACATGTTGACCCTGATAAATGTATAGGCTGCAGGACATGTGTTGAAGTCTGCAAGTTCGGAAAGATAAGCATTGTCGATAAAAAGGCTGTCGTTGACGAGGTTTCGTGCTACGGCTGCGGTGACTGCAGTGCTGCATGCCCGGTAGGTGCAATCCAGATGCGGAACTTTGAAAATGAGCAGATTCTTGCGCAGGTCAGAGCTGCGACAGCTCATAAGTCCCAGTGCCCCTTTGTTGTCGCTTTTCTCTGCAACTGGTGCAGTTATGCCTGTGCAGACCTTACCGGAATGTCCAGGATACATTACCCGACAAACATCAGAGTTATCCGTACCATGTGTTCTGCCAGGATAAACCCGGAGTTCGTCCTTGAAGCCCTCAAAGGCGGAGCTGACGGTGTGCTTGTTGCGGGCTGCAGGATGGACGAATGCCATTATATTCATGGAAATTTTGATGCGAAAAAGCGCATGGACGTTTTAAAAGAGATCATAAAGGAAATAGGGCTTGACCCGAAAAGGCTCAGGACACTCTGGATCTCGGCTGCAGAAGGAGAACGTTTCTCGAACACGATTACCGAGTTTGTAAAGGAACTTGAAGAAATAGGGCCCATAGGGAGTGAACTCAAACGGGAATACACCGCAACCGGACTCGAGGAGGTGGCTAAATGAGCGAGAAACTTCCGGAACATCCCGGAGAATGTCCCGAAAAATGCCCGGACCAGGAAATTCACGTATGTAACGGGTGCTGTGGTACCGGAGAAGGAGAAGAGCCTGAAATAGGAGAAAACGAGGTTTCGGGTCCGGATTCTGAAGATTTAGAATTTGAAGAGCCTGAAGCTGCAGTTTCCGGGGACAGCGAGGGTGAGGAACAGGAAAAGATCACGGTCACAACCAGTATGGACATTCAGGGAACTCATTTCATTTACACTCAGGCTACTGAGAAGTCCCTCAAAATCCTCGATTACGATTACAAGCGTTGCAATGGCTGCGGTATCTGTGCGGAAATCTGCCCTACAAAAGCCCTTGAAATGGGCCCGCTGCATGAGATCGCAACCGGGCTTGATGCCCCTGCCGTGATGATGGACCTTGAGAAATGTACATTCTGCAGGATGTGCTCAAACCTCTGCCCTGTGCATGCCATTTCTTTTGAAGCGGTCGGAGAGGTCCCTGATGAAAAACAGTACCCTAAATACGATACCTTTGTAAATATCAATGAAAAATGCCTGCCCTGCCTCCTCTGTGAAGGAGCCTGCCCGCAGGACGCAATAGAAGTGGAATTCACTTTTCCGAAAAAGGAAGAGATCGCTCCATTTAAAGAAGGTGTGGAAGGTGAGATTGAAATTGATCTCGAAAAATGCAACTTCTGCGGGATCTGTGCTAAATTCTGCGACGCGGTTATTCTGCTTGAGCGCGAACCCACTCCTGACAACCCTGTACCTTTTGAGCAAATTCTTGTTGATACTGACAGATGTGACTACTGTGTGCTCTGCCAGGATATCTGCCCTGAAGAAGCAATAAAGGTTAAAGGGGAACGCCCCTGTGAAGCCCCAGAGGTTGGAGGAAAAGTAAAAGTAGACGACCTGAAATGTACCCAGTGTGCCCGGTGCCAGGCTGTCTGTCCTTATGAAGCTGTTGACCTCCAGAAGCCCATGGAAGGGAAACTGAGCCTTATCGAGGTTAATTTGAAGGAATGCGATCCCCAGGGCTGCCGCGGCTGCTTTAATGTCTGCCCCTCGGATCTCTGGTACGTGCCGACAGACCCTGAAGATCCGCGCAAGATAGCTTTTGCCGAGGAATACTGCATGTACTGCGGAGCCTGTGTGAAAGCCTGCCACCTTGATGCCATAAAGGTGGAAAGAACTGATGTCCACCACACCGAAATTCCTGATACTCCCTGGGCAACCCAGTGGAGGGATGCGATCGAGTCCCTGAAAACCGGCTCAAGAAAAGGAGTTGACCGCGCAGTCTTCAGGGAAACGGAAACCCTCAAAGCCCAGAAGTTTATGGGTATAGAGCCTCCGTGTACTGATGAAGAGGCGCTTGCAGCCGTGCAGGCAAAAATCGATTCTCTCATTCCTGTACTCAAAAGCGCAAAAGTCAGGAAGCTCTGGGAAACCGACTCCCCGGAAAATACTGCTGCAGCAGTTAAAAAGAAGATTGAGGGCTGAAAATCTGACGAAATCTGTAAGGTTCCGGATTTACTATCCTTTTCTAAATTTATTACATTTTTCTAAAAAATCTGCGACCGGGCTGAGAAGGCTGAAAAAATACTTTCTTACCCGGAAAGCCTGTTTTTAATCTCAGGTTTCAGAGCTCTCTTCCATTTATCCCGGTGCCCTGCAAAGAAAACAGAGGGATATTGAAGGTCAGAAAATAAAAGGGAAAATTAGAAAATAATGTTTGAAGAAACTATAAAGATAAGAAAGGTGTGTTACAGCCAGTGGCGCTGTTCAAGTCAGATAATTGCTTCCTGTCCCCTAAAAAGCGCTTTTATATTCAATCTCCAGATACACACTTTTCTATGTTCAATTTTCAGATACGCACTTTTCCTTTACAACCAGAACAGGTATCTTTGAGTGCCTGACCATATTTTCCGCAACGCTGCCCAGAAGGAGCCTGTCAAGTCCGGTTTTTCCCAGGCTGCCCATGACAATGATATCCATTTTTTCCTCTCTGGAATAGCGGATAAGTTCGGCTGCCGGATGCCCTTCAAGCAGGACAGGCTCTACCTTTACTCCTCCCATTTCACCTGTTCCTGCTACATAGTTTACAGCCTGGACACCTTCTTTTTTCAAAACTTCGCGCATTCTTTCCCAGTCCAGGTCTACCGCCATAGAAGAAAAATAATCCGTTGATACAACATAGACTGCGTAAACAGTCCCTCCGCTCAGGCGTGCTATTTCTATGGCATGATTGGCAGCCATCCTGGAACAGACAGAGCCATCGGTTGCAATCATTATTTTCTTAAAACTAACATTTCCCATGAAGAATCCCATTTACTTATTTCCCCGCAAGAAATATAACAGCATCGCGTCCGGTAAGTATGCAAAGCAGGCAAATTTTAATTCTGGAGCTTCTTTTGAAAATGATGTTAAAGAAAGCAAGAACAGTTATTTTCGGATGACCTGCGATCAGTTCAAAACTATACTTCTATATATGGGAAAAAATTATTGTATTAATTATGGCAGACTTTCTTGGGAATTTCCTATCCGCTTTGAAACAGAATATTCCATATTTAAAAGACCGCGACGTAAATTCTGAAATAATGCTGGGAATATTGATGCATTTATTCCTGGTCGTTTGCTTTATCGGTTTATTTGGTTTGTTAGTAATGAAGTTTATGTAATTTCAGTAAAATGCAGTCTCTATTCAACTGTTGTATAAAATATTCTATGAAATAATTTGAAAATCAACAATATTATCCTAAAATTTTAACAATTTTTAATCTTCTATTTTAACTCCAGACTTTTCCAATATTTTCGATCTTTTATTCTTATATAACATTCTGACTATTTCCAACTTTGTTTTTTGTTTCACTTCCTTTCATAAGCAAAATAAAAAATAAAGGTTAAAAATATAGGAGAAATTCAATTGCATGGAGAAGTTCAATTATATTGAGAAGTTCAATTATATTGAGAAGTTCAATTATATTGGGAATTCAATTATATTGGGAATTCAATTATATTGAGAAGTTCAATTGATCCCTGCCAGGAAAGCATTTAATCAAAAAACTGGCTCTGGTCCGGGAAAGAAAAATGTCCCTGCACTATGAGCCATCTATTTTCGCGTTTCTCAAAAACTTCTGTAATCCTTGAAGAAAATTTAGTTTTTCTCCCGTCAATCTTCGCCTTGAAAACGGCATCCATAGATGCCCATGCTACATTGCCAACCGCGGAAACTGATATCCATTTATATTCGAGACCAGGTTCTTCAATTTGAGACCAGTCGCGCTCAAACTGGGATTTAATAGCTTCAGAGCCCATACACTTTTCATCTGCACCAGTGCCGTATATAACGACATCGTCATCAGGTGCAATAAGAGACATTGCA
>WPCK01356066.1_pt1 | contig 10646 bp, 16 predicted proteins | sample 5399851 | NCBI WGS metagenome assembly WPCK01 (sample SAMN12869471, study PRJNA574797) | sludge metagenome | isolation source: wastewater treatment of pH11 | place: China:Beijing | collected 2019-05-20
TAATAACATCGCTAAAATCAGCGCCATCAAATGCGTTTCTATCAATTTCTTCGTAATATTTAATACCGTCATATTCGTATAATTCATAACGTTCAAACGTCGTTGCGTAACCTTCGATAATGTAATCTTCGGTTTCTTCGATTAAAGCTAAACTTCGATATTCTCTATTTACTTTTTGTGTCATAACCTCACTCCTTTTCTTTTGAAATATTCTTCGGCTTTAAGTTTCGTCATTTTCTTCTTCTACCTCCACCTGTTCAACAACATCACTATCAAGGTTTTCAATTTGCGCATATTCTTTTCGAATGTACTTCTTGTTGTCGCCTGTTTTAGGCATATTCCATATTTCCGCAATGTCATCTGTACCAAAAATGCCTCTATCAAATAACTGAACAGAGACATCTAGTTTTGTTTTATTTGAAGCGTATTGAAGTCTATTAGCACTAAAGTGCACTTCGTTGTTATACGCTTTTTCTTTTGAAGTAAATAACATATTGGTCATTGCTAAACTTAATTGAATTGCAAAGGGCTCAATTTCGCCTTCATAAAATGCGTTCCATACGTCTTCATTAAACTTATTTTGAAGAATATCTTCGTTGACTCCAAAATATGAATAAACGTTATTTTTAATATAATTCATTTGCTTGTCGTCAATGATAAATGGTTTGGATTCTATCTGATTAACGTTTTCGTATTTAGCATCATAAATCATGACCCCTGTGTTGTTATCGCTTGAGAGGTTAGTCATTGTGAATTGACTTCGTTCTTTTTGCAAATCGTCAGGACTTAGTGTTCTTCCAATTTTTGCCATGAAGCGAATCATAGCACCTTGCTTGATTCCTTCTTCAATACCTTGTTTTTGCAAATCTAACATCGACATTGTTGGATTAAGAACATTGTTGCCATCTCCAAGAAATTCGGACTTATAAGCCATCTTGGAAAGAACTCCTACACGATCATACTCAATGACTGCTTTTTGCCCGTTCGCAAAAGTGTATCTTAGCCATACTTGACCGCTAGAATCTTCTAACAATTCAACTTGCGTTGCTTTAAGTGGGTAGAAACCAACCACTCTTCTTGGAGCGAACTCTTCAATCGGTATGATGAATGTGTAAGTGTCAACTTCATAGTAAGTTCTTAAGCGATATAAAAACTCATACGTACTTTGAAACTCATTTGGTTGAGTTTGTAGTGTCTTCTCTAAGTTTTTATAAGCGTTGCCTAAAATAGCCGGTTTAAGTTTGGCAGTGTGCTTTGCCTTTGCATGAATTGCGCTTCTCGTAAGTTCGCTTTCATACACCCCGCCATTAAATGAGTAAAAAACTGGAGTATAGGAGTTTAGCATCTTAAAGTATTCCATGACTCTTTTGTCGTTTTTTTGTTTTCCAAAAATTGAATTAAATAATCCCATTCTAACCTCCTATCATTCCGAGATAATCTTCTCTGTTGCTATCAAGTGCAACGTAAGCATCAAGCGCTGATGCAAATCCATCTATTCTTACTCTTGATTGCTTAATTTTCATGGGTTGAATATTTCCGTTTTTATCAGGTGCGACCATAACATTGGTGCAACACCATTCAAAAATCGGATTTCTGTTGTAAATTAACTTCTTCGATTTCATATCTGCTCCTAATTGATACATCGGCGCAGATAGAGTCTTAACACCTTGCGCAACTTCTTGCATTGTATTCTTACCAAATGTTTGTTTCATGTCGTCAACTAGGTAGTTAGCAGACCACCTGTCATAACCAATTGAGAACATATAAACATTGTGATTAGATTGCATTTCTAAAAACCAATCAATAATTACCTTATGATTGATTCTATTCCCTTCGCATATTCTTAAATATCCTTGTTCAATCCATTTTCTATAAGGGACCTTATCTTCTTGTTCTCTTACCTCAAGAGTATCTTCAGGAATCCAATACATTTGCTCTTGATAGATGTCTTCGCTACCTGGGATCATGAACATCAAGGTAGCACACGTTAAGTCAGTTGTTTCCGATAAGTCAAAACCTCCGATTGCGTATTTAGGCTTTAATTCATCAATATCAAACATTCTATCGTTGATGATATCTTCTAACGTAAGCCATGCTTGACTTGAAGTCTCAGGAATATTGAATTGCTTTGTTAGAAGGTTTTTTATTTGAGTAGAATCTTCTAAAGCTTGCTTAATCTTCCCTTCAAGCCACTTCAAACTTTTAATAGTACCAAGTCCTGGATTTGCTTGTTTCCATTTGCTTGGGTCTTTCCAGTCGTTTCTATTATCAAGTTCGTACGGAACGAATAACATATCGCTAAACAATTCTTCGAAGTTATCGCTTCTATGTTTCTTGATGTTTGCAATGTGGAGTTTACCTTCTTCGTAAATGGTGTCATAAACACTATCTCTGACTGTCCCTGCTGTTGAGATATTTAGTACTAACCAATTATCTCTTGCACTCGTTCCATCAATTACAACGTCATAAAGGTTTTGGTCTTTCCAAGCGTGGATCTCGTCCATAATCGCAAAGTGAACGTTAAGACCATCCAATGTGTCGGAATCTCTTCCTAAAGGTTTGAATGTACTGTCTTGATACTTAATCTCAGAAACTAACGATTTGATTTGTTTTCTTAGCATCGGGCTTTTAGCAATCATTCGTTTTGCTTCATCCCATACAATTTTTGCTTGGTCTCTTTTTGTTGCCACTGAGTAAATCTCTGCACCTGGTTCATCGTCCATAATCAGCATGTAAAGTGATATAGCACTTGCAAGAGCAGACTTTCCATTCTTTCTAGGCACTAGTAACGTTGCTCGATTAAACTTTCTTAAGCCTGTATCTTTATCAACAATTCCAAATAATGCACTTATGAATGCTTTCTGCCACAATTCCAAAATAAAAGGCTTGCCACCAAACCTTCCTTTTGAATGCTTACAAAACATTTCTATGAAAGCAATAACTTTTTCGGCTTTGCCTTCGTCGTAAATATATTGTTCGCTATTATCAACTAACCAAACTAAATACTCGTACTGCGCCCTAATCTTTTCGCCAACTAACTCTTTCCCACTTTCGATTAGTTTGTAATATTCCTTAAACGGAATTAAATTTTCTCTTGAACTCTTCAATTGGATCAATCTCTATTACGTTGTCTTTAGGAAGCAAGTCAGTTAGTTGCTTGATAATCGTCGTGTATTGCTTAATGAACGAGTTGTAAGTATCAACATCAGGTGATTTCTTATAACCCCATTGGTTTTCGCCATTTTGATATTTAATCGTGACACCATCTTCATTAATGCGCTTTGTCATTAATTTCATTTGAATTGAGAGAAAAGCGGCGTTTTCAAAAAGCCCTTGAACTATCTTCTTTTTATCTTCGTCTATGTTTCTGAAGATTCTCTTTAATCGATTCATCTCTTTTTTAATCTGTTCTTCTACTGTTAACTCTTTCTTTGTTGACACTGTTTTATCTCCTTTCTACTACACCCCCCTCGCACGCAAGGCGTGTGACAAGTGAAGGGCTATGACACGCACCGCCTCGGCTCGTTTCCACGTTTCGAATAGGGGGTCTATGGTTGCACTTCATGAACAATATTCGATGATTAATTCGGTACATTATTTTTATTTATCTTTTCTTATCTCATCTAAGGCTTTTGTTATAGATTTTTGAATGTTAGAGATGTTAGCTACGACTGTTGGTTTGATAGGATCGTCTACCTTGTCATACAAATACTTCATTCCAGCGTGGTTTTTATAACCAATAATTAAGTCCTTCTCTTGCTTCCTTGCCCAGTACTGAGTAGTCCATCTTAAGAATGGAGTACCTCTTCTCTTACTTGTAGGCCACGCATTGACCTTAGGTCTTATCTCTTTAACAAGTGCTAAGCCTATCTCGTTCATCACTCTGTGTGGTTTCTCTTCTACTTTCGCCAATACCTTTTCTAAATTACTTTCAAATGTGAATGGTTTTCTTTTTGCCCTAGCCACGTTTAATCACTCTCCCATCACTATCGAATTGTACGTCTTCTCTTATTTCTGCTACTTGTGTCATGTGTTCTTTGTTATGGCATTCAATACATAAGAGTTCAAGGTTATTGAATGATAACGTTATATAAGGATCATTAATGTTTAATTCATTTAGATGCACTTTGTGATGTACTATTCCGAATCTAACATCTTCCCCCTGCTCTTTTAGTCTTATATAGTTCTTATCATTCTTTCGCCATGTTGGAACTCCGCATCTTTCACAGATATTAAATACATGCTTTCTATATGAGTTGGACGTTTTGAACCACTGAGATGTTTTATAGAATTTATGGCGATTCATATCTATAACTCTCTTCCGTGTATGACTTTCATACCTTCTAGTCCGTGCTTTGAGTATATTCTTGTTATGAAGGATTTTTCGCCTTCTGCAAAACCCATAATGTAATCGTATGGCGAATCCTTCGATGCAGTTGATAACCCTTGTACAAGTATGCCTATATGCTCCTCGCTCCATAAGTGATGCAAGTGTCCTATAAGTATTTCCCTATACCTCGCTTCTGCTATATTTGTTCTGAAATATTTGTTGAATAACTCTGCTACTGTTTTAGGTTTACTCTTAATATCTCCGTGATGTGTTCCAATCCATACGTTGCCATATATAATCTCTTGATAAGGCTTGTGTTCCTCGATAATAAATTGCACTTCAGTTTCTTCAAACTCCCATGCTAATGCTTGGACAAATAGTGCCGATATATCTCTATCGTGGTTTCCCATTTCATACATCACTACAACTTCTTTAGAACACTCTAAAGCCTTCATGATTAAAGGTACATAAAACTGTCTTGCCCACTTGAAACGCTTTGTAATTTCATACTGTGTGTTTTCTACGACGGTATCGTTGTATGTTCGTCCTTTTGTATCATTTGATTGAAATAAGTCGCTTCCGATAATGAAAACAACCTTGTCCCAGTCGTTGCTATCTATCGCTCTATAAATAGATGCTTGATGGTTTATATAGTCTTCGTACGTGTTTGGTCCAAAGTGCATGTCTTTAAGTGGAATAAGATACATTGAATCGGTTTTAGTGTATCTTGGTTTGATGTCTATATCTTGTCTATCATTGATAAGGTTTTTTAAGATTTCTTCGATTGTTGATGTTGTGATTTCTTCTTTACGTTTTTCAAAGTTTACTTTTAATTGACCGTTTCTTATGCGTTCTAATATATCGCCTCTGTCTAGCCACCAACGATTAATAGTTGACGGTTTAATTTGAAATTCATTCGGATCTAAACCAACCGCAACAAGAATATCTTCTTCGTTCATTAAAGTTGTTGACTCATCTATGATTTCATCAGTACGCTCGTTAAAGGTTTGAGGGTATCTCTCTGCTCTCGCTCTTGTGACGTATCTGCTATAAGTAACGTCGGTCATTTTTAACCCTGTTGTTTTAAAGTACTCATCAATCGTGTTTTTCTTCGTTCCTTGTGCTGCTCTTCCGTCGGTAGTAAGTTCGTTGTTATCTACTTGTTTAAAATATATCTCTTTAAATAAATCGAAATCATATTTTGTTTTTGTCATAGCAAACTCCTAAAGTTTGATAGATATATTTTCTTAGAAACGAGATAGGTATTTTCAAAGTTTCTTAAGTAGTAACCATGCTTATCTTTTTTGACTACTTCATACTTGATTTTCTTGCTTGGCCAAAGTTGGATTTTCCTGGTTAAGTCTTCTTTAAAGGCAATACATCCCCTTGTGCATATTACTTCTATCATATTGTGTCCTTTCTAAGTGTCATTTAGGAACCATCAAGACTGTTTGTCTATTATGTTAAGAAAGGTAGGAGGAAATACGCTAAGTTTTCGTCTCAATGGCTCTTGAATAACAAAAAGGGCTTTTCGGCCCTTTTAATGATTTTAGTTTTTGGAAGATAATCACAGTCTTGTTTTACGATGTCGCTGCGTTCATCTGTACCTTGTACTTCGGTCTTTGATTACCTTCCTAAAGCAACTGTTTCCATTTTGGAAAATATTGCGTTTTTTCTGGTGGTGTCCTTGCAAGTACGTTCTCTGCAAACTTCCACACTATCATTATTTCATGTTTTTAACCGTAATTTTACGGAAAATCATTCTCTTGACAATCTTTCACTTTCTCCATCAATGATTTCATATATTCTACTTTGAGAATAACTAGTCTTGTATGAAACATAAGAAACGTTTGAATTGTATTTGAAAGAATACTCAAATATATCCCTATATTGTGGTTTGACATCGCTTAGAAGTGATTCACATGTTGAGCAAATTGACTCACAGTGTTTTTTGTACTTTTCTAACTTGACGATTTTGTCATTGATTATACTTATTCGCATTGATTCGGTTTTTCCGCTTCCTCCCAGTCTTTCTTCGTAGGTGATTGCTTTGATACCTGTCAATTCGTGATTAAGTTTGTGAATTTGGTTAGGGTAGACGTGTATAAGCCAGTTATGGGCTTTATGCCAAGATTTAAAAGTTTCTTTGACATAGTTCACATCATTCATTTTCGTCTCCGTTTCTTCCTTCGATATAGTGAATTACTTGGTCGAGGCTAAATCTTGCTTTTTTAAGGTCTCCAAGTCCGTTTTTGTCAATAGTTATTCTCATAGGCACTACTCGATCATTCCGTAGTTTCCACGTGTTTAGATCATCATCTTTAGAGCGAGGGTCTTTATACATTTCTATATATTCTTTAATCATTTTTCTAACAGCAGAAGAATTATTAACGTTTAATAACTCTGCAAACTTTGATAATCTATTAAATTCTTCTTCTGTCACTCTAATGTTTATGTTTACTGTTTTATTTTTTGCCATTTGTTTAGCACCTTTCTTCCTTACTTACGTTCACCGACTTCCTCTCCCCTCCAAAATCTTGTCGATGTAATATCTAGCCTTTTCTAAATCTTCGTAATAATCGCCTTTTAACCCTGCTCTGAATATGTATTTCAAACTATTTCCGATACAGTAACTTTCGAAACCACTGTAATTATCGTTGTTATCTAGCAAGTCTTTAATAACGTAAATAACTTCCCTTTCGAATACGTTGTAGTGTTTTGGTCTTTCTACTGGGTCGTAATCTTCCGCTAGATTTAAATTTACATCTTCTATCTCTTTCGGTTCCGTATCGCTAAAGATAGGCTTTAAATCGTCATATGTTGGGTTAATGATTTTTTCGTACATCTAAATCCTCCTTAAATTATATCTTCATTGTTTTTAACCATTTTGTTCTTTTCACTTTAACTCCTTCTGGCATTTGTACTCTACCGCTCGCCACCTCGGTAGATTCAATTAAAAGGTAAATCTTCGTCAGTTATATCTAGCACAGACCCTTCTTTTTGACTGAACGATGGCTTTACGCTCGGTTGGTAACCTTCGTCAACATTTTCTCTTTGCTTACGACTTTCTAACGCTTGTACCCTAAACGTGTTTACTTCCGTTTTCTTTACTTTCCGTCCGTCTTGGTTTTCATAGGTACTTGTGCGTAAGTTTCCTTCAACTGCGATCAATGCACCTTTGGTTAAGTATGTTTCAATAAACTCTGCCGTTTGCTTCCACGCAACACAGTCAATGAAGTCGGTGTTATCGTCATACCCTCTACCTACTGCAATCGTGAAGTTTAGTACACTGTCCCCACTTTGCGTTTTTCTTAATTCTAAATCGTTAGCAATTCTTCCTACTAATACAACATTGTTAATCATGTCTTTTTCTCCTTTTTTATTGAACTGTTTCCGTTTTGGAAATAGTTATTCTTTAAACTTGTAACCTAATTTTGATAATTCTTTCGTAATTATTTCTCACGATTTCTCCACCAGCCCTGCTTTAATTAGGTCGAAGATTAGGTCTAATCTAGCCTCCTTGATATCAGCGTACATTTCAAAGCGATTGTCTATGTATTCATGTAGTTGCCTCGAATAAATATCAACTCTCAATAGGACGACCCCCGTAGAATTGGTTTGGCCATAATTTTCTTCGCCAAACTCAAAGTCCACTTGATAGTCAACGGTTTTCCCCACGTTATGACCATCGCTACTCCATACTGTATGATAGGACTTAAACCCAAACTTCTCCAATTCCTTTAAATCTACATTGTCTTTAATCTTTAACATTTCCTATTCTCCTTTTCTTTATCTATCACTAAATATTTTTTCATAACGATTGCATTTTGGTAGTAACTCCATTTAATAGCATCAACATCAATGTCAAAGTCAGCCGATAACTCTTTGAATGTTCCTGTGCCTAAAATCTTTGCATCTATCATGTCGATCAATTTATATTGTTTTCTCATATCTCTAAAATAAACTAAGTTGTATATCTTTGAAATTTCCGTCTAGTTCTTTTTGCTCAAAGTGACTAATCGTCCCTGTTCCAAGCCAACGATACTTTTTATTTTCGATTTCGTACTCTTGTTCTTCCTTTAAGTGTGTTTCAACGAATAAGACAACGTTTTCTCCAATTAGCGTGTAGTACTCGGCTCTTGGGTCAATTGATTTCATTGATTCTAAAACTGGCTTGACTTCGTAGAATAGTATTTCGTTAAATGCAAAATTGTTTCCTAATTTAATTGCTTTCATCATCGTTCTTCTTTTCAATAATAACTATCATGTAATTCAGTAAAGTCATTAAACCTGCACCAAACACTGTGCCGATTGCAAACGATACAATTAACAATTCAGTCATACATTTCCTCCTCCCTTGGCAAACGGACGCCAACTAAAGCCTTTCCATTTACAGTCGCATCTGCTCTTTTGACGTGAGATGGCCTACATAGGTTTCTAACTTGTTTCTTCTCCATTTCCATGAAATCACAGCATTCTTCAAGTGTTCCCAAGAAGATAAACTCGTCCCCTTTGTAAATTGCATAATCGCAGACTTCATCACGTGGTCTCTCTTTTGTTTTTCTGATATTCAAACTATTCGCACGTTTTCTAACTGCGCCTTCCGTTCTTCCTAAAACGATCGCTATTTCTGCAATGCGTTTTTTCTTTGCGTACATTGACTTTAGTATCTTAATGTCTTCTTCACTCCACTTGTTCGCCATTTTTCCTCCTTTTTTAACCATGTAAAACTGTTCTTAAGTATGATTTGTTTTAGTGTTTCGTAATCTTCGTAGTACATGTTTCCGACAATAAACCCAATTACTTGAGCAATGATTCCGTTTCCGTGTTGCTTATACATCTGACCTTTACTGGTGACTTCGGCTTGTTTATTGATTTGGCAATCTTGCATACCCATCAATCTACCGGTTTCATGAGGAGTGAGTTTTCTAATTCTTAGAGGTAACCTCCCAACTACAACTCCAACATCATTGCTACTTGTTTTTAAAGTTTGTATCATGCCTTTTTGAACAACCCCACGCTTTTGGTGTGGTCTGTTTAAGTAAATTCCATCGCCGTCATATGCTTTATCAAATCCCGCCTTTGTTGCCTCTGGTATCACTAAGAAATTATCATCCATGCGACTACCACTTCTAGTGGTGATAGTCTTGGCAACATCTGAACCATCAGTAGGACTAAACTTGAATCCATTACCCTTTTCTTTGTTTTTTCTTGTATTTTCTTCAAAGAACTTCAACATCTTTTCGGACAAGTAATAACTTTCATCTACTACATGCTCTAAGTAGTCTTTCAAACGTTTTTCTAACTTAAACGGTTTTGGCTTAACGTAATTGTATTCACCCAAAACACTAACCATAAAAACCCTTCTTCTATTTTGGGCGATTCCGTAATCTCTACCATTCAATTCTTGCGTAAAGTTCGTATAACCCATTTGTTCTATTTCCAAAGCAATTTTATTCCATTCATCAACAAACTTAACCTGAATCAAGTCAATAACATTTTTCATTATCAACACCTTTGGTAGATTATCGGTTTCTTTCAATTCATACAATAGCCTTAAAACTTCATAAACCAGTCCGCTTCTTGTATCTCTTGATAGTCCGGCTTGTTGCCCTGCTTTCGATAAATCGGTGCATGGAAATGAGTATGTAAGCAAATCTATTTCACTTTCGATGTCTTTGCCTTTTAACTTTGATACATCTCCGAAGTTTTTGTTTAAAATACTAGCCAAATAAAAGTCTTTAACGGTTTCTTCGTTTGTTGAGTTTGTGATTGTTTGTTTCCATGTTTTTAAGTTGATGCCGATATTTCTTTTTTGAAGGTGATCAACCATCACTTCTTTCTTTGGGAAATTATAATCATTTCTCAATTTTAAGTAGTCCGTATGAACCGCAGCATAACTTAATATTGCAAACTTATCAATTTCAGATGTTCCAACCATTTCATATGGTATTTCTGCTAAATCCATACCCATTTCTTGAAAACCAATTCCGCTAAAAAGTGTTAATGCTTTTATAGGTTTGTTTTGTTCAAACATAAATCTTTCATACATCACATCGAATAAATCTAGTTGCATGACATTCCTCCTAATTCGTTAATATATAAACAATTGTCGCAATAACCATAATCGCCACCAGTATTTCAAGTGGTGTTAAATCACGATTCATCTTCTAACCTATACTCCAATTCTTCTAAATAAAAACTGTTCTTGTGTCCGTCTTGATGTATGTACCCACTGACTTCTTGTTCTCTTTGATATAAGTCACCATTGACCTTGTTTTGTTCTTGCCATAAATTGCCTTGTACTTTTTGAAAA
>WPCK01087121.1_pt1 | contig 10645 bp, 5 predicted proteins | sample 5399851 | NCBI WGS metagenome assembly WPCK01 (sample SAMN12869471, study PRJNA574797) | sludge metagenome | isolation source: wastewater treatment of pH11 | place: China:Beijing | collected 2019-05-20
AACGAATCTGCCACGGCCATTCAAAAGCTACTGCAAAGGGGTGGGAACCAGGACGGCTTGGTTCCAGAGGGTGAATATACTTCGATCCCATTTAGCTCAGCTAGAAAATGGTCGGCACTTTCAGCGTCGGATGTGAGCTGGGTGCTGGGTGCTCCTGAAATTCTTCTTGATCAGGCTGACCCAAACAGTGCCAAACTAGCTTGGGAACAGGTGAGGGAAGCATCCGAGGCGGGTAACCGCTCTCTGTGCTTGGGGATCGTTTTCGGCTCAGTGAGTGCGGATGAGGACCTACCGGAGGGATTCGAACCGGCCCTGGTCGTGGTCCTGTCTGAAGAGGTGCGCCCAGATGCAGCCGAAACGCTGTCCTACTTCGCTAAGCAGGGAGTTAGGGTCCGCGTCATTTCCGGTGACGCGCCTGGAACTGTCGGCGTCATTGCGAAGCAGCTTGAACTTGGTGGTGGCAGCGCACTGCGCGTACTGGATGCGCGAAAGCTCCCCGAAATTGATACGCCCGAATTTGATGCGATGGCCGCGGACACCGATGTATTCGGGAGGGTCACCCCAGAGCAAAAGAGGGGTTTGGTGCGAAGCCTGCAGAGGGCTGGAAAGACCGTGGCCATGACGGGTGATGGCGTCAATGATGCGCTGGCACTCAAGGAAGCTGACCTGGGAATTGCCATGGGAAATGGGGCGCCGGCAACAAAAGCCGTCTCCCGCCTGGTGCTGATGGACAGTAGGTTTGCGGTGCTTCCAGGCGTCGTCGATGAAGGACGCCGGATCATCGCGAACATGGAACGCGTTTCGGTTCTGTTTCTTTCAAAAACCATGTACGCAATTTCAATAGCGGTACTGGTTTCACTGCTGGCATGGGTCTACCCGTTCCTTCCCCGCCACCTGACCTACATCGGGACTTTCACCATCGGTGTGCCAGCCTTCTTCCTGGCGTTGGCCCCCAGCCACAGGAGGTACAGGCCCGGTTTCTTGAAGAGAACCCTCTGGTTAGCCGTACCGTCCGGGGCGCTGCTGGCCCTTGCCGCACTAATTTCCTACCGGCTTGTCGGGGTGGATACCGTTCCAGGTCAAACCGCGGCCACCCTCACCCTGATTATTGCGGCCCTCTGGCTGCTGGGAATTACTGCCCGCCCGCTGAATCACTGGAGGCTGGGCCTGATCATTCTCATGGCAGTCGGAGCCATTTTAGGAGTGCTTATCCCGTGGACCAGACACTTCTTTGCACTTGAATGGCCCACTTCAGGCCAGTGGCTCATCATTATGATTGTCGGCGCAGCCGCCAGTGCCCTGATTGAGCTGAGCTACAGGTACACGAAGAAATTCCGACTGCAGGAGGACGTGAAATGACTTCCCTAAACTTTGTTGAGGCGGGGGACAGCTCCGCACCCGCGATAGTCCTAGCGCATTCCCTTGGGGCAGACCTATCCGTGTGGGATCAGGTAGTCCCGTACCTGTCCGAATCGTGGAGGGTGATTCGCTGGGATATGCCCGGACACGGGGATTCTGAGCTGTCGGAGGGGCCCGGCAGGATGGAAGCGCTGTGCAGTCTTCTTCTGAGCGGGCTAGATGATCTGGGTGTTGATCAGTTTCACGCCGCGGGAATTTCCCTGGGGGGAATGGTCTCTTTGGCCCTCAGCCAGCAGCACCCCCAGCGCGTACTTTCTTTGGCGATGCTGGATTCCGGTCCGGTCCTGCACCCTTCCCTGCAGTGGGTCCAGCGTGCCGCACAGGTGCGCAGCGAAGGAATGGAACCGCTGGTGGAACCCACCATGGAAAGGTGGTTCACCCCGGAGTTCCGCACCGGCGAACACGCCGCCTGGTATAGGCGCACCCGCAACAGTTTTCTGGAATGCCAGCCGGAAGGTTACGCCTACTGCTGCGAGGTGATTGCCACCACCGATCTGCGTGAGGGACTGCCCGGCGTTACCGGCCCAACCCTGCTGATCACCGGCTCCGACGATGCCGGGGCCACACCCGCTCAAATGGATGTGCTTTTTGAGGCAATTCCCGGCGCCGTGCGGGCTCCGATAGTACTGAAGAATGCCCGCCACATGACCTGTGTTGAACATCCACTAGCCGTTGCGGACGCACTTAAACGCCACCTGCAGGTAGTGTCCTGAGGAAGCTTAGGAAGACGGAAAAGTCCTGTCGAAATCCGCAGCTAAATCACCCAGAGTTGGATGCCATTCACGCACCTTCAAAGAGTGAATCAACCCGTTTGTGACAAACGGATCTTCATCAAGTAGATCCTTGGCGTACTTAGCGGTTTCGGCACGCAGAATAAGCATTGCCCCATCGAAGACGGAGTCGCGCAGAAAACCGGATGCCACCAGGTTCCCCTGATCTTGGAGCCTGCGCAGGTACTCCCTGTGCGCGGGCCTGAAATCGCTCACTAGGTTGGACAGGTTTTCATCGTAACGGTACTCAACCACGTACAAAGTCATGGAACTATCCTAACCGTGGACCGCGGTCTTCACCTAGTGCTAAAGACCGTGCGTTCCCTTCTTTTGCGGCACAGCTAACAGCGTAATAGAACACTAGTGCTAATTTTGGGGATGGCCACTAAGATGGGGTGGTGACTAATGAACTGATTATTCGTGGTGCCCGTCAGCACAACCTGAAAAACGTCGATTTGGAACTCCCCAGGGATCGGCTGATCGTTTTTACGGGGCTGTCTGGTTCGGGGAAGTCTTCCCTGGCTTTCGACACGATTTTTGCTGAGGGGCAGCGTCGCTACGTGGAATCGCTTTCCTCATATGCCCGTCAGTTCTTGGGGCGGATGGATAAGCCCGATGTTGATTTCATTGAGGGGCTTTCTCCGGCGGTTTCCATTGATCAGAAGTCCACTTCCAGAAATCCGCGGTCAACCGTTGGGACGGTCACCGAAGTTTATGACTACCTGCGGCTGCTCTATGCCCGCGCGGGAACCTCATACTGCCCGGTCTGCGGTAAGCTAATTACCGCTCAGACACCCCAGCAGATTGTTGATCAGATTCTCCTGTGGCCAGAGGGAACCCGCTTCCAGGTTCTGGCTCCCGTTGTTCGCGGTCGAAAAGGTGAGTATTCGGAGCTATTCGCCGATCTGCTGGCACACGGCTATTCGCGGGTCGTGGTGGACGGAGAAATGCACCGGTTGGATAACCCGCCGGTTTTGGAAAAGAAGCTGAAGCACAATATCGACGTGATTGTTGACCGCCTGGTAATCCGGGATGGTTTGCGCGGCCGACTCACCGATTCGGTGGAGAGCTCTTTGGAACTGGCCGGGGGACTGGTGGTCACGGACCTGGTGGACCTGGACGCGGATGATGAGGGGAAATTTAGGCGTTTTTCTGAAACCAGGGCGTGCCCAAATGATCACCAGTTGGGGCTTGAAGAGATAGAGCCGCGAACCTTTTCTTTCAACGCTCCCTACGGGGCCTGCCCCGAATGCGCGGGGTTGGGAGTAAAAACTGAGGTGGACCCTGACCTGCTCATCCCTGATGAGGAGCTTTCACTGGTGGAAGGCGCCGTTGCCGTGTGGGGGCCAAATCAGCGCTACCACCAGCAGGTGCTCACTTCTTTGGCTGAGCAGTTAGAGTTTGACGTCAACGCTCCCTGGAAGGATCTGCCGAAGAAGATTCGGGACGCAATCATCTTTGGGAAAGATTTCCAGGTGCACGTGAAGTATAAGAACCGGTGGGGTCGCCAGCGGGCTTACACCACCGGGTTTGAGGGCGCTGCCAACTACGTGGAACGGAAAATTGAAGAGACCGATTCAAACTACGTTCGCGACAAGCTAGACGGTTACATGAGGGACGTTCCCTGCCCCAAGTGTCACGGGGCCAGGTTGCGACCGGAAGTACTGGCCGTGAAGGTGGGGGGACTGAGCATAGCGGAACTAACCGCACTTCCCATTGAAGAGGCCCGCCAGTTCCTACAAAACTTAGATTTGGATGGTCGCGACGGCAAAATCGCGAAGCCCATTCTGGTGGAGATTCTGGCGCGGTTAGATTTTTTGGTAAACGTTGGGCTCACCTACCTGACGCTGGCGCGTTCCGCCGGATCCCTCTCGGGGGGTGAGGCTCAGCGGATTCGCCTTGCAACCCAAATTGGGTCGGGTCTTGTGGGTGTCCTCTACGTCCTGGATGAGCCGTCGATTGGGCTGCATCAGCGGGACAATAGAAGGCTGATCTCTACCCTGGAACACCTGCGGGATCTAGGCAACACCCTGATTGTGGTTGAACACGATGAGGAAACTATGGAGTCGGCAGACTGGGTGGTGGACATTGGCCCAGGTGCGGGTGAAAGAGGTGGCGACATTGTCTATTCGGGACCTGTCGCGGGAATACTTGAAGCGGAAAATTCGCTAACCGGCCAGTACCTCTCGGGGAAGAAACGCATCTCCGTGCCCGAAAAGCGTCGACCCTACGATAAGGATCGGGTCCTCACCGTGAGAGGAGCCAAAGAGAACAACCTGAAGGACGTCACGGTCAAGATTCCTTTGGGGCTGCTGGTTGCGGTTACCGGAGTGTCCGGGTCGGGTAAATCCACGTTGATTAACCAGATTTTATATCGTGCATTAGCGAACCGATTGAACCGGGCCCGACTGGTTCCGGGTAGGCACAGTTCCATTCAGGGCTTGGAGCACCTGGATAAGGTGGTTCACGTCGATCAGTCGCCAATTGGGCGGACTCCTCGTTCAAATCCCGCTACCTACACGGGAGTGTGGGATCATATTCGGAAACTATTTGCTGAGACCAATGAGGCAAAGGTTCGCGGGTACGGGCCGGGACGATTCTCATTCAATGTGAAGGGTGGCCGCTGTGAGGCCTGCAAGGGCGATGGCACCATCAAGATTGAGATGAACTTCCTGCCCGACGTGTATGTGCCCTGTGAGGTCTGCAGGGGAGCCCGCTACAACAGGGAGACCCTGGAAATTCTGTATCGGGGGCAGAGTGTGGCGGATCTGCTGGATATGCCCATCTCGCAGGCAGCTGACTTCTTTGCGGCCATTCCCCGCATTGCCAGGCACCTGAACACGCTGGTTGAGGTTGGCCTGGGATACGTGCGCCTGGGACAGTCTGCGACCACCCTTTCAGGGGGTGAGGCGCAGCGAGTCAAGCTGGCCTCAGAGTTGCAGAGGCGCTCTAACGGCAGAAGCATTTACGTGCTGGATGAGCCAACTACGGGTCTCCATTCGGAGGATATTCGCAAGCTGCTGCTGGTGCTGCAGAGTCTGGTGGATAAGGGAAACACCGTCGTTGTTATTGAGCACAACCTGGACGTCATTAAGAGCGCGGACTGGCTGATTGATATGGGTCCTGAAGGGGGCTCTGGTGGGGGAGAGGTAATTGCGGTGGGCACACCGGAACAGGTGGCTAGGAAAGAGCGTTCCTGGACCGGCGGCTACCTGGCAGATCTTCTTGCTCGTGAAAAGGAACTTCAGGCGTACCTGAAGAAGCTGGGGTAGCGCCCCGGTTCAGCTGGAGGCTGGGGCAACGGTTCCGCCCGTCCCCGCTAGCTCTTCGGGACTCAGGTCGTAAAGTGCCTGCACCTCACCGGCAAAGTCTTTCAATACCCGGTGTCGTTTCAGTTTTAGCGACGGGGTCAAGTACCCGTTTTCCACGCTAAACTCAGTGTTAAGAATGCGAAAGCGCCTGATGGATTCAGCGCGGGAAACGTTCTGGTTGGCGCGGGCTATTGCCTTCCCGATTGATTCGCGTACTTCCGGCATACTGGCAGCGCGGTAAGCGGGGGTGGGGGGAAGTCCTTTGTTGCGCAGCCAGGGGCCCAGCATTTCTTCATCCAAAGTGACCAGTGCGCCCACGTACGGCCTGTTGTCGCCCACGACCACAACTTGCCCAATGAGAGGGTGTGAAGCCAGGGGGTGCTCCAGGGCTTCGGGAGAGACGTTCTTACCGCCGGCCGTCACCAGAATCTCTTTCTTTCTTCCGGTGATCTGCAGCCGCCCTTCCCGGTCTATCTTTGCCAGGTCCCCAGTGTGGAACCATCCGTCTTTAAAGGTCTCTGCGGTTACTTTGGGAAGGTTGTGGTAGCCGCGACTGACGGACACGCCCCGCAGCAGGAGTTCTCCGTCATCCTCTAGCCGCATCTCGTTTCCCGGCCAGAGGTAACCAACCGAGTGCGGCGGATTGTCTCCGGGACGCTCCACGGTGATGGGTCCGGTTGTCTCTGACAGTCCGTATCCTTGCAGCAGGGTGAGTCCCAGGCCTCTGAAGAAGTTGGCCAGATCCACGGAAAGAGGTGCTCCGCCGCAAATAACCATTTCCAGTCGGGGCCCAAGGATCTTTTTTATTTTGCTGAGCACCAGAGTCTCTGCGGCGCCGTGCGTTAGTCTCAGTGCCATGCCGGGGCCGGTTGAGGACATCCGACTCTCATCCTCTTCTAGCGCCTTTTTTGCAGCTTTCTTTCGCACCGGATAGGCGGTGGATTCAGACATTTTTCGGGCCTGATGGGCGGACCAGGAAAACAGTTGTGCCTTCATCCCCGTCCCAGCCTTTGCGGCAGCGGAGTTGTAAACCTTCTCCAAAACGCGGGGGACTGCCAGCAGTGCGGTGGGGCTGAAGTCCTCAATGTCCTGCAGCAGGGTGCGCGTATCCGGGCTGAAGCCTACGCGGCCCTTCCCCATGAGCACGCCGTGCATCACGAAGCGTGCCAAAACGTGCGCTACCGGAAGGAACAGGAGAACTCTTGCGCGCGGATCATCAATCAGGTGAGGCAGAATATCGTTGGCCTGTATTAGGGGACGCACAAAGTTTCCGTGCGTCAACACCACACCTTTGGGTAGACCGGTTGTGCCGGACGTGTAGATGAGAGTGGCCACGTCCTCCAGGGTGAGCTGCCGGCATGACTCTTCCACTACCTCGTCCGCCACATTTGTGCCCGCCGCGCGAAGCTTCTCTAAGGCGTTCGCATCTAAAGAAAAAATATGCTTCACGGACTTGTGGCGCACCGAGCGGACCAGCTCTGCCTGCTGCAAAGTTTGGGTGACCACCACAAAAACTCTAGCGTCCCCCAAAATGTGTCGTATCTGGGTGGCGGAATCGGATTCGTAGATGGGAACAACGACCGCACCTAGACTGAGGGCCGCGTAGTCAAGTAGTGCCCACTCGTACGACGTTGCCGCCAGAATGGCGACATGAGTGCCCTTCCGTACGCCCAGGCTGTGCAGGCCGCGGGCAAGTGCGCGCACGTTCGCCACCATGTCAGCCGCAGAGATTTCTTGCCAGTTACCCACGCCTACCCGGTGTTCGGCCAGTGTGTCGTGGGGACGCTGCTGAGCCCTGGCGAACAGCTGCCCCGGAATGCTAGTTTCCTCTGGGACCTCAATGGCTAAGGGAACTTCCCAAGTTCCATCCAGGTGGTGTTCTGTCACGGTGTAAGCCTCACTACGATCAGGAAGGTGCCGGAAAATGTCCGACCGCACCATCCTAGCCCGTCACCGGCTGCCCCGGTCAGTCCTGGTAAATGGCTTCAACCTCATCCGCGTAGTCCGCTAGCACCTTGTTGCGCCGAAGTTTGAGCGAGGGAGTCAGGTATCCGTTCTCAACGGTGAAATCGGCATTCACAATGCGGAACTTACGAATGGATTCGGCCCTGGACACCCGCGAATTCGCCCTGTCAATCGCCTTTTGCAGGGATGCCTGTACTTCGGGTAAGTCCGCCGCTAGCAGCGGGTCAATTACGGGTAGGCCCTTGTTGCGCAGCCAAACGGGAAGCACCTCCGGATCCAGAGTAATAATGGCGCCAATGAAAGGACGCTGGTCGCCCACCACAATTACCTGACCGATGAGCGGGTGGGTAATGAGCTGTTCCTCCAGGACCTCGGGCGACACATTCTTTCCGCCCGCGGTAACCAAGATTCCCTTTTTTCTTCCTGTGATTCGGAGTTGCCCGTCCTCATCTATGCGACCCACATCGCCCGTGCGGAACCAGTCACCCTGGAATGATTCGGCAGTATCCTGGGGCAGGTTATGGTAGCCGCGGAAGACCGCGTTTCCGCGCAGCAGAATCTCACTGTCCTCTTCGGCAATCATCACTTCGTTACCGGGAAGGATGGGGCCAACCGCCCCCGGGGGGTTGGCGCCCGGAAGCTGCACGGCGATGGGCCCCGTTGTTTCTGACAGTCCGTAACCCTGCAGCAGGGTGATTCCCAATCCGCGATAGAAGTGCGCCAGGTCGGCGGAAAGGGGAGCTCCCCCGGAAACAACAAACTCCAGGTTTGGACCCAGGACCGCCCGGATCTTTTTCAGCACCAACGAATCGGCCAGTTGGGCACGCAGCTTCAGTGCCGCACCGCCCCTCTCACCGTCGTCTTCGGCAATGGAAACGGCTTTAGCCTGCTTGGTGGACCAGCTAAACAGCTTGCCCTTCACCCCGCCACCAGCCTTACCCAGGGCGGTGGAGTAGACCTTTTCCAGGACCCGGGGAACCACCAGTAGCGCCGTCGGCTGGAAGGCCGCAATGTCACTGATAAGGTTCTTAGTGTCGGGTGAAAACGCAATCCGGCCGGGACTCACTGCCAGAGTATGCATGACGAACCTGGCCAGCACGTGAGCTAGCGGCAGGAACAGAAGGACCCGTGTCTTGGGGTTTTCTGCAATTTCGGGAAGCACCTCATGAACGGCGTCCGAGGTTGCCACAAAGTTCTTGTGCGTCAGCTCCACCCCCTTGGGTATGCCCGTGGTGCCGGACGTGTAGATGATGGTGGCCAGGTCCTCACTGCGGATGGCCCGGGTGCGGTCGATCACCGCGATCGGGGCAACGTGACGGGAGGCGGCAGCTAGCCGGCGCAATGCTCCCTGGTCGATGGAGTCAACAGACTTCACGTTTTCTCCCGCAACGGAGCTCACCAGTTCCGCTTGCTGCAGGGTTTCCGTGAACACGTGGTGGACGTCGGCGTCGGCCAGAATATGACGGATTTGCGCTGCCGAATCGGATTCGTAAATGGGGACGGTCACCCCGCCCACACTCATGATTGCCAGGTCCAGAAGCATCCATTCGAAAGAGTTTGCTGCCAGGACGGCGATTCGATCCTCAGGTTCAACTCCCAGGCCAATGAGGCCGCAGGCGATGCGTTCCACGTCTGACAGAAGCTCTTCAATGGTTACCTCTTGCCAGCCCCCAAATGCCGTGCGCTTTTCCACGGCTATACTCTTGGGATACCGGTGGGCCCGCTCCGCGTACAGCTGCGGAACAGTGAATGCGTCCCGCGTGGCGTATTCGTCGCTAAGATCTGCGGGCAACGCAACTTCGTAGGTGGTCATTGTCGTACTTCCTTCTGGGGTCAGGTTGCCGGGATGGGCGAAACGCCAACTGTTGGACCCAATACTACAAAAATTGAAGGAAGATTGTGCGGCTGTGCGCCAAGTGAGTATTACACCGCCGCCCGAGGGGGCGTGAAGAGCGGGTCAGACTCCGTAATAGAGTTGGAATTCCAACGGGTGCGGGTAGATCCGAGCCGGGGCCAGCTCTCCAGTTTCCTTCAGGTTGATCCACGTTTCCAGCAGGTCCTCCGTGAAAACATCGCCCTCCAGAAGGAAGTCGTGGTCCGCGCGTAGAGCCTCAAGAGCCTCTTCTAGGCTGGTCGGCAGTTTAGCGATGTCCCGATAGTCTTCGGGGGGCAGGTCGTACAGATCCTTGTCCACGGGGAGCGCCGGTTCGGTGCGGCTGCGGATGCCGTCCAGGCCCGCCATGAGGCAGGCTGCGAACGCCAAATATGGGTTTGCGGACGGATCCGGAACCCGATATTCAATACGCTTCGCGGCGGGCGAGGTCCCCGTCACCGGGATCCGGATGCATGCAGACCGGTTTCGGGAAGAGTAAACCAGGTTGATTGGCGCCTCGAACCCCGGCACTAAACGCCGGTATGAGTTGAGGGATGGATTAGTAAACGCCAGTAGTGCGGGGGCGTGTTCCAGAAGTCCGCCAATGAACCACCTTGCCGTATCGGACAGTGACGCGTACCCGTATTCGTCGTAGAAGAGTGGTTCACCGTTTTTCCAAAGAGACAGGTGGATGTGCATACCCGAGCCGTTGTCACCAAAGACAGGTTTGGGCATGAACGTGGCCGACTGACCGGCTTCAGCAGCCGCATTCTTCACTATGTACTTGAATTTCAGCAGGTCGTCGCCAGCCTGCGTTAGTGACGCAAACCGATAGTTGATCTCTTGCTGGCCGGCTGCCCCCACCTCATGGTGGGACCGTTCCAACACCAAACCGGCCCGTTCAATCAGAACTCCCATGCGGTCACGCAAGTCTGCGTACCGATCCGTGGGCGAGACCGGGAAATAGCCGCCCTTGAACTGTGGCTGGTGACCTAACTGAGGGTTGCCGGGACCTTCAAGGCGCGCCGCGTTCCAGGGAGCCGAATCCGCATCGAGCGTGTAAAAGGTGTTCTCTGGGGAAACGTTGTAGGCGACCGAACTGAAGAGGTGGAATTCTGCCTCGGCCCCCACAAAACACGTATCCGCGATGCCGGTGGACCGAAGGTAAGTTTCAGCTTTCTGCGCAACCTGGCGCGGGTCACGTGAAAATGGCTGCTCCGTGAGCGGGTCCACTATAGAAAAAATGAGGACCAGAGTTTTTGCCGCGCGAAACGGATCAACGTAGGCAGAGGAAAAGTCGGGAAGCA
>WPCK01120111.1_pt1 | contig 10643 bp, 4 predicted proteins | sample 5399851 | NCBI WGS metagenome assembly WPCK01 (sample SAMN12869471, study PRJNA574797) | sludge metagenome | isolation source: wastewater treatment of pH11 | place: China:Beijing | collected 2019-05-20
GGCCGGCCCGGTCGGCCCGCGTGCCGGCCTTGCGTCTGACGGCGCGCACCTCGGTGATGCGTGACGTTTTCGTCGAGCTCCTCGACGGCGCCGTCGGCGTCGTGTCACCGCAGCGCATCGCGCTGCAGGGCCGCGCGGTCCGCCGCCCACTGGACGTGGCGCGCATGCTCGCCCTGAAGTACCCGGGCGACCCCATCATGAGCTACATCCCCGCGCTGTCGTGGTCCGGGGCCCTGAAGGTGGCGCAGCTGACGGGCGAGGCGCGGTATCGCACCAAGCCGCAGACCGAGATGGCGCCGTTCCTGTCGGGCCAGACCCCTGCCGTCGCCGAGCCGTACTTGCTCACCAGCCTGGCCGGCCACCTCGCCTTCGCAGACCTGGCCAGCCACGATGGCGACGCGAAGGCTGCAGCCCTGGCCCAGAACGCGGCCGACTTCATGATGGGACAGGGATCAGGGGCCAGGGATCAGGGATCAGGGGACCCGATAGGGGTTCGCTTCAGGCGCGGATGGACCGACGACATGTTCATGGCGACCAGCGTGCTGGCGCGTGTGGCGGCGTTGACGAAGGAGGATCGCTACGCCGCGACCGCGGGTCGCCTGCTCACGAGCTACGCGGCCGACCTCCAGCGGCCAGATGGGCTGTTCGTGCACGCCAAGGAGGGCCCGCACGCCTGGGGTCGCGGTAACGGCTTCGCCGCGTTCGGGCTGATGGAGGCGTTGACGCATCTCCCGTCGGCGTGGAGCGACCGGGCGCGCGTGCTCCAGAGTTATCGCGCCCTCATGACCGGGCTCGTGGCGCATCAGGCGCCGGACGGGATGTGGCGGCAGGTGGTGGACGAACCCGGCAGCTACCGCGAGTTCACGGTGACGGCGATGGTACTCACGGCCATGGCGCGCGGTGTCCGGCTGGGGTGGATCGACGCCGCGACGTTCCGGCCCGTGGTGGATCGCGCGTGGCGCGGCCTGCTGATGCGCATCAGCGAGGACGGCACGCTGATGGACGTGTGCACTGGCACGGGCTCGGGCCCGACGAAAGAGTACTACCTCAATCGCGCGGGCGTGAGTGGACCGGACGACCGCGGCGGCGCCATGGGCCTCACCGCGGCGCTCGAGATGCACGCGCTGCTGACACGGTAAGCTAACAGCGATGCCTTCCTCCTCAGCCATCCGCAGTGTGTGTCTGGCGCTGGTCCTGGCACTGGTCATGGTGCTGCCCGGTGCGGCTCAGCAGGCCGACGAGCCGTTCTGGCCCGGCGCCAAGTACGATCCCGCGATCCCCACGGTCCGGCAGGTGCTCGGCCATGAGCCCGGTGCGGAAATCACGCCGCCTGAGCAGGTGGGCGCCTACCTGCAGGCCCTGCAGAAGGCCGCGCCCACACGCACGCGCCTGTTCGAGTACGCCCGCACCTGGGAAGGCCGGCCGCTGTGGCTCTTCGTCGTCGGCAGCGCCGAGCGCATCGCTCGGCTGGACCAGGTGAAGGCCGACCTGCAGAAGCTGGCGGATCCACGGGGCGTGCCGCGGGCCGAGCAGGACCGGCTGGTTCGTGAGGCGCCGGTGGTGGTGTGGCTGGCGCACGGCGTGCACGGCAACGAGATCTCGTCCGCGGATGCCGCCCTCCTCGAGGCCTACCATCTCCTCGCCGCCCAGGGCGACGCCGACGTGGACGCGGTGATCCGGGAGAGCCTCGTCCTGATCGACCCGATGCAGAATCCGGACGGGCGCGCGCGGTTCGTGTTCCAGAACCTGCAGGGCCGTGCGGCAATCCCCGACCCGACCCCGTACAACGCCGAGCACGACGAGCCGTGGCCGGGCGGGCGATCGAACCACTATCTGTTCGACATGAACCGCGACTGGTTCGCGCAGACGCAGCCCGAGACACGCGGGCGCATCCGCGTGGCGCGGGACTACTGGCCGCACGTGAACGTGGACCTCCATGAGCAGGGTGGCGACAACACCTACTACTTCGCGCCGCCCGCGGACCCGCTCAACCCACACATCACGAAGAACCAGATCGCCGCGTTCGATCTGTTCGGCCGGGCCAACGGACGACGATTCGACGAACGCGGATGGCCGTACTTCATCCGCGAGGTCTACGACTCGTTCTATCCCGGCTACGGCGAATCGTGGCCCATCTTCCAGGGCTCGATCGGCATGACCTACGAGCAGGCCTCGGCGCGGTCGCTGGCCTTCGCACGCAGCGACGGGACCACGCTCACCTACCGTGACGGGGTCATGCACCACTTCAATGCGGCCATCGTCACGGCCATCACCGCGGCGCGGAACCGCGAGCGGCTGGTGCGCGAGTTCCTGGAGTACCGCCGGACGGCGGTGGCCGAGGGCGAGACCGGCCCGACTCGGGAGTACGTGCTGCTGCCCGGACACGACACGTCGCGTGCGGCGCTGCTGGCGCGCAGCCTGGCGACGCAGGGCATCGAGGTACGTCGGACGCTCGAAGCGTCGAAGGTCGGGACACGAGCCGTGCCCGCCGGCGCGTACCTGGTGTCGCACGCGCAGCCGTCTGGGCGGCTGATCCGAAATCTGCTGGAACCGCACATCCCGCAGCCGGACGACTTCATCAAGCGGCAGGAGGAGCGGCGCGCCCGACGTCAGTCGGATCAGATCTACGACATCACGGCGTGGAGCCTGCCGCTGCTGTACGACGTGGAGGTCGTGACCAGCGGCGCTGCGCTGACCGTGAAGTCCGAGCCCGTGCCGACCACCTACGACGCCACTCCTCCGGCGCGGACCTTCGGCCAGGGAAAGGTCGGCTACCTGCTGCCGTGGGGATCGGCGGCTGCGGCGCTGTCGGTGGACGCACTGGCCCAGGGCATCCGCATGCACAGCGTCGGTGGAGCGTTCACGCTCAACGGTCGCGCCTTCCCGATTGGCACCGCTGTGATCCGCAACGCGGGCAACCCCGCCGATCTGCACGCGCGGCTGCAGGCGCTCGCGACGAGGCACGACGCCGAGGTGGTGCCCATCGACACGACGTTCGTCGAGTCCGGCATTTCGCTCGGCAGCAACGAAGCGCGCTTCCTGAAGGCGCCACGGGTGCTGCTGGTCTGGGACACGCCGACGCAGTCGCTGTCCGCGGGTTGGACGCGCTACACACTGGAGCGCCGGTTCGGCCAGCGCGTGACGACCGTGCGCGTGGCCTCGCTGGGTCGCGCCGACCTGTCGGACTTCGACGTGCTGGTGCTGCCGTCGGGGAACTACGCTGGTGCCATCGGCGACGCCGTGCTGGCGCGACTCAAGGAGTGGGTGCGCGGAGGCGGCACCCTCATCACCCTGGCCGAGGCCTCGCGGTGGGCCACCGGGGACAACGTCGGGCTCCTGGACACGAAGCTCCTGCTCAAGAACGGCAATCTGGACGCGCCCGGGGACAAGCTTGCGCCGGGCATTCAGAAACCCGGAGCTAACGGTGCCAAGCCATCTGCGCCATCTGCGTCATCTGCGCCATCTGCGGCTGCCTCTGCGTCATCTGCGCCATCTGCGCCATCTGCGCCATCTGCGTCATCTGCGGCTCCATCTGCGGCCCCATCTGCGGCGCCATCTGCGTCCCCGTTCGACTACGACGCCGCCATTCAGCCCGACCGGGAGCGTCCCGACGCACAGCCCGGCGCCATCCTGCGCGTGCGGATCGACACCGAACACTGGCTGTCAGCGGGGCAGGACGCCGAGTCGCAGGCCATGATCGAAGGCAGCCGCGTGTTCGCGCCGCTCAAACTGAGCAGCGGCCGCAACGTCGGCCGCTACGCCGCGAAGGACCGTCTCATCGCATCCGGGCTCATCTGGCCGGAGAATCAGGACCTGCTCGTGGAGAAGGCGTTCCTGATGCACCAGCCGCTGGGCCAGGGACACGTGATAGCCTTCGCCGAGGATGCGAACTACCGAGCCTTCAGCGAGGGCACGATGCTCCTGTTCATGAACGCGGTACTCCTGGGCCCCGGCTACTGAGGATTTCGCCATGACGACTCGCCACCTTCGGATTCTGCTGTGTGTCTCGGCGCTTGGCCTCGCGGGGGGCGCGGCTCGTGAACTCGGTGCCCAGGGGAACGCAGCCTACTATCCGCCCGCCGGGTCCTGGGCGAGGAAGGCACCGGCCGAGCTCGGCATGGACCCCAAGCTGCTGGCCGAGGCCGTGACCTTTGCCCAGGGGCGCGAGTCCACCCGCGAGATGGACTTTTCGGACCAGGAGCGCATCTTCGGATCGCTCCTCGGCTCGGTACCGACCAAGCGCGCCAAGACCAACGGGGTGGTCATCTACAGGGGCTACGTCGTCGCGGAGTTCGGCGACAGCACGTGGGTGGACCCCACCTACTCCGTGGCGAAGAGCATGATGGCGACGGTCGCAGGCATCGCGGTGCGCGACGGGAAGATCGCCGTCGATGACCCGGTCGGGAAGACCGTCAAGGACGGCGGCTACGACTCTCCACGCAACCAGTCGGTCACCTGGAAGATGCACCTGCAGCAGGAGACCGAGTGGGAAGGCGAGATGTGGGGCAAGAAGCACGACTTCGTCGGGGCGGTCGCATTCGGCGAGGGCGAGCGCAAGCCGCGTGAGCTGCAGCGGCCCGGGACCCACTACGAGTACAACGACGTCCGGATCAACCGCCTGGGGCTGTCGCTGCTGCGCACCTTCGGTAAGCCCGTGCCCGAGGTGTTCCGCGACGAGATCATGGACCCGATCGGCGCCTCCAATGCCTGGAAGTGGGTGCCGTACCACAACAGCTACGTCGAGATCGGCGGCAAGAAGATGCCGTCGGTCAGCGGCGGCACTCGGTGGGGGGGCGGTGTCTGGATCAACTCGTGGGACATGGCGCGGTTCGGCTACCTGTGGCTGCGAGGCGGCAAGTGGGGTGACACGCAGATCCTGCAGCCCGCATTCGTGAAGGCGGCGGTCTCGCCCAGCGCCCACGGCCCGGACTATGGCTACCTGTGGTGGCTCAACACGCAGGGGAAGAACTACCCAGGCCTGCCGACCAACGCCTACGGCGCTCGTGGGGCGGGGAGCAACACCATCACCATCTCGCCAGATCACGACCTCGTGGTCGTGTGGCGGTGGCACCGCGGTAACGAGGCGGAGTTCGTCAAGCGCGTCATCGCCGCCATCAAGCCCGGTACCTCGCAGTAGGCTGCGCTGCGCGTGGCGGGCCACGCTGCGCGTGGAAGCCGGGCAACTCCCTCGCGCGACGCGCGCCGTCGGCTCGCAGGGCTGCCCTACGGCGCGATGGTGAACGGCACGCGTTCGATCGCCGACAGCAGGTTCAACGTGCCGGGTGAGGTGACCGCCGCCAGCCACGCGTAGCTGCCCGGCGGCGCCATCGCGAGCGGGAACGTGAACGGTACCGACAGGGTCGGTAACACGACGGCCCTGGCGATGGGCACGAGGCCCGGCACGAGTTGACCGCTCTGCTGCAGCGAGAGGAAGCTGCCGTTCGTCAACTGGACGACGATGTACGCATCGACGGCACCCTGGATGACCCCCGCCGTGGCATGCGCGGTGACGACGAGTGCCTCGTGGCGTGTGAAGGTCGATTGATTGAGCGTCACCGTGAGGGGGGACATCGGGACGCCGCCACCGGTAGACCACGGGCGTGCGTTGAGCCGGACGTAATCGAGCCAGCGAGGGCCTGCGGTCCGGTCGGCGCGCAACTCGGAGGGCGCACCGAAATAGTCGTACACCTGCGCGTCGGTTTCATGCCCGGTGAGGCCCCAGGCATCTCGGAAGCCGAGCATGTTGTGGCCGTCCCACCCGTGCTTCAAGGCAAAGGACGGAAAGCGACCCGACACACTGCCACGATTCCAGTCCTGCTCGCCCTCCCAGTAATCTGGGTAGTAGCGGGCCGGTACTGGGTCGTCCGATCGCCGGGCGCGCAGGCGGCTGACGCCGTGCTCGCCCATGCCGGCCACCAGCACCGCGCCCCGCGGGTCCACGGCGACGAGCCAGGGATAGTGCGGCGGCCCCGTCTCGCGGCTCCGGCCCCACGCGTTGGGATGCGGCTCCCAGTCGTCCCCGAAGATGAAGCGTGACGCACCACCATCTGGCGGCAGCCAGGCGTAGACTTCGTTGAACCGATCGCTCCCAGGTTCCCCGTCCACACTGCCGCCCACCGACTTGCACCAGTAGATGCCATCGACCGGGCCGGCCGTGCCCCAGCGATCGACGTCCAGCCAGGCCCAGCCGAACGCAAAGCGCTCGAACTTGTTGTCGACGCGGCCGAGACGCCGCGTCTCGCCGGTGCGTGGGTCGAGACGCCGGATCAACCCATAGCCGAGTTCGAGCAGGACGATGCGGCCGCGGCTGTCCACGCGCACGGTCTGGGGCACGTAGATGTCGGGCCTGAGGCCCTGCGCCGCCTCGGCGGCGGTCACTTCGATACGGCTCACCGCGCGTGTCTGCGCCTGGTCGAAGATGTCGCCCACGCCGCGCGAAGTGAGCCACGTCTCCATGTCGGGGCGCCCCGCGAGCGTGGTGAGGTGGCCGTTGCGATCGAGGCGACGAATGGCATGATTGCCCTGGTCGGCCACGTACATCACATCGGCGACAGGATCGAAGACGATGGAGGTTGGTCCGTTCAGGCGAGCGGCGTGGCCGATCCCGTCGGCGGCGCCGGCCTGGTGTGCGGGGCTGCCCGCGAACACGCTCAGCGTGCCGACGAAGGTCTGCGGATCGACGACGACCTTCCAGATGCAGTGATCCTCGAACGACGCGACGTACCACACGGACTCGTCGCGTGGATCGATGGCGATGTCGAGCGGCGTGCGGAAGCCCCCAGCCTCGCCGGGGTAGCGCCCTTCGGTCCAGACGCCGCGCAGTTCCTGATTGCCGCGAATCTGACCCATCGACTTCGTGATCCAGACCGGATCGCGGCCCGGCCTCAGGCGCCAGCCGGCGACAGTGACGATCTCGCCGTCGGGCATCAGGTAGCCGATGCGGCCGCCCGACTCGGCAAAGGCAAAGCGCCCGCGTGAGTCGATCTGGCCGGTCACGAGGTTGCCCATCCAGCCCACCCCTCGCGGCCCGTCCTTGAAGGGCATGCGTTCCTGCAGGCCCTCCACGCGCAGCGAGCGGTGATCGTCATTGGCGAGCTTGGCGGCGAGCTCGCGCACGAACGGCAGATTGTGCGGCAGCTCCTCCCACCACATCTGCAGGCCCTTCTCCCACTCGGCGTTCGGCAGCAGGCGTTCGAGAAACAGGTCGGCCTGGTGCGGCGGGGCGGTCCACGGCTGGGCGCGTCCATCCATGGGGTAGCCGCGGAACTGGCGCTCCGCACCGGTCACGTAGACCACGTGCGGACCGGCCCGCGCGTAGTCGGACATGATCGGCACCTGCGGAGACACGGTCCGTGCCTTGGTGATGTGGAGGAACAACGGGATCGGCTTGAAGTCCTGCCTCCGTGGCCCGTCGACCTCGAGACTGAGGTCGTGCACACCGTCGGCGAGGGTGTCGAAGCCGGCGGCATCGATGCGCAGGACGAAGCCGTCAAGGGCGGCGACATCCATCCAGTCGGACACCGGCTGGCCGTGCACCAGCACGCGGCCGCGGGTGAGGCCGCTCTGGGCGAACGGAATCTCGTCCCAGTAGTTGCCGTTGCGGAGCAGACGGACGCCGAGCGTGGCATCGGGCGCATCGGGGGCCGTGGCGTGGTGACGGTGCAGGTGCACCCAGCCCGAGTCGCGAAGGCCGCCGGGATCTTCGAGACCGCCGGTCTTGGTGATCTCGATCAGGTGCGGGGCGTTCGCATCGGGCCACGTCACCTGCGCCCGCGCAGCCGGCGACACCATCGCCAACGCCGCGATCACGCCCACCCCCCACGCGTGCATCCGCGTGCACATGGTCCACGCACTCCTCGTCCGGGGGGACTCTCATCCTACCATCCGTCCCCGCGAACAGGCCCGGCCTTGTTGACATCCGACAGGAGCCGCGTCATGCTCTTGTCGAATGCCGACACGTCCCCTCGATCTGCTCCAGGGCACGCTGGACCTGCTGATCCTGCGCACGCTCCAGCTCGGCCCCATGCACGGCTGGGGCATCTCACAGCGGATCCAGCAGCTGTCCGACGAGGTCCTGCGCGTCAACCAGGGGTCGCTCTATCCGGCGTTGCACCGTCTGGAGACAGCCGGCTGGATCGCCTCGGAGTGGGGCGCATCCGAGAACAATCGCCAGGCGAAGTTCTACCGCCTCACTCGGACCGGCCTGCGGCAGCTGGAGACGGAGACCGAATCGTGGGCACGGATGACGGAAGCGGTTGGCAAAGTGCTGAGCGCGTCGTCGCTCTCGTGATGTGGTGATGTGGTGATCCCATGAAGGCGGTCCTGCAGTGGTTCCGGCGCGTCCGTGTCGATCGGGAGATCGACCGGGAGTTCCAGTACCACCTCGATCGGGAGACGGAGCGGTGGGTTGGGGCCGGCGTTGCACCCGATGAGGCCAGGGCCCGGGCGCTCAGGAGTTTTGGACCCATGGACAAGCACAAGGCGGACACGCGCGAGGCGCGGGGCATCAACTGGTTCGACGAGCTGATCCAGGACGTCACGTATGGGCTGCGCGGTCTCGTGCGCAACCCCGGCTACGCGGCGCTCGCCGTCCTCACGCTCGGCCTGGGCATCGGCGCCAACACCGCCATCTTCAGCGTCATCAACGGCGTGCTGCTGAAGCCGCTGCCCTACGAGCACGGCGACCGGTTGGTGGTGGTGCGGCAGTCGGCGCCGCTGTCGGGCCAGAACACCGTCGGCGTGGCGATTGCGGAGTACTTCGACTACCGCGAGCAGGCCACGGCCAGCTTCGACGGGCTCGTCGAGTACCACCAGATGAACTTCGACCTGCTCAACCGGGGCGAGCCGGACCGCGTCAACACGGGCGTGGTGTCGCACAACTTCTTCGACCTGCTCGGCATCAAGCCGATCCTGGGGCGGACGTTCGTGGCGGCGGACGACCAGCACGGCGCCGAGGCGGTGCTGCTGCTGAGCCATACCTACTGGCGCACGCGCTTCGGCGGAGACCCCTCCATCGTCGGGCAGGTCTTCGAGATGAACGATCGGCCGCACCGGGTGATTGGCGTGCTGCCGAACGTGCCCCACTATCCGCAGGAGAACGACGTCTACATGCCGGTGCTGGCGTGCCCCTTCAGGGCGGCCGCGGAGCGGACCATCGCCCAGAACCGTCGTGCCTTCGGCGGACTCAGTGTGTTCGGTCGCGTCAAGGAGGGGCACTCCCGCGAGGAAGCGGCCTCGACGATCGCCACCATCAACCAGCGATTCACCGCGGATCATGCCGGCGTCTACCGCACGGCTTCGTCGGGCTTTCAGGCGACCGCTCTCGACGTGCGTTCGGCGCTGACCGAGGGCGCGCGCGACCTGCTGCTGATCCTGCTGGGCATCACCAGCCTCGTCCTGCTCATCGCCTGTGCGAACGTCGCCAATCTGACGCTGGCCAGGATGCTTGGCCGGGACCGCGAACTGGCGCTGCGCACGGCGCTCGGTGCGGGCCGCGGCCGCCTGGTTCGTCAACTCCTCACCGAGAGCACGCTGCTGGCGACGGTCGGCGGCCTCGTCGGCGTGGCGTTCGCCTGGGTCACGGTGGGGATGCTCACGAGGTTCGTCGCGCGTTTCACCCAGCGAACAGGCGAGATCGATCTCGACCCGCTCGTCCTGCTGTTCACGCTGGCGGTGTCGGTCGTCACCGGCGTCCTGTTCGGGACGCTGCCGGCGCTGGCGACACGCGTGAACCTCACGTCCGCGCTCAAGCAGGGCAGCAACCAGGCCGGCGAGAGCGGCGGGCGCCGCCGCCTGCAGGGCGCGCTGATCGTGGCCCAGGTCGCCGTGTCGGTGATGCTGCTCGTGGGGGCCGGGCTGCTGCTGGCCAGTTTCTACCGCCTGCAGCAGGTGGATCCGGGCTATCGGGCCGACGGCGTGCTGTCGGCACAGGTGTACGGCAACTTCTCACGCTACGGCAACATCGACGCGCTCCGCCGCCTCTACCTGCCCATCCTCGATCGTCTGGAGGGGCAGCCTGGCGTCGTCTCGGCCGCCATCACCAATGCGGTGCCGCTGGCGGGTGCCGCCCCGGGGACGACGCGTTTCGACATCGATGGACGGGTCACCGATGATCCGGATCGGCGGCCCACCACCGACGTGCGCGTGGCGAGCGACCGCTACTTCGAGACGATCGGGATTCCCACGGTCAGCGGCCGCGTGTTCGGCGCGCTCGACACCGCGGAGAGCCTGCCAGTGGTGGTCATCAACCGGGCCATGACCCGCTACTGGGACGGGGTGGATCCGATCGGCACGCGCATCTCCCTCAATCGTGGAGAGACGTGGCTCACGGTCGTTGGTGTGGTCGCCGACGTGCGGCAGTTCGGGTTGGCGCAGGAAACCGTGGCGCAGATCTACGTGCCACTCACGCAGTCGCCGTTCAACTTCGCCGGACAGGTCCTGGTGCGGACGGCGTCAGATCCCTCGTCGTTCGCGCAGGCGCTGCGAGCGACGGTCTACGCCGTGGACCCGAACCAGCCGGTCGAGAACGTGCAGACGCTGAACGACCTGCGCACGGAGGCCCTGGCCGCGCCGCGCCTCACCGCGACGCTGCTCGGCGTGTTCGCCGGTCTCGCGCTGCTGGTCACGCTGGCCGGCATCGGCGG
>WPCK01111211.1_pt1 | contig 10640 bp, 9 predicted proteins | sample 5399851 | NCBI WGS metagenome assembly WPCK01 (sample SAMN12869471, study PRJNA574797) | sludge metagenome | isolation source: wastewater treatment of pH11 | place: China:Beijing | collected 2019-05-20
CATTTTGGTAGCAACCTCATCAATCCTAAGTCTTTAGCGAGAGAGTGCAAGATCGCACGGAAAAATTGGGGATCCCTGAAAACAGGACCGTTTGACCCCAGAACATTAGCCGCCCAAGATCGCTATTGCTTACACATGCAAACCCAACTTTTTAGGAATTACTTCCCCACCCAACAATCAGCTGTGTCCCCGGCTCCTCAGCTGTGTCCCCGGCTCCCGTTCCCCGGCTCCCGTTACCTCTTCTCGTGACGTTGGACCACTTCCAAGCGTCGTCATTGGTCGAGCAGACTAGAGTTTTTGGATCAAGCTGTTTGCTAGGTCGTTAATCCATCCCGACGGTCCACAAGCTTCCGAGACGACTAGGTCGATCGCGTACTTCTGGACGATCGTGGTGAGGTAGCGACGTTCCGTAGCCGCATTCAGAAGTCATATTTGCGAGTATTCGTATCAAAGAAACAGTACACCGTCTTGAACTTTCCGAGGTCCAGTGCGAGAATTTTCATGTTTGAAGCTCCTTGGGTTTTGGGGATGGAAAATTGTGACATGGTTGCCACCAGCCACCCAAGATCAGGGGTCCGAGTCGCCAGATTTTATTCGAATGGCTCACGCCCCAAACCCAGGACTTTCATAGATTCTTTATGCGGCAGTAACACCCGACACTGGAATCCGACATGAAAAAAATCGCAATCCTCCTGAATTTCCTGATCATCGTTGCAACCGTATTGTATTCAGGCGACTTTCAGCAAACAGCAAATGTAGCTCCTCTCATCCAGGACGCGTCTAGCTCATCACAAGGCGAAACGTGTGTCATCAACTTAAACACACACCGCAAGTCGTTTGATGAAAATCTACCCACAGTCGGTGTCATACTTTTTGATAACGTCTTGATGACCGAGGTCACTGCTCCAATCGATGTGTTTTCCAAACCACGGGAGAACGGAACAAAACTGTTCAACGTCGTTACGGTTGCGGAAACGCTACAGCCGGTCGCAGCCGAAAGCGGATTGAGGATGCTTCCAGACTATACGTTTGCCGACTGCCCAAAACTAACGGTGCTGGTCGTTCCAAGCGCCTACGACATGACTCAAATCGTCCGCAACGGCGCGATCGTCGATTTCATCAAAACGCAGAATGCCGATTCCGATTTTACGATGAGCAATTGTGCTGGATCCCAGTTAATTGGTGAATCCGGAATTGCGAACGGCCGCAAGATCGTCACGTATATTGGCGGCGGAAAGGAACTGCAAGCGAAATATCCAGACTTAAAGGTTGCAGACGACCAAACGATCAGCTTCGTCGAGGATGGAAAATTCCTTTCCTCCAACGGCAACCTCGCGAGTTATATTTCCGCACTTGAGTTGCTCGAAAAAATGAGTGATGAACAACATCGCAAATTCGTTGAATCGTACCTTTACCTTGAGCGATTGACCGGATGGGAAAAATCACCGTCCACATCCAAATAGCCGCATAGCATATGAAGGACTAGATTGTGCGGCCAGCGAAGGAGTTGACGTCTGCGGGCCGAGGGATTGAGTTAGGCGAGGAGACGTTGCCAGCCAAAGTTCTAGCCACAATCTAGTCCCTTGTTCAAGAAGCCCAGCGCGGCGAATCTCAATCGGCTGTGAAAAAGGCATGCCAATTGCTTAAGGGAATTGCTTCGAGTTTCATTGCGACCAATCCGTTGTTGATGGTCGTGAAACGGTTGGCGGCAAACGAGGGATGTAACAATCGCACGGGGCGAAGTCGCAAAATCGAATTGCAGAGTGCTCGTATCACAGCAGCATGAGTGGACAAAACAGCCAGATCATGGTGCCCATCGCGAAGTTCGATCGGTCGACTCGTAGGAACGGTCGAAATCGACGGCACAGCGAACACGTCAGTCAGCCGTTGGACGGTAGCGATGATGGTCTCCCTTTCTCAACTGGTATCGAATGGCTGATGATCGCGATCGGTGGCTGGCACGAAGCCGAGACACTCCAGCGCATCGCCGCAATGGCTACGAACATTGCATCCCTACAAGGTTTTGAGACGATCCGACCAGTGATCCTGGAGGGATCGAAGCGATTAGCCGGTGGTCGCGGAGCGCACCACCGGATACGGTAATACGAGAATTGTTTTTTGGCATCCCGGCAGGGATGCTAGCCCGAGTCATGTCGCAACTCGCGACCGTTTGCGCGGCGCTTCGATCCCTTCCAGGATCGTGCAATATTTCGCCCCGTAGTGTTCCGGGGGTGTCGTCGCTTCGCTCCTCAACCCCCGGCTAATTGCTGTGATCCCCTTTTGGGAACATTTGTTTGAAGAAAAATGACTAGCTGGGACCGTTCAAACCAATGTAAAATTCCTCTTCATTGGGCCTGTTTCACTTCGCGATTCGCTGGCTCAGGTACGCTTCTATCTGCCGATCTCCAAAGGACCGCAAATTGGCCTCCCACTGCTGATCGTTCTTGATGTAAAGCAGATAGCGTCGCAGTTCATTTTCGGATGTTATTTCGGGAGACTTCTTGAGCCACTGGGCGAACTTGCGCACACCGCGCAGGTACGACTCATGAGTTCTTTCGGCCAAGCCCGCAAGTTGCATGTCATGCAGCAATTGCTGAGCCAAGGGAGAAAGCGCCACACCTTTGCGACGTGCCGGTGGTAAAGTGGGACGAATAGTTCGATTGGAATTGGGGCAGCGACGTGACATGGGAGAAACCTCCTGAGAAAATCTCCGCAGCCGTACACGCCGAAGCAGCGCGCGAGAACGGACTGCGGTCAGGAGGATCATGGTGGGCAAATAGAGCGGCCTTGCCACCCACCGATTGCGGATGATCCCACCGACAGAATATAATGCAGCTTAACCGCCGCGCATCGGCTTACTTGAACATGTCGTTGAAGCAGACGAGCCGGTAACATCAACTGCAATGGGCACCATACTTCGGCTCGCTGCTTAACTCGGTCGTTCGGCAATTCGCGGATCTATTAGGCCGTTGCAACTACATGACATGCAAACCAGGAAGAAATGAGGAAAGCACTTAATGGATTTTCGTCCTGGCAAACAATCTGCACAGCAACTTGTCCAAGCGTGGGAGGCTGGTTCTTTAACGCGCAATCCTGAATATCAGCGCGGCGCCGCATGGAGCAAGTCGCAAAAACAAGCGTTGATCGATTCTCTGTTTCGTGCTTACCCCATTCCTCCGATATTCTTAGAACGCAAGCCTTCTGCAGGCCTGTTCGGAGGTGCAGCAGAGAAATACGAAATTATTGATGGTCAGCAACGCACGCTTGCGCTTGCCGAATACTTTCGTGGGGAGTTTCCGCTTCTCACTTCTACCGATGAAAAACTACGACTCCCGCACAGCCTCCGTGCCAAGGAAACGCCTTGGGGAGGAAAGACCTATGAGGATCTACCACCAGATTCCGCCAAATTCTTGAACGATACTGAGATCAACATCATACTTGTCGAGAACGTGCAAAATCCTGATGAGGTTCGAGACCTCTTCATTCGACTTCAATCGGGAACTGCGCTCACGCGACAGCAAATTCGTGATGCGTGGCCGGGCGGCATAGCGCCACTTGTGGAGGCGTTCGCTGGAAAACTTCAAAAGCAACCTAAGTACCGACTTTTCCAGGCAGTCGATGCACGCGGACTTCGAGACGAAGAAAAAGATGCGAGAGACAAGTACGTTGCACATCGTCAAACTTGCGCGCAATTACTTCGACTGGTGGTAGCGCGTGCCAGTGACCCTCGTTCCTTTCCAAGCGTTCGCGCGGACGACGTGGACTCCTTCTACCATGAGCACACAGACTACACCAGTGCAAGCCCAATGGTTCAAGAGATTGAGCAGATATTTTGTCAGGTCCAACAGGTCACTGATCAAGTTCGAACACGTTGGAGCGGCAAAAAGAAAATTCCAAAATTGTCATTGTTCGCCTTGGCGTTCTTTTTTCAGGACATGCGAAAAAGCACATATTGGAAACTCGACAGAGACTTTTCAGAACGCCTTGCTGAGTACGCTGCCAATACCGAAGTTCCCGGTAAAGCACGCACCACGGATGGACCCAAGATTCGGGAGTTTTACGACTCATGGGTCTCTACTTTACCGACGGACTTGGGAATTCGACTCGATGAGAAACGTCTATTTGACGACACCGATAAGAACACAATCTTTAATCGTGACGGCGGCAAATGCCAAGTCTGCAAACATGACGTCGCCAAGGCCGAAGCAGAATACGACCATTTCCCAATCGCTTGGACTCTGGGCGGGCGGACGGAACCAAACAATGGAAGGCTCGTTCACGCCCGTTGCCACGCGCGAGGCAAGGCAGGCCTCCATCAATCCTCATGATACCCCGTATTATAGTCCGAACACATGGAGGTTTTGATTGTGCGGCCTGCGAAGGCGATGAAGTTGGCGATGCGGTCGGAGAAGGACATGAATGCAATTCACGATTTGATCATTGTCGGCGCGGGCACGGCTGGGTGCGTTTTGGCCGAAGGGTTGACGCGATCCGGCAAACTCCGAGTCCTGCTGATCGAGGCCGGTGGAGCGCCGAAGAATCGCTTTATTTCCATTCCTGCCGGTATGCCGAAGCTTTTCAAGAGCGAGGTCGATTGGGCGTTCGAGAGCGAGCCGCAAACTTCGATCGGCGGTCGCCGCATCTTCACGCCGCGCGGGAAGATGCTGGGCGGCTCGTCCAACATGAACGCCCAGATGCACCAGTGGTGTCATCCGGCGGACTTCGACGGCTGGGTCGAGGCCGGCGCTTCGGGATGGGGCTGGGCGGAGGTAGCGCCCGTTTTTCGCGCCCAGGAAAGTTGGCTCGGCGACGACGGTGATTTGCTGCGCGGTCGCGAGGGTCCAATGGTCATCTCGCCGAATCGCAATGCGCGTTCAATGTCCCATGCGTTCGTCGCCGCCGCCCGCCTGGCTGGGCTCGACAAGACCCAGCGCTACAACGGGCACGCATTCGAAGGTGCGTGGATGGTCGATCTGGCCCACCGGAACGGCAAACGATTTAGCGCCTTCGACGCCTTCCTGAAGCCCGCCATGCGTCGCTCGAACCTCGAAGTCGTGACCGATGCGCATGCAACTAAGATTTTGATCGACAGCGGACGAGCCACCGGCGTGAGCTTTGATCGCAGCGGTGCCCAGGAGACGATCAAGGCACGTGGCGTCGTCCTGGCCGCCGGTGCCTATGGAACTCCCCAACTCCTGATGCTGTCCGGCGTCGGACCCGCAGCAGAACTGCAGAAGCTCGGTCTTGGCGTGTGCATCGACGTGCCGGATGTCGGCGCGAATCTGCAGGACCACCCAGCCCTCGTCCTGGTGTGTCGCGCCCGTAGCAGGGACACCTACGCAAGAGCCGAATCGCTACTCGAGCTGTTCCGCTATATCGTCCTCGGTCGTGGCATGCTCGCTTCCAACGGAGTGGAAGCATTCGCCTTTACACAAATCCACCCAGGCCCCGTAGCGGCGCCGGACCTGGAGATCATGTTTGGACCCATGGAATACCGCGATCAGCTTCTCGAGCCGCCCAAAGAGCATGCCTTCTTCATCGCGGCCGCCGTCGTCGCGCCGCGATCGCGCGGCAAGCTCACATTGCGAAGCCCTGACCCTCTCGCCTCTCCAGTCATCGACTTCGGTCTGTTGAGCGATCCCGAGGGCATCGATGCGTCAGTGCTATGGGAGGGAATCCGTCTGAGTCGCAAGATCGCTGCCACTCCTCCATTGGCGGCGGAGAATGCCGGCGAGCTGCGGCCCGGAGCATCCGTCGAGTCGGACCGCGACTTACTCGATTACGCGAGCCGGGAACTTCAGACCGTCTATCACCCGACGAGCACGTGTCGGATGGGCTCAGATGAACGTTCTGTCGTCAATCCGAAACTCCAACTGCGTGGCGTAGCCGGCCTCTGGATCGCCGATGCCTCGGTAATGCCGTCCGTCCCGCGCGGTCACCCGAACGCGGTCGTCGCTATGATCGCGGGCCGTGCCGCAGGCTGGATCGAAGCTACTATGCTCGGGTGAGCCCGTTTGCGGCTGTCGTTATGCTCCAGTTTATCCGCCAATCGAAACGCAACTCCCCATAAAGTCTCCATGCTTTCTAACCAACAAGCCTTGAGCAATACGTTTAAGGCATTCTTTGACTCCGAGAAAGCCAGCGGGGTACTGCTCATTGTCTGTACCGCAGTGTCGCTCACGCTGGCCAATTCACCTTATGGCGCCGATTACGCGGCTATATGGCACGCGTCGCTTGGTGGTCTCAGCCTGGAACACTGGGTCAACGATGCGTTGATGGCAGTCTTTTTTCTGCTCATCGGCCTCGAACTTGAACGCGAGCTATACAGCGGCGAGTTGTCCAACATTCGTCGTGCAATGTTCCCCTTGTTTGCGGCCATCGGGGGCTCGATTGTACCGGCCTTGATCCATTTTTCGCTCAATGTCGGGAGGCCCACGCAAGCCGGATTCGGCATCCCGATGGCGACGGACATTGCCTTTGCGCTTGGCGCGCTGGCGCTTCTCGGAAGCGCCGTTCCCGCCTCCCTCAAGGTATTTGTGGTGGCCTTCGCCGTTTTCGACGATCTGATTGCAATCCTCATCATCGCGGGCTTTTACACGGAGCAGCTTTCGATCGCGTACCTACTTGCCGCGTTTGTTGTCTTCGTCGTGCTTCTGTTGCTCAATCGCTGGTTGCGCGTAATGACCCTTTTGCCCTACTTGATCGGTGGAATGCTGATGTGGGTGTTCATGCTGAAATCTGGCGTTCACGCAACGGTTGCGGGCGTCGCACTTGCGTTTGCCATACCGTTCTCCCACAAGGCGGACGACACGGAATCGCCGTCTCATCGGCTCGAACACTTTCTTCATAAGCCGGTTGCCTTCATCGTGCTGCCTATTTTCGCACTGGCCAATACAGCCATATCGGTCGGTGGAGACTGGATGCATAACTTGGCCAGCGCAAATAGCCTTGGTATCATCGCCGGATTGATCGTGGGCAAGCCAGTCGGGATCGTAATGCTATGTGCTTGCGGTGTTGCTAGTGGTGCGTGTCACTTACCGCCGGGGCTCAAAGGGCGACACGTTGTCGGCGCCGGATTGCTTGGCGGAATCGGCTTTACGATGTCGATATTCATTGCCAATCTCGCGTTTGTAGGCAATGCGTCTAGTATTGATCTATCGAAGTTGGCGGTGATGCTGGCATCTTTGTGCGCTGGGATCATGGGATTTCTTTGGCTAAAGATTGGTGACAGACGTATTTAGGCGATCCGCGGATTTCGATTACGATCAGCCGGTACGCGTTAGCGTCCGGTTCTCCCATTTGAAACCGGCTGCTAGCGCACTCCGGCTGGCATGTTTTAATCTGCCGCTCACAGGATCGCGGATCGCATCGGCAAGCGACAGCTGACCACCGGCTCGATCAGGCAGTAGAGTTTGTGTTGATTGGTGTAGAATTTCAACATGAGTCACCTACGAGTCTGTGATCCCCACGACCAAATCGGAATGAGCGGCAAATAGGCCAAGAATTGAACGTTTGTGGGCAATATCTCAGTTCAGGGGGCGATGATGAGTATCAAGTCAGCCAACGGGAGCCGCCGATCACGCGGGTTTTGAAATCATCATTTCTTAGCTGCCGCCGAGTTACCTCGATCGTTCGGCCAAAAAAACAAATGACGACTACTCTTCTAGCGCTATGGCAACTTACCGAGATTCAACTCGACAAAAACGCCCCGGAATGGAACGGTTATTTCGATCCCATTGGTCTGATACTCCATGGTAGGCTAGAGAACCGTGGGTATTGGTGCACTCCACGGAATTCAATCACATTCGCTTCAACGGGCGGTGATGGGGTTCACTTCGGTCTTCTCGATATTGGTAGCGGATTTACGGATTCGGCGCCAGTGGTGATGACCGTTCCTATGTGTGACACCCCAAATACTGTCGTCGGTGTATCGTTGATAGACTTCCTTGCGTTGGGATGTCGCCAAGGATACTTCGCCCTCGAACAGCTTGTTAATGACCGTGAGACGCGGCTTGCAGCGCTGGATTCAAAGGATTTCGATCCTTACTACACCGAAAACGAACGCAACATGCTCAAATCAATTTCCCTACGCTTCGGCCTTTCGCCGTGGGAGAATCATGCCGACAGGCTCAGTGAGCTCCAACGGCAATTTTTTCACTATATCGATGCGCAGGTCGAGCCAGAATAGGCGAGTTCAATGCCTAACGCGTGAAGGATGAGATTGTCCGGCCAGCGGAGGAGAAATCGCGTGCGGGCTGAGAGGTTGAGTTTGGCGAGAATCCTGTTCCAGCAAAACGACCAGCCACAATCTCGTCCGTTGTTCAACGAGCCCGAAGTAGAGAACATGTATCGACTGAGAAAATGGTGCGGCGATTAAAATTGGCTCGCGATTTATTTTGGGATGTGCGTCGACTTTCTAGGCTGCATCGTATTCAGCCAGCGCCTGCTAACTGTTCGATGGGGCGCAATTGGAATTGGGTCGGCGACGTGACGTTTGGGAGACCTACTGAGCAAAACTCCGCAGCAGTGCAAGCTGAAGGAGCGCGCGAGAATCAACTGGACCAAGAGGAATAGCGCGACCGAAGAAAGCGCGATTGCCACCCACCGATTGCAAATGAACTCACCTACAGACTACAATGTTCCGACACCGCCGCAGAGCGGCTTACTTGAACAAACCAGGGCACCCGAGTCACCGATCGCCCGCAAATTTGAATCATAGTTTCTTGGCGGCAACTGGGTGATTTGTAGTGTTGTTTGCATCAGATGGCTGACACCTCATCACAACCGAACATTGGCTCCGATGACGATAAAGCTCACATCCGTAGCGTTCTTTCGCGACGCGGACTCAGTGGTGCGGCCAATGACGTGAAATGGGGTCGTTTACTCGATGCGATGCGGCAGCGGGAGGGATGGCGCCCGTCGTATCGATATAAATGCATTGATGGACCGCCGTCAGGTTGGGACGTTGAATGGTGGTATCACTTGCCATTGCCGATGATGTCGGTTGAATGGTTTGACATTCGCTACGTTCAAGAGATCCAACGAGGCGGGCTGATCGAACCCGAGTTCATTGATCACTCCGATTGGATTGTAAAGGTTCTTAACGATGCGAGATTTTGTTATGAAGTTGTTGGTGAGATCATCCGTATCCACGGGTATCTGCCGAAGACGTTTGACGATCTGGTTGCAACCTCTGAGATTGAAAAACGCAAATAGGAAACCGATGCATACGGAACTGTGGGCCGCGTGGTTTGACAATTGACAATTGACAATCCTTCGTTGCGGCCCGGTGAACGGATTTTTTCGGCCGCTTGGATGATGGGTACAGGGTGCACGTTGTTTGAAGTAGATCATCTGTTCGTCTGCACAGACGTGGGTGCCCCAGAGGCGGATCGGCTTCGCGAGTTTGGCCTCACGGAGGGCGAGCCGAACGTGCATCCCGGTCAAGGTACGGCCAACCGGCGGTTTTTCTTCTGTAACGTGTTCCTCGAACTGCTCTGGGTGTCCGATCCTGCGGAAGCCCAAAGTGAAATCGCTCGGCCGACACAACTCTGGTCGCGGTGGTCGCAACGCCGGTCTACAGCGTCGCCGTTCGGAGTGCTCTTCCGGCCGACGCATCCCGGTGCCGAGGTCGTTCCCTTCCCATGCTGGGAATACAAGCCGCGATACTTGCCGAGTCCCTTGGTGATCCACGTCGGTGCGGACGTTCAGCTATCGGAACCCTGGTTGGGCTATCTAGCTTTCGGCTGCAGGCCGGATGCCCCGGGCAGGCCGCACCGACAGCCAATGGTACACGATATCGGATTTCAGGAGGTGACGCATCTTCGATTCACGAGTCCTTCGGGAGACAACTTGTCGGGGGCGGCGCAAGTCGCATCAGGGGCGGCGGTCGCACTGGCTCATGGCCCGGAACACCTAGTCGAGATCACCTTTGACGGCGGGGTGCAAGGTCGTGATGTGGACTTCAGGCCAGCTTTGCCGCTCGTGTTCCGGTGGTGAACCGCTGCTCCGGGATAGAGCCCAGGGGGAGCCCAGGGGACAGATCTCGGAGCCCAGGGTCTCGGAGCCCAGGGGACAGATCTCGGAGCCCAGGGGACAGATCTCGGGAGCCCAGGGGACAGATCTCGATTTTGGGAGAGCCCAGGGGACAGATCTCGTTTTTTTGGGGAATTGTCGGTAGCCTGGGTATCTAGGGGAATCGTACCAAATCTTTGGCCGATTTTAAGATTGCAGCCGGACGGTTAATGATCGTAATGCGAGCGTTGGACACAAATCTTGTAGAGTTGCTATTCATTTCAGCTTGGTCTGCTCATACCGGTGGCGACCAAGATGGGTGAGAAATGTCACTTGCAGCAGCCAAAAGCCTAAGCTTGCTAGACCGTAAGCAATAGTCGAGCCGACTGGCTCATCGCGAAGCGACGGTGGCGACGACGGCTGCGGTGTGAGTCCACCGCCTGTGGACGACCGGCAACCAGTTTGAATAGCCGGCCGAAGTTGCTGACCATCTCGCTCCATGTCGTGGCCGATATGCCAAGCCGCAGCCGCTCAAATATAGGCGGGGTATCTTGAGGCGTCTTGCCGCCCTTTCCAGGTGCAATCTGCCGGGCTGTCCAATCCAATAGCTCGATGTACTCCAGGGT
>WPCK01212368.1_pt1 | contig 10637 bp, 6 predicted proteins | sample 5399851 | NCBI WGS metagenome assembly WPCK01 (sample SAMN12869471, study PRJNA574797) | sludge metagenome | isolation source: wastewater treatment of pH11 | place: China:Beijing | collected 2019-05-20
CGTCCATTAGAATCCGCCGAAAGGTTCGAGCATCCTTGCTCATCCATGTCGCAGCTCCTCGCGAGGTGTTGGTTAGTGATTCAACCTAACTCTCGCAGGAGCAGCGACTTATGGAAACATTGAACGGTATTGCGGCTAAACAAAAAAACAGCCGGCAGCCATTGCGGCTACCGGCTGTTGCATTCCATGTGGGACAAGCATCGTGCTTGTCATTGCTGCCACCCGGGTGTTACTTGTCCTGGTCGGCTTTTTCTTTCTTGAGCTGCTCGAGGAACTCCTCGATATCGGCAGCGGCAGAACCGGGATTCTTCATGGCGCGGGTTTGAAGTTCGATCGCCCGATCAAGATCCCCTTGCAGGTGAACAAGATGGGAAAGCGTATCGAGAATCATGCCATTTTCCGGATCGAGTTCCACCGCTTTCTCGGCGACGACTTTGGCTGCATCGACAAGTTCCGCCGGCGTATCACCGGATTCGGAGGCTTGTTGAAATACGGACCAGGCGAGCTGGTTGAGAACTTCCGCTTCGGCGTCCAGCGAGGCGATTCCCTTGAGGACTTCGGCGGCTTTCGCGGTGTTTTCCCCCTGCATCGCCATCTGGAAGAGGATGGTATTGGCCCGAAACTTTGCCGTTCCCGTCGCCGATTCGGCAAAGGCGCTCAGATCCTTCTCGGCCTCTTCGGTTTCACCGGAGCGGAATTTCTGGATGATGGGCATGATCTGGATCTGGAATTCAAACTGCTCCAGCATCGTCAGGAATTGGGCGTCGTCGGCATATTCCTCTTTGGCCTCTTTGAGCATTTCCATTGCCTTTTCGGTATCTCCCCCCTGGGCGGCGACCATGATTTTCTCGGCAAGCGAATCTCGCTTCTGGGCCTTTTTGAACTCGGCAAGGTAGGCGGCGCGATCCCATTTGTCGCTGACGACTTTTGACAGCGGCTCGTCCATTTCCATGGGATGGCCGATCCATTCGATATGGCCTTCCTTGCCAACGATAAAGCAGGTGGGGATGCCATTCTGCCCGGCAGCTTCCATGTAATCTTTCTGGACGGAGCCATCGGGGTCGGTTGTCAGGCAGTAAGCGCTGGTCAACTCGCCGTAAGTTGCCGGTCCGGCGTCTTCCGTTTCTTTACTTTCTTCCTCACCTTCTTCTTCCTCGTCGTCCTGGTTTCCAAATTTCCGTTCCAGGAACTTGTTGACGGTTTCGATGTCTTCATCGCTGATGCTGATGATCTGCACACCCTTGTCGGAGTACTTTTTCTGGGTCTCGGCGAGGTGGGGCATGCTGGCGATGCAAGGGCCGCACCAGGTGGCCCAGAATTCGACAATGTAAACCTTTCCTTTTTCGAATTCGTTGACCTTGCCAAACTGGCCTTTGCCGTCGCTTACCCAGTGTTCGACGTCGATCGCCGGGGCGGCGGAACCGATCGTCAGGGCGGGTTCCTCATCCTGGGCAGCGGTCAGCCCGGGAGTGCTGAGAACAATTGCGCAGACGACAATAATTGCCGTCCATCTGGTTTGAAATTTCATTGCATTGCCTGCTTCTGTTGTTTATCTGGACACCCGTCGCGCGAATTGACGCACTGACTGTCTGGTGGAAAGACATAGAGGGGCCGGACGGCATTCGTTCCGGACAATCATTTCAAGGCTGCGCGGGGGGAAATGCAAGGGCCGGCAGGGGAAATTGCCCTATTCCGTTTCCGATTCCCGAGGCAAATCGGCGAGGGAGGCCTGCGTGGCAGCAGGCTCTATGTTAAGCAAGGCACGAATTGCCCGGCGAATCAGGGGGAATTTCACCGGCAAACCAAGCACCTTGTGCCGGGCCGGATCGAGGTTCACGTCCCGGAGATAATCTCCCACCTGTTCATCGCGGATCAGCAAAATGCTGGGGAGATCCGCGGAGATGGGTAGCTTGTTGAAAAGCTTGAAAGCCTCGACCCCACCGGCACCAAGGTCAGCACAACCGAAAATCACCAGATCGGCGGGACGAGGTTCCGCCGGGTCCAGATCGCGAAACCGGATCAATGCACGGCCGGCATCGCCAAGGATCAGCGGCCGATAGCCGATTTCCTTCAGCCGCGTTCGCAGGCTGTCCTGAACACTGATATTGGATTCGATCACCATGATGGCCTTGCCCTGGCCTTCATTGATGCGGGATTTTCTTTTTTCATATTCCTCCGCATCCTTGCGGGCCATGGCGGGATCGTAGCGGCCAATATTGCCGGTCTTCACGGCATCGATCACCGATTTGCATTCATCGAGCGATTCCTTGGCCGTCTGAAATCGCTCGTCCGGATTAAGGGCCATCATCCGGTTGACAAACGTCACCACGCGATGGGGCAAGTCGGCGGCCAGCGTAGCAATCGGCTTGATCTCCCGGTAACGGTCGACACCCATCCGTTTCATTCGCTCGCGGGTTTCATACAACGGCGGAACGCCGGTCAACATGTGATAGAGGTTGCAACCGGCAAAGAAAATATCGCTGCGCTTGTCATTTCTCGGCGCGTTGGTGAGTTTTTCCAGGCCGGCATAATCCACCGAACGGGGGTTGAAGAACCCGGAGCGCTTGTCGTCGTGGTCGTCGGCTGCGGCAAGACCAAAGTCGACGATGCATGCCCGTCCGGTACTCGAAAGCAGGACGTTCGACAACTTGACGTCGCGATGGGAAACGCCCCGCTGCGTTGCGTATTCGAGACCGCTGAGCACGTCGCGGGTGACTTCCAGAGCGGTGATCAAACGGACCTTGCCGTGCGCGTTGACGAACTCGCGCAAATTCTGCCCCTCGATGAAATCCATCACCATGTAAATCCGCCCGCGATGGTTCTCGACTTCGTAGATCGGCACGATGTTGGGGTGCCGGAGCTTCATCACGGTTTGTGCTTCCCGCATGAATCGCTCCCGGGTGATCGGATCATCGGTGTAGCGGTTCCGCAGCACCTTGACCGCCTTGACCTCGCCGGTCTTGATGTGAACCGAGCGGTAGACGCGGGCGAAGGTACCGGCACCCACCAGATAAAGGACCTTCCAGTTGTTATAAAAGAATCCGGCCTTGTGCCCTTCTTCGACCCGCTTGAGTTGCCAGTTGGTCAGGTATTCGTGGGAAAGCAGGTATTTCCGGAACTGCTCGACCTCGATTCCCCGTGAACCGAGTGCCGAAAAAATATCGTTGGTTTGTCGGGCATCGAGCAGCCGGCACTCGAGTATTCGTTGGGCAAGTTGTTCTGTATTCATGTCCGGAATCGAACCGCGGAAACGATCTGGGCGGGCCGCCGCACACCCGGTTATCTTAGGCGGAAGCACGCTCCTTTACAACTTTTTCGCTTGACACTCACCGCCAAATGCCGTGTTTCCGGGCCTTATAACCGCGCTTTTCCGAACAGACGAAAAAAAGCCGGGGCGGTTTCCAGGTATGGGAAACCGTCCCGGCTTTGCACAACCTGTCGGAGTTGTTGTTTTCTTGAGGGACCGGGCGCCGGAAATATCGCGGCGACGGGATTTAAAACTGGTTTTCGTCCAGTTCCTTGCGATACTGATCGCGTTCCCGGCGAGTCGCTTCCAGGTCGAACATCAGGTATTTCATATCCAGCCGCAACTGGCCCAGCGCTTCCTGAACCATATTCAGAATGCGGCGGCGGCGATGGGTGAATTCGATGATCCGCTCGACGGCACCTTCCAGTTCGGCCCGGTTTTCCTGCGGGAGCCCGGAAATCGCACGGACAAGATCGGTCACTTCGACCGGCAAGGCGTTGTTGTTTGCATGGAGGCGATTGGAGGTCATCGGGTTCATGGGCCTTTTGCCTGGGCTCGGGTCGCAAGTAACGGGAATGCGGCAATGAGAAAGCACGGTCTGTGCCACTCGCGCCGCGGTCCGCGGGATAATCGACGCAAGTCGTTGATATGATGGCACTTGCGCGAAAACCACCTCCAGGCGATCCCCCAATCGATGTTGAGTTCTTTCAACGCGATCTCTCTGGCTGCAAGGGGCGACTTCTGTTAAAAGCGGCCAGTTTCTCCGCCCGAATTCGAAAGTTTCCCCATACAAACCGGCAGTTTCCGGCTCGCGGCTGAGGCGTTGACAAAAGAAATCGCTGTTTACTTTTGTCACTGTTGCCACGATACGGAAGGCTGCCCGTCGCGAACAAGACCATGAAACGGACCTATTGCGCGATCGCAGGCCTCGCAGGATTCCTGATCCTGTCCCTTGCCACACCGCACCCCCTGATGGCGAGGCAGGTCGAGCCAGTCGACGGTCTTTGGACGTTGGGGGAAACCGACTGCCTGATCCGCGAATCGAACTGGAAGATCAGTGAATCGTCGGAGGTTTACCGCTCCGCTCCATTGGCCACGCGAGTCGACATGAACTGCGGCTTCGGCACAAAAATCCTTTTGACGTCGCCGGTAATGCCATCGCACGTTATTTCGGAGCTGCGCCCGTCGGTTTGGGTCAACGGCCATCGGGGCGGGGTTCAGCTTTATGCGCGGGTCGTCTTGCCGGCGACATCCGATCCCAACGAAGAGGGCCCGATGACGGTCTTGTTGCCCGGCCCCGTTTCCGGCAGCTCCACACACTGGCAGAAGCTGGATTTTGCGGAACTTCCCTCCAGTCTTCCCGACTTGCTGGAACAGGCCGTATGGCGGCTCCGGGCGCGGTACAAGCTTCCCGTCGATATTTCCGGGGCATTTGTCGACAGTCTGGTTCTGAACGTGTACACGGGAACCGGCCCGGCAACCGTCTGGATTGACGACATCGAACTGTCGGGGTCGGTGCCCGTCAACACGTCGATGAATCGGAAGACGGGTCCCTTGCAGCCGGCCGGCAACAAGGGGAGGGACTTTCCGGTTCGTCCCGTTTCATGGAATGAAGTTCAGGCAACGCAGGAACGGCGACCCTCGCTGACGGCCTGCAATTCCAATCTGCTGGAAGTTCGCGGGCAGCCGTACTTTGTCCGCATGATCCAGCATCGCGGCGAGCCGTTTGAGATGTTGCGACAGATCGGCTTCAACACCATCGAACTGGAAGAGCCGGCAACCATTCAGCAATTGCAGATGGCCGAACGCCTCGATATGTGGATTGTTTGCCCGCCACCCGCGTCGCTGGCGGCCAATCCTGTCGGAGCGGATTATGACCGCGTCCTCGCCTGGAAGCTCGACAGCCAGCGATGGCTGAATGATCTCGATCCGCTGAAGACAAATGCCCAGGAACTGAAGTCAGCCGATTTTCGCGAAGGCCGTCCGCTGGTGGCCTTTTCGGCAACTCATATGCGCGATCTTGCGAGAATCGCCGACATCATCGGCACCGGGCTCGAACCGATCGGCGGGAGTTTTGTTCTCAGCCAGTACAGCGACTGGCTGCGACAGCGGATGACCCTTGCCGGACGGAACATGCCTTTCTGGGCAGACGTGCAGACCGAAACACCTCGCGCCATTGGCCAGCATGCCTCGGCGATCGCCATGACGGTCCCGCCAATGCCGATCGAACTTGCGCAAATGCGCTTCATGGCCTATGAAGCTATTGCCAGCGGTGCCCGGGGACTCCGCTTCACATCGCAATCGCGGCTCGACGCCGGCGACCCTGTTGCCCTTTTGCGGCGCACGACATTGCAATGGCTCAATACACATCTCCGCCACCTGGAACCCTGGGTCGCCGGCGGTTCCGTCGTGAATCGCGAAAAGTCATCCGATGGATCGAGGGAATTGACCACCCTTTCGACACAACAGGCCCGGCTGATTCTCGTGCAACGGATTTCCCATCAGGAACAATGGACTGCCGGCGACGCTCCGATCGAGGCGTTCCGCTTCACCGACGCCAGTATGGGCACTTCGCAGCAGCCCTACCACTTGTCGGGAAACGGCCTGATGCTTCTCGACTCGGGGCGATCCATCGCCGGGAGCGAGATCACCATCGAGGACTGCGGATCACTGGAGGCCGTGCTGATTACCGATGATCCCCGGGTGATCAACCGAATTGCCGAAACGTGGCTGGTCGCAGGCGACCAGTCGCTCATCGAACTCTACCGCGACATTACGCGTCAGTGGCTGGTGATCGGGCAATTGATCAACGAACAGCTGGCCCGCATGGGTCAGGGAAATGCAACGGCTTCCGGCCTGCTGAACGATGCCAACAATTCGCTTTTGCAAGCGGGATCGCTGCTGGGAATCGGCAGCCCGGTCTCGGCCTGGCGAGGCTTGTTGCGCGCCGATCAGCAGCTGGCCGCCGCGCGACGGGAGATCCTTCAGGGAACCCGCGGCCGGTTCAACTCGCCGGTGGCTTCTCCCCTGCTCTCCCACTTGTCGCTGGTGCCCCTTCATTTCGATCTCGCAAGCCGCATCGATCCCGCCCGCTGGCAGCCCAACGGTCTGGCGGGCGGCGAGTTCGAGGATCTTGGACAAATGATGGGCAATGACTGGCAGAACAACCGGGCCTCGATCGAGGAACTGAACACCCATGTCGAGCTGTCACGCACGTCTCCCGTTCGCGGGCAGAGTGCGCTGTTGATGAAAGTCGACCCCGTCTCCGGAACGACAGATGCCGGGATCGTCGACCGCCCCGCGCTCTGGATTCGATCGGCCAAGGTCCCCGTCCGCGCCGGTCAGCTGGTGAGAATTCACGGCTGGGTGAATGTTTCCCAAACCTTGAAGGGCACGACCGAAGGACTGCGGATCGTCGATTCCATCGGTGGCCTGGACCTGGCGGAACGGATTATGATGACCCGCAACGGCTGGCAGGAGTTTACACTTTACCGCTGCCCGGCCGAGGATACCGACATGACCATCACGTTCGAAATGACCGGAGTCGGACAGGCGATGATCGACGAGGTCGAAGTCAATTTGCTGGATCTGTCGGGCAGCTCGTCGGCAAGCCTCGACAACGCGAGTCGTCCGCCGGCATCGCAGCTTCCTGCGCAGAATGCCGGCAGTCCAAGGTAGGGGGCGTTGCCGCGAATGGCTTCACGCCCGAGATTTCAGATCTCAGATTTCAAATTTCAAATTTGGGATTTCAGATTTGAGAGTTGAGATTTCAGATTTCAGATTTCAGATTTCAGATTTGAGATTTGAGATTTGAGATTTGAGATTCGGGGTTTGAGATTCGGGGTTTGAAATCTGAAATTTGAAATTTGAGATTTGAGATTTGTTGAGAACCGAAACCGGAGCGCTGTTTTCCATGACCAAGCCAGTCGAGGACACCGGAAGCCTGAAACCGGTTCTCGGGCTCTTCAGCGCCACTTGCGTGGTTGTGGGAGCGATCATCGGCATCGGCATTTTCTTTACCCCCTCCAACGTTGCCCTGCTTGCCGGAAATCAGTCGATTGCCATGTATACGTGGGTGCTGGGCGGCTTTATCGCGATGGCCGGTGCGTTGACGTTTGCCGAACTGGGGGGCATGTACCCGCGCACTGGCGGCCAATACGAGATTCTGCGCGATGCCTGGACAACCCCTGTGGCCTTTGCCTATGTTTTTTGCAATGCGACCCTGATCCAGACGGGGGCCATTGCGATTATTGCCTGGTATGCTTCGCTCAATCTGGGGATCGCACTCACAGGAGAGATGCCGGGGAGGCTGTTCATTATCTCCGTGGCGTCGGCGATGATTGCCGGGCTTACGATCACCAACTACATCGGAGTCCGTTATGGTTCCTCGGTGCAGAACGCGACGGTGATCTCCAAGGTCGCAACCCTGGTTTTGATCGGCGTGGTGGCCCTGTTTGCCGCATCGCCGGCGGAAGTTGAACTGGCGGCGGAAAAGAGAGAGGCAATCGAAAAGGCCGCGGAGACACCCTGGGCCATGTTGATATTCGCCGGTCTGGTCCCGGTGTTTTTTTCGCTGGGCGGCTGGCAACATGCCCTCTGGATCGGAGGCGAAGTCCGCGACTCGCGCCGAAACACACCCATCGCCATCATTCTGGGCGTGGCCATCGTGACTGCGGTTTATTTGCTCGCCAACTGGGCCTATTTCCGGCTGCTCGGATTTGAAGGGGTCTGCAACAGCGGTGCCCTGGCTGCGGATGCGGTCGCCGCAGTCTGGCCGACATTCGGCAAGCGGCTGGTGGCGGCGGCGATCGGAGTTTCGGCGCTGGGCGTATTGAATGCGCAGTTGCTCAGCGGGCCGCGCCTGCTGTGCGGGATGGCCATGGATGGCAAGTTCTTTCCGCCGTTTGCACTGATTTCGCCAAAATCGCGAACGCCCTGGGTTTCGATTTTCTTCCTAGGCGGACTGGGACTGGCCATTTTGCTGATCTTTGCCGATGCCGACAGGATCGATGGCCTGCTCACCAGCGTCGTGCTTGTCGATTGCGTGTTTTTTGCCCTGACCGGTCTGGCCATATTTCGCTTGAGGAAATCGAGGTCGACGGAAGGGAGCTATCGATCGCCTTTCTATCCACTATTCCCGGTGATCTTTGTCGCCGGCGAGTCGCTGATCCTGATCATGGCCTTTCTGAATCCCAAATACCTGTCGGGAATCTGGCTGGTCGTGGTCTGGATTGCCGTGTCGTTGGCATGTTACGCGATCTTTTTCCGCAATTCGAAACTTGGGCGACTTTAGTAAAGAATCAAAAGATATCGCCGAGCGGAAATTCGGCGGAATCAAACGCGCCGCTCAAAACCAGATTGCGGATGGCTTCAATATCTGGCGCGAAAAGGCGATCGGTATCGTAGAACGGGACCAGCTTGCGAATTCGCGCATGGGCTGATTCAAGGATTGCCGACGAGCGTGCCGGTCTGCGGAAATCGATTCCCTGGGCCGCGGCGAGCAATTCAATCGCCACGATCGCCGCAACATTTTCGCACATCGGCGTCAGGCGACGGGCGGCGTACGTCGCCATGCTGACGTGATCTTCCTGATTCGCCGAGGTCGGCAAGCTGTCGACGGAGGCCGGATGGGCCAGTGACTTGTTCTCGCTCGCCAGCGCAGCAGCAGTGACCTGGGCGATCATGAAGCCGCTGTTGAGGCCCCCTTCGCGAACCAGAAACGGCGGCAAGCCGCTCAAATGGCGATCGATGAGCAAGGCGATTCGCCGTTCGGAAAGAGAACCGACTTCGGCAACTGCCGTGGCCATGGCATCGGCGGCGAGGGCGACGGGTTCCGCATGGAAATTGCCCCCGGAAAGGACTTCGCCGTCCCCGGCAAACACCAGCGGATTGTCGGAAACGGAATTGGCTTCCCGCACCAGGACATCGGCGACATAGCGCAGTTGATCGAGACAGGCGCCCATAACCTGGGGCTGGCAGCGCAACGAGTACGGGTCCTGGACCTTGTCGCAGTTTTCATGAGACTTGCGGATTTCGCTGTCGGCCAGCAACTTTCGGTAAACTTCGGCGCAATCGCGCTGCCCGGTATGCAGGCGAACGCGGTGGATACGGGGGTCAAACGGCGTGTCACTGCCGGCTGCCGCGTCGACGCTCATGGCGCCCGCAACAAGTGCCGCGCTGAAAACCCTTCGCGCGAGAATCAGCCCCTGAAGCGCCAGCGCTGTCGATACCTGCGTTCCATTCAGCAAGGCGATTCCTTCCTTGGACTGCAGGGTGAGCGGTTTCTGCCCGATCTGTTGCCAGGCGGCGGAAGACTCTATCAACTGGCCGGCGAGACGGGCCTTGCCGGTCCCGATCAGCCCGCAAGCCATATGCGCCAGTGGAGCCAGGTCGCCGGAAGCACCCACCGACCCCTGACCGGGAATCAATGGACACAGCCGGTGATTGATCGCGGTGAGCAACGCATCGATCACTTCGCGACGCACACCGGAATAGCCGCGGGCAAGCGAGTTCACTTTCAGGAGCATCACCAGCCGGACCATTTCATCGCCCAGGCATTCCCCTGTCCCGGCCGCGTGCGAAAGAACCAGATTGACTTGCAGTTTCTCGAGATCGGCCGGTGAAATCCGCTGCTGCGCGAGCAGGCCAAAGCCGGTGTTGATTCCGTAAACCGTTTGCTGACGGGCGACAATATCCTCGACAGTCTTTCGGGACGCGTCGATTCCGGCCCAGGCCCGGTCATCCAAACGAAACGAAAAAGTTGTCTCAAGTCCCCTGGCCAGGTCGTTGAGACCCATTTCACCGGGAACAATCGCGAGTTCAGTCATCCGGTGGCTCGGTTGTTTTCAGGGAGTGTTTGCATTTACAATAGGGCAACGGCCGTTGCGACTGGCAAAGGCATTCGAACGAGAAACCAAAGACCAGTGCAGATTAACCGGGATCATCCAATGTTGCTTGCCCAAGCTGATAATACCTTTCAGATCCTGCTCGTCATCGGGCTGGTCGTCGCATTGATCATCGTGCTCGCGGGTGTGGGAATCTTCCTGGCCTATTTCCGCTGGTGGATCCAGTCGGTGTTGACTGGCGCGGGGATTTCCATTGGTCACCTGATCGGAATGACGTTTCGCAAGGTCAAGCCCGGTATTATCGTCCCATCGAAGATCATGGCCGTGCAAGCGGGTATCGACGAACCCGACATGACGGCTACCGCGCTGGAAGCACACTACCTCGCAGGAGGGAACGTGCCGCTGGTCGTCCGGGCCCTGATCGCGGCCCGCAAGGCCAAAACCATCAAGCTCAGTTACCGGGAAGCCACGGCGATCGACCTTGCCGGCCGGAATGTACTGGCGGCTGTTCAGACCAGCGTTTATCCAATGGTGATCGACTGCCC
>WPCK01256570.1_pt1 | contig 10636 bp, 6 predicted proteins | sample 5399851 | NCBI WGS metagenome assembly WPCK01 (sample SAMN12869471, study PRJNA574797) | sludge metagenome | isolation source: wastewater treatment of pH11 | place: China:Beijing | collected 2019-05-20
CAGTCGTCCTCGGGCACGAAGCCTGCGTCAAGGATGCCCACCAAGTTGGAGACCTGCTCCTCCTTGGTGCGCCCGAGTCCCGAAGGGGTGATCGTGTTGGTCAGCGAAATGCCGTCCAGAGCGTCCTGGTAGTCCAGCTTGCCCACCGACAGCATCGAGGCAACCATTCCGTGGCTGTCCAGTCCGTTCTCGGGATTGGCGCCCGGAGCAAACGGGGTCCCCGCGCGGTGACCGGACGGGAAGTTGCCCGTGGCCTTGCCGTAGACCACGTTCGAGGTGATCGTGAGCACCGACTGGGTCGGAATCGCATCCCGGTACATCGGGATTTCCTTGATCTTGGCCATCACGGTGTGAACGACGGTGGCGGCAATGTCATCGGCGCGGTCGTCGTCGTTCCCATATGTGGGGAAATCGCCCTCCGTCGCGTAGTCAACGATCAGGCCGGTCTCGTCGCGGATAGGGGTCACCTTCGCGTACTTGATGGCCGCCAGCGAATCCGCCACGATGGACAGGCCCGCGATACCACAGCCCATGGTGCGGATGATGTCAGAGTCGTGCAGGGCCATCTCGATGGACTCATAGGCGTAGCGATCATGGCAGTAGTGGATGATGTTGAGAGCCTCGACATAGGTGCCAACCACCCAGTCGAGCATCTCCTCGTACTTCGCCCATACGTCGTCGAAGTCGAGCGGACCATCGCCGGTAACCGGTTCGTGGCCGGTGACGATCTGCTTGCCCGAGACCTCGTCGCGTCCACCGTTGATGGCGTACAGCAACGACTTGGCGGCGTTGACACGAGCTCCGAAGAACTGCATCTGCTTGCCAACCTTCATGGGCGAAACACAGCAGGCGATGGCGGCGTCGTCGCCCCAGTTCTCGCGAATCTGCGGATCGGACTCGTACTGGATGGACGAGGTCTCGATCGAGATTGCGGCGCAGAAGTCCTTGTAACCGTCGGGTAGGTTCTCGTCCCAGAAAATGGTGATGTTCGGCTCCGGGGCGGGACCCAGGTTGCGCAGAGTCTGGAGCAGACGGAAGGAAGTCTTGGTGACCAGGGTGCGGCCGTCCTCGCCGAAGCCTGCGTCGGACCAGGTTGCCCAGTAGGGGTCACCGGAGAAGATCTGATCATAGTCAATGGTGTGTAGGAAGCGGACAATACGCAGCTTGATGACCAGGGCATCGATCATTTCCTGCGCGTCTTCTTCGGTGATGACTCCGGCGGCCAGGTCCCGCTCGAAGTATGCGTCCAGGAAACCGGAGAGACGTCCGAAGGACATCGCTGCCCCGTCCTGCGATTTCACGGAGCCGAGGTATGCGAAGTAGGTCCACTGGACGGCCTCGCGCGAATTCCTGGCTGGCCCGGAGATGTCGAAGCCGTACGAAGCGGCCATGTTCTTGAGCTTCTTCAGAGCCTTGATCTGCTCGGAATGCTCCTCGCGGTAACGGGCCCAGTGTTCGGAGAACGGCTGATCGGCAACGGCGTCCTTGGCTCGCATCTTGTCCTCGATGAGGCGATCAACACCGTAGAGGGCCACACGACGATAGTCACCGATGATGCGGCCACGCCCGTAGGCATCCGGCAGGCCGGTAACGATGTGGGAGGAACGGGCGGCGCGGATGCGCGGTGTGTAGATGTCGAAGACCGCGTCGTTGTGGGTCTTGCGATACTTGGTGAAGATGTCCTTGACGGCCTGCTCCGGCTCCTTGCCCGCCTCACGAATGGCCGTCTCAACCATGCGCCAGCCACCATTGGGCATCATCGCACGCTTGAGTGGGACATCGGTCTGCAGGCCGACGACGACGTCGTCGTCCTCACTGATGTAACCGGCCGGGAACGCATCGACATCTGCCGGAATATGGGTCTCGATGTCGTACACACGACGAGCACGCTCTTCGGAAAGGTACTTCGTTTCCAGGGTGTCCCACACACGCAATGTCTTCTCGGTTGGCCCCGCAAGGAACGAAGCATCGCCGAGATACGGCGTGTAATTCTTCTGGATGAAATCTCGGACGTCGATGGTCTCGGTCCAATTTCCGGGGGTAAAGCCTGCCCAAGCCTGATCAGCGGCGGCTTCGACGCCAGCGTCGGTGCGCTCCATTGTTTGCCTCTCCTGAAGGGGTCGTCGTTAATGGATTTAACTCCATCTTCCCCGCCTTTCAGACTTTTGTCTGTACCTTCTCACACCATCCGAGCGTTATTCACCCCACATTCCTTGGAATTTCGCTGATTAAGTAGGAGATGCGAAGGTGTGATTCTTTGAGCAACATTGTTGGGACCATCGTCCCATTTCCCTCTACATCGCGGGTTTTTCACGGAGACATTCTCCCCCGCCCCACGCAACGATTCGAAGATCCGACACCGAGTTCCATCTTAAATGGAATTGATACAATGTTCACTTGCAACTCCGTGTTAATTCATCACGGGAGCAGGGACCAGCCTCACGACGCCCTGAATCACCGATCTTCGGGCAATCAATCATCCGTATCAAAAAAGGCACCGTCCACAATCCCAACCTCCTCTCGAACGGACCTGACATTTACGTGGTTGAAGCATACATTTATCAATTGCGCATCAAGCGACCAGGGCACACTCCCCATTTCCTTTCTGGTGGCCCGATTCGCAACAAGATCGGAGTTGCCGGCCCGTCGCCCCCCAACGAATCCCACCGGGCCGCCCTCCCCGGCCCGGAAGGAGTGGACAGCCACATCCACCCGCTGGGCGTTTATCTCATTTGCGGAACTTTATCCATTTGACATCCGTTAATACGGTTAAAGTAATGGCGATCCGGTGGCTTTGGGTACCGCCAGTCCCATCCCGCAGCCGTGCTCATGACGACGTCTGAACACCCTTGACTCAAGGGATTGACGTCACGGAACCCCAAAGCAACGAGACCGGTCCGATGAAATGAGGAACCACCAGTGAACAATCGAATTCTGCAAGGATCCGCCCTCCTTGTAGCTACCGCGCTGTCGATGACCGCATGCAGCAGCACTCCCACAGACAGTCCCTCCTCCAGCACTTCAGCTTCTGCCTCTCAGTCAGCCACTGCTGAGGCTCGAGTGATGCACGACGCCCTGGGCGATGTCACTGTCCCCTTCGAGGCGCAGCGCATCGCGACCACCGCACCGGCGTTCACCACCGCGGTCCTTCTGCTCGGAGGAGCCGACAAGCTCGTGGCTCTCGAGGAGAACTACGGCAAGAACGAGTGGATCAAGGGCAAGTACCCGCAGCTCACCGAGTTGCCCGTGGTATTCGCAGCGAATGAGACCAACATGGAAGAGCTCCTCAATCAGGAACCCGATCTGGTTCTCTACGCAGCCCGTTACGGTGAGGACACCCTCAAGCAGCTTCAGGATCTCGACATCGCGGCGGTATCCGGTGCCAAGGATTCCGATGCTCCCGGTTACGATCATCTGAACTGGGTCCGTGACAACCAGCTCTACTTCGGCGAGGCCATTGGCGGCGCGCAGCTTGAAAATGCCAACACGTATGGCGAACAGTTCACCGACACTCGCGCTTCCATCGCCGAGAAGACCGACAATCTCGCAGATGCCGACCGCCCGACGGTCATCCAGCTCTCCAGCGCCGGCGAGACCCTGCAGGCCAACAATGGCTCCGCCATCGGTCAGGAGTTGATTGAGCTCGGTGGTGGCACGAACGCCGCGGCCGCCGCAGACGGTGAGAGCATGGGGCCCTCGGGCCAGACCAAGATCGAGGCCGAGCAGCTTCTGTCCTGGAACCCCGACGTTCTGCTGGTTGATTCGCAGCAGATCTCCGATGAAGTGACGTCCGACCCGATCCTCTCCGAGCTCGAGGCCGTGAAGAACGGTCGCGTGTACATCATTCCCAACGGCGCGATGGCATGGGCGTACAACGGCCCCGAGGCATACCTCGCCATGCAGTTCTTCGCCAAGGCCATCCAACCCGAGCTGTTCACCGATCTGGACATCGAAAAGAACACGGAAGACTTCTACAACAACTACTTCGGTTTTGATATCGATGACACCGATCTGGCCCACCTTTTCAACCTGACGGATGGTCAGAGCGTCGCAGACGTTTTCGCCAAGTGATCTCTCCGTGGCCCGGTGAGCGCTGATTCCGGGCCACGGACGGGCACGGTCCCACGGAGAGACGAGTATGGAACAACCAACGGAGAAGCCCACCACGCAGGTCGGTTCACAGGCGAAGATTGCGCGTTCCCAGCGCCTGCCGAACTTCTGGCTGCGCTTTACCGGCGCCATTGTGGTCCTGCTTGCCGTCATTCTGGTTTCCTTCATGATCGGACGCTATGCCGTCGATCCGTGGGACGCCGTGAAAATCGTAGCCGCCAAGGTCCTTCCCATCGAACCCACATGGAGCGAGATGAGCGCCAAGGTGGTGTGGGATGTGCGCTGGCCCCGGATACTCATGGCGGTACTGGTGGGCGCCGCGCTCTCCTGCTCCGGCGCTGCCTATCAAGGAGTCTTCCGAAATCCACTGGTCTCACCGGACATTCTCGGGGTCGCAGCAGCAGCCTCCTTCGGCGCCGCCGTCGGCATCATCGCGCACGGAGCGTACTCACCCTCCGTCCAAATCCTCGCTTTCGTGTGCGGAATTCTGGGCGTGGCGTGCGCCTACTTTCTGGCCTACACAAAGGGGCGCATTCCCAACACGATGTTGATTCTCGCGGGAGTCGTCACCAGTTCTCTGTTCAACGCCGGTGTCTCGGTGATGAAATACCTGGCCGACCCCTATGATGACCTGCCCGCGATCACGTTCTGGCTCATGGGCTCCCTCTCCGGAATGCGCTGGACCAATCTGCTGTTCGCTGCGCCCGTCATCCTCGTCGCAATGCTGGGTTTGTGGTTCGTGAGTTGGCGTCTCAACATTCTGACGATGGGCGACGACGAAGCCCGCTCACTTGGCATCAACACCACGCGGCTGAAGATCGCCGTCATTGTCTGCGCGACAGCCCTCACGGCCACCGCCGTGTCCCAGTGCGGCGCAATCGGATGGATCGGCCTTGTCATTCCCCACATGGCGCGCATGATCGTGGGGCCTGATCACCGAAAACTCATTCCCACGGCGGCGGTGCTCGGGGCCACCTTCCTGCTCCTCATAGACAACCTCACCCGCACCGCATCCGAGACCTCCCTGCCGCTGTCCATCCCCATCGCATTCATCGGGGCGCCGGTGTTCGCGGTGCTACTGCGCAAAAGCACTCGACAATGGAACTGAGTGGGAGGGAGTCACAATGCTGAAACGACGCGCACACGCAGCCAGCTCTTCCGATTCGTGGAATGATCCCGGCTCCTCCGTGCACGGGCCAATCATCAAGGCCGAACACGTGGCTTTCGGATACACGGCGGGCAAGCCCGTGCTCACCGATGTCAACTTCGAGGTCTCGGCCGGCGAGGTTCTCATGATTCTCGGATCGAATGGCTGCGGCAAATCCACATTGATGCGACTTCTGTTGAATGACAAGCAGACTGCACGCGGACTCATCACCCTGGGTGGCACCAATCTTCGCGAACTCTCCCCGGCGGAGATCTCACGCCGCGTTGCGATGGTGTTTCAGGACCACAACGCTCCGTTTCCCTTCGACGTGATCGACGTCGTCGCCATGGGACGCACGCCGTATCTTTCCACGTTTGCCATGCCACGTGCGCGCGACATGAGAATCTGCGAGGAAGCGCTCGACCTGGTGGGCATGACTCATCTGGCCCATCAGCCCTACACACAGATATCCGGTGGCGAGAGGCAGATGGTGCTCATCGCCCGTGCGCTGGCTCAGGAGACACCGCTCATCATGATGGACGAGCCCTCGAGCCACCTCGACTATCGCAACGCCGCAATCGTCATTCAAACCACCAACCGTCTGGCGAGCGAGCAGGGCAAGGCCGTGGTGATGGTGACACATCTTCCCGATCAGGCCTTCTACTATCCGAGCAAGGCCGCCCTGATGAAGGACGGCACCTTCTTCGCCTTTGGCCCCAGCAGGGAGATCCTGACCGAGGAGAATCTGTCACGAACCTACAACATGCAGATCCGGGTGCTGGCGGCGAAAGACGAGGCAACTGGCCAGGAGCACGTCATGTGCAAGCCGGTTCCGGAGAGTTTGCGCTCCTGTTCCCAAATGACCGGGCTCGGGCAACTCCCTCCCAGAACGCCGTGAACTCATCGCTCGTGATCAGGGCCCCATGACCCGTGCGCGCATTCCGGCACGTCGATTTCCTGAGTGGCCCGCAAAGACGACATCACCCCACTGGCCGGTTTCTTCCATCCCCTCACTGTTTGAAGGATGTAGTCAGCGGATGCGTGGATCACGCGGCCGGTGGGCCAGTGAACCACGTGGGCCCTCACTCCCATTCGATCGTCGCCGGCGGCTTGCTCGTCACGTCGAGCACCACACGGTTGATCTCGGGGACCGTATTGGTGATACGCGTGGAGATTCGGGCCAGAACATCGTATGGCAGGCGGGTCCAATCCGCCGTCATGGCGTCCTCCGAGGACACCGGGCGGAGCACGATGGGGTGTCCGTAGGTTCGGCCATCACCCTGAACACCCACGGAACGCACGTCTGCAAGAAGAACAACGGGGCACTGCCAAATCTCCTCGTCCAGTCCTGCGGCGGTCAGTTCTTCGCGCACGATGAGGTCGGCGGCACGCAGTATGTCGAGACGCTCTCGCGTCACTTCACCTACGATACGGATGCCCAGGCCGGGACCCGGGAACGGTTGGCGCGCCACGATCTTCTCGGGGACGCCCAGCTCACGGCCGATGGCGCGAACCTCGTCCTTGAACAGGGCGCGCAGCGGCTCGACAAGCTCGAATTCCATGTCCTCGGGTAGCCCACCAACGTTGTGATGGCTCTTGATGTTGGCGGCACCCTCACCACCACCGGATTCGACGACGTCCGGGTAGAGCGTCCCCTGGACGAGGAACTTGACATCCCCGCCCTGCGCGCCGAGTTTCTCGATGAGCTGCTTCTGGGCTGCCTCGAAGGAGCGAATGAACTCGCGGCCAATGATCTTGCGCTTGGTCTCCGGTTCACTTACATCCGCGAGCGCATCCAGGAATCGGTCCGACTCGTCAATTGTGAACATACGAATGCCCATGCCCGCGGCGTAATCCTGTTCCACCTGCTCACGTTCGCCCGCGCGCAGCAGGCCATGATCGATGAAGAAGCAGGTCAGCTGATCGCCCACCGCCTTGTGCACGAGTGCGGCAGCCACCGAGGAGTCCACACCACCCGAAAGCGCACAGATGACCTGGGCATCTGCCACCTGGGCACGAATCTTGGCAACTTCGTCGTCGATGATCGAACTCGAGGTCCACGTCGGTGCGAGCCCGGCACCCTCGTAGAGGAAGTTCTCCAGCGCGGCCTGGCCGAACTGGGAATGCTTGACCTCGGGATGCCACTGCAGGCCGAAAAGCTTGCGCTTGCGATTCTCGAAAGCGGCGACCGGGGTCTCGCTGGTGGTGGCGGTGACCACAAAGTCCTCTGGTGCGGCTTGAACGGCATCGCCGTGGCTCATCCACACCACTTGTTCGTCCGGGACGCCTGCAAAGAGACAGGAGTTGGGGGTGACGTTGGCATCGGTGCGACCATATTCGCGAGTTCCGGTGCGTCCCACCGTACCGCCCAACGCCTGCGCCATGACCTGGAACCCGTAACAGATTCCCAGAACCGGTACACCGGCATTGAATACGCCGGGATCGATACTGGGCGCTCCATCGGCGTAAACCGAGGAGGGGCCACCGGACAGGATGATGGCGGCGGGGTTCTTCTCCAACATCTGTTGCGCGCTCAGGGTATGCGGAACGATCTCGGAGTACACCCGAGCCTCACGTACCCGACGGGCGATCAGTTGCGCGTACTGGGCGCCAAAATCAACAACGAGGACAGGACCAGGATTCTCAGTGCTCACCCCTTGAGGATAGCGGCGAGCAGGGATCGCGCGCACCGCCGCTCATATGGGGTTTGGCCACATTTTCGCGTGATGGCTGCATCCCTGGCCTTCTGTATCCTTCCCGCAACGTCCCTTCACACCCCAAGCCGACGCTCGGAGTATCACTTTCGGGTGCCACACAGGGATTCTTCACACACTGAAGAAGCCGCTGAATCACCACTTGGCAAGCCGGCGCGGACCATCCCCACCACGGCACCTCCTCGCGCGCATCATCTACGATTGGCCCATGGCACGTCCCACACGCCACGGAATCGGAGCCCGGCCACTGCGAGTCACACTCGCTGGCGCGGCATTGCCAGCCACATGCCAGCTGCTCCCCCACCGTGCCAACGAGGTGCGCGCGGCGTTTGCTCGAGGCAACGTTCTGGATGATTCGGGCAACGTCCTTTCTCCCGCGGACCCGGTTCGGTCAGGCCAGCTGCTGTGGGCATTCGACGACGTCCCCGACGAACCCGAAACCCCCATCCATCTGGATGTGGTCGCCGAATCCGAGCGGTGGATCATTGTCGACAAACCGCATGGCCTCGCCTCCATGCCCCGCGGCACCCACGTGGCCCGGACCGTAACCGTGGCCGCCCGTCGGCAGTTCGGCAACGACGGCGTCGTTGCCGCACACCGCCTCGACGCCCTCACCGCGGGACTGCTTCTGCTCACGAAGGCACCGCAATGGCGGCGTTCATACCAGCAACTCTTCGAGAGGCGAGAGGTGGGCAAGGTCTATTACGCCGTCGTCGACACGACAGGAGAGGAATGGCGCGGCAATCTGGCATGCCACGCAGAGAAGACGGCCAAGCAAGAACGCGCCAGCCACTCAGCACCACACAGGGAGATCAGGGTCGAGCTCCATCTGCACAAGCCTCGCGGCAGCCTGCAGACGGCAGTGCTTCCGTCCGATACCCATACCCCCAACTCGGTGACCGACATCGAGGTGCTGGGCGTTGGGCCTGAGTACGGCTGGCTGCGACTCCGGCCGCTGACTGGCAAAACTCATCAGCTGCGCGCCACATGTGCCCATCTCGGCATGCCGATCATTGGAGATCCCCTTTATCCGGAGATACAACCGGATCTCTCCCTCGGGGTTCGGGGAAATGGCGCCGTTCCCTTGCAACTTCTGGCGACTTCCATCAAGTTCATTGACCCTGTGAATGGCCAGCAGGTCACGGCGCGCAGCGGGCAGACTCTGGCTCTGTGGGGGTCCCATTGATTCACACGTCACTCGTTGAGTCACCGGGCGTCACACAGCCGAAACACCCTCCTTTCGCACCGGAAATACGCGATTCCTAGGCTGGAAAGTGATCACTTTCCCACGCAAAGGAGTCATCATGACACGCTCATTTGGACAGGACGCGGCGGAGACGGTTGCACGCGGCATCAGCAGGCGCGATCTCATGCGCGTGGCGGTCGCATTCGGAGCCACGGGTGCCGTTGCGGCGGCAACGTCCGGTTGTGCCCCGAGGAGCGGAGCGGGAACCACCGCCGCGACAGGAGCAGCGGCTACAACCGCATTCGGCACGACACCGGCGGTGCTGCAGCCGGGCAAGGGAACGATCTCGGGCGACCACTATCTCGAATCCAATCTCGACACCGTGTTGTGGGGATACGTGCCAACGGTGCATGCCGCGGCGGCACTCACCATGAAGTCCGGGGAAACGGTGACGATCGATGCCGTCTCCCATGAGGGCATCCTTGAGGATCAGGGTCGTGATCCCCGCGAGTACTTCGGATCTCAGGGAGTGTCCGAGTCCGATGTCCTTCAGGACGCCATCGATATAGCGGCGGATTACGATCGCACCACCCGCGACTTCGCCAAGGACGGGCCCCACGTGGTCACCGGTCCCGTTTTCGTCGAGGGTGCGGAGGTCGGTGACGTTCTCAAGATCGAAACCCTGGAGGCAGCACCTCGTGTACCGTACGGTGTGGTCTCCAGCCGCCACGGCAAGGGGTCCTTGGCGGTCACTGCCGATGGTGGCGCCCCCGCTGGCATTTCGCTGGACGAGGTCATGCCTCCACGAGACACCGACGGACGTGACTCATCCGACCCCACCACCTGGGGTAACGTCTCGGTGTTCACCCCCATTGAAGAGGGGAGGGTGTTGATGGCCGATGGCAAGGTCAAGTTTCCGATCAAACCCTTCATGGGGATGATGGGTGTCGCTTTCTCGCAAGGTGACGGCTTGACCGACGACAGTGCGAACTCGATTCCACCCACCCTGGGTGGCGGCAACATCGACATCAATCATCTGGGAGTTGGTTCAACCTTCTACCTTCCAGTCCACGCCGACGGCGCCCTGTTCTACGTTGGCGACCCGCACCATGCCATGGGCCACGGCGAAGTGGCACTGACGGCCATGGAAGGATCATTGCGGGGCACTTTCCGGTTGACCGTGTGCAAACCCGGCTCCGGTGACGCCCCCTCGGTGGCGTACGACTACCCCTTTGCGGAGACGGAGGATTCGTGGATTCCGATCGGGCTCTCCGATCCCGACGGGTCCATCGACGGGCAGAACACCGATCTCGATGTGGCAATGCGCCGCGCGGTGGTCAACGCGCTCGACTTCCTGCAGGATGACCAGGGGATGGACCGTGCCACGGCCTACGCCTATCTCTCCGCAGCCGCCGATTTCATCGTTTCTCAAGTGGTGGATCGGACCGTGGGCGTGCATGCACTCATCACCAAGGCTCA